>Ga0256914_1003515_pt1 | contig 12300 bp, 13 predicted proteins | sample HulkmetaG_FD_191571 | JGI IMG/M metagenome (GOLD analysis project Ga0256914, IMG submission 191571) | Hydrothermal chimney microbial communities from Main Endeavour vent field at the Juan de Fuca Ridge, Pacific Ocean - Hulk | ecosystem: Environmental > Aquatic > Marine > Hydrothermal vents ...
AGTGGTGGGGCGTAAGTCCGACACCCATAGCCTTTTCGACGCTGCCATCGCCACTTTCGACGAGGATGCCGGCGCCTACGATCAGAAGGACGCCGAGGGCTTCATCAAGCTCAATGCCCTGCGCCTGCGGGTGGCGGCGCGCAAGCAGCACAGAAAATGAAGTAGGTGTCGGGCTTTTAGCCCCACGCGTTCCCAGAGCTGGAGAAACTGTCCGGCAGGGGCTGGCGGGGCGTCGGAGGCCAGGGATGGCCGACGCCGAGCGCACAAGGATGTGCTCGTAGCGGTCCCGCCAGCCCCTGCCGGACAGCTTGCGGTCGAATCCTTAGATACACGGGGCAAACCCCATCCATGAACGGGCGTCAGGCGGAAGCGCCCGCCACCAGCCGCGTCATGCGCACGATCTGGGGCCAGTCGCCGGTGGTGATGGGCTGGCTGTGGGCCAGGTTGTTGCGCAGGGATTCGAGGGCGCGGATGGCCTCCCGGCCTTGGGCGCGGGATTGCAGCCCCAGTTCGCGGAAGTAGTGGGGGTCTTTGATCACCAGATCGCCCTTGTCCGAGAGCTGGAGGCATTCCAGCAAGCCGACGGGCTGGCCTCGGCGGTTGCGCTCGGCCTGTAGGGCGCGCGCTTTCTCGAGACGACCGCGGCTGATCAACGCCGTCCACCCCTCGTCGGGCCAGCGTTCGGCGATCATTTCGGTCAGGCGCATCTCCAGCACCGTGATCATGCCGAACAGCCACATGCGGACCAGGGGCTTTTCCATCTCCGAGCGGGTGATGACGCCATTGACCGCCCCCAGGGTGGTGACGAAGCAATGGTGGTGGCGGGTAAGCACCTCCACCACGTCGGGCAGACCGGCGTCGCCTGCCACCACCTGGTCCGGGCTGAAGCGCCGCGCGCGTGTCGGTGCGATTCCGGCGGCCAAGTCTTCCCGTCTCAGATAGCCCTGCGCCAGTCCTTGGCGGCCGATGCCGGCCACCGGGACGCCGTGCTCGGCCATGGCTTGGAGCACCTCCAGGGCGGGCCGCTCTTCGTCGAACAGCAGAAGGGGCTCGGCGATGTCGCGGGCGGTGAAGGCGTCGTTGAACAGCCGTTGGATGCGGCGCCGGGTCAGGCCCAGGGCCTGGCGGCGTGAAGAGAGTGCGTCGGCGACGGGATCGGTTTCGGCGTTCGTGGTCAGATCCAGTTGCTCTTCGCATTCGCGCAGCAGCTTGCGGGCGCGGCGCAACAGCTCCGGGTGCCCGCGCTGGAGCACGTCCAGCAGGGCCGCCATCTCATCGAGATAGGTGCGGGCGAAACGGGGGTCGTGCTTGCAGATGTCGCGGGCGTTGTCGATCAGGTCGGCGAGCTTGATGGTCTGGGCTCGGTCCGAGGCCTGGGCCAGATGGTCGCGGTCCATGGCCTTGCGCACCGCCCGGTTGCCGTCCGCCGGTCGGCTGATGTCGGTCAGCTCATATACCAGGCGGGCCACCTCGGGGCCGAAGGCGTCTTCGATGTCGTGGTGGGTGGCCGGGGTGTCCTCCACCGTGTCATGGAGCCAGGCGGCGGCGATCATCTCGTCGTCTCCACCCACCTCGGCCACCAGCCGCGCCACCTCTTTGAGGTGGGTCTCATAAGGGCGGCCGGTGTATTTGCGCTTGTGGGCGATGCGCTGATGGGCGCTGGTGGCGAATTCGCGTGCGCGGCGGACCAGGTCTTTCATGGAAAAGGGCCTCGGCGGGTCGGCCGCATTATACTGTCGGGCGCCCATTGGAGGAGGAGTGAACCGACATGAAGACGAGAGACATTTTGACGGCCTTGGCTCTGTGGCTGGCGGCGCACGTGGCCGCGGCGGCCGGCAAGGCGCCGCCCTTGCCCCTGGAGTGGACGGCGGACCGGGTGGCCGAAGGGGTGTATGTGATCCACGGCCCTCTGGGCGTGCCCAACCCCGAGAACCGGGGCTTCATGAACAACCCGGCCTTCGTGCTCACCGAGGAGGGCGTGGTGGTGGTCGATCCCGGAGCCAGCGTGCAGGTGGGCGAGATGGTGCTGGCGCGCATCCGTGAGGTGACCGACCGGCCGGTGGTGGCGGTGTTCAACACCCACGTTCACGGCGACCACTGGCTCGGGAACCAGGCCATCCGCGAGGCCTACCCTTCGGCCCGCATCTACGCCCACCCGCGCATGCTCGAACGTGTGGCGGAGGGCGAGGGCGAGCGTTGGGCGGCGCTGCTGCTTCGGCTCACCGAGGGCGCCACCGCGGGAACCCGGGTGGTGGGGCCGGAATCGACGGTGGAAGGGGGCGATCGCGTCCACATCGGCGGGGTCACCTTCGAGATCCTGCACGACGGCAAGGCCCACACCGACAACGACATCATGCTGTTGCTGCCTGAACGCGGCGTCATCTTCCTCGGTGACAACGCCAGCCACGGCCGTATGGTGCGGCTCAACGACGGCGATTTCCGGGGCAACATCCGGGCGCTGGATCGTGCCTTGGCCAGCGGTGCCGAGGTGTTCGTGCCGGGTCATGGCCCTACCGGCGGTCCCGAGGCCGCCAGCGAGTTTCGCGATTACCTGAAGAGACTCTACGAGGGTGTTCAGGCCCTGTTCGATGAGGATATTCCCGACTACGAGATGAAACCCAAGTTGCTGCCCAAGCTGGCGCGATGGAAAGATTGGGTCGATTTCGAGGCGCTGGTGGGCAGCCACATCAGCCTCGCCTACTTGCAAGTGGAAGCGGAGGCCTTTTGAAGGCGCCCGGGCCGCGTGTGGGCGTGAGCGCCTGCCTTCTGGGCCAGGCGGTGCGGTGGGACGGCGCCGCCAGGCCGCATGCATGGATCCTGGAGACGCTGGGACGCCGGGCGCGGCTGGTGCCCCTCTGCCCGGAGGCGGGCGCCGGCTTGCCGGTACCCCGTCCTCCGGTGCAGCTTGTGGCCACCGAAAAAGGGGTGCGGGCGCTGGGGGTGGACGATCCACAGCAGGACGTGACCGATGCGCTCCTGGCTTGGAGCCGACGCGTGGCCCCTTTGCTGGCCACGCTCGATGCGCTGGTGCTCAAGGCCCGCTCTCCCAGTTGCGGCGTGGGCACCACGTCCCTGTTCTCCCTGCAGGGGAAGGCGGTGGACTTCACCTCGGGCCTGTTCGCTGCTTGGGTTCGGGACGCCTTTCCGGGGCTGGTGGTGGTGGACGAAACGGCGCTGGAATCGGACGAGGGGCGGGCCGATTTCTTGGGCGCCTTGGGGGTGAGGCCCTGATCTCACCGTTTCGGCTTGCGTCGAGTCAGAGCTTTTTGAGCATCTCGTCAACGAACCGTTCGGCTTCGATCCAGTCTTCCAATTCATGGCCGGGTTCGAAGTTACGCGCCTCGGCCAGGAAATAGGCGTGGCGTTGGATCATTTCGTAGCGTTCCTGATCGCTCACCACTCGCGGCTGCGGTTTGGCCGCGGTCTTTTTCACGCTCTTCTTCTTTACCGTCTTCTTGCCGGCGGTCTTCTTTACCGCTTTCTTCTTCGCAGATTTCTTGGTGGCCGGCTGTTTCGCGGGCGCCTTCTTTGCAGCCGGTTTCTTCTTGGTGGTTTTTTTGTTCATGGTTTCCTCGTGGGCGGAATGGCAATAGGCATCATAACAGGATTGTCCGCTTGCCCGATGCCGGAGGTGATCGAGCGGACTTGATTCAAGTCAGTTACGGCGGAGGGGCCAACCAGGCAGAATTGAAAGCAATTCATTACTCACATATCGACGCCATGGGTAAACGCCATCCCGAGAGAAGACAACAGATCATCGCCAGCGCCCTCGAGCTGGCTGCGGAACAGGGCGTGAAACGGGTCACCACTCAGGCCATCGCCGATCGGGTGGGCATCGCACAACCCACCGTGTTTCGCCATTTCCGCAGCCGCGACGAGATCTTCGCCGGTGCCATCGCCTGGTTGGCCGACCGCCTGCTCGGGGCTCTGGACGGTGCTTTGGGGGACGATCTGCCAGCGGACCGCAAACTGGAGCGGCTCATCCAGGTCCAGCTCGCCTTCGTGGCCCGTCACAAAGGGCTGCCGAGGGTTCTCTTTTCCGATCGGCTTCATCTCGAATCGCCTACGTTGAAGAAGGCGGTGCAGCAGGTGATGGGGCGTTATACGGCGCGGGTGGCCGGCGTCGTCGAGGAGGGGATTCGCCAGGGCCGTTTTCGCGGAGATCTGGAGCCGATGGTGGCGGCCCGGTTCGTGGCGGCCACCGTTCAGGGGCTCATCATGCGCTGGTCCATCTTCGACTTCGAGTTTTCGCTGGAGGCCGAGGCAGAGGATCTGTGGCGTTTCGTGCACGCCGCGCTGGCGGGAGGCGAGGCATGAACGCGCGGAGCCGGCGGCGCATCTACACCGCGCTCTTTCTGGTCGCGCTGGCTGCGGCGGTGGGGTTGATCCTCATCAAGGGGCCTTTCGCGCCGGTGCATGTGGAGACGGTGGCGGTGGCGCGGGGAGATCTCCACCCGGCCCGTTTCGGGGTGGGCACGGTGGAAGCCCGTTACCGCTATCAGGTCGGTCCGGCCCGGGGCGGACGGCTGTCGACCCTGGCGGTGGATCATGGTGATCGGGTGCGCAAGGGCCAGGTGCTGGGGCGGCTGGATCCCGTGGACCTGGAGGCGCGCCTGGAAGCGGCGCGGGCGGCCGAGCGCAAGGCGGAACTGGCGGTGCAATCTGCCGCGGCCCGACGGCAGGAGGTCCGGGCGCGGCTCGATCTGGCCGAGAAGGAGGCCCGGCGCTACCGTGAATTGGGCCGGCAGAAACAGGTGAGCCAAGATCAGGTCGATGCCAAAGTCACCGAAGCGCGCGCCCTTTCCAGCCAGTTGCGTGCGGTGGAAGCGGATTTGGAAGCGGCGCGTCGCGAGCGGATGCGGGCGCAGGCCGAGCGCGAGGCGGTGGAGGCCCTGCTGGACGAATTGCGGTTGCTCAGCCCGGTGGACGGTCTGGTGGTGGCGCGCAACAAGGAGCCCGGATCGGTGGTGATGGCGGGCACGCCGGTGCTCGAGCTGATCGATCCCGATTCGTTGTGGGTGCGCACCCGCATCGATCAAAAGCGCAGTGGAGATTTGGCGCTGGGTCAACCCGCCGAGATCCATTTGCGGAGGAATCCGGAAGAGGCCCTCTCCGGGCGGGTGGTGCGCCTGGAACTCATCGCGGACAGCCTCACTGAGGAGCGCTGGGTGGACATCGCCTTCGACACCCCGCCGCGGGACGTGGCCTTGGGCAGCTTGGCCAACGTGGTGATCCGCCTTCCGGTGGTGGAGGACGTCCTTTGGATCCCGGCTGCGGCCCTGCGCCGCAGGGAGGGGCGCACCGGTGTCTGGGTGCTCGATGAAGGACGCGCCCGCTTTCGTCCGGTGACGGTGGGCGTTCGCACGCTGGACGGCCGGGTGCAGGTCCTCGAAGGGCTGGTCGAAGGGGAGCGGATCATCCTCTACAGCCGTCGGCGGTTGGAAGATGACCTGAAGGTGCGTGCCTGATGATCAGTCTCGCATGGCGCGACGTGGCCAAGGGCTTCGGCCGGTATCTTTCGACCGGTTTGGGGTTGGGCCTGCTCATCGGCGTCACCATCACCATGGCCGGAGTCTATCGTGGGATGGTGGAGGACGGCCGGGCCCTTCTGGAGGCGATGGACGCCGATCTGTGGGTGGTGCAGCAACACACCCTGGGACCTTTCGCCGAACCCTCGTCCATTCCCGACGAGATGATCCGCGCCTTGCGCTCGGTGCCCGGCGTGCGCGAAGCGGGGAACGTGGCCTACCTCACCATGGAAGTGGCCCACGGGCGGGAGAGCGTTCGCATCATGCTGGCCGGTTACGTGCCGGGGCGGCCGGGCGGGCCCGACCGGCTGGTGGCGGGGCGTCCCATCGGCCGCGACCATTACGAACTGGTGGCGGATGTGCGCACCGGTTTTCGATTGGGTGAGGTGGTCCGCATCCGGCGGCACGACTACACCGTGGTGGGGCTCACTTCCGGCTTGAGGTCCCCGTCGGGCGATCCCATGGTCTTCCTGCCCCTGAAAGATGCCCAAGAAATTCAGTTTCTCAAGGACAACGACGCCCTCTATCGCGATCGGCTCCGGCTGGCGTCGGATCCCGTGCTCAACCCCCCTGGAAACCCCGGCGTGCTGAAGGCGGTGGTAACCACCTTGTTTTCCAACCATCGGGTGAACGCCGTGCTGGTGCGTCTGGCGCCCGGCTACGAGGCCGGCGACGTGGCGGCCGACATCCGTCGCTGGTTGCGCCTGACCGCTTATACCGACGCCGAGATGGAGGAGATCCTCATCGGCCAGCTCATCGCCACCGCGGCCAGGCAGATCGGACTGTTCCTCCTCATCCTCACCCTGGTGAGCGCGGCCATCGTGGCGCTCACCATCTACTCCATGACCCAGACCAAGCTCAAGGAGATCGCCGTGCTCAAACTCATCGGCACCCCCAACCGGCTCATCGCGGGCATGATCGTGCAGGAGTCCATGGGGCTGGGGCTCATCGGATTCGTGGCGGGGAAATTGGCCGTGACCTATTGGGCGCCCCTGTTTCCCAAGCACGTGGTGCTGGTCGAGCGGGACACCCTGGTGGCCCTGGCGGTCACCCTGGTCATCTGCCTGGTGGCCAGCATCGCCGGTGTCCGCTCGGCGCTGCGCGTGAGTCCCGCTTCGGCCATCGGAGGTTGAGATGGAACCGGCCATTCGGGTGGAGAACTTGAGCAAGACCTACGGCAGCGGCAGCTCCGCCGTCCAGGCCCTCAAGCACGCCAGCTTGGAGGTCTGGCCGGGCGAAGTGGTGGGGCTTCTCGGCGCCTCGGGTTCGGGAAAGACCACCTTGCTCCAATGCCTGGGCGCCATCATCGACCCCAGCGGAGGGCGCATCGAACTGGGGGGCGATGTGATCTACGACGACGGATGGACCTACCGCGACCGGCGCGCGCTGCGCAGGGACCGCATCGGTTTCGTGTTCCAGCGTCCCTATCTCATCCCTTTTCTGGACGTGCTGGAGAACGTGGCCATTCTGCCCATGCTCCAGGGGCACGGCCAACGCCAGGCCGAAGCACGGGCCATGGAGCTGCTGCGGATCCTGGGCATCGCCGATCGAGCCGGCATGCAGATCGAACAGCTTTCCGGCGGTCAGCAACAGCGGGTGGCCATCGCCCGGGCGCTCGCCAACGAACCGCCCATCATCCTCGCCGACGAGCCGACGGCGCCCTTGGACAGCCATCGCGCCATGTCGGTGATGAAATTGTTGCACGATATGGCCGAACGGCTGGGGACCGCGGTCATCGTGGTCACCCATGACGAAAACATCATTCCCGTTTTCAAGCGGCTCTACCGCCTGCGTGACGGCGTGCTTCACGAAGAGCCGGGCGAAGGGCGGCCCATCGTGGTGGACGAAGGGGCGTTGGAGTGAAGCGCCCGGTTCCGGCCGGCGGGCAGCTCCACCCGGGCGCGGACGCCGCCGCCTTCGCGTTCGAGCAGTTCCACCCGCCAGCCGTTGGCCAGCGCCAGGTGGCGCACGATGGCCAATCCCAAGCCGCTTCCGCCGGTGGCCGAATTGCGTGAGTTCTCCAGGCGGTGGAAAGGCTGGAAGACCGCCTCCCGCTGTTCCGGCGGGATGCCGGGACCGGTGTCGAGCACTTCCAGCCGGGCGGCGATTTCGTCGCAGTCCGTTCGAATCACCACGGGGCCGTCGCCTCCGTAACGCAAGGCGTTGTCCACCAGGTTCGAGAGCACCCGCTTGAGCGCCAAGTGGTCCGCTTCCACCCAGCAGTCGCCTTCGCTCTCCACCGACAGGCGCGCGCCCTCATGGCGGAAGCCGGCCGCCGCTTCCCGCGCCAGGGCGTCGAGCCGGATCGGCTCGCATGTGCCGCCGTCCAGCTCGCGGCCCAGCTCCACCACTTGGCCGATGAGGCGGTCCATGGTTTCGATGTCGCGCTGGATTCCGGCCATCAGTTTCGGGTCGCCGCCCTCGTTCGGAAGCATGGCGAGGGCCAGCTGGATCTGGGTCAAGGGCGTGCGCAGGTCGTGGGAAATGCCGGCCAGGAGGGTGGTGCGCCCCGCCAGGAGTTCGCGGACCTGGACGTTCATGCGGTTGAATTCACGTGCCAGCACGGCAAGCTCTTCCGGTCCGGTTTCGGGCACCGGGTCGGGAAAGCGACCGTCGGCCAGCGCTCGGGCCGCCCGATAGAGCCTTTCGACGGGGCCGGTGAGCCGCCGGGCAAGGAGCGAGGCGGTGAAGAAGGTGAGCACGAAACCGGCGATCACCACCACGAAGAAGGCCACGGAGGGCTGAACCCCGATCCGTGAACGCGGGAAACCGAAACGCAGCACGGCTTCGTCCTCTCCCAGGGGCACGTCGGCCCAGTACCAGCGCATTCCGTGGTCGTCCACGCTGGTGAGCAGAGGGATGGGACGTCCCATCTGCTGGCGCAAGGAGCGTTCCAAGAACAGCAGATAGGGAAGCAGGCTGTCGGACGGTGGCAGGGGTTCGCGCTCGTCGGTGAGCACCAGTTGATGCTTCTCCAGCATGCGCCGCTCGAAGGCGGGGCGGGCCTCCGGCGGCGTGTGCTGCCAGATCTCGGCGGCGTGGCGGATGATGCTGGCCAGGTCGTCGGTGGCGCGGTGGCCAAGCGGCACCACCATGAAGTGGCCGATGGTCGAAAGCATGATGACGAGAAAGCCCAGGGAGACCACGGTGATGGTGGTGAGCACCTTCCAAAAATAGCGTTGCGGCCACCGGAACGGACGGGGCATGGCTCAGTCGTCGATGCAAAAGAGGTAGCCTGCGCCGCGCACCGTCTTGAGGTAGATGGGCCGGGCCGGATCGGGCTCGATCTTCCGACGCAAGCGCCCGACGCAGACATCGATGCTGCGGTCGTTGGGCGCCCGTTCGTACCCCTTGGTCAACTCCAGCAGCCGGTCGCGGCTGAGCACCCGGTTGGCGTGTTCCACGAAGATGCGTAGGAGACGGAATTCGCCGGTGGTCAAAGTCACCTCCTCGTCACCGCGCAGCAGGCGGTGGCGGTCCACGTCGAGGCGATAAGGGCCGAATTCATGGGTTTTCGCGCGCCCGCGGGTGTCACCGGCATGGCCGCAACGACGCAGCACCGAGCGGATGCGGGCCAACAGCTCCCGCGGATTGAACGGCTTTGTCAGATAGTCGTCGGCGCCCATTTCCAGCCCGACGATGCGATCCAGGGCTTCGCCGCGAGCCGACAAGATGATGATGGGCAGGTCGTGATCCCGGCGCAGCCGGCGGCCGATGGAAAGCCCGTCCTCGCCGGGCAGCATGAGGTCCAGGATCACCAAATCCACCGGATGGCGCGCGAGGTGGCGGTCCATCTCGTGCCCATCGGCCACCGCGGCCACCTCATAACCTTCGGAAACGAGATAGGCTTCGAGCAATCGCCTGAGTTCCGGCTGATCGTCCACCACCAGCAGCTTTTGCCGGTTCCCGCCCAAGAGGTTCCTCCCTTTACGACCGTTTCGTGACCGTCGTGAAACGATTCCGTTGCATTTCGTTACACGGGCGCCATCGTTCCGTCACGCCCCCCGCCTATCCTAATGGCCGACCCCCTTTTCAACCAGACCATGGAGTGTGAAACGATGCGTTGGCATGAAACATTGCTTGGATGTCGCCGTCTTGTCGGGCGGCGTGTGTTCGGTCTCGCCGCGGCGGCGGGGCTGGCCGTGGCGTTGTCGCTGCCAGGTGCCCCGGCTGCGGCGGCCGACCCGGAATTGGCGCGGCTGAAGAAAGTGCTCCAGGAACAGGTGGCCCTGATGAAGCCGGAACTCCAGAAAAAGGTCAAGGCCCTCTCCATGGACACCAAGATGCTGCTCATGTCCATTCTGGCCATGCATTCCAGGTACAGCGAGAAGGCCACGTTGCGGCAAGTGATGGCCGAAGTGCTGGCCGATTTGCAGGCGGTGATGGCGGGCATCATGACGGACAACCCGGAAATGACCGCGGACGCGGCGAGGCGCCTCGCCAACCATCGCATTCCCGTGGGCGGATTGCTGCCTTACATGGGGCTGGAAAACATCAACGACGAGCGCCTGGCCCTTCTCGCCGGGTTCAACGATGCGGTGGAGGGCAACGCCCTGAAGCTGGCGGAAGCGGCGGAGCGCGGCGACATGGGCACCGCCGCCCAGTTGTTGGGCAAGGTGAGCTCGGGCTGTGTGGCTTGTCATGCGGTTTTCCGGGGGCAGCCCGGGGTGTCCGATCTGTTGAGGGAGGGCGCGATCAAACGGTGATTCTTTTTCCGGGGCGCGCCCACAACACGAGAAACAAACCCATGGCGCGCTTCCGTTTTCCACTTTGGGAGGATGATGGAGATGACATTCACCAAGACATTGCTGGCCGCCGGTTGCGCGTTGGCGGTGGCGTTGCCGGCGGTGCCGGCGGCGCAAGCGGTCGAAGACGACGAGCAATCCGCTTTCGAAAAGCGCCGCGCGCTGGCGCAGAAGATCCGAAAACTGAGGACGCTGCGCCGGCGCCTGCCCCATCCGGTTCCGTCGGGCCTGTTCGGCATCTATGCCTTTCCCGAGGCGGGACAGGGCGTGATGGGCATCAATGCCCAACACCACGAGTTCGACGGTTTGATCCAGGGGAGTGATTCGGTTTCCGCCGAGACGGTGGTGACCACCGTACCCAACCGATTTTTCGGTGACCCCTTGCAGCCCCCTACGTTGCGGGTGGTGCCGACCCATGTGGAGGCGGACGTGATCTTTCCTTTCGCCAACTTCGCCGTGAACGATCGTTTCGCCCTGGTGGGATTGGTTCCCTTGGTTCGAAAAAAGACCACGCTGGAAACCTTCGCCGGCCCGACCGGGACCACCAGCCTCGGCACCAACACGGTGGAGTCCCAGGGGTTGGGAGACATCAAATTCGGTACCATCATCAAGGCTTTCCACAGCGAAGACTACCGGCACAACGTGCTCATCGACCTGGGGTTGAGTGCACCCACGGGAAGTATCACCGAGGAGGATGTGCAGCTCACCCCCATGAACACCAGAGTCAAGCGTCGTCTCGCTTACGGGATGCATTTGGGCACCGGAACCTGGGACGGCTTTTTCGGGCTGGTCTATTGGGGTAAGACGGATGAGTGGGGCTGGGGCGCCCAGTATCTGGCTACCATTCCCCTGGAGAGCGAGAACAGCGAAGGCTGGCGGTTTGGAGACAAACATGAGTTGTCCGTGTGGGGGTCGTACAGTTGGAATCCGGATTGGGTGGCTTCCGTGCGCATTCGGGGGGAGACCCAAGATGAGATTCACGGCATGGACCCCGAAATCTACGGTCCCGGACTTGGGGCGGATCCGGATAACTACGGCGGCCAGCGAATCGAGCTGGGGTTGGGCATCAACTGGATGCCGGTGCCGGCCAACAACCTGAGCCTGGAGTTGCTCCTGCCGTTGCATCAGAACCGCAACGGGGTCCAGGCGGAACACGATTTCAGCCTCGCTTTCAGTTGGCGCACCGGTTTCTTCTGACCTATGTGTCATCGTCCGGCGGACGGCACGGTGTCTTGCGTGCCGCCCGCCGGCTCAGAGGCCCTCTTTCCGCCGGAGGCGGGCTCTCGATGCCATCTCCTTCTGCAGGGTCTCCACCATCTCCGTGTTGGAGATGCGTCCGTCGCCGTCCGTGTCCACCTTGTCGAACGCCCACAGGTGGCGGTAGGTGGGCTTGATGCGGCGGTTCTCCAGGTAGTGGCGGTATTCCTCGCGGTCCAAGTAGCCGTCGCCGTTGGCGTCGTGGACGGTGTAGACGCCGCCCTCGTCGGCCCCGGCCAGGGGCGTGCAGGCCAGCAGCAGGATGGTCAGCAGCGGTTTTGGATCAGTCGTCTTCATAGCGGCCGTACCCCGGAATGTAGATCTCGTGTTCGTTGAAGGATCCGCGCTCGGCGTAGCGGTGGCAGGCGTTGCAGTTGCTGAAACTGCGCCCCTTCGGATTGCCCAGCACCAGTTGCGGGGGAATCTCGCGGTGCTCGCGCCGGAAATAGGGAAGCTCGGTGATGCGGGTGGGTACGTATCTCAGGTTCCACACCATGCGGTTGCTGAGGCGGTAGTCGCTGCGCCCGGCGGCATGGTTCAGCAGGTAGTTGAGGATGGCCACGCGGGTGGATTCGTCCAGTTCGGCGTTCTCGCCGAAATGCTCGTCCAGGGTGGCCATGATGCGCTCCCAGGAGAGGGCGGGCAGCAGGCCGGGCGGATAGGCCATGTGGCAGGCGCCGCACTCCTCGCGGTATTGCGCATTGTCCACGGGGGCCACGCCGGGTCGCGCGTGGACGCCCCAGGCGGGACGGCGGTGCTCGTAGTATTCG
>Ga0256914_1003516_pt1 | contig 12299 bp, 7 predicted proteins | sample HulkmetaG_FD_191571 | JGI IMG/M metagenome (GOLD analysis project Ga0256914, IMG submission 191571) | Hydrothermal chimney microbial communities from Main Endeavour vent field at the Juan de Fuca Ridge, Pacific Ocean - Hulk | ecosystem: Environmental > Aquatic > Marine > Hydrothermal vents ...
CATGGCCCGCGACACCAAGCTCGGGCCGGAGGAGATCACCCGCGACATCCCCAACGTCGGCGAGGAGGCCCTGAAGAACCTCGACGAGGCGGGCATCGTCTACATCGGCGCCGAAGTGAAGCCGGGCGACATCCTCGTCGGCAAGATCACGCCGAAGGGCGAGAGCCCCATGACGCCGGAGGAGAAGCTGCTGCGCGCCATCTTCGGCGAAAAGGCCTCCGACGTGCGCGACACCTCGCTGCGGCTGCCGCCGGGCGTCTCGGGCCGCGTGGTGGAGGTGCGCGTGTTCAACCGCCACGGCGTGGAGAAGGACGAGCGCGCGCTGGCCATCGAGCGCGAGGAGATCGAGCGCATGGCCAAGGACCGGGACGACGAGCTCGCGATCCTGAACCGCAACACCTACGGCCGGCTGCGCGATTTCCTGATCGGCAAGGAGGCCGCCGGCGGGCCGAAGGGCTTCAAGATCAAGGGCGAGATCACCGCGGAGGTGCTGGACGGAATGCCGCAGTCGCAGTGGTGGAACATCGCGCTCGCCGACGAGAAGGCCCTGACCGAGCTGGAGGCCATGCGGCAGCAGTACGACGACACCAAGAAGCGGCTCGAGGAGCGCTTCCTGGACAAGGTGGAGAAGCTGCAGCGCGGCGACGAGCTGCCTCCGGGCGTGATGAAGATGGTCAAGGTCTTCGTGGCCATCAAGCGCAAGATCCAGCCCGGCGACAAGATGGCCGGCCGTCACGGCAACAAGGGCGTGGTTTCGCGCATCCTGCCGGAGGAGGACATGCCCTTCCTCGAGGACGGAACGCCGGTGGACATCGTGCTCAACCCGCTGGGCGTGCCGTCGCGCATGAACGTCGGCCAGATCCTGGAGACGCATCTCGGCTGGGCCTCCGAGGGCCTCGGCCGGCAGATTGCGGAACTCGTTGAGGCATGGCAGGCGGAGCAGAAGCCGGCCATGGTCAAGGCCATCCGCGAGAAGCTGCTCGAGATCTACGAGAAGCCGGAGGAGCGCGAGGAGATCGAGAAGGCCTCCGACGAGGAGATCGTCTCCATGGCCGGACTCCTGAAGAAGGGCGTGCCCATGGCCACGCCGGTCTTCGACGGCGCCAAGGAGGAGGACATCAACCGGATGCTCGAGCTCGCAGGACACAAGGCGTCCGGCCAGGTGACCCTCTACGACGGCCGCACCGGCGAGCCGTTCGACCGTCCGGTGACGGTGGGCCGCATCTACATGCTGAAGCTGCACCATCTGGTGGACGACAAGATCCACGCCCGTTCCATCGGCCCGTACTCGCTGGTCACCCAGCAGCCGCTGGGCGGCAAGGCGCAGTTCGGCGGCCAGCGTTTCGGCGAGATGGAGGTCTGGGCGCTGGAGGCCTACGGTGCCGCCTACACGCTGCAGGAGATGCTCACCGTCAAGTCGGACGACGTCGCGGGCCGCACCAAGGTCTACGAATCGATCGTCCGCGGCGACGACGCCTTCGAGGCGGGCATTCCGGAGAGCTTCAACGTGCTCGTGAAGGAGATGCGCTCGCTCGGCCTCGACGTGGAGCTGATCAACGAGTCCGACATGGCGGCGGAGTAGCGCCGGCATACGCATGAGACGGGGCGGGGCGGCGCCGCAGCGGCAGCCGCCCTCCCGACGGGAAAAAAGTCATGGGGCCGCCGGCCCCGCGCCTTGGGAGAACAAGGATGAACCAGGAAGTCGCCAACATCTTCAATCCGGGCGGACAGCCGCAGACCTTCGATGCCATCCGCATCGGCATCGCCTCGCCGGAGAAGATCCTCTCGTGGTCCTACGGCGAGATCAAGAAGCCGGAGACCATCAACTACCGCACCTTCAAGCCGGAGCGCGACGGTCTGTTCTGCGCCCGCATCTTCGGTCCCGTGAAGGACTACGAGTGTCTCTGCGGCAAGTACAAGCGGATGAAGTACAAGGGCGTCATCTGCGAGAAGTGCGGCGTGGAGGTGACGCTCTCCAAGGTGCGCCGCGAGCGCATGGGCCACATCGAGCTGGCGGCGCCGGTGGCGCACATCTGGTTCCTGAAGTCGCTGCCTTCCCGCATCGGCCTTCTGCTCGACATGACGCTGAAGGACATCGAGCGGGTCCTGTACTTCGAGTCCTACATCGTCACCGAGCCCGGCCTGTCCCCCCTTCAGAAGGGACAGCTGCTGTCCGAGGAGGAGTATCTCGCCGCCCAGGACGAATACGGGCTGGACGGGTTCACCGCGGGCATCGGCGCGGAGGCGATCCGCGAGATGCTGGCCGGTATCGACCTCGAGAAGCTGCGTGACGACCTGAAGCAGGAGATCGCCGAATCCAGGTCCGAGCTGAAGCCGAAGAAGCTCGCCAAGCGGCTGAAGGTCGTGGAGGCGTTCATCAAGTCCGGCAACCGGCCGGAGTGGATGATCATGACGGTCATCCCGGTCATCCCGCCGGAGCTGCGTCCGCTGGTGCCGCTGGACGGCGGCCGCTTCGCCACTTCCGACCTGAACGATCTGTACCGCCGCGTCATCAACCGCAACAACCGTCTGAAGCGGCTGATCGAGCTGCGCGCGCCGGACATCATCATCCGCAACGAGAAGCGCATGCTCCAGGAGGCGGTCGACGCCCTGTTCGACAACGGCCGCCGCGGCCGCACCATCACGGGCGCCAACAAGCGGCCCCTCAAGTCGCTCTCCGACATGCTGAAGGGCAAGCAGGGCCGCTTCCGCCAGAACCTGCTCGGCAAGCGCGTGGACTACTCCGGCCGCTCGGTGATCGTGGTGGGACCGGAGCTGAAGCTGCACCAGTGCGGTCTGCCCAAGAAGATGGCGCTGGAGCTGTTCAAGCCGTTCATCTACGCCCAGCTGGAGAAGAAGGGCCTTTCCGCCACCGTCAAGCAGGCCAAGAAGCTGGTGGAGAAGGAGAAGCCGGAGGTCTGGGACATTCTGGACGAGGTGATCCGCGAGCATCCCGTCCTGCTGAACCGCGCGCCGACGCTGCACAGGCTGGGCATTCAGGCCTTCGAGCCCGTGCTCATCGAGGGCAAGGCCATCCAGCTGCATCCGCTGGTCTGCGCGGCGTTCAACGCCGACTTCGACGGAGACCAGATGGCCGTGCACGTGCCGCTGTCGCTCGAGGCGCAGCTCGAGGCGCGCGTGCTGATGATGTCCACCAACAACATCCTGCATCCGGCCAATGGCGCGCCGATCATCGTGCCGTCGCAGGACATCGTGCTCGGTCTCTACTATCTCTCGCAGATGCGCAAGAACGAGCCGGGCGAGGGCATGGTCTTCTCCGACATGGCGGAGATCGAGCATGCGCTGGAAACCGGCGCGGTGACCCTCCATGCCCGCATCAAGGCGCGCTATACCTCCGTCGACGAGGAGGGCAACGAAGTCTCGAAGATCTACGAGACCACGCCCGGCCGCATGATCATCGGCGAGCTGCTGCCCAGGAAGCCGGGGATCTCCCTGGATCTGTGCAACAAGCTGCTCACCAAGAAGGAAATCTCCAGGATGATCGACGCGGTGTACCGTCACTGCGGACAGAAGGAGACGGTCATCTTCTGCGACCGGATCATGGGCCTGGGCTACAAGGAGGCCTGCAAGGCCGGCATTTCCTTCGGCAAGGACGACATGGTGGTTCCGGAGACCAAGGAAAAGCTGGTCGAGGAGACCCGCGAGCTGGTCAAGGAATACGAGCAGCAGTACATCGACGGCCTGATCACGCAGGGCGAGAAGTACAACAAGGTCATCGACGCCTGGTCCAAGTGCACGGACAAGGTGGCCGAGGAAATGATGGCGCGCATCTCCGCCGTCGAGGTGGATCCGGAGACGGGCCGCGAGAAGCCCATCAACTCCATCTACATGATGGCCCATTCCGGCGCGCGCGGTTCCGCAGCCCAGATGAAGCAGCTGGCGGGCATGCGCGGTCTGATGGCCAAGCCGTCCGGCGAGATCATCGAGACGCCGATCATCTCCAACTTCAAGGAGGGCCTGTCGGTTCTGGAGTACTTCGTCTCCACCCACGGCGCCCGCAAGGGACTGGCCGACACGGCGCTGAAGACGGCGAACTCGGGCTATCTCACCCGCCGTCTGGTGGACGTGGCGCAGGATTCCATCATCCTGGAGGAGGATTGCGGCACCGAGAACTCCATCACCACGCGCGCGGTGATCGAATCCGGCGAGGTGACGGTCTCCCTCGGCCAGCGCGTGCTGGGCCGCACCGCCGCGGAGGACGTGGTGGATCCCGCGACGGGCGAGGTCATCGTGAAGAAGAACGAGGAGATCATGGAGGACGCGGCGGCGAAGATCGACGCCGCGAACATCCAGGAGATCCGCATCCGCTCGGTGCTGACCTGCGAGACGCACTACGGCGTCTGCGCCAAGTGCTACGGCCGCGATCTGGCGCGCGGCACGCCGGTCAACCTGGGCGAGGCCGTGGGTGTCATCGCCGCCCAGTCGATCGGCGAGCCGGGAACGCAGCTGACCATGCGCACGTTCCACATCGGCGGTACGGCGCAGGTGGTGTCGGAGAGCTTCATCGAGGCCAACTACGACGGCACCGTGAAGATCATCAATCCGAACCTGGCCCGCAATTCCCGCGGCGAGAACGTCATCATGGGCCGCAACGTGCAGCTCGCCATCGTGGACGAGCACGGCAACGAACGGGCCGTGCACAAGCTGCCCTACGGCGGCAAGCTGCTGGTGGACGAAGGCGATTCCATCAAGCGCGGCACGCGGCTTGCGGAATGGGATCCGCACACCCGTCCGATCCTCACCGAGGCCGACGGCGTGGTGGACTTCGAGGACATCGTGGAGGGCGTGTCCGTCCACGAGGTGACGGACGAATCCACGGGCATCACCAAGCGCGTGGTCATCGACTGGCGGTCTACGCCGCGCGGAGCCGATCTGCAGCCCGCCATCGTCATCAAGGACGAGAAGGGCAACGTCATGAAGCTGAAGCGGGGCGGCGAGGCGCGCTACCTGCTTTCGGTGGATGCCATCCTCTCCGTGAACCCCGGCGACAAGGTCAAGGCGGGCGATACGCTGGCGCGCATTCCGCTCGAAAGCGCCAAGACCCGCGACATCACCGGCGGTCTGCCGCGTGTGGCGGAGCTGTTCGAGGCCCGTCGGCCGAAGGATCATGCGATCATCGCGGAGATCTCAGGCCGCGTGGAGTTCGGACGCGACTACAAGAACAAGCGCCGCATCAAGATCGTGCCCGACGATCCGGACCAGGCGCCGGTGGAGTATCTCATCCCGAAGGGCAAGCACCTGCAGGTGCAGGAAGGCGACTACATCGAGAAGGGCGAGTATCTGCTCGACGGACATCCGGCTCCGCACGACATTCTGGCCATCAAGGGCGTCGAGGAGCTGGCCATCTATCTGATCAACGAGATCCAGGACGTCTACCGCCTGCAGGGCGTGACCATCAACGACAAGCATATCGAGGTCATCGTCCGGCAGATGCTTCAGAAGGTGGAGATCGTGGATCCGGGCGACACGCCCTACCTTGCCGGCGAGCAGGTGGACAAGTGGGAGCTCGAGGAGATCAACCGGGAGCTCGAGGCCGAGGGCAAGAAGCCCGCGACGGCCAATCCGGTGCTCCTCGGAATCACGAAGGCCTCGCTCCAGACCCGTTCGTTCATCTCCGCCGCCTCCTTCCAGGAGACGACCCGCGTGCTCACCGAGGCCGCGGTGCAGGGGAAGGTGGACCGCCTCGAGGGACTGAAGGAGAACGTCATCGTCGGCCGTCTCATCCCGGCGGGCACGGGCGGCATGCTGCGCCGCTTCAAGCAGATAGCGGAGAAGCGCGACCGTCTGATTCTCGAGGAGAAGCGCAAGGCCGCCGAGCGAATCGCCCGCGAGGCCGAGGAGCAGGCCGCTTCCGCGCTTCCCGCCGCGGACGTCATGGAAGCCGAGCGTCCCGACGGGGAGGCTCCGCAGGAGGGAGGCGATTCGGCCTGACGGATGCCCGCCTTCCATCCCGCGGCCCGTCGCCGGGAGGCGATGGAGTCGTGCGGGAGGAACGTCTTGCGGTATTGCCGCAAGTTGGAGCGGACGACATACGAAAAGAGCCCGCGGGTGGATCCTGCGGGCTCTTTTTCGTGGCGGTCAACCCGGAACGGAAAGGACCGGATGGCGTTTCCGTCCGAAGGATCCGGCCTCAGTTGGCCAGATGGTGTCCACGCGGCGCATCCGCGGAGAGCGGACGCAGCGCCAGCGGGTGAGGTACCTCGGGCTCGATCAGGCCGATGAGCGCGTCCGCGACGTCGGTGACGATGGCCAGCTTTCCGAGACCGGGAACGTGCAGCGGCGAACGGGAGACCTTGCCGCCGGCGAAGGCCGTCGCGCGAATCGCGACATCCATGTCCGTCACCGTCATGTAGGTCATCCAGTGCGCGGGGATGCCCTTGTGATTCTTCTCGTCGAGCTGGAACAGACCGCAGACCGGCGCTCCGTTCTTGCGCGCGACCCAGTACGAGCTGCCATCCTTCAGGGGAATGTCGTCGAATTGCCATCCCAAGGTCCGGCTGTAGAAGGAGATGGCAGCGCGCGCATCCCAGCAATTCAGTTCATGCCACCACTTTTCGACCGGATTGCCCATAGTACTTCTAACCCTCTCTCTCCGCTGAATTCCGAATCCCCAGCCCGGAACTCCAGTAAAGAGCATGAAATACGCCATCGGCGGGCTTTGGGCGGCATTTCGACCATGCTGGGGCGAATCGCGCCCATAATGTGACACGGTTAATAAATCGTTTACGTAACGTCATGTTCCGGAACGCCGTCGTGCGTCGATGCGGGGTGTGAAGTTTCCGGAGCCGCCTTTCCGGCGCAGGTGGGGCGGTGTTCCGCTCTTCCCGTGGCTTCCACGGGGTGGTGGTTTGGCGCCGGAATGGCGGCGCGCCGCATTTTTTCGCGCTTTTTGGGGTTGACGCGGGGCAGGGGGGTGGGTATTGGTAGCGCCGTCCTGATGAAGGCAGGCTGCAGGTCGATAGCTTGTTGCCTGGACGCTGCCAGAAGGACCAGCGAGCAAGATTCAAGGCAAGACCTTGTAGGGCTTCGGCCTTATGAGGTCCTCTGTTTCTTGAAGCTTCCGGACATTGGCGGGGCCGCATGTCCGGCTGCTTTCGTTTATGCGCTTGCGCCGCGATTTCCGGCACAGGCGCATTTCATGCGGCCCGGTGGAATTCAACGGTCTAACGAGACAGGTTCGAGCCGACATGCCGACGATCAACCAGCTCATTCGCAAGCCGCGGAAAGCCCCGGTGAAGCGCAACAAGGTGCCCGCCCTGCAGGCCTGCCCGCAGAAGCGCGGCGTGTGCACCCGCGTCTATACCACGACGCCGAAGAAGCCGAACTCGGCGCTGCGCAAGGTCGCGCGCGTGCGGCTGACCAACGGTTTCGAGGTGACCAGCTACATTCCGGGCGAGGGCCACAATCTTCAGGAGCACTCCGTGGTTCTGATCCGTGGCGGTCGCGTGAAGGACCTGCCCGGCGTGCGCTACCACATCATCCGCGGCGTTCTCGACACCCAGGGCGTCGAGGGCCGCCGTCAGCGCCGCTCCAAGTATGGCGCCAAGCGTCCGAAGTAACGGTTTTCAAGAACAGGAAGACAAGCGATGTCTCGTCGTCACCGCGCTGAAAAACGCGAAATCAACCCCGATCCCAAGTACGGGGACGTAGTGCTTTCGAAGTTCATGAACTGCCTGATGGTCGACGGCAAGAAGTCCGTTGCTGAGCGCATCGTCTACGGCGCGCTGGAGCGCATCGAGGAGAAGACGAAGTCCGATCCGCTGGCGCTGTTCCATCAGGCGCTCGACAACGTGAAGCCGCAGGTGGAGGTCCGTTCCCGCCGCGTCGGCGGCGCCACCTACCAGGTGCCGGTCGAGGTCCGTCCGGACCGCCGCCAGACGCTGGCCATCCGCTGGCTCATCGCCGCGGCGCGCGACCGCAACGAGAACACCATGGTGGAGCGTCTGTCCGGCGAGCTGATGGACGCCGCCAACAACCGCGGCGCGGCCGTCAAGAAGCGCGAGGACACGCACCGCATGGCCGAGGCCAACCGGGCCTTCTCGCACTACCGCTGGTAGGCCGGGCGACCGACAGGAATTCAAGGGATTTTCGGAGCAGGAACATGCCCCGCAGCTACAAGATCGAGGACTACCGCAACTTCGGCATCATGGCGCACATCGATGCCGGCAAGACGACCGTCACGGAGCGGATCCTCTACTATACCGGCAAGAGCCACAAGATCGGCGAGGTGCACGACGGCGCCGCGACCATGGACTTCATGGAGCAGGAGCAGGAGCGCGGCATCACCATCCAGTCGGCGGCCACCTCGACCGTCTGGCGCGGCAAGCGTCTGAACATCATCGACACGCCCGGCCACGTCGACTTCACCATCGAGGTGGAGCGCTCCCTGCGCGTGCTCGACGGCGCGGTGACCGTGCTCGACGCCAACGCGGGCGTGGAGCCGCAGACCGAGACCGTCTGGCGGCAGGGCGACAAGTACGGCGTGCCGCGCATCGTCTTCGCCAACAAGATGGACAAGCTCGGCGCGGACTTCGACCGCTGCGTGCGCGACATCAAGGAGCGTCTCGGCGCCAAGCCCGTTCCCATCCAGCTGCCCATCGGCGCCGAGGACGAGTTCCGCGGCGTGATCGACCTGATCCGCATGGTGGCGATCATCTGGGACGAGGAGACCCTGGGCGCCAAGTTCCACGAGGAGGAGATCCCCGCCGATATGCGCGATGCCGCCGAGGCCGCCCGGCTGGAGATGATCGAGAACGTCGTGGAGCTCGACGAGGAGGCCATGGACGCCTATCTCTCCGGCGAGGAGATCTCCGAGGACAAGATCCGCGAGCTGCTCCGCAAGGGCACCATCGGCAACGACTTCTTCCCCGTGCTGTGCGGTTCCGCCTTCAAGAACAAGGGCGTGCAGCCGCTGCTCGACGCCGTGGTGGACTTCCTGCCGTCCCCGGTGGACATTCCGCCGATCAAGGGCACGGACTACAAGACCGGCGAGGAGGTCGTCCGCAAGGCTTCCGACGACGAGCCGCTGGCCATGCTGTCCTTCAAGATCATGGACGACCCCTACGGCACGCTGACCTTCGTGCGCATCTATTCCGGCAAGGTGAAGAAGGGCACCACCGTGCTCAACACCACCACCGGAAAGACGGAGCGCATCGGCCGCATGGTGCTCATGCACGCCAACGACCGCGAGGAGCTCGAGGAGTCCTATGCGGGCGACATCGTGGCTCTGGTCGGCCTGAAGAACACCAACACCGGCGACACCCTCTGCGACATCAACAAGCCGGTGATCCTCGAGAAGATGGAGTTCCCGGAGCCCGTCATCGAGAAGGCCATCGAGCCGGCCACCAAGGCGGACCAGGAGAAGCTCTCCATCGCCCTGCAGAAGCTGGCCAAGGAGGATCCGTCCTTCCGCGTCTACACGGACGAGGAATCCGGCCAGACGATCATCGCCGGCATGGGCGAGCTGCATCTCGACATCAAGGTGGACATCCTGAAGCGGCCGCCGCACAACATCGAGGTGCAGGTGGGCGCGCCGCAGGTGGCCTACCGCGAGACCATCACGAAGACCGCCGAGGTGGACTACACCCACAAGAAGCAGACCGGCGGTTCCGGCCAGTTCGCCCGGGTGAAGCTGACGGTCGAGCCCAACGAGCCCGGCGAGGGCTATGCCTTCGAGAGCACGGTGGTCGGCGGCAACGTTCCGAAGGAGTTCATCCCGGCTGTCGACAAGGGCATCCAGTCGGTCATGAGCTCCGGCGTCCTGGCGGGCTATCCCGTGGTCGACGTCAAGGCCACCCTCACGGACGGCGCCTACCACGAGGTGGACTCCTCCGCGGTGGCCTTCGAGATCGCGGGCCGCGCCGCCATGCGCGAGGCGCTGGCCAAGGCCGGGGCCCAGCTTCTGGAGCCGATCATGAAGGTCGAGGTGGTGACCCCGGAGGAGTACCAGGGTTCCATCATCGGCGACCTCAACTCCCGCCGTGGGCAGATCGTGGGCACCGACATGCGCGGCAACGCCACCGTGATCACGGCCATGGTGCCGCTGGCCAACATGTTCGGGTACGTGGACAATCTGCGCTCCATGTCGCAGGGCCGCGCCAACTTCAGCATGGTGTTCGACCACTACGCGCCGGTGCCCAAGAACGTGGCCGATGAGATCATCGCCAAGGCCTGACGGGCCGGAAGGAACAACGGAACACGAGCCAAGAGAGTTTCAGGAGACGAGACAATGGCGAAGGAAAAGTTCGAACGTACGAAGCCGCACGTGAACATCGGCACGATCGGTCACGTTGACCACGGCAAGACGACTCTGACGGCTGCGATCACGAAGGTGCTTGCCGACGAGGGCAAGGCGGAGGCGACGGCCTTCGACGAGATCGACAAGGCTCCGGAGGAGAAGGCGCGCGGCATCACGATTTCGACGGCGCACGTCGAGTACGAGACGGAGAACCGCCACTACGCGCACGTGGACTGCCCCGGCCACGCGGACTACGTCAAGAACATGATCACGGGCGCGGCGCAGATGGACGGCGCGATCCTTGTGGTTTCCGCCGCGGACGGCCCGATGCCGCAGACGCGCGAGCACATTCTTCTGGCGCGCCAGGTGGGCGTTCCCGCTCTCGTGGTCTACATGAACAAGGTGGACCAGGTCGACGACGAGGAGCTTCTGGAGCTTGTGGAGATGGAGATCCGCGAGCTTCTGTCCTCGTACGACTTCCCGGGTGACGAGATCCCGGTCGTGAAGGGTTCCGCGCTTGCGGCTCTGGAGGGTCGCGATCCCGAGATCGGCAGGGACTCGATCCTGGAGCTGATGAAGGCCGTCGACGAGTACATTCCGACGCCCGAGCGTCCGATCGACCAGCCGTTCCTGATGCCGATCGAGGACGTGTTCTCGATCTCCGGCCGCGGCACGGTGGTGACGGGCCGTGTCGAGCGCGGCAAGGTGCATGTCGGCGACGAGGTGGAGATCGTGGGCATCCGTCCGACGCAGAAGACGACGGTCACGGGCGTGGAGATGTTCCGGAAGCTTCTGGACGAGGGCGTCGCTGGCGACAACATCGGCGCGCTTCTTCGGGGCATCGAGCGTACGGCTGTGGAGCGCGGCCAGGTTCTGTGCGAGCCGGGCTCCGTGACGCCGCACACGAAGTTCAAGGCGGAGGCGTACATTCTGACGAAGGAGGAGGGTGGTCGTCACACTCCGTTCTTCACGAACTACCGTCCGCAGTTCTACTTCCGGACGACGGACGTTACGGGCGTCGTGACGCTCCCGGAGGGGACGGAGATGGTGATGCCCGGCGACAACGTGACGTTCGAGGTGGAGCTGATCGCGCCGATCGCGATGGAGGAGCGTCTGCGCTTCGCCATCCGCGAGGGCGGCCGCACCGTCGGCGCCGGCGTCGTTTCCGAAATCATCGAATGAGGACATGCAACCGGCGGTGCGGCGTGCTTCCCCGCGGAGCATGCCGCACCGCACGTGAAGGGGTGTAGCTCAGCTGGTAGAGCAGCGGTCTCCAAAACCGCAGGTCGGGGGTTCGAGTCCCTCCGCCCCTGCCATGTCCGGGCGGTCCGCAACTGGCGGGCGGCCTTTTTTGGAAATTTGGCTCTTGCCTTTGCGTACCGGTTTCGGCTAGCTTGCGCGGCTGGCTGAACTGCGGAACTGTCCTTCGTCCATGCGATTCCATCCGGATGCGGATGGCGGGCTTCGCGCGGGGCGGAACCGGCAGGGTGGAAGTCAGTACATGCGGGTGCCGGACGTGCAGCGCTGTTGCGGCGGCCGGTCCCTTTTTTCAGGAATGCGAGATGGCCAAGTCGTTCAATCCGTTCCAGTTCATCCGGGAAGTCCGGCAGGAGACCGCGAAGGTCACCTGGCCGAGCCGGAACGAGACGATCATCACCACCGTCATGGTCCTCATCATGGTGGCGCTGACGGCGGTGTTCTTCTTCGTTGTCGACGCCATCCTGCACTGGAGTGTCAATCTCATCATCTACGGGCGTTGAGGTCGCGTACGGGGCGGTCCGGATTCCGCAGGGGCAAACAGCATCAAGAGAAGCTTTCATGACCAAGCGCTGGTATATCGTGCACGCCTACTCCAATCTCGAGGAGAAAGTGGCGGAGGAGATCCGCCATCAGGCGGAGGCGCAGGGGCTTTCCCATCTCTTCGAAGAGGTTCTCGTGCCGACCGAGGAGGTGGTCGAGGTGCGCCGCGGCCGCAAGGTGAAGACGAAGCGGCGCTTCTTCCCCGGGTACGTGCTGGTGAAGATGGAGATGACCGATCAGG
>Ga0256914_1003517_pt1 | contig 12299 bp, 9 predicted proteins | sample HulkmetaG_FD_191571 | JGI IMG/M metagenome (GOLD analysis project Ga0256914, IMG submission 191571) | Hydrothermal chimney microbial communities from Main Endeavour vent field at the Juan de Fuca Ridge, Pacific Ocean - Hulk | ecosystem: Environmental > Aquatic > Marine > Hydrothermal vents ...
CGCCCTTGGCTTCGAACGAGAGGTCCACCTCACCGGGGTTTCGGCGCCCGCCGGCAGGGCCAGATGGGCCTTCAGCCTGATTGCATGGTCGGTCACGAGGCGAGGCGTCCCACCATGGCGTCCCTCCACAGCAGCTCACATCGGCCGAGAACTTCCTGCGGCAGCCCGGGGCTCTCGGCATGGTCCAATTGATTCCCCCCCATCCCACGACCCCGGTGCGTGTCACACGGGCGAGCCAATCTGCGGCCCTCATCCAATTTCGTTCCCGCTTGCCCCGGTGAGCCGCCAGTCGATGGGTGGCTCCCCACGCTGCGCCAGATAGGTATTGATTCGAGAAAAATGACCACACCCGAAGAAACCCCGGTCAGCGGAGTAGGGAGATGGATGCGGAGCCGTGAGCACGAGATGCCTGGTCCGGTCGATTCGGGCGGCCTTGGCCTGGGCGGGACGCCCCCACAACACGAAGACAAGCCCGGACCGACGCTGGTTCAACTCGGCAATCACCCGGTCGGTGAAGGTCTCCCAGCCCTTGCCCGCATGAGAGTGCGGTCTGTGCGCACGAACAGTCAGCACGGTATTGAGCAAGAACACGCCCTGGCGGGTCCAGGCAGTCAGGTCGCCGTGCCCTGGAATGGGCACGCCCAGGTCTCGATTGAGTTCCACGAAGATGTTCTGAAGAGACGGTGGCGGACGCACCCCTCGGGGGACAGAGAAGCAGAGGCCGTGAGCCTGTCCCGGCCCGTGGTAGGGGTCCTGTCCCAGGATGACGACGCGGACCTGTTCGAACGGTGTTTGTGCGAACGCATTGAAGATCAAACCACCTGGAGGATACACCGGGTATCGCTGTTTTTCCTGGATCAGGAAAGCGCGGAGTGTCTGCATGTACGGCTTTTCGAACTCGTCCTCGAGGATGGCGAGCCAGGAGGGTTCGAGCCGAGGTCGTTTCCGGGTCATGGGTCGCCTCACCGAGTGGGAGGAGGGGCCCGAGGGCAGGCGGTTCAGCGAAGCTCAGGCCCCGTACTTTTTGATGGCGGCGTCGAGTTTTGGCAGGAGCATGTAGATGAACCCTGCGGAGAGTGCGGCCAACCCGGCGAGCACCAGGAAGAAGGAGGCGGGACTCATGAGGTGCTGAATTCCCCCGAAGAATCCTGAGAAGTTGTTTCCGAAGGCGGTTGCCAGGAACCATCCGCCCATGGTGAGGCCGACGAGGCGCTTGGGTGAAAGCTTGGTGACCAGGGAGAGGCCCATGGGTGAGAGGCACAGTTCACCGAGGGTGACGAGGGCGTAGAAACCGACGAGCCAGAGAGCGGAGACCTTGACAGCGCCATTTTCGGAGAGGAAACCGCCCACGGCCATGAGCAGCATGGAGGCGGTGGTGAGCACGAGGCCGAGGAAGACTTTCCGTGCGGTGGTGATGCCCCGATTCATGGAGACGAGCCACTGGAAGAAGGCGACCACGAGCGGCGTGAACGCGATCACAAAGAATGCGTTGAAACTCTGGTACAATTCCGAGTTCGCCACCCGGAGGAACTCGCCTGGTGGGAGCAATTCCGGATCGTGGCCGTACCGCTCGCGATATCCATCGTAGATGGCACTGAACGTCTCCCGGTCCACCACATAGAGGGCGATCTGCTTCCCCTCCACCTCGCGCAGGAAAGCCACGTGCTTCACTGGCTCGGCTCCGTCCGGGACCGACACGGTCACCACCGGGGCTCCGTGGCTGTCCTTTTCTTCCACCACCTTGACCACGCCGTTTTCGTACACCTTGACGCTCCGGCGCAAGATGTCTTCCGACACATCCGAGCGACCATCCAGCTCGAGCACGGTCACGTCCGGCGCAGAGGCCTTGGCGAGTTCCACTGCCTTGAGGTCCATCCGCTGCACGCCGAACATGCGGGCCACGGCGGGAGAATCCACCACGAGCAGCGTTCTCGGGTCGGGTCTGGGCGTCTCCGGCTTTGCGTTGATGTAGTACTTGGGGAACGCCTCCTGCTTCATTGCAGCAGGAACGACCCGGGTCTGACGGTCTGTGTTGTCTCGAGCCCACTGGGTCATGGCACTCCCGTTCAGGTGCAGGATCATGAAGAACGTGCCGCCCGCCACGTAGATGGGCAAGAGGGCCAGGAGGCCCGGGCGTTCGTCTTCTCGAGCGGTGAGGCCGAGCCGGACGAAGAAGATGATGACCGGGATCATGCCGGCGAGGAACCCGCAGACTGCGGGCCGGACCGGGAAGTCGTCGCCGAGATAGTAGGAGGCCATGAAATAGCCGAGGATACCCACCCCAAAGGCGGGCAGGAGGATTTTGAGCAACACGGTACTGAACGGGGTGTCCTCCGGATCCCGCGTGGGCTTTCGGTCCGCTCTCTCGAGGAGCTTCCAGTGGAGGAGGAGGATCGCCACGCCGATGAGGAGTCCGGTGCCGGCCACTCGAAACGTCCAGAGCCATCCAAGCTGATTCCGCACGGTGGCGGCCAGGAGGTTCGCCACGAACGCCCCGATGTTGATACCCATGTAGAAGATGTTGAATCCGGCGTCTCGCTTCGGGTCACCCGGCTCATACAGGTTGCCCACCATCACCGAGATGTTCGGCTTGAAAAACCCGTTGCCCACGATGACGCAACCGAGCCCCACGGTGAACGTGGTGTAGCCGGGGGTGCCCATCAGGAACAGGCCGAAGGCCATGAGAAGGCCACCGCCCAGGACCGCGCGACGAAAACCGAGGAACCGATCCGCTGCCATGCCGCCGATGAAAGGCGTGAAGTAAACGAACGCCAGGTAGAGTCCGTAGATCTCGTTGCCCTGGGCTGCGGGGAGTCCCAACCCGCCACGCTCCACGTCCGTGGTGTACAACAGCAGGATACCAAGCATCGTGTAGAAGGCCAGCCGCTCCCACATCTCGATGAAGAACAGCGGAAACAGCCCCTTGGGATGTCCGAGAGCCATGAATTTCTCCTGTGCTTCAGACCAACCGGTTCGCCCATCCGGGCAAACCTATCATCCAGCATGCGGAATCACAAGCAAAACCGCTACCCAGCTTCCAGGCGCTCGACAAGAGGAAACAGATCGACCAGCGAATCCACCCTGGACCCGTCCCAGCCCCGATTCCAGGGCCTATCGCGGCACACAGCCACAATCCCGGCTTCCCGGGCCGCCTTCAGGTTGTGGACAACATCGTCCACCAGCAGGTCCACAGGACATTCCCCCTTCCGGCTCGTCACGTGGAAACGATCCGCCGGTACCGTCAGCCCGTGCCGATTCAGCCATTCCCGTGTGTATGCCGATGTTCTGTCACTCAGTTGCGTGGTCACCACATGGAGAATCCAGTGGTCCGGGATCCTCGCCAGGAAGGCGGCCACGTCCGGATACGCCGGCGCGTTCACCCAGATCTCCCGGAGGTGCGACGCCGTCAAGGCCTTCAGATCCACTTCGGCTGGAAAATACCGTTCGAATCCCGCCCACTCGGGCCACTCGGTCACCGGCACATGCTGCCCGGCCAGATGGGGATACTCACGCTCAAACACCTGGATGAGCGGCGTGGCCAGGTCTCGCAGCACACCGTCCACGTCGAGGCCGACATGCACTATCCGTTGCATCAGTTCCTCCGTCCCAGGATCTCCCCACCGGTTCCCGGTCACGTCGACTCCAGGTACGCACGCTCCAGCGTCTGCCCTTTCACCACCTCCGACACACGCGCCCCATGGTCCAACAGCACACGAAGTGCTGCGGCGATCACGTCCTCGGCCTGTCGCGCCGGGTCCGCCGCAAACCGGATCACCAGCGTTCCATGCTCCTCGAGCCAGACGACCGAATCCCCGGCCAGGACTTCCCGCAACTCGGCCAGCGGGTTCGGACCCGGTGCGAGTGAGATACGTACCTCCTGGTCCTTCCCGGTGATACGGTCCAGAGGGCCGGCGACCACCACGCGACCCGCCTCGATCATGGCGACGTGATCGCACACGGCTTCGATCTCATTGAGATTGTGCGAACTGACGACCACCGTACGCTTGCCCCGTTGGTCCCCGATGTGCGCCCGAATCGCCTCGGCCTGCCTGGGGTCGAGCCCGCTGGTCGGCTCATCGAGCAAGACGAGTTCGGGGTTGCCGAGAAAAGCCTGGGCGATGGCCACCCGCTTGATCATGCCGTGGGACAGGGTCCGTGTGCGCGCCCTCGCGCGGGACGCCACGTCAGCCAGGCCGACCGCCTGCCAGACCTGGCGCCTGGCTTCCTCCCGACCCAGTCCCTGGAGGCGTGCGAGGAACTCGAGTTGGTCCTCGAGGGGCATGTCACGGCCGATCTGGGCGTCCTGGGGCAATGCCGAAACCCGCCCACGGTGCCTGGCCGGGTCGAACGGCCCTTCGCCAAACAGGTCCACGGTCCCTCCGTCGGGCCGTACAAACCCACAGGCGACAGCGAACGTGGTGGTCTTCCCGGCCCCGTTGGGTCCCACCAGTCCGAAGATCGAGCCTCGCGGAATGTCCAGGTCGAGGCCATCGAGCGCGACGGTCTTCCCGTACCGTTTGCGCACACCACGAAAGGTCAACACCGACTGCCCGGCACCATTGCTCATGATGTGCGCCCTCTCGTCGCCAGCGTGCCTCGAGCCACGGAACTCGACCATTCGACCCATCCGAAGTGCCGGAGAAAACCTCCGCGAAGGACTCGCTGTGTCACAGGTCCTTCCTCCAGAAAAAGAGCAATCCCAACGCCAGGTAAAACGCCCCAAGCGCCAGCAAGATACCGGCCTCGACCAAAACGGTGCTCCCCGCCGGGGCGTACAGGCCGGGCTTGTGAGAAAACGGGACCAGAAACCCGATCACGGTCCAGGCTCCACCATATACCCCATCGTGCCAACGGTAGGCGAACTCGCCGAGCGCCCATGCGATCACGAGCCCGATGAACGCCCACGCCCTCGCCGTGGCGCTCGAGCCGGCATTCATGGCGCACAGACCCGAAAGGCCCACGAACGCGGCGCCGTAGGCCACGATTCGCGGCCAGAAACGGAGGATCCCCACCACGGTGGGCCAAAACTCGAAGCCCTGGAGTCCAGCCCAGGCCACACCGAGGTAGACGAAGCCGGTCAGGAATACGACCAGCGCCATCAGCGAGACCTGGCCCAGGTACTTGCCGAGCACGAATTCAACCCGACCTGTACGCAACACCACGAACCGGACGGCGCGCGTCCGCACCTCCTGGGAAACGGTGTCTGCAGAGGTCAGCATGATCAGGAATGGCACGAACGCCAGTGAACTCCACAAGAAAAAGAGGACAATGGGGGGCAGATTCAACAGAAAGTCGGCAACCTCCCGATTTGGGAAGAATCGGATCAAGGCATCCCGGTAGGTGTCACTCTGAAGAAGCTGTTGCGTCAACGCTCCGGGCGTCTCGATGCGGCCGGTTTTCAGCATCCCCGCGACCACGTTCTCCAGGCGCCCGATGGCGGCCACGAACCCCCTTGCGGCGACCAGCCCCCCCAACATGTAGAGGGCTATCACCACCAGCGCCCGCCGGGTTCGGACCATCTCCTTGACCTCGAACCAGGCGACGAGCCAGATGTCGCGAAACGGAGTGGGGCCTATCATTGCCATGCTCCTGCGGTTCATGCGCTCCCGGTCGGTGCTCTCCGGCTCCGGGCCTGCGGGTCCGGACACGACGGCGGAAAAGGCCGGTCTCGAGCCCGGGAACGCCCGCTACCGAGGAGCCTCCCACGTCGAGCAGCCGTGGCTGCGTGGAGCCGGAGCACCGACCCGGCCGAAGGGGCCCCACGAACGGAACCTACCGCTCACGAGCCACCCGCTCCACCAGGGGCAAGATGACCTCTGGATCGATCTGGGTGAACACATCGAAATCCGCCTCCAGTGCCGAGGCATATTGTTCCTCGGTCAGGACCTGGCGGAGTTCGTCGTCTGCATCCTGGTAGATGGTGCCCAGGGCCACACCGAAATCGACCACTTCTCGAGGCTCTATCCGGCCGCGGTCTCCCCAGGCGTCGAGCGTGTCCTCCACCAGGGCTTCCAGGTCCTGGTTCATCCGGCCGACAAGCGCGTCGAGCGCCTCCTCCTGTTCTGGATCCAGGTCGGCTGCATCCACGAGCGCGGCTCGAGCCTGGGTGCTCCGGAGCTTCCACGTGTCGGCCGCCCAGGCCATCCGCTCATCCAGATCCTGGTCCGATTCCCGGTCGTGAGTCCGCGCAGTGCTGCGGTCGTTCGATACCAAGGGCCGGGCGACCGGTTCGGCCGGCTGGGACGGTCCAGGGGTGGGCTCTTGCGGTCTCGAGGCGACGGGCACCCGGGCTCGGGACTCGGGTTGCAGAAGGGTGCGAAGTCCCAGGGCCATTCCGCCGGCGAGCCGCTCCTCCTGAGCCTTTCGAAGCGCCTGGAGTTCCTCCCGTGCACGCTCGAGTTCCTGTTCGACCTGGTGCTGAGCGCTCCGGGTGACGAGGGCTCCGGCGAGGAACCCTGCGACGAGGCCCCCGAGCACGAAGAAACCGGACCGTCCAGCGCTCATCAGAACCTCCCTGGTTCAGGCGCGCCCGTCGCCGGATGGTGAAGACAGCGGCCGCCTCCGCCCGGCTCCGAATTATCGTTCCTCGCTGCGTTGCAGGGCAGCACGAATCCCGGCGATGAGCTCCTCGATCCCTTCGGGCGCGCACCCGTCTCGGCTGTTGAGCACGATGTAGCTTGCATGAGCCGCGGAAGGCTCCACGTAGCGCCTGTGTGCGGGCAAGACATCCCTCTGAAATCGAATGACACTCTCGTCCACGGTGGAAAAGGCCATGTCACGCCGGACCCTTCGCCGCAATCGCACCTGGTCTCCAGCATGCACGTAGGCCCTGAGCTGAACCTGGGCCACCAACTCGGGCACGGCATAGAGCATCATGCCGTCCAGGATGATGACCTCTCGAGGTTCCACGCGCAGCGGCTCGATCTCCCGAAGTCCCACGCCTTTCTGATATCGGTGAATATCGACCGCCTCTCCGGCGGAGAGACGCTTCAAGTGCTCGATAAGCAGGGAGTTTTCGTATGCGTCCGGACGATCGTAGTTGATATCGGCCCGGGAATGGACACCTTGCATCCGGTAAAGGTGCTCGAACTCGTAATAATACCAGTCATGCTCGATGACTCGAGCAGAATCCCCCAAAGCAGGCAGCAGGTAGTCGTGAATGACCAGGTGCTTGCCAGCCCCGGAGCCGCCGGACACGCCGACAATCAATCGCGTGCGCATGGAATCCAACCACTCGTCCAAGCAGAAAAGTTGGCCAGGAGGTGCACTATAGCGCACTTCGCCCTGACTCGCCACCCATGACCCGGTCTCGGGCCTGGCGACCCGTGCCAGCATGGTCGCACCCCGCCTCCAGACCTCAATAACCCGGCGTACTCAACCTCTCCGGTGGAATGTCCTCGAAACGCCGGGAACCCGGAGGACGCCACCGTACTCTGAAACGGCTGTTGAGGATGGTCATGACCGCCTCGATCTCCACTTCATGTGGTCCCTCTTCGAGATAGAGGCTGCCCATCCCCCTCCGCTGTTTCTTGCCCAGAGAGACGACCAGGGACTGGTCGATCTTCATTTTCGACTGGCTTCCGATGACCTGAAAGTCATAGACGCCCTTGACCGGGGCGTCGAGCACAGTCCGCCACTTGGCACAGAACTTGGACGGATGCGGCCGGATATCCTCGTTCTGGAACCGGAAAGTGAGATCGTCCTCACGCGTGACCCAGACCGGCCGACCGGAACACCGGGTGCCATGATAGTAGACAGCGAACACGCCGGGGCCCTCGAGGGGACGTGCGTGTGCGTGTTGGTAGGCGAGGGATCCTGCAAGGAGGGCGATGGCACCCAGCACCACGGCACCCAGGGCGACCCGGGCATGTGCGCGGTCGATGTCCCTGGATGCAACAAGTCGGGCCAGGATGAGGTAGACGAGGAAAGCGGCGGCCAGATAGAGGGGGACGAGGGACCAGCTCCCCGGGATACCCGCCACCTTGCCCAGGTTGTACGCGATCGAATCGGCCGTGACCAGCTCCCGGCTCACGATCCCGCCCCGGTGCACCGACAGCCTCCCTTGCAGGAAGTATGGAAAAATGAACTGCTCGAGAGGCCTGCGGTAGAGCATGGGAACCTGTGGCATGACCGCAGTGATGGCAATACAGGTGGCGATGGAATGGACGGCCACCCACACGGCAACCCACGACAGGCCGAAAACGAGAAGGCTGAAAGGCGCGACGATCCCGATGACGCCAAGCCTGGCGCCCCTCCCCTTCTTGCCGTACCGGGCCAGAATACTGGACACGCGTTCGGTTGCAGCGGCGATCCCCCCCCGCACATCGCCCAGACGAAGGGATCCGATCAGGACCCCGATGGCAAGACCCAGAAACGGGAAGGTCGGGATGAGGTGGCGAGGCCCGGCAGAGTTGGCACCGCCCCAGTACCGAATCGACTCTCCGTACCCGGCGTTGAAGGCGAGATAGGCCGCCGCCATGAGCACAATCAAGACGGCTTCCTTGACCAGCCCACGCCCTCGAGCCAACATCAGGGCGAGTCCTGGTATAGCAAGCACCACCACCGGGCTGAACCAGACGATACCCCGCTCGTCACTCCACAAGATCTTCTTCAGGATCTCCCATTTCGGCCAGGTGACCCCGGCCAGGCCCCGGGAGTGCTGTGGAAACGTGTTTCGCGCCGCATGGGCATAGTTGAGATAGCTGAGCGCGAAGGGACTTCCAAAGGCGAGTGTGTTGTAGATCGCGAGCAGAGCAACCGCGACAGCGCCTCCGGCGAACCAGTAGGCAATTTCTCTCCTGGTCGGTCGCGTCCAGACGAGGTATCCAGTGAGCAGCAGTGCGATGATTCCGACCGGGTACTCGGTGACCACAGCATATCCGACGAGCAACGCGGCCCACAGGACCCGCTTGCCCGGCTCCTCCCCCTGCGCCCGCGCTTCCGCAGCCCGACGCAGTAGATAGAAAGAGAGGAACGCCAGCGCGCCTGCGAGCGAGTGGCCGAAGTACATGGTGGCATACGGGAAAAAGGTTGTGCCCACCCCCACGCTCGCCGTGGCGAAAAGGGCTCGAGGTGGGCCGATTCCCAGGGAGACGAGGAGGAGGTAGAGGGCTACCATGGCAAGGGCAGCCGGTATTCCCACGGTCACGATGGTGGTGAGATGGACCACAAAGTTCTTGAAAAACGGAGAATGCAGCCCAAGGACCCAGGCGATTCCCTTGAACAGGGCGTATGGCGCCACCCCAAGCAAGGAGGTGCCCGGCGCCTTGCTCGAGTAGCTATGTCCTCGAATTCGAATCTGGTCGTCGGACGGAAACCCGATCCCGTCCACGTAGAGGGTTCCACGGGCGACAATGGCTCGAGTCTGGTTCAGACGTGCCGCAGGATTGCCGCCGCCCCCATTGTAGAAATAGCCGAAAAAGACGAGAAAGAGGGAGAACACGAGAAACGCCACCCGACGTTGCTCATGGCCCCTTTCCTGCCCCTTCGTTGCTGGTCCCACCCCGTCCACCTCTCGAGACGACCTCCGGTCCGGCTCACCCTCGCCGCTCCGGCCAACCTTGGGGATGGAGCATAGCACACGCCGCCCAGGGTGCAATGCGTTTGTTCCTTCCCGATCCGCCCGTGCCGACCGAAGCGGTGCTTCTGGATGCGCCCCTTGCGGCCCCCCCGCGCCGTCCCGTGGCGCACGACCCGGGAGCCGCCCCCCTCGAGGAGGAACGGCGCATGCAAGGTACGGATGATGACCATGAGCGCGTCCCTGTCAGAGCACAGGCATACCCAGAATGAGGCCACCGGACCCGATGGCGCCGGCCACTGGACCCGGGAAGGGCGCGGGTGCTCCGCCTCCAGCGCCGATGACGAGCATGATGAGATTGGTCGCCTTCCAGAGCAAGAACATCACCTGGAATGCCTTGGCGAACGAATCGCACATGGCCTCCACGTGGTTGCCTGCTCCGGCGTTCCCCATCATCAATCCCTTCAGGGTGTTGGCCGACACCATGTTTTCGGCGGTGGAAGCACCGACGATGAGAGGGATGGGGATGTTGGGACAGGGGATCATGGAGCCCACCGAGGCAGCACCGGTGGGGAACACCAGGAGTTGGTGCGAGTACCCCTTGGACCAGGCCATGTAGCCGTCACAGATACCCTGGCAAATGGCCTTGGCGAGCTTGAACCCACCGATGATCGACAGCACGTTGTCGAGGGTAGGCCGAACGCCCCAGGGAATGCCGAGGACGGTCATGATCATGCCGTTCCAGGTGGGTCCGGCCATCATGCCTCCCGGGCTCAGGATGCCGATGGGGCCGTTGATCATGACGTTGAAGAACTTGGTCGTCAACGATCCGAGCAACCAGGCGAGGACGATGCCACGAGAGGTGTCGTCGATGAACGCCTCGTACTGCATGCCGATCTTGATGGCTGTGTCCACATGAATCTTGAACGGACTTGGGCACTTGACGAGGCTCATGGCCAGGGCGGCGAGGTCGCCGATTTCGAACCGCGGGTCCCCTGGGTTGAACATACACAGGGCGGAGGGGTCGAAGCTTGTGGGAATCATGACAAACTTCGACATGAAATTCAACTTGACCAGCATCGCGAAGATACTCGGGATCTTCGGATTGGACAGGTCGAGTGCCGGCAACGTGGTGGGGGCCGGTGGAGAATTGGGGAACGGGTCGTCCATGGCGTCCGGCTTGGGATTCATCGGGTCGGGAAGCTCCTTGGGCGGCTTCGGCCCCCCACCCGGTCGCCGCGGCTTCCTGGCTTCCCGGCCCTCGGGCGCTCCTCCCCCTCCACCGCCTGTGGGCGCTCCGGGTCCTCCTGAAGCCTCTTCCGGCGGTCCGGGCTTCTTGTCGGCCTTGTCCGGTCGTGCAGGCCCCTCGCCCGGTTCCTCCGTCGGTGGTCCCTCTTCCTCCGAGGGTTCTTCCCGTCCGGGTGGCTCCTCCTTGAACTTGACCTCGAGCTGAGGAACTCCGTCGGGACCGGCCGTGGCCATGACTGCCGCTGCGGCTGCAGCCACGACCGCAGCCACCTCGGCGGCCACCTTGGGCAACTCGGCCGCTTTCTTCCCTGTCTTGTCCTTGGTGGCGTCCGCAGCGAGTGCCTGGATCTTGGCGATGGCCTCCTTCGCCTTTGACAAGGCCTCGCCCGCTGGTCCCACGATCTCGACGCCGTCATCGTCCGCCTCGGGCGGATTCTCGGCAGCTTCCGGGGAGATCCGGGGCTTCATCCCCGCCTTGGCGGCGGCTGCCTGCGCGGCGGCATCCACTTCCTTGGCCGCAGCCAGCGCGGCCGCGGCACGTTCCTTCTCCTTTTCCGCGGCAGCAGCCCGCTCCCTCTCCTCTTGCGCCTTCCGCTTTCTTTCTTCGGCTGCGGCACGATCAGCCTGCGCTTGCTTCTTCTCGGCTTCCTCGCGCTTTCGAGCCTTTTCCGCTTCCTCTTTCTCCCGGGCCTTCTTCTCGGCCTCGGCTTTCTTTCGCGCTTCCTCCTCTTTCTCGGCTTCCGCCTTCTTCCGCGCTTCCTCCGCTTCCTCCTCTTTCTCGGCTTCCGCCTTCTTTCGCGCTTCCTCCTCTTTCTCGGCTTCCGTCTTCTCCCGCGCTTCCTCGTCAGCCTTCGCCTTCTTTCCCGCTTCCTGGTCATCGGTCTCGGCACCGGCAGCGGGTTCCTCCCCGGGTCCAGGACGAGGCGCTTCCGCATCTTCCTTGCCTGCTGCTGCCGCTGCGGCACCGGCCGCCGCAGCAGCAGCCACTGCCGCGGCGGCGGCCGCGGCACCGGCTCCTCCGGATTCATCGGCAGCTTCTTCAGAAACGGCTTCCGGCGGAGTTACCTTCTGCTCCTTTGCCGCTTCCTCTTCGGGGGCGGCGGCAGGCTCTTCCCCGGCTTTCTCCTCCTCCGGTGCGCCTTTTCCCGGTTTCTCCGCCGCTTCCGCTCCCTTGTCAGGCGCCTCGGGCGCTTCCTCCGAGACACCTGCTTCCTCTTCCTCAACACCGGCAGCCTGTTCTTCCGGGGCCTGGGGGGCTTTCGAAGCAGCTTCCTCTTTTTCCGAACTTGCGGAAGTAGCCCCTTCTTCAGGTGCCGCCGCAGCCGCTGCAGCAACACCGGCGGCGGCGACCGCTGCGGCGGCGGCAGCGGCCGCCACGGCGGCGTCACTTCCGGCTGCACCCGGCGCATCCTCGGGCGCCTCCACCCCTGGTGGAGCCGCTGGAGCAGCCTTTTCTTCTGCTGCCACTGGAGAAACGTCGGGTGCCTCCTCGGGAGCGCCTGGAGTCTCAGCCCCGGGCGCCTCCTCCAGTGCC
>Ga0256914_1003518_pt1 | contig 12298 bp, 10 predicted proteins | sample HulkmetaG_FD_191571 | JGI IMG/M metagenome (GOLD analysis project Ga0256914, IMG submission 191571) | Hydrothermal chimney microbial communities from Main Endeavour vent field at the Juan de Fuca Ridge, Pacific Ocean - Hulk | ecosystem: Environmental > Aquatic > Marine > Hydrothermal vents ...
TGTTGACCGCCGCGGCCAATAGCACCGTCACTACGATCATCAGCATCACGCCAACTACCGTCGAAACACCCCTTCTCCCCCTCATGGTCACTCACCACTCTCCACCAAAACCTTCTTCTCCCAAATCACCGTGTGCGTTGGAATGTAAACGACCTTAACGGTGATGTAGTGTCCCGGAGTAACATTCCAGCCGTCCGCTATGCACGCGCAGAATCCCGTAACATTACCAGCGTTGGGATCTATGGTTCTATTAACGTTAAATCCATTATAATCTCCAATGCTACCATTCCATTTCGCTTGATAGTCTGTACCAATATACCAGTCGGCGGTCATGGTCACTCCTGGCTTTATTGTATAGTTACCAAACCATGTTTTCGGATTATTAAACCAGAAACCATAAGCATAGTTATTCAAATATGGACATGATCCGTTATGCCATGTACCCCATGTTGTATAATAGTGCGTATTCATGCTATTAGGCAGAACGACTCTCGTCTTATGTGGACCGTACGCGTCGGGATTATATGTTATTATCTCCAAGTCTTTCGTTGGTATCTCATCCCCAGAAACCTCCTTTAGCTCCATGTATGTAACTTTAAAAGTATATCCACCCATTGTTATTGTTCTATTTTTAACGATCTTACATTCGAATACCGCGGTCGGTGCCGGCCTCTTCATTTGCATCTGTCCGACGTAGGTGCTGACAGCTGCTGCAAGTAGTATTGCAACTACGAGCATCAACATTACTCCTATCACCGGAGAGACTCCTTTTTCGTTCACGTTTTCACCTCCGTACCTACATATGCACCTACGCAATATAAATTTTTTCTGATTTGAAATCAAATAGATTTTACATTATTATCATGATAATTAATGAGAGTTATTCGTCGATCGTAGAATTCAGTAAAGCTCTACAGTTACGTTGTAAATCGTAATGGTTAAGTTGGATACGTCGATAGACCAAGTGTTAGGCGAGATCTGGACAAAACCTTGGGCTAAAAGATAGTTCTTCCAATAATCTTGAAAGAGTTCGTCCCGAACCGTAATAGTCAACTTAGTTGCGTTGTCCAATTTAAGCGATCTCCACTCGGTTGAGTGTACAGACAAAAACCCAACGCCGTTTCCCGCGATCTCGTTAATACCGGAGGTATAGTTGTAAATTCTAACGATTCCATTTCTAAAAGATATCACCTCGTCAATATCGGGCGACTTTCTGATAATGCAAGAATTCCCCTGCTCCATCACGACCCCTCCCTCAGAAAAGACGACCTTCAGATCCTCAATCTCGGTGTTGTAGATAGTGAGGTTGATGCAACCCAAGAGTATCCTTCGCTCGAACAGCAACGTGCTTCCGTTCCAAACCCCTACCTCCACGACTCCGCTAATGTTCGTTTCGAGCGTCGCGCTCGTCTTCGTAGGATTGAAAACCGTAGCGCCTCCTCCAAGCTGAAGGGAGAGATCGCAGTTTGGATAACCGTCCACTATCCTAAGAAATTGGTTCAGGAGCGCGTTTTCGTGATCGAACTCGGAGTTCTTCTTCAGAATCGGGAGGTAATAGACTATAACGGACGTGATCAGAGTCGATACGACCGCAAATACCAGTATCGCCCCCAGCACCGACGATACTCCTTCACGTGTGTAACCTGCACACGACGGAATTCCCGACGACAACGGATATCACCACCCTCCTTCCGTATGCCGTGCTCACGTTCATCCACTCCCCAAAATCCCAATATCCGTTCCCGTTCGAGTCGTTTATCATTCTCGCAACCAGGCTGGAGTTGAACACCACGAGCTTCGATCCGTTGTAAACGGTCACCCTCGTATCCCATATGGGAAGAGGATCTCCGGCGGTATGGATTACGGTGTAATTGTTTCCGTTCAGCCTTAGGATAAAATCCGCCTTGGGAGGGCTTCTCAATTGGGGAATCAGGTTGCCAACTCCGGATGAGAAAACGGCAACGAGCAGGACGACTATGATCAAAAGCAGGGCTTCGCCCAACACCTCCGAAACGCCCCTATCCATACGATCACCCCATTAGAAGTTCGAAGGTTATCAGAGAGGAAATCAGGAAGACGAAAACGTGCTTCAGTCCGTAAAGGATGTGCCCTCCTTCCATCTCCCCGGCCAAAAGTCCGGAGAACACCGCCACGATCATCGACATCCTGTACATAGGCTCCACGAAACCCGAACCGCTCACCCCGAGCCTCGCCATGAAGGAGTGGACGAGAACGTAGGCGGTGTATAGAAATACGAAGAAGGACAGGTAAACTATCACGACGTATGAGAAGCCCGTCGCGAACCTCAGATCCCTCATCCTTATGCCGTACTCGAAATCGTCTATAGCAGTCAGCAGGACGTCCCTCAAGTTTTCCGTAGCTTCGCTCGCCCTTATCAGAATGGATATAGCCCTTCTTATGCTCGAAACTCCAACCCTGTTAACGAATTCGACGAAAGCCTCCCTGAGCGTTGATCCGAACTCCATGAAGGCTTCAACCTTCCTCAACTCCCTGCTGATCACGCCTATCTCCGATTCTCTGATCATCCTGATTATGCTCGAAAGCGTCAGTCCCACGTCCTTCAGATTCAGAATCTGCCTAAGGAAATCCGGAATCTCCCTGTCTATCCTCCTAACGAACCTCGCCCTGTACTCGAAGGCTATTGAGAGGGGAAGGAGTGCCGCGACCGTCAGCACGACTACAGCGCTTTCGAGCGGAAACTCGAATCTAACGAACCTCACGATAACGATCACGCTCAGAACGGCCGGGACGCTGAAGATAAGGGAGAGGTAGTAGTTGGCCTTTACCATCTCAAGCAACGACGGTCTTCTCTCCTCCCCAACCGTGACCACCCTCCTCGGAGCCCTCACGACGCCCAAGTCCTCCTTCACGTTCATCACGTCCACGAGATACAGAACCGCCAATCCGCAGAGGGGGATGAAGAGGTAGGTGTACGTGTAAACGAGCCTCGACAGGTTGGTTCCGAGGATCTTCATCGTCGTAAGGGTTATGGCGAGGAATATGGGAAGGGCGACGAACAGGACTACGAAGACCTCCGCTATTATTTCGAGCGTTCTCATGTTCATCTCCATCTGTTTCTTCGCCCTCTCCCTTATCAGATCGATCTTCTTCGCCATGTATCCCTTCAGATCGCTCCCGCTTTCGAACGCTATGACCAGCCCCTCCAAGAAATCCTTCAGAGATTCAGACGGCGTGTTTTCGGCGAGATGCCTCATCGCGTCGAGGACGCTGTATCCCAAGAGCTCCACGTCCCTTACGATGAGCCCGAACTCCTCCGAAAGCTCCTTGTATATCTCCCTCTGCTCGAATATCTCCCTGAAGATCTCGTAGAGATTCATGACGCCACATAGGGATTGCATGTAGGCTATGGCGTGGGGGAGAATGACGTCTATTGCAGTCCTCCTACTCCTAACCACGCCGAAGGGATAGAAGAGAACCAAGAGCGCCGCGAGAACCGACACTAAAACCGCGAGGGGGAGGGACTTGAATGCAAAAAGTACGGACGCGAAGGACGTAACTCCAACCAGCAGGCTGTAGATGTAGAGGGTTCTTTCGTCAACGTCGAGCCTCGCCAGCCTAAGAGTTTCCCCTAACATACTCGTTTATCCTCCCGAAAAACTCCGCCATCCTCGGCCTCTCCGCGACCATGCTCTTCAGGAGATCCTTTCTCCTTTCGAACTCCTCTTCAACGTTATCTATGAGCTCGAAGTCGTTTAAATCCGGTTTTTTCGTATCCACGACCTCGTACTCTTTTTCCCTCATTCTGTAAACTCCCCTAACCCTCCTCTCCACCCTCCCTCCCCTCCACCTCATCCCCAAGACCACCACGTAGTCGAGGGATTCGAACATCGCCGGAGGAACGTTGATTGGATCGTGTACGAGTCTGTTCACCGCACTCTCGACATCTCCGGCGTGGAGGGTGGAGTAGGATGCGTGTCCCGTGCTCATGGCCTGAAAGAGGACTATGGCCTCCCTACCCCTTATCTCCCCGAGCAGTATGTATTCGGGTCTCTGTCTCAAAGTTGCCTTGAGTAGCTCGAACATCTCCTCGAAATCCTTGGCGAGAAACGGAATCCAATTCTCGTGCGGAAGCTTTAGCTCCCTCGTATCCTCTATAGAAACTATCTTGGAGTTCTTCGGAATGAACATGGACATCGCGTTGAGCAGGGTCGTCTTTCCGCTCGCGGTCTGTCCAACTATTAAAACGTTCTTCCTCGCCTCCACGCACAGCCACAGAAAGGCCATTAGCTCGGGCGTCGCGGTTCCCCAAGCTATGAGATCCACGGGTGTTATCGGCTCTTCAGCGCTCTTTCTTATCGAAAAGCTACTTCCCCTCGTGCTGACCACGCTCCTGTACGTCAGCTGAACCCTCTCTCCCGTAGGAAGGACGGCGTCCGCTATCGGACTCTCGAGGGAAAGTTGGACGTTGGCCTTTTGAGCGAGCTTGAGAACGAAATCGTCCAGTTCCTCCTTGGAAAAGGTAACGTTCGTCCTCAGGCTTCCGTAAGCGCGATGGTAAACGTAAACGGGGAGCCCGTATCCGCTGCAGGACACGTCCTCAACGTTTCCGTCCCTCAGAATTGGATCTATCTTCCCGTATCCGAGGGAGTCGCGCCAGAGGTAATACCAGACCTTTCCAACCACCTCCACCGGTTTGTCCCTGAGCCTCTTCATCATCTCATCGAACAGCAGTCCCTCCTTGTTCACGAGCAGAAGGACGTCCTTTATCAAAAGATCCCTTCTCAACTCCAACTTCACGCTTTCCAAGAGCTTCCTCTCCTCCTCGCTCAGAGGAGGCTCTACGACCAAATACTCGTCGTCCCTTATGACCGCTTTGGCGAAGGGTCTGTTGAGCCAGTACTCCTCCACGCAATCGAACTCGGGAAGACCGTAATCTATCTCGAGCAAAGTCTTCAATAAATTTGACATGCGATCAAAGGACTTTGATAAAGTAGTTAAGGGTTTCGGTCAGCCCGTATACCCCTCCTCATCACCGATCGGACACCCGCTTGGTCATCACGACTCAGACTATCGGGAGATCCTCATCTCGGCTCGGGTGAGAGATGTTTCATCATTCCAGACTGGGTCGATGGATGGGTCGAAAAGGCTTTCGAAATTCGGAATAATATAAAGTTGAGATTAACATATTGTTTTTAACGATCAAAACGATCATAAATCGATGGGATCCTAATTACTCGGGAGTTGGTAACATGGGGGAGAAGGTGGATCGCAAATTTTTGACGGTCAGAACTTCCCGAAACACGCTCGAATCCTTCGATCGCTCGAAAATCGTCGAATCGCTCGTGAAGGAAACGGGACTGGACAGGAAGATCGCCGAGGAGGTTGCGAAGGACGTGGAGGATCTCATCAGGAAGGCGAAGCTGAAGTTCATTTCAGCCCCTCTCATCAGAGAGATAGTCAACGTTAAACTGCTCGAAAGGGGGCTCGAGGATGCGAGAAGGGACTACACCCGACTGGGACTGCCCGTTTACGACACCACTCAGATCATAGAGAAGGGAATAAGGGAGAACGCGAACCTACAGCACAACCCCGAAACGATCCACAAGCACGTTGCGGATTGGGTGATGAAGGAGTACGCCTTGCTCAAGGCTCTGCCGTTGCATTTGGCGGATGCTCACATGCGCGGTGAAATTCACATTCACGACCTCGAATACTTCGTCACCCGTCCCTACTGCTTCCAGCACGATTTAAGGTGGTTCCTGAAGAACGGGCTTAAGGTGGACGGAACCGGAGAAAACACCGCCGTAGCTGGCCCAGCGAAGAATGCCGAGGTTGCGATTCTGCACGCTGCCAAGGCTTTGGCTGCAGCCCAAACCAACTTCGCCGGCGGGCAGGGTTTGGACTTCTTCAACGTCTGGCTCGCACCCTACATGGCCGGCAAAACTTACAAGGAGATAAAGCAACTTGCGCAGATGTTCGTTTACGAAATGAGCGTCGATCCGGAAACCGAGCTAATGATAAGAAGGAATGGAAAGATAGAGAGGGTAAAGATTGGAGAGCTGGTCGACGGGTGGATGGAAAAAAGATCTAACGATGTTAAGGTGTTCGGAAGAAACGAGGTTCTACTTGTAGACGACGACTTGGAGGTCTTGACGTGCGACGAGAACGGCGTGAGGTTCGCGAGGATAACGGGAATGAGCAGACACAGGAGCGACCACATCCTCGAAATCAAAACCGAGAGAGGAATAGGGATTAAGGTCACCGGCCATCACAGCCTATACGTTTTGAGAAACGGTAGGCTTAAACCCGTTAGAGCCGACGAGCTCAGAGTGGGAGACGATATAGTTTTCGCGTTCCCCGACGTGGAGGTGGACAGGGAGTTCATAAACCTCTACGAAGAGTTCAAAGACAAGGAATACGCGAAATCCTTCAGGGTCACGAATCTCGCCGGAGTCATCGAGAGGATAGGTGAGGAGGAGTTTAAGGAATTCTTGGGAATAGACTCGTGGACGTTAGATGAGATCTTGGAAGGAAAGAGGACGATCTCGTTCGAAAACTTCGTTAGGCTCGTCGAGCACTTCAAGCTGGGCTTGGACGAAATAGCGGAAGTTTTGGTTACATCCTCCACGCATTCCAAGAAGAAATACTACCTACCTATGAGACTCGAAATCACGCCGGAGCTCCTCAGGCTCGTTGGATACGTGATCGCGGACGGATACTTCAACTCGAGCGACGAGGGCATGGGCGTAGGCTTGGCTTTGGGCAACGAGGAACTCGTTGAAGATGCTAAGGAGTGCATCAGAAAGGTATTTCGCAACGAACCGTTCGTCGAGAAGGGAAGGGAATGGAATCTCAGGTTCGGAGGAAAGCTCGGGGTGAAGTTCTTCTTAGACGTCCTTCGCATAGGTAGATACGATCACGAGAGGAGGATTCCGGGGTGGATGCTACTTCTTCCGAGAGAAAAGCTGAAGGAGCTGTTGAGCGCTTACTTCTCTGGAGATGGCTATGCTACGAATTCTACAGCCAAGTTCGTGGGATGTTCGACTGTCAGCGAAGGTTTGAAGGACGACATAGTGTTCGCGTTGCTCAGATTTAGAATACTTCCAACAGTAAGCGAATACGAGAGTAAATCTGAAGAGATAAAAGGCGTTAAGATCAAGTCGAAGAGAAAGCAATACGTCGTTAGGGTGTTCAACGCCAACGCTTTCATGAACGTTGGATTCCGCTGTTCCGCCAAGAACGAGAAGCTATTGGCAATGGCCTACGATGGATCAACGCTGTTCACGCTCAGAATTACATCGATAGAGAGGAGGGATGGAGATTACACGGTTTACGATATAGAAGTCGACGACACCCATAGATTCATCGGAGTGAACAGATACTGTGCTGTTTTCTCGAACTCTCAAATGTACGTTGCAAGAGGAGGACAAACGGTCTTCTCGGATATAGATATCGAATACGGAGTGCCTAAGATCTGCCAAGATCTGCCAGCGGTTCTGCCCGGTGGCATAATTAAGGAGTCCGTAACCTATGGCGACTTCGAGGAGGAGGCGATAGCATTTGCCCGTGCCTTGACAGAGGTATATTTGGAAGGCGACTACTTGGGCAAGCCGTTCTTCTTCCCCAAGCCGAACTACAAGTTGAGGAGGGAGTGCTTCAAGAAGGAGGGGTTCGACGATTTCATGATTCTCGTGCATAAGGTCGTAGCGAAATACGGTTCTCCTTACTTCTTGAACCTTTTAGCTGGATATCTCCCCGACAACGTCTTCGCCCAATGCTGTAGGCTCGTGCTTTCTCCAGACAACACCGATTGGGAGGACTTCAAGAAGGGGTGCATGAGAACTGGAAGTTTGCAAGTTGTGACGATTAATCTGCCAAGGATTGCTTATGAGGCTAATGGCAACGACGAGAAACTGTTCGAGCTCTTAGAGAAGAGAATGGAGCTCGCTAAGGAGGTCATAGAGATAAAAAGGGAGATCATAATTAAGAGGATGAAGCAAGGGGCTTTGCCGTTCCTAACGCAGGATGTGAACGGCGAACCTTACTATAGGATCGACAAGGTCGTTAGGTCGATTGGCTTCGTTGGGCTAAACGAGATGCTCAAGGCTCACACTGGAGAGGAGCTCCACGAAAGCAAGGACGCTTGGAGGTTCGGATTGGAGGTAATAAAGAGGATGATGGACGTGGCGATGGAGTGGAGCATGGAAACGGGGCAGAGGTGGGTCATAACGCAAACGCCAGCTGAATCTGCAGCTCATCGCCTCGCCCTGCTCGATCTCAAGGAGTTCAACGGAAAGGCGGTGGTGCAGGGAGATGTGAGTTCCGGGGCTGTCTATTACACGAACTCCTCGCATGTGAGGGTGAGTGCGGACGTTCCTCTGTTTGAAAGGCTGAAGATAGAGGGAGCTTTCCATCCTCTCTGCAACGGTGGAATGATGGCTCATGTTTGGATTGGTGAGAGCTCTCCGAATCCCGAATTGCTGTGGGAGCTTACGAAGAAGATAGCGACGAAGACTCTCATCGGTTACTGGGCATACACGAAGGACATGACCTTCTGCAGGAGGTGCAAGAGGCTTCACGGCGGAATCCTAAAGCGATGTCCGAACTGTGGGAGTGATGACGTCGAATGGTATTCGAGGGTAACGGGATACTACCAGAGGGTCAGCGGTTGGAACGACGGAAAGGTTAAGGAGCTCTTCGACAGAAAGAGGGTTAGGCTGGCCTGAAAGTTAAGCTCAACAGCGTTCGATCATATCCTCAAGCCACTTCGGAAGGACGAAAGAGGCCAAGTGAACTTCGGGGGTGTAGTATATCGTTTTTATCTCCCTCCCCTCAAACCTCCTCCTTATCACCTCGTAGTCGGGGACGACGGATCTTCTGTTCGAACCCATCAGGTAGCTCCAAAGCCCGTGCGGGTAGGTGGGAACGAAACCCAAGTAAACCCTCCTGCTCCTGAACCGGGCGTTCCTCAGTATGGCCTCGAAGTACTCCCTCTGAGCGAAAGGAGACTGGCTTTGGGTCACGAAGATTTCGGATATCTCTCCGCACCTCGAATAGAACTCGCTCGAAATCAGGGATTGGCTTACCGGGTTGGGATCCGTTCCGTCCACTACCACCACGTCGAAACTCTCCCCGCAGTTCCTAACGAACTCCACGCCGTCCTCGTTCACCACGCTGACCCTCCCATCCCTCAGCGCCCCGCCATCGATGCCCAAATACTTCCTGCACGCCTCGATCACGTCCCTGTCTATTTCGACCATAACTACTTCCTCGGGATCGTGCTTCAGAACCTCCCTCACCGCTCCTCCATCTCCCCCGCCGATTACGAGAACCTTCTTGGGATTATCGTGCGTAAGCATAGCTGGATGAACGAGCATCTCGTGGTAGAAAGCTTCATCCCTTTCGGTAAGCTGAACCTTCCCGTCCAAAACGAGCATCCTGCCGAAATCGACCGTGTCGAATATCTGAATGTGCTGTAAGCTTTTCTTCTCGAAAATCAACTTCTTAACCCCTATCATCAATGCGGAGCCGTTGTAGTATTCGACGAACCACTCCATCGAGCAATGGCATCCTTATCGAAATTTAAATCTTGCACTCACCGAGCGGAACGAACCTGACGTTTCTAAAGAAGGAGAGCAACCTCCTATGAAGCTCCGCTATCTTCTCCGACGACCCCGAAACGACCAGAGCGTTGACGCAGTTCTCCTCTATGTGCACGTGGGTGAACTCCCTTATTATGTCCTTGAACTCCTCTATCACCTTCAAAAGCCTCATGTTGTCGTTCGATATCAGCGTTATAACACCGTAGCACTCGTGCGGGATGAGGTAGTGGGCGTGATCCCTAACGTACGTTCTCACAGCCTCGCTCACGAGCTTCGACCTGTCCACCTTTAGCATCTCCGCGAGGGAATCGAGGTCGCTCGCAACGTCCTCGGGCAACGAAACCCCGAACCTCCTCTTCCTACCCATGCCAACACCTCTTCACCAACAGGAAGACGAAGATGCCGAACATCAAAAGACCTATGACACCCGACGGAGCCTGATTTACAGCCACCGCTATCTGCAAGCCTAACATTCCCGACAGCACGCTTACGAGGACACTTATCGAGAGCATGCTTTTTGAATCTTTTGCAACGAGCGATGCGATCGTCGAGGGTAGGAAGATGAGAACGTGCTCCAAAACGAACCCGACCACCCTTATCATAGCAACGGTGGCTACGGCGAGGAGGGTGTAGAGGAGGAGGTCGTAGAGCTCCACCCTGATCCCCGTTAAAACCGCGCAGTCTCTCTCCAAACCTATCGTTATCTGCTCCCTGTAGGTCAGTATCGTAGCTATCAGGGTGAGGAGGGCTATGGAGAAAACCCAAGCCACGTCCCCCCAACTAGCCAGAAGGGGATCGCCTATGACTATAGCCCAAAGCCCGTAGCTCGTTGGATAGGAGGTTAGGACGACGTACATAGCTATGACGCTCAAGGATGCGGAGAACGAAACCAAAACTGCGGTCGCCACGTCCTCGTCCATTCCCTTCCTTATGGCGTATCCCACCGCGTAAACTAAAATCAAGCCGAACGTCAAAGCCCAAATCCTCTCGTTCAGAGCGAATTCGGATAGCGGGATGGCGAGCAACACCGCAAGGAGGGAAACGTGCGCCGACGCTGCGGAGAGGAAGTAAAGCCTTCTCGCTGAGATGAGGGTGCTAAGGGCTCCGTAAACCAACGAGGCCGATAGAACGACCATCGCCCACTTCGGATACTCCACCAAGGTCAGGACGGTGATGAGAAGGGTTACCGTTTCGAGCAACATGCTCCCACCGCCAACGCGACCAACAGAGCGACCGCCTCGAATCCCGGAGAACTCTTCGCCCGACCTTTGAGTGACTCGACTTCCTTCGATATTATCTCAAGCTTCTTGAGAACGCTCGAGTCTTCCAAAGGAGAGGGAACGACCAAAACAGGAACTCCGCGCTCCTCCGCCATCCTTTTGAGCATCTCGCTCGCCTGAGTTTTAGTGTCGAGAACTACGGCCAATTGAACCCTCCCCAACTCCCTCTCCACCCTTTTAACGTCCTCAGGCAACGCCGGTAGCTCCGGAGATCTAACGAGAAAACCAACAACGCTAACGTTCAGCCAACGGACGGCGTATTGGGACTCCGGCTGATCGGCAACAGCCAAAGCGTTCAACTTCTTCGTGTTCCTCACTATCCTCTCCACCTCCTCGCAAACCCTGTTAGCCCTGCTTAGGTAATTCCCCTTAGGATTGAGACGTTCGAGAACCTTGGCGACGTATCTTAGAAACACCTCGTAGTTGTGGGGATCGTAGATCGGCATGTGCAGGTTAACCTTTCCCGTCATGGGATTCCTAAGCAGGACGATTCCCGGAATCTTCGGTATCTCAACCAACTCCGCCTTAATCTCCCCCGCCCTTACAAGCTTCTCTATCTTGAACTCGAACGGTGCGTGGGCGGTCGATATTATAACGTCCGCCCTTTCGAGAACCTCCACGTCCCTCGGGGTAAGTTGGTAGCTGTGGGGATCCACGCCCGGCTTGACTATCGACACGACCGTGTCGTTGGGGGCGATTAGGGAGACATCGTACTTGAGGTTCGAGAACGTCACTACGATGTTAAGGGCGTTGGCGGTGGGGATCAGAATCAGGGGTAGAAGTACGAGCCATCGCATGACAAAGCTTATAACGTGCACATCTGCTTATAAATTTTATTAATGAGTGTGCACGGAATATCCGTCGAAGACCTAACGATCGTCCTCGGTGGGGAGGAGATCTTCAGAAATCTAAGCCTAACCTTCGAGGGGCCGGGGCTCATACAGATAATCGGGCCGAACGGTGCGGGAAAGACCACACTCCTCAGAGCGATACTCGGACTCGTAAAGCCCGTTAGCGGTAGGGTAATCGTCGACGGGGAGGATCTAACCGCCAAGCCGGAGGAGGTGGGTAAGAGGGTCGGTTACGTCCCCCAGATAGCCCCGACGGACGTTAAGATCCCGGTTACGGCGAGGGAGTTCGTCCTCAATTCCCTCCTGCTACACACCAAGAGATTTCCGAGGGTCTTCGTAAGCGGAGAAGATATCAGGAGGGTTGACGATGCCCTCAGATCCGTGGACTTGGAGGAGGGGAGGTGGGACAGAAGGTTGTTCGAGTTGAGCGGGGGGGAGAGGCAGAGGGTTCTCCTTGCGAGAGCTCTGGTTTACGATCCTCCCATTCTACTGCTCGACGAACCCCTCTCAGCTGTGGATCCGCTCGGAAAGGTCGAGCTGGCGGAGATGATCGGCGGATTGGCGAAGGAAAAGCTGATATTGG
>Ga0256914_1003519_pt1 | contig 12296 bp, 10 predicted proteins | sample HulkmetaG_FD_191571 | JGI IMG/M metagenome (GOLD analysis project Ga0256914, IMG submission 191571) | Hydrothermal chimney microbial communities from Main Endeavour vent field at the Juan de Fuca Ridge, Pacific Ocean - Hulk | ecosystem: Environmental > Aquatic > Marine > Hydrothermal vents ...
CATTGGTTGGCGTTTCATTCCACATAACCAGAACAAAGTCCCCAGTCTGGCTGTTATTTACAAGATCAAAACAGAATGTTCTGTATTCATTCTCGCCATCTTCTAGTTCATAAGTGCATGTTTGAGATAAAGACTTACCATTACTCCGAACCCAACTTGATAATTCACCGAGTAATTCAGACGCACTACCAAATTCTGGTTCATCTTTTCCGTATCGGTAATATCCAAACCTAGATATTCGGTAAAATTGTATTTTTACATTTTCGTTCATGTCGTAAGGTCCATTGCGCTCTAACAGTGTAATAGGCAGAATCGTAAAATATTGGTAATAGACAGAATCCGTATATTGCCTGGTAAATACTTTCTGCCTAGCATCGACGTTCAAGCGGGGCTGTTGCCCGGGTTTATGATTATATCGATTAACGCTAACATATGGGCGATGCGGGTTCAACCAGACCGAACCGGGATGGAGGGTTATGGTCCCGGTATATCGATTTCTTGCGTGAACAGGGGGTTAAGCCAGGCGCGTTACGCTGGTATGTGCTCCGGATGGAGCAGTATCTGAGGCATTTCCGTGATCGGGAATTGACGGATCACGACCCCCATTTGGTGGAAGCCTATCTGCTCGAGGTTGGCAGGATAGGCAGACTGGAGACCTGGCAGTTTGTTCAGGTCGTCGATGCTATACAGAAATTTTTCTCCATGCTCGGGGTGCCGTGGTTCGAGCAGGTGGACTGGCACCACTGGAAGGCGTCAGCGCGTTCGTTACCGGTCGACCATGCCACCATTGCCAGAGACGGTGCCGTCGAGACTGTGATCGAAAACGAGCCAAGCGGTGTGCTCGACCGGGTCAGGCAGGTGCATCACGAGGCATTTTCGGCCCTTGTTGCGGAGATCCGCCGGCGTGCCTATTCCATTCGTACCGAGCAGGCCTATGTGTCGTGGTTGGCCAGGTTCCTGTGTTTTCATGATGGCAGCGATCCCCGCTCGCTTGGGGAAGAGGCGATCGTCGCGTTTCTGAATCATCTTGCAACACGGAGGCATGTTGCCGCGAGCACGCAAAACCAGGCGTTGAACGCATTGGTGTTTTATTACCAGCAGGTTCTGGGACGCTCCCTGCAGGGAATGCGTGATTTCGTTCGTGCCAAACGGCCCAGGCGATTGCCGGTCGTGCTGACTCGGCATGAGGTGGCGACGCTGCTACGTTCGATGAACGGGGTCACCTGGCTGATGGCATCTCTGCTCTATGGAACGGGGATGCGCCTGATGGAGTGTGTCCGGCTCCGGGTCCAGGATGTCGATTTCGATTACCAGCAGATTCTCGTCCGGGACGGCAAGGGACAGAAAGACCGGGTGGTTCCGTTGCCCTCCAGTCTCGTCTCTCCATTACGGGATCATCTACAGGTGCGCTACCGGATCCATCAGACGGATCTGGCGAAGGGTTTTGGTGAGGTCTATCTTCCCCATGCCCTGGCACGCAAGTATCCCAATGCGGCGAGGGAATGGCGCTGGCAATATCTCTTTTGCAGTAGCCGGTTGTCCACCGACCCACGCAGCGGGGTGGTGCGGCGCCATCACATTCATGAGAACAGCCTGCAGAAACGGCTCAAGGCGGCGGCGGAGATGGCGGGTATCACCAAACGGGTGAATTGCCATGCCTTGCGGCACAGCTTCGCCACACATCTGCTGGAGTCCGGTTACGATATCCGTACCGTGCAAGAGCTGCTGGGTCATGCAGACGTCTCCACCACCATGATCTATACGCACGTACTCAACCGGGGAGGGAAGGGGGTGGTCAGCCCGCTCGACGGATTGTAGCGGATGAACAGGGACGGAGCCCTGCACGCTACCGCCCTAGGGGTTCTTTCATCTGAGCCCTATCTTTCGATGTTTTCGCCTGTCAAGCCAAGCCTAGCACAGGAACGCGGTTTCGCCAGCCGATCGTTTTCCTCCGGCAAGGTTTTGTGGCTCGTTTGCAACATGTTCTTGCGCCCGTCCGCTTCCGCCGCTGCCTCGCCGTTCGGGCACGAACCTACCTCGGGGAATGCTGCTGCAGCAATACGGTGGCTCTCAACCCGCCCAGTTCCGGGGAGCGATCGAAAGCAAGGGTTCCGCCGTACAGTTTTACGATGTCCTTGCCGATGGCAAGGCCCAGCCCGTGTCCTTCTTTCGTTTCGTCCAGCCGGGTGCCGCGTTCGGTGAGGGCTTCGATCTCTTGACGGGAGAGCCCGGGCCCGTCATCTTCGACCACGATGGCGATTTTTCCGTCGCGGCCGGAGATGGCGCATCTCACGGAGGTGCGTGCCCATTTGCAGGCGTTGTCCAGCAGGTTGCCAAGGAGTTCGAGCATATCCTCGTGATCACCGAAGGGGTGTATCCCTTCGGCCACTTCGTAATGGATTGCCAGGTGCCGCTCATGGTGGATGTTTTCCAGTACCTGGATCAGGTCGGGAAGATCGGTCGCGGGATCGAAACGTCGGCTGGGGATTCCCGTTCCTGCCATCCGGGCCCGTTTCAGCTCCCGCTGCATCAGCTCGCAGATGCGCCTCACCTGGGTCTTGGCCTGTTCCAGACGGGGGGAGTCAGGGCAGTTTTTTTGCTCGTCGAAGAATTGTTGCAACAGGTTCAAGGGGCCTTTGATGGCGTGAGCGAGATTGCCCAGGGCATTGCGGGAACGCTCCAGGCGCTGGGAGAGCAGTTGCAACAGATGGTTGAGTTCCCGTACCAGGGGAAGGATCTCCACGGGGACATCTTCGGAGAGCCGTTCCACCTCCCCCTGAGCCAGACGTTGTATGTCGTTGCGCACCGGCTCCAGGCGCCGGAACAGGCGGCGCACCACGAACCGCTGGACCACCAGCAGCAGGATGACCCCCAACAGGGCGAGCAGGGCGAAGTTGCGCGTGAAGCGGTCCCGCTCGATCTCGATGGGGGTGAGATCCTCGCTCACCGCGAGGGTGAATTCGGTGCCATGCTTGCGGAACCCCTGAACCAGGACCAGCAGCTGCTGCTCTGCGGGGCCGGGAAGGTGCAACCGTTTCCTCTCGCCCGGGGCGAGATCCGGGACCGAGAGGAGGTGATCCCAGAGTGAGCGGGAAGTGATCTCGCGTCCGTCGCGGAAACGGATGAGATAGTAGTGCCCGGAGAAGGGCTGGTTGAAGATGGGGTCAACCTGTTGCCCCAGCAGTTGTTCCGGATTGGTGGAGATCATTCGAAGCAGGCTTTCGGCATCGTGTTCCAGCCGGGAAACGATGAAATCCTCGGTGAGATGACGCAAGGATTGATAACCCGCCAGCCAGAAGAGCCCCATCAGCAGCAACAGGCTCAGGACCAATCCCAGTTGCAGGCTGCGCTCGAGGGAGTTCACGGTTCGTCTGCTATGAAAATGTAGCCCTGGCCCCGCCGGGTGGCGATGCGCTCCTTGCCCAGCTTGTCTCTCAGACGGCTGACATAGACCTCGATGAGGTTGCTGTCGCGGTCGAAATCCTGTTCATAGATGTGCTCGATCAGGCGGGTCTTGGAGAGCGGCTTGTTGGGGTTGAGCATGAAGTAACGGAGCAGGCGGAACTCCGTTCCGGTCAGCTCCACGGTGCGGCCGTCCGGGAGACGGACCTGCTGCTGTTCCTCGTCCAGCACCACGCCTCCGCCGCGCAGCAGTTGCCCGGGGACGGCATGGTGACGCCGGATGAGGGCGTGGATGCGGGCGATGAGCTCCTCCATGTGGAACGGTTTGCCCAGATAGTCGTCGGCACCCGCCTTGAAACCGTCCACCCGTTCGTGCCAGGCATCCCGCGCGGTGAGGATGATGACCGGAACCCGGTTCCCCCGCTGGCGCCAGTGCTTCAGCACCTCGATCCCGGGGCGCTCCGGCAGCCCGAGATCCAGGACCACGATGTCATAGGGCTCCTCGTCGCCCAGGAACTCGGCGTCGATGCCGTTGTCCGCCAGATCCACGGCGAATCCCTCCTGAGCCAGTCTCTTCTTCAGGGAGTCGGCCAGTGGTTTGTCGTCTTCCACCAGCAACAGGCGCATCGGTCAATCCTCGATCTCGGTCTTGATGAGCTCCCCCGTGGTCGCGTCGAATTCCAGCTCGATGACGATGCCGTTGTCGTTCAGCACCTCGATCTCGTAGAGATAGCGGTCCCGTTCATGCTCCAGCTCTACCTCCACCACTCGTCCCTGCACCTTCTCGAGGATGGTCTGCAGCGGCAGGATCACGCCCTTCTCCATCAAGCGGCGTGCCTCCAGGTAATCGATCTCGTCCTCCTTGTCCGCCATCGCCGGCGCGGGGAGGGCCGTGATGGCGAGCAACAACAGGAGTATGGCAGGTTTGTACGGGAGTTTCATCGTCTCGTTCGGCTACAGGTGGCCTCCCGCCAGCAGGGGGGTCAGCCAGTAGTGGATTCCGCAATTACGGAAATCCCGTTTCAATGCTTCGACGAGCGCAAGCGCCTGAGGTTCGGGGAGATGGGTCTGAAACAGGATCTTGCGTTGTCTTCCCGCCACCTGTTCGGCCAGGCTCATGGAGTGGACCGAGCTGCCGTGGCCGCTCACTGGAAAGCTGGTGAAGCCGGTGACCTCCCCGCGGGCCAGCAGCCAGTCCACCAGACTGTCCTCGACGGAGGGGGAGACGACGATGGAGAGCAGGATCTGGGATGCACTCATATCACGCAACCTTGACGCCAAACCGGCGATAGAGGATGGGTAGTATAACCAGGGTCAGCAGGGTGGAACTGGCCAACCCGCCGATCACCACGATGGCCAGCGGGCGCTGGATCTCGGAACCGGGTCCGCTGGCGAACAGCAGGGGAATCAGGCCGAAGGCGGCGATGCTGGCGGTCATCATCACCGGCCGCAGCCGCCGTCTCGCCCCTTCCACCACCACTTTGCCCACCGGCTGGCCGAGGGCCACGAGCTGGTTGAAGTAGGTGACCATCACCACCCCGTTCAGCACGGCGATGCCCAGCAGGGCGATGAAACCCACCGAGGCGGGCACCGACAGGTACTCCCCGGTCAGCCAGAGGGCCACCACGCCACCGATCATGGCGAAGGGGATGTTGCTCAGCACCAGCACCGCCTGGCGTACCGAGCGGAAGGTGGAGAACAGGATCAGGAAGATCAGCCCCAACGCCACGGGAATCACGATGGCGAGCCGTTGCGCCGCCCGCTGCTGGTTCTCGAACTGTCCGCCCCATTCGATGTAGTAGCCGGTGGGGAGGGTGTACTGCTCCGCCACCCGCTGCTTGGCTTCATCCACGAACCCCACCAGGTCACGCCCGGAGACGTTGGCGATCACCACGGCCATGCGGTGGCCCTTCTCCCGGTTGGCCGAAACCGGCCCTTCGGTGCGCTCCAGCCGCACGATGTCGGCGAGCTGCACCCGCCGTCCGTCGGGCAGGACGATGGACTGGCCGGCGAAGTCGGCCGGTGAGTCGCGCAGGCTGGCCGGCCCCTTGAGCACCAGCGGGATGCGCCGTCCCCCCTCGTAGACGGTGCCGAGGCGCAGGCCCTCCACCTGGGCGCGCAGGGCGTCCTCCAGCGTGTTCACGTCCAGCCCCATGCGGCCGGCGGCGAGGCGATCCACCACCAGCCGCAGATACTGGGCGCCTTCGTTTCTGGGGGAGTAGACCTCTTCCGCTCCGGGGATCTGCCGTACGATCTCCACGATGGCGTCGGTGGCCCGGTTCAGCTTCTCCTGATCGTCGCCGAACACCTTGATGGCCAGATCGCCGCGCACGCCGGTCAGCATCTCGTCCACCCGCATCTGGATGGGCTGGGTGAAATTGAAGGCCACGCCGGGGAAGTCGGCGATCACCTCGCGGATGGCATCGGCCAGTGCCTCCTTGTCCGGGACCGTCCACTCCTCACGGGGCTTGAGGATCAGGAAGCTGTCGGTCTCGTTCAGCCCCATGGGGTCCAGCCCCAGCTCGTCGCTGCCGGTACGGGAGACCACCCCGACCACCTCGGGCACCCGCTCCATCAGCGTCCGCTGGAACTGCATGTCGATGTGGATCGACTGCTCCAGGTTGATGGAGGGGAGTTTCTCCAGCTGCACGATCATGTCACCCTCGTCCATGGTGGGCATGAAGGTCTTGCCGATCAGGGTGTAGAGACCGGCGGCGGCCACCATCGCCCCCAGGGCGACGGCGAGGACCACGCGACTGTGGCCCAGTGACCAGTTCAGGGCCGGCATGTAGATGGCTTCCAGCTTGCGTACCAGCCATGGCTCCCGATGGGAGACCTTGCCCAGCAGGTAGGAGGCCAGTACCGGCACGACGCTGAGGGAGAGCAGCAGCGAACCGGAGAGGGCGAAGACGATGGTCAGCGCCACCGGGGTGAACAGCTTGCCCTCCAGTCCCTGGAGGGTGAGTAGCGGCAGGAAGACGATGATGATGATCAGGATGCCGGAGGTCATCGGTGTCGCCACTTCGCGCACCGCCCGGTAGATGAGATGCAGGCGCGGCAGCCGCTCCTTCCCCTTTTGCCGGGCCAGGTGGCTGACGATGTTCTCCACCACCACCACGGCGGCATCCACCAGCATCCCGATGGCAATGGCCAGTCCGCCCAGGGACATGAGATTGGCCGACATGTCGAACAGGTACATCAGGATGAAGGTGACCGTGGCGGCCAGCGGCAGCACCAGTGCCACGGTGAGCGCCGCCCGCCCGTTGCCCAGGAAGAGCAGCAGGAGGATGAGCACCAGCACGATCGCCTCGCCCAGTGCCTTGGTGACCGTGCCCACCGCCCGCTCCACCAGCCGGCCACGGTCGTAGAACACCTTGACCTCCACCCCTTCCGGCAGGCTGGGACGCAGTTCGTCGAGCTTGGCGTGGATGCCGGCCACCACCTCCCGGGCGTTGGCGCCCCGCAGGCCAAGGACCAGTCCCTGGACCACCTCGCCCACGCCGTCATGGGTGACGGCGCCGTAACGGGTCAGCGAGCCGATGCGGATGTCGGCCACGTCGCGCACCCGCACCGGTTCCGTGGGGTCCGGGCGCACCACGATGGCGGCCACGTCCTCCAGCGTCCGGATGGCCCCCTCGGTCCTCACCAGCAGCACCTCCTCGCCGTCGCTCAGCCGCCCGGCGCCGTCGTTGCGATTGTTCTCCTGCAGCGCCCGTTGCAGCATCTCGAGGCTGATGCCGCGGGCGATCATCCGGGCGCTGTCGGGCACCACCTCGAAGGTGCGCACCAGACCGCCCAGGGCGTTGACATCGGCCACGCCGGGAACGGTGCGCAGGGCGGGGCGGATCACCCAGTCCAGCAGATCCCGGTGTTCCGTCAGGGAGAGGCCGCCACCCTCCACCGTGAACATGAACATCTCACCCAGCGGGGTGGTCATCGGCGCCATTCCGCCGGTGACATCCGGCGGCAGATCCTCCCAGACCCCGCTCAGCCGTTCCGCCACCTGTTGACGGGCCCAGTAGATGTCGGTCCCTTCGGCGAAATCCACCGTGATGTCGGTGAGGGCATACTTCGCGACCGAGCGCAGCATCTCCAGGTGGGGGATGCCCAGCAGTTCCACCTCCACCGGCGCGGTGATGCGGGCCTCCACCTCCTCCGGGGTCATGCCCGGCGCCTTGATGACGATCTTCACCTGGGTGGTGGAGACGTCGGGAAAGGCGTCGATGGGGGTATTCTGGAAGGCATACCATCCGCCGCCGCCGAGCAGGACGATCACCAGCAGCATCAGCAGCCGCTGGGTGAGGGAGAACTGGATCAGTCGGGCCAGCACTACTCGCCTCCCTCCAGCCAGACCGCCTTCAGCGCCACGGTGCCGGCGACCGCGATACGGTCATCGGGGGCGAATCCCGCCTTCACCACCACGGCGTCCCGCTCCTCGGCGACGATGGATACCGGCACCGGCTCGAATCCGGTCGGCCGCTCGACGAACACCCACAGGGCATCGCCGTGGCGGATCAGGGCGCTGCGCGGGATGCGGAAACTGCGTTCACCACTGGCCCGGGCCAGCTCCACCTGAACGAACTGGCCTGGATGGAGAAGCTCCGCCCCCTCGGTGACCTCGGCACGTACCAGCACCCCCTGATCGGCGCCGTGGACCATCCGCCCGACGGTGATCACCTTGCCCACCAGCCGGGGATCGCGAACCCTCACCGGCGAACCCACCCGGGTGCTTCCCAGCTCCTTCAACGGTACCTGGATCTCCAGCCACAGCGGAACGAGCTTGCCGATGCGATAGATGGGATCGAGGGGATCCAGCCGCTGTCCCGGCGTGGCCAGCTGCTCCAGCACCACGCCGTCGAGGGGGGAGCGGATGGTGAGTGAGCCCGACAGGCGCCGCCGTTCCGCCAGTCTGCGCAGTGCGCGTTCATCCATTCCGGCCAGCGCCAGCGCCTGGCGGGACTGTTCCACCTCGGTCTTTGCCTGCCGGTAGCGGGCCAGCGATTCGAGGTAGCGGCGCTGTGCGATGATGCCCTCCTTGTAAAGCTGTTCATCCCGCTGCCAGTCCGCCCTGGCCAGGTCCAGACGGCTCAGTGCGGTGAGGTAGTCCCGCTGCTGTCCCAGCAGCTGGGGGCTCTGGATGACCGCCAGCGGCTGTCCTTTCTTCACCTTCTCGCCCTCGGCCACCAGCAGGGTCTCCAGCAGGCCGCTCTGCGGTGCGGTGACCACGCGCAGCTGGGCGTTGGGTACCACCACCCGTGCGGGATAGGGGATGCTCCATGATTGGGCAGTGGGTTCCACCGGTGCCACACGTATGCCCAGCGCTTCCCGCTGGACCGGAGAGACGGGGACCACCCTTTCGGCGGCCAGCGAAGCGCTCATCCCTCCCAGGATCAACAGGAGGGGGAACAGGACATGGATCGGTTTCATTCGGGTATCACTCCAACAGCAAGGTTGTATCGGGCCGCGGCGCGCTGGCTCTGGATACGGGCACGCTCCAGCTCCCGGGCGGCATCGATGGCCTGTTCCCGGGCCTGCAGCAACAGATAGAGATCGGTCTCCCCGAGCTCGAATGCCCGTTGGCTCATGGCCATCCGTTTTTCGGCCAGCTCACTGCGCCGTTCCGCCAGCGCCAGGGCCTCCCGGGCCCGTTCCAGCTCCTGGAGGGCCTGCTGTCGCTTCAGATTCAGTTCCCGCCGGGTCTGGGCCAGATGGGCCTCCGCCCGGGCCCTCTCCTCTCTCGCTTCGGCCAGCGCCGGGGCATTTTGAGTGGAGCTGCCGAAAGCGACCGTGATCTCGGCTCCGACGGAGTCTGTGTAGGGTTCGTCGATCGTCCCCCGATCCCGCTTGAGATAGAGGGACAGTTCGGGGTTTTCACGCCGCCGGATGCGGGCTTCCCGCTCCCGGGCGAGGGCGCGGGTGACGGCGAGGGTGGCAAGCCAGAGAACCGGGTGCTGTTCATCCACGTGGTCGATGGGGGTCGGCTCGATGGTGAACGGGGCGGGGAGGGGCGCATCGCCCGTGAAGCTGGCCCAGGCCGCCTGTTCGTTGCGGACGAGGGTGCGGGCATCCTGTACCATCGCTTCCCGCTTCAGGGTCTCCTGCCGGGCCATCAGCAGTTCGCTGCGGGCCAGCTCGCCCGCCTTCACCCGTCGGGCCACGCTTTTCTCCAGCGCCAGGGCGGACTCCAGGTGCTGCTGGTCCAGCGAAAGCTCGCTCTGCGCCAGTTGCAGCGCCCAAAGGCGTTCCAGGATGCCGCCGGCGACCCGCCAGCGGAGCAGCCGGTCCAGGACCTCGCCTTCCACCAGCAGGGCGTCGGCTAGCTGGCGGCGCACCCGGCGCTGGCCCGGGAGCCACAACGGCAGGGTGACGCCGGCCTCCATCTCGCGATAGCCGTTGTCGTCGTTGAGCTCGTCACTCCACCAGGAGAGGCCCAGCGCCGGATCGCCTCCCAGCCAGGAACCGGCCTGTCTTCGGTAACCCTCGCCCACCTCCAGGCGAGCGGTGGCGAGGGAATGGTCCGGATGCCGGCGTACGGTGGTGTCGATCACCTCGGCCAGGGTGGGCGCGGCGGTGGCAGGCGAGCCCATGCCCACGAGGCCGAAAATCAGCAGACAGCAGACGGTTCGTTTCAAGGTCGCTCCTTTCGTTTCGCTGTTGAACGGTATCCGGTGAATGGCCGTTCGATGGCCAGTCTGGGGGGCAGGATAAAGAGTCAACCTGAACCAAAGCTGAACGGCGGGCGGGGTGTCATGCCCGATCTCGTCCGGCTGCCCAGCGCCGCAGCCTCTCCTGCATCCGCCGGACGTGACCCCCCGCCCAGTAGGTACGTCCGCAGCCGGGACAGCGAAACAGCGGCTGGTCCCGCACGTCGGGAGGGGCGGAGGATTCGTCACCGTCCGGCAGGGGCTCCAGGGGGAGGTTGCAGAGCAGGCAGCGTGAGAAGGGGCGGTACTGCCAGTCGATGCCCAGTTTGCGGGTGAGTTCCCGGGCGCAGGCCTCCAGCCCGTTGCATTCCAGCAGGCAGAGGGTGCCGTCTGCACCGCGGTGCTCCTGCAGCTTGCGGTCGCGGGTGATCAGGATCCGTCCCGAATGGCGTGCACGGGCGAGGAGCCGGCGATCGCTTTCCCCCGCTTCCGCCTGTTCCGCATCGTAACCGGCGGCGCGCAACCAGCGGCAGAGCCCCTTGAGCATCTCGTCGCAAAGCAGCTTTTTGGTCGCCATCGGTGGATGATACCCCGAACATCCCGTAGGATCACCGCATGTTTTTGCACGTTCTCCCGTTTTTGCCATGAATGTCATCTTTCTCGCCATCGTCTTCATTGCCTTTGCCACTGCGGCCTGGCAGCAGCTTTTCCAGACCCTGGAGGAGGCGGGCTCCCCAATGGATGCCCTTTCCAAGGCGATGGTGGAGTCGGCCGCCGGTTCGGTGGAGCTGGCGCTGGGTCTGATAGGGGTGATGGCGCTCTTCCTCGGTCTGATGAAGGTGGCGGAGGAGGGTGGCCTGCTCACCATCCTGGCCCGGCTGATCAGGCCGCTAATGGTGCGGCTGTTTCCGGATGTGCCTGCCAACCATCCCGCCATGGGGGCGATGATCCTCAACATCTCCGCCAACGCGCTGGGGCTCGGCAACGCCGCCACGCCGTTCGGGATCCGTGCCATGCAGGAGTTGAACCGGCTCAATCCGCGACCGGGGACCGCCACCGACTCCATGGTGCTGTTTCTTGCCATCAATACCTCCAGCGTCACCTTGCTGCCCACGGGGGTGATCGCCTTGCGGGCGGCCGCCGGTTCGTCCGATCCCGCCGGAATCCTGCCCACCACGCTCTTCGCCACCCTCTGTTCCACCCTGGTGGCCATCAGTGCGGCGCTCTTTTTCCGGCGTTTCTTTCCGCTCGGCAAGGGGGTGGAGGAGGGGGCGCCTCCGCCGGAGCCGGAGGAGAGGGGGGAGGCGCTTCCGGAGGCGGCCGATGCCGCCTATCCGCTCTGGGTCTCACTGCTGGCCCTGGCAGGACTGCTGGCACTGGTACCGCTGAGCATCCTCTATGGCAAGGTCATCGCCCCCTGGATCCTGCCCGGCCTGATGGTCGCTTTCCTGGGATTCGGTTATTTGCGCGGGGTGGCGGTCTACGAGGCGTTCGTGGAGGGGGCGAAGGAGGGGTTCCAGGTGGCGATCCGTATCATCCCCTATCTGGTGGCCATCCTGGTCGCGGTGGGGATGTTCCGTGCCAGTGGCGCGATGGACCTCCTGGTGGGCGCCATTGGCACCTGGACCGCCGCGCTGGGTCTGCCGGCGGAGGCATTGCCCATGGCGCTGTTGCGTCCCCTGTCGGGTTCCGGGGCCTACGGGGTGATGGCTTCCATCATCAACGATCCCGCCATCGGCCCGGACAGCTACACCGGCTATCTGGTTTCCACCCTGCAGGGTTCCACCGAGACCACCTTCTATGTCCTGGCGGTCTACTTCGGCGCCGTGCAGGTACGCCGTATCCGCCATGCGCTGGTGGCGGCGTTGAGTGCCGACGTGGCAGGCGTGATTGCGGCGGTGGCGGCCTGTCTCTACCTGTTCGGGTGACGGTTCGTTTGCGGGTTCGAGGGTGCTCCGCGGGGTGGGCCGTTCATCGGTCACAGCGGGATGATGTGTGATGTATGTGTCGGCCGGTCGCCGTCAGAGTGTCTCGAGGAGTACCGTGCTCCCGATCAGCAGGGTGGCGATCCCGATGGCGGCCTGGAGGGAGGTGTGCAAGCGGGTGAGTCCCCCGGCGGAGTAGCGCAGCGGCAGCGCGATGACCAGTGAGAGGGCTACCATGCCGGCGATGGAGCCGATGCCGAACAGGGCGATGTAGAGCATTCCGGTCAGGGGTGAGCGGACCGTTTGCAGGGTGAGCAGGATCAGG
>Ga0256914_1003520_pt1 | contig 12294 bp, 8 predicted proteins | sample HulkmetaG_FD_191571 | JGI IMG/M metagenome (GOLD analysis project Ga0256914, IMG submission 191571) | Hydrothermal chimney microbial communities from Main Endeavour vent field at the Juan de Fuca Ridge, Pacific Ocean - Hulk | ecosystem: Environmental > Aquatic > Marine > Hydrothermal vents ...
CTCCTCCTGCCAGATGCGCTGGATGCCTTCGGGATCCTCTTCCTCGTCGTCGAAACGGTCCTCGTCGTCGTGATCCAGTTTCTCCAGTGGCTCCAGCCCGCGGGCCACCCGCAGGCGGTTACGCCGTTCCAACGCCCGCTTCTCCCGCTCTTCCCACATTTTGCGGCGCTCGCTCTCCACCAAGGAGACCTCCTTCTCCCCACGCATGCGTTCCAGCTCCCGCTTCTGCTCTTCCAGATATCGGAACCCCGGATCTCGAGCCGCCCGTTGATCGTGTCGGCGCTGGAGCATCGACGCCTCCACCTCTCCAAGGCGCTCGTGATCCACCGCGTCGATTCGGGTCCACGGCAGGGCGTTGTCCAACGCCCGTTCGCCATGTTCGTCGTCCTCCGCAGGCGTGGTCAGCAAGACGTCCGGCACCACGCCCCGGTTCTGGGTGCTACCCCCTTCCACCCGGAAGAACTGGGCGATGGTGAGCCGCAAACGGCCGATGTCCTCCTTGTCCCGCGAAAACTGGCCCAGTTCCACCAGCGTCTGGACGGTGCCCTTGCCGAAGGTGGGCTCGCCGATGACCAGACCGCGGCCGTAGTCCTGGATGGCGGCGGCGAAGATCTCCGAGGCGGAAGCGCTGTTGCGATTCACCAGGACGGCCAACGGGCCGGTATAGACGGTCTGTGGATCGGTGTCGCGCTCTACATCCACCCGACCGCGTGAGTCCTTCACCTGCACGACCGGGCCGTGAGGGATGAACAATCCGGTCAGCTCGATGGCCTCGGTGAGGGAGCCGCCGCCGTTGTTGCGCAGATCCACGATGATGCCGTCGACCTTTTCCTTTTCCAGCTCGGCGAGCAGCTTGCGCACATCACGGGTGGTGCTGCGAAAATCGCGACGCCCGGCGGCCTGGCCGCGGAAGTCACGATAGAACGCGGGCAGCTCGATGACGCCGAAACGCATGCCGTCCACTTCGATGATCTTGGACTTGGCGGCCTGATCCTCCAGCTTGATCTGGTCGCGGACGATGGAGATCTCCTTCACCTTTCCGTGGGCGCCCGCCTCGCGGGGCAACACCTGCAGGCGCACCACCGTGCCCTTGGGGCCGCGGATCTTCTCCACCACGTCCTGCAACGGCCAGCCGACGACGTCTTCCATCTCACCGGTGCGCCCCTGGGCGACACCGACGATGCGATCGCCCGGCTTGAGCTGACCGCTCTTGTCGGCCGGGCCACCGGGCACGATCTTCTGCACCTCGGTGTATTCGTCCTTGCTCGCCAGCACCGCCCCGATGCCTTGCAACGACAGGCGCATGGAGATGTCGAAGTTCTCCGACCGCTCGGGCGACATGTAGGCGGTATGGGGTTCGATGCTGAGGGTGTAGGCGTTGAGGAAGCTCTGGAACACTTCGTCGGCGTCGAGCTGATGCACCCGCCGGCGCAGGGTGCGGTACCGCTTTTCCAGGGTCTCCCGGATCTTTTCTTCGTCTTTGCCGGCAAGACGCAGATTGAGGATGTCGTTCTTCACCCGCTTGCGCCACAGCTCCTTGAGGGCCGCTTCGTCTTCCGCCCAGTCGGCCTCCTCGCGGTCGTAGCGATAGCGCTCCTCGCGGGTGAAATCGAATGCGTCGCGTTCGAGCAGTTCGAGCGCCCAATCCACTTGCTGATCCACCCGCTGCCGGAAGCGGCGGAAGATCTCGAAGGCGGGCTCCAGCCAGCCGTGGGCGATGGCTTCGTCCAGCTTGTGGCGGTATTTGGCGAACTCCTCGATGTCCTTACGGGTGAAGAAGCTTTTGTTGGGGTCCAGCGACTCGAGGTATTTTTCGAAGATCTGTTCCGAAAGGCGGTCGTCGAGCTCCACCTTGCGATAGTGGTATTTCTGCAAGACCTGGTTGACGATGAGGGCGGTCTGGCGGTGGCGCCGGTCGGGCTTGAGCGCCTCCAACGGCACCTCTTTCACCAGGGCCAGCGCCGGGCCCGTGAGCGCCCCAAGGCCCCACAGCAGTGACAGGACGAGCAGGATCGTGCGTTTCATCATGACTCTTGGTTCCCGGTCGCGGACATCCGCCCCGGCGGGCGCCGCAGTCCCAGGTTCAGCTGCAGATATTCCGGATGTTCCGGCCCCAGAAACCCGTGCCGGATGAGAAAGTCGATGACCACCAGGTTACAGTTGAGCTTGAATTCGTCCGTCTCGCGAACCCGGCGGGCCACCTCCTCCAACGGCAGAAGCTGGAAGGATTCCACCTCACCATCCGTGTTTCGAGGGGTGAAGCCTGCAGGAAGTTCCAAGTCGTAACAATAAAGCAAATCGGGACGGAACCCCCGCTCGGCCACCCTATTGTAACTCACCACACCCACGGGCACCGCCTTGCGGGCCAGTTCCGGCGGGATGTCGGCCTCTTCGCGACACTCCTTGAGCAAGTTCTCTTCCAGGCCCACCCCCCAGGGAAGCCCCCCGGCCACCAACTGATCCAACCGTCCGGGATAAACCAGCCGGTCACGGGCGCGCCGGCCGACCCACATGAGCAGGCGACCGCCGTCGCGCACATAGCCGTTCAGATGTTGTCCGAAGGTGCGCACCCCGAAATGGGCCGCCACCGCCCGGTCCATCACGCACAATGCCGCCTCGCGCCCGCCGGCGGTGACCGGATAGAGCTCGCCCATGGGCGGCGTCACCAGCCCCAGCTCGGCCAGACGCTCGCCCGCCTCGGCCAGCGCCTGGCTCCGGCTGTCGAAATCGTTCAGGCCGGGCGCCAGCTCGATCCGGTCCGGCAAGACTTCGAACACCGTCGTCAGCCCTTGCAACGCCCGCGCCAGGCCGGGACGCACCCAACCCACGACCTGCCCTTCGATCCACCAGGGAAGAAAGGGTTCGGTCACCGGCGGATTGCAAGCGCGAACGTGGCGCAGATAACCGCTGGATTCACTCAATCTCCTTCACCTCCGCCTTGGCTTTCAGCCAGGCCGCCTCCCAGGCGTCCAGGTCCAGTTCGCGGGGATCGGTTCCCGTCTCCTCCAGCCGCCGCTCCATGGTGCGAAAACGCAGCTCGAAACGGTCGTTGGCCCGACGCAGCACCTGCTCCGGGTCCAGGCCGAGGAGGCGGACCAGGTTGACCACGGCGAAGAGCAGGTCGCCCGCCTCGTGCACCAGCCCCTTGCGGTCGCCCGAGGCCATGGCCTCCTGGAGCTCCTCCAGCTCCTCCTCCACCTTGGGCAGGCAGGTCTGGGCGTCGGGCCAGTCGAAGCCGACCCGCGCCGCCCGCTTCTGCAGCTTGTCGGCCCGCACCAGGGCCGGCAGGGCCCGGGCCACGTCGTCCAGTACGCTGGAGTGCTCGCCCCGCCGGCGCCGCTCGCGCGCCTTCTCGGCCTCCCAAGCCTCGCGCAGCGCCTCCTCGTCGCCCGCCTCGGCGCCGCCGAAGACGTGGGGATGGCGGCGCAGCATCTTCTCCACGATGGCGTCCACCACGTCGTCGAAGGTGAAGGCCCCCTGCTCCTCCGCCATGCGGGCGTGGAACACCACCTGAAACAGTAGGTCGCCCAGCTCCCCTTTCAACTCCTCCAGATCGCCCCGCTCGATGGCATCGGCCACCTCGTAGGCCTCCTCGATGGTGTAGGGGGCGATGGTGGAGAAGTCCTGCTTCCGGTCCCAGGGGCAGCCCCTCTCGGGATCGCGCAGACGGCGCATGATCTCCAGCAGTTCCTCGATTCGGTGTGACATCTCGCGGATCCAATCGGTGGTCCGCCACAGAATAGGGGGTGCGGACGGTCGGGGCAAACGCTGGTCTACTATTGGGGTACGGCATCACATGGAGGAGAGAGGCTCGTGAAGCTCAAGGCGGTGCTCTTCGACCTGGACGGGGTGCTCTACCAGGGGGAACGAGCGGTGCCCGGCGCCGCCGAGGCGGTGGCCTGGTTCCGGGAGCGGGGGATTCCCCATCTCTTTCTCACCAACACCACCTCGCGGCCCCGCTCCGCCCTGGTGGAGAAGCTGGCTAGGATGGGGATCCGGGTGTCGGAAGAGGACCTTTTCACCCCGCCCGTGGCCGCCCGCCAGTGGCTGGAGCGGCGTAGGTGCCGCTCCATCGCCCTCTTCGTGCCCGGCGCCACCCGGAAGGAGTTCGAAGGACTCGACCTCGCCGGCGACGAGGAACAGACCGCCGGCGCCGTGGTGCTGGGGGATCTGGGCGAGGGCTGGGATTTCGCCACCCTCAACCGCGCCTTCCGTCTGCTCATGGCCGACGAAAAGGCGCCCCTGGTGGCCCTGGGGCTCACCCGCTACTGGAAGGCGGAGGATGGCCTGCGGCTGGACGTGGGGCCCTTCGTCAAGGCCCTGGAGTACGCCACGGGGAAGGAGGCGGTGGTGCTGGGCAAGCCGGCGTCGCCCTTCTTCCAGGCGGCCCTGGAGCGGCTCGGCGCCGGCGCCGGCGATACCCTGATGATCGGGGACGACATCCGCGGCGACGTGGAGGCGGCGCAGCGGGCGGGGCTGCGTGCCGCCCTGGTACGCACCGGCAAGTTCCGGCCCGCCGACCTGGAGCTGGGCGTCGAGCCGGACGCCCTGCTCGACTCGGTGGCCGACCTCCCCGGCTGGTGGGCCGCTCACGCCGGTTGATCCCGCTCACTCTTCGGCGGCGCCCAGCTCCAACGTCTTTTCCAATACGCGTCCGTCGCGTTCGATGGTGATTTTCACCCGATCTCCCGGCACATGGTCCATGAGCCGCGCCCGCAACTGGGCGTAGCTGGCCACAGGACGGCCGTTCACGGAGATGAGGCGGTCTCCCTCGCGCAACCCCGCTTTCTCAGCCCCGCTGCCGCGGCTGACGCCGGTGATGCGGATGCCCTCCGCCCCGGTGTCGATGAACACACCCATCAAGGGCCGTGGAGAGAGCATTTCGTCTTCGGTGACGATCAGGTAATCGGCCATGCCGGGCTTCCGCTCCCCATCGGCCGGCAGAACGATGGCGTAATCGCCGCCGATGCGCCGGGCCACCCGCGCCGGAATGCCGGATCCCCAAGCCACATGGCCACTACCGGCCAGCACCACCATGTGCCTGCCCGGATGACGCGCCAGATAGCGGGCCACCTGTTCGGCCATGCCTTCATCCCAGCTGTACTGGACGTCGAGAAACCGTTCGAAACGGCCCTCCCCGCGGTGGGCGTGCTGGTCGTAGACTTTGCGCAAACGTTCACGATAGGCGGTGTCGGATCGGTCGATCTGCGCCGGCAGACGAGCTCGAACCTGAGGGGAAAGGCCGGACAATCCCCGCTTCGAGACCTCCTCGGTCACCTCTCGGGGCACATTCAAGGCCACCAGCGGAATGCCTTGCTCACGGGCGTAGCGGAGAATGGGCCGGTAGAGCCGGTAGTCGAACCGCCAGCGTTCGAACCATTCGGTCTTCTCCAGCAGCTCGTCTTCGTCGATGCGACCGGCGAGATAGTCGTCCAGCCACCGCTGGAACGGCTGCTGGAAGAACTCCATGCCGATGGCCAGGTCCACGCCGCGCTCGTGCAGGCCCCGGATGACGGCCAACTGCAACAGATGGTGGCCGTATTTGGAATGGGTCTCCCCTACATAGACCACCCGCTTGCGGGCCAACTCGGGAAGGATCGCATCCAAAGTCCCCACCACCCGCCCTTCGGGCGTGACCACGGTGTAGGGCGGCGGCGAATGGCCCACCAACCCCATCTCCTTGCAGGCGCCCGCCAGGAGCAGGAGCCCCACCGGCAAGAGCCAGCGCAACAGGCGGAATCTCATGGTTCTTGCGTCCATCGTCTCGGCTGTGGGCAAGCATAACCCATCCGCTGGACCGGAAACCGCCCCAAGGCCTGGGGTATGCTAGGCCCCATGATTTTCATGGTTCCCTCTCGGATTCGGTCATGGCGCGATGGTTCCCGCTTCTGATCCTCACGCTCCTTTGCGCGCCCGCCGGCGCCTCCTCTTCTTCCGTGTTCATGGACCTGGAGGTGGCGTTGGCGCCGGAACGCCACCACATCCAGGCCACCGGCCGCCTACATCTGCCGCATCCCGTGCGCGAGCTCGTCTTCGGGCTGCGAAGGGGGCTCACCCCCACCCTCGAAACGCCCCAAGGCGAGCTTCGTCGCCTGGAAAACCGCGGACGGCACACCTTGTGGGCACTGGCCGTCCATGCCCCCACCGACGACATCACCCTCCGTTGGAGCGGCAAGATCGATCGACCGCCCACCGGTCCCCACACCCGCGACGGCGGCAGCGACGGCACCATCCATCCCGAGGGAATCTATCTCTCCGGCGCCACCGGCTGGTACCCGGAACTGGGCATGCTGGTCCGTTTCCGGTTGCGCCTCTCCCTTCCGTCAGGGTGGCACGGACTGAGCCAGGGACACAGCGACGACGACGACCGCACCTGGCATGAAAACCACCCGCAAGAGGCGATCTATCTGGTGGCCGCGCCCTTCCACCGCTACCGGCGCGCTGCCGGGACGGTCGAAGCCATGGTGTGGTTGCGCCGCCCCGATCCCGATCTGGCACGCCGTTATCTCGAAGCCACGGGTGAGTACATCGCCCTCTATTCCGCGCTCATCGGCCCCTACCCCTACGCCAAGTTCGCCCTGGTGGAAAACTTCTGGGAGAGCGGCTACGGCATGCCGTCGTTCACCCTCCTCGGGCCGCGGGTCATCCGACTGCCCTTCATCCTGCACACCAGCTATCCGCACGAAATTTTGCACAACTGGTGGGGCAATTCGGTATATGTGGACGACAGCGGCGGCAACTGGGCCGAAGGGCTCACCACCTACCTGGCCGACCATCTGCTCGCGGCCCAGGCCGGCCGCGGAGCCGCCTACCGCCGCGAACTCCTCTCCGACTTCGCAAGCTGGGTAAAGAAAAACCGGGACCTGCCTCTGGTCCGCTTCCGTGGGCGCCATGGCAAAGCGAGCCAAGCAGCGGGTTACGGGCGCATGGCCATGGTGATGCACATGCTGCGCCTGCGCCTGGGCGATCGCACCTTCCTCGAAGGATTGCGCCGGTTCTATCGGGACAATCGCTTCCAGACCGCCGGCTTCGATGCCCTGCAACGGGCTTTCGAAGCCGTATCGGGCCAGGCGCTCGACGATTTCTTCCACCAATGGACCCGCCGCACCGGCGCACCGGACCTGGTTCTGGAGGCGGTACGGCTGACCCCGCTGCCCGACGGTCGCTTTCGTATCGAAGGGCGCCTGCGCCAGCGGCAGGATGAGCCCCCCTTCACACTCCGAATCCCCCTCTATGTATGGACCGAGGCCCACGCCCCGCCCCGCTCCATCCATCTGAAGATGGACCGGCGCCACCTGGATTTTTCGCTGGTGGTGCCGGGAAGACCGCTTCAGTTGGCCGTGGATCCCCTGTTCGACCTGTTCCGGCGCCTCCATCCCGACGAGATGCCTCCCAGCTTCTCCGCCCTCTTCGGCGCCGAGCGTTCGGTGCTCGTCCTGCCGGACGGGGCCGACCCGGCGCTGCGCGCCGCCTACGCCGAATTGGCCCGAAATTGGCAACAGCGCCATCCCGAGATCCAGGTCGTGAACGACGGCGCGCTGGACCACCTGCCCGAACAGGGCACGGTGTGGATCCTGGGATGGAACAACCGTTTCGCACCCGTTGTCCAAAAGGCCCTGAAACGCCTTGGAGTGATCGTGGAAAGACGGCGGGCCATCCTTTCCGACGGCGCCGAAACCCCCTCGGAAGGCGGGTTCGCCGTCGCGCTCCGCCAAGGCGGCCTCCAGCTCGGCTGGGTGGCGGCGGCTTCCCCCGACACGGTCCCGGCATTGACCCGAAAACTGCCCCATTACGGTCGCTATGGACTGGTGGCGTTCGATGCCGCCGGCGTCAACCGGCTGCGCCGGCAGTGGCCCGCCCGGGGCGGCCTGGTGCACCGCTGGACCGATCTCGAACCGCCGGCCCCGCCCGATCATCCCCCCCTGTCGGCCCTTCTCGAAGGCCAAGCGACGGCGGCGGCCAGATAGCACGAGGCACCGGTCAGGAGCACCGCCCGCTGGCCCAGGTGCACCGCCAGCAACGCGGCCGCCACCGCCCCCACCACCGAAGCGAACCCATTGACCGCCCACGCCCGGGCGATGCCCGCAGGCGCACCCGAGACCTGCGCCAACCCCAAGGTGAAAGGAAACCCCATGGCCAAGGCCAAAGGCGCCGTCACCGCCAGGAAAGCCGCCAGGCGCAGCGGCTCCGGCCAGTGGAGAACGGCATCCGCAAGCCATTCGAGGAACCACGGCAGCCCCGCCGCCAGGGGAACCGCCAACGCCAACGCCCGCCCAAGCGCCCGTCGGCGCTCCCAGGCCGGCACCCGGCCGCTCCACCAAGCGCCGATGCCGGCGAACAGGAGAAAAACCGCCAACACGCCGGAAACGGCCAGAATGGGGTGGTCCAGATGGCGCTGGAACGACCCGATGGTCCCCATCTCGGTGAACATGAAGGCCAGACCGACCCATAGGAAATAGGCACCGCCTCGAGCCTCGGCCCCACGCCCGCGCAGGCGGCGCACGCCAAGGGGGACCATCAGCAACAGACCGCCCACCACCAACGCCTGAACCAGCGTGGCCACCAGGATGAGATACCCCGTCTCCTGCAGCGTCGTCCGCCCCACCAGACGTTGACGCACCAGCTCGGGCAACAGCCCCCAACGGAAAAAACGGTGGAAATAGGGGCGGTCGTCCGTGGCCGGCGCCACATGAAATGGATAGCTGTCGATGAAAGACGCCCGTTCCGGCCCCGCGAGCGCCCGCGCCGCCTGCCGGAACCAGGGCGCCGGCAGCCGGTTGAAGACCGGTGCCGGCTCCCCGCTCAGCCCGGCCGGCCATTCGAGATCGAAGGCACGCGCCCGGGCAAAAGCCGCCACCCGCGCCACCTCCTCTTGCGTGAAGGGCGCCAGGCGAACGAAGAGCACGGCGGTGTTCCAACTGCGCAACCACACCAGATGACGCCCGGGGTCCGACACGCCCTGCCTGCTCAGGGCCGCGACCGCGGTGGCGAAGAGCTTCACCCCCTCCCGCGGCGGCAGATGCACCCAATGCCCCATGGCCAACACCCCGCCGGGCGCCAGCCGCGCCAAAGCGGCCTCCACCCCCTCCACCGTGTACCGATGGTCACCTTGGACGGCATGCAGCCCAGCGGCCGCAGCCGCCTGACCGCCCCCCAGGGGCACCACGATCAGATCCCACCGCGCCGACACCCGTTCCAGAAAACGACGGGCCTCGGCCCGAATCCAGCGCACCGCGGACCGTTCGAACAGATCTCCAGAGAAAGCGGCCAAGGGGTCGGACATGAGCGCCAACAGCTCACCGTTGCGCTCCACCGCCGTGATGCCCGCGTGCCCCAAGCGCAGGGCGCGCAACACCTCGGTCCCTGTTCCCGCCCCAAGGACCAGCACCCGGGGCGGACTCGACAACAACCGCCAAGCGGCCGCCTCGGGTGTCCATTCCAAGTGTTCCAGGACGCCGGGATCCCCCGCGAACCGGGTGATCGGCAGGGGGCCGTCGCCGTCCATGAAAAGGGCCAACTGTTCGGGAACGGCGGTCGGCGCCATCAGGCTCAGCCCCGGCACGTGGCGCAAAGGCACGCGAGGCGAAGCCACCACCGTGAGCCGCGCCAGCGCGCCGGGCCGTTCGATCACCTTCTTCGCGCCTGCCACTTGCAACTGCTGGGACAGCGCCTTGAAAGGGTTGGGGTGAAGAGGCAGCCCCCGCCCGGCCGACAGCACCATCACGCCGACGAGCAACAGGGCGATGGCCGCCGCACGCCGCCTTCCCAAAGACCAGGCACCCAAGCCGGCGCCCAGCGCGGCCACCGCCCCCAGCAGCGGCAGCAACCGCTCCGCGAACATGAAATGGAGCAATCCCGCCACCGCCAGAGCGCCCACTCCGGATCCGAGCAGATCGGCGCCGTAGAAGACCCCCAACCGCGCCTTTCGCATCTCGAAAGTGAGCGCCAAGAGCAGGGCCACCAGCAGGAAGGGCACCATGAGCCCCAGATAGACCCGCCCCAGGCGCAGCCATTGGCTCGGGGACCAGAGCAGTTCCAGCGGATTGAACTCCACCGCCTGGGCGGCGAGAAAGGCGAGCGGCATGGCCGCGGCGAACGCCAAGGCCAGCAAGACCCACCACCGCGCCGCCGCCGTCGCGAGGCGCCCGCCGGCCAGGGCCAGAACCACACCGCCGACGCCATAGCCAAGCAGCGCCAGGCTGATGACCATGGCGGCGAAATGGTGCCATTGGAGCAGGGAAAACAGACGCAGCAGAAGCACCTCGTAGCCCAGCGCAGCGCCGGCCAGCAGGGCCACGGCCGCCGCCAGCATCACGTCGCCGCGTCCGCCCGCGCTATCGGTGCTCACCGGTCAAAGGCACGAAAATCACCGGCAACAACTGCCGCGTGGTGACGCCGCCATCGGCGTCCTTCTCGACGAGCATGAGGTACTGCAAGGTGAAACGGCCGCCCACGGGGATCACCATGCGCCCACCCGGACGGAGCTGGGCCACCAGGGGCGGCGGCACATGGCTGGCGGCCGCGGTCACGATGATGGCGTCGAACGGCGCCGCCTCGGGCCAGCCGTGGTAACCGTCGCCGTGGCGCAGATGGACCCGATACCCCAAGGATTCGAGTCGACGGCGGGCCGACTCCGCCAGGGGTTCGACGATCTCGATACTCCAAACGTCGGCCCCCAGCTCCGCAAGAACGGCCGCCTGGTAACCCGATCCGGTGCCGATCTCCAGCACCCGGTCACCCGGCCGGATGTCGAGCAGATCGGTCATCAAGGCCACCACACTCGGCTGGGAGATGGTCTGGCCGTGACCGATGGGCAAAGGACGGTCCTCCCACGCCCGATCCCGCTCCGCTTCGGGCACGAACAGAGGCCGCGGAACCCGGCGCATGGCCTCGAGGACGGCTTCGCTGGGCGTTTCGAGGCCCACGGCCTCGGGCAAGGTGGCGTAGAAAGCACGGATGCGCTCGATGAGCGAACTGGGCGCTTCCAGGCCGGCCGCCGACACCAGGGCCGACAATCCGACGAGCAGCACCGGAACGATACGCAATCCAAATCGGCGGAACATCACCTTTTCGCTCCGGCTCGGAAAGAGAAAGAAAGCGGAAAACACCGGGACCCGACCGTTGCCTCCGTCGCCGGGAACACCGGATCATCCTTACCCCTTCTATCTAGCACAGATGGGGACGAAAGGGGCCCGCTCAAGCCGACTGGAAGGCATAGAGACGACGGATCTCCTCGGGCCACAGATCCGGATTCACCGTCTCGAGGATCAGCGGAATGTCGTCGAAACGGGGATCGTTCATGATGTACCGGAAGGGGGGCCAACCCAATTTGCCCTTGCCCAGGCTCTCGTGCCGGTCCACCCGGCTGCCCAGGTCGGGCTTGCTGTCGTTCAGATGCATGCCGCGGAGCCAGCGGAAACCCACCACGGCTTCGAATTCGGCGAAGGTCGCCTCGCACGCTTCGACGGTGCGCAGGTCGTAACCGGCAGTGAAGGTATGGCACGTGTCCAGACAGACCCCGACCCGGCTCTTGTCCTCCACCTGCTCGATGATGGCGGCCAGGTGCTCGAAACGGTAGCCCAGGTTGCTGCCCTGCCCGGCGGTGTTCTCGATGACGGCGGTGACCCCCCGGGTCTGTTCCAGCACCCGGTTGATGGACTCGGCCACCCGCTTCAGGCAGGCCTCCTCGCTGATCTTTCGCAGGTGGCTGCCGGGATGGAAGTTGAGCAGCTCCAGGCCGAGCCGTTCGCAGCGCTGCATCTCGTCGAGAAAGGCGGCCCGGGACTTCTCCAGCCCCGCCTTCTCCGGGTGGCCCAGGTTGATCAGGTAGCTGTCGTGGGGCAGCACGTGGCGCGGCGCGATGCCCACCTTCTCCAGGTTCTCGCGGAAGGCGGAGATGCTCTCCCGCGAGAGGGGCTTCGCCTTCCACTGCCGCTGGTTCTTGGTGAAGAGGGCGAAGGCGCGGGCGCCGATGGCCTGGGCGTTGAGGGGGGCGTTCTCCACCCCACCGGCGGCGCTGACGTGGGCGCCCACCCGCTTCATGCCCGCTTCTCCTCCGCGTCCTGTCCCGCAGCGAGGCGGAGGAAGGCGGCCTCGTCGAGCGGCTTCGAGAGATGGAAGCCCTGGTAGAGGTCACAGGCCTTCTCCCGCAGGAACTCGAACTGGGCCTCGTTCTCGATCCCCTCGGCCACCACCCGCAGGCCGAGGAAGCCGGCGATGCCCAGGATGGCCGCCGCCATGGCCCGGCTCTGCTCGTCGCGGTCCAGGTCCTCGACGAAGGTGCGGTCGATCTTC
>Ga0256914_1003521_pt1 | contig 12293 bp, 8 predicted proteins | sample HulkmetaG_FD_191571 | JGI IMG/M metagenome (GOLD analysis project Ga0256914, IMG submission 191571) | Hydrothermal chimney microbial communities from Main Endeavour vent field at the Juan de Fuca Ridge, Pacific Ocean - Hulk | ecosystem: Environmental > Aquatic > Marine > Hydrothermal vents ...
AGAAGGTCTTCACCTGGGGAGAAGACACCTTCTCTGGCCTCTACCACTATCTTAAATATGCCCTTTTGTCGCTCATATATATGTATCAGCTCTTCTATTTTGTCATAGTGAGGTTTTACTCTAAGGGCAGTTACATTTTTGCCCTTTAAAGAGGTGCCTCTAACCACTCCATTATGGATTAGTATCATCCCCACCTGTTCCTTAAATCCAGGTAATTTTTTTAGTCTTGCAATCTCCCTGTCTATTTCCATGGCTCCTTTCTCCAAAAAAAAAGGGTGACATCCATAATGCCACCCCATCCACAGAGATGAAATGTTTTCCTCCGTTATACACAGCCAGTTGGCTTGGGAAGACCAGCCATCTTACATGCTCCCTTTCCAGGACCAGATGGAAAGAGCTCGTAGATCTTTTTGAGCTTGTATCCAGTGACCTTGGAGAGGATACGAACCATGGGAGCAATACCATTCTTTTTATAATAGTCCTGGAGGAAACGAATCACTTTCCAGTGCTCGTCTGTAAGCTCTTTAATACCCTCAGATTCCTTTACGTATTCTACCCACTCTTCGCACCAGTCCTCAAAATTCTGCAAGAAGCCGTCCTCATCTACTTCAAAGGTCTTTCCCTTGAATTCAACTGTTGTTGCCATGGATAATACCTCCTTTTTGGTTTTTTTCTATTTTCCTGAACGGAATTTTAAGCAAGGTGCAATGCCCCCCTTCCATAATTGTAAAAGCTCATGCCTCCTAAGTCAAGAACCTCCCCTCCAATTTAAAAAGGTAAGCGCAGCTTAAATTTTTAAGGCACAATTTGTCAAGAACAAAAAAAATAGGACCTTATCACCCTTCTTTTTTCAGGTATTCTCTGGCAAAGTCAAGGGAGGGGTCCATCTCAAGGCTATCGCGTAGGTATTCTATTCCCTCTTTCTTCTTGCCCATTTTTAGATAGCATATCCCCAGATTGGCCAGGTCAATTGCACTCCCCTTGTCAATATCTAGGGCATTTATAAAGTCTCTAGAGGCGGCTAAGTATCTGCCCTCCTTAAAGTGACATATCCCTCTCATGTTAAAATAGATGTTATTATCTGGCACCAGGTCTATGGCTTCATCTAAGAAGGCGATGGCCTCGTTATATCTGTGGAGGCCCTTTAGACAGGAGGCTATATAAAAGAGGACCATTGCCCGCTCCTCTTTTCCCTTTTGGAGGGGGAGGGCCTTTTTTAGATGGGAGATGGCCTCTTCAAACCTCTCTTCCCTCAAGAGGATAAGTCCCTTGAAAAAGGGTATAAAATAGCCCTCGGGATATATCCTCTCCAGCTTCTCAATGCCCTTATGGGCCCTTAAGGGAGGATATTCTTCGGCAAGCATCCTTCCCACAAAGAGACCCAGGGAGGGATACTGGCTCCTTTCCCTGAATCTAAATCCAGGGATAAAGTTATAATTTGCAGGGACCTTTAAATCTGGGTGTGTGATGTCCACAGAATATAGGGAAAACCCCCTCTCTTTCAGGAGGGATACGAGGGTCTTTAATTCTATATATATGTCATTGTGCCCTATATGGGGCAGAGATGAGAGAGAGGTTAACTCTCCCTCTGTGACCCATCTGGCCTCTTCCAGGTCTTTGAATTTTGGAAGCCCCGATGGCTCATATCTGCTTGCAGAACAAAAGTCTCCCGCAAGCTGGGCCACTTCAGTGATGGCCCTTATGGCCGCCTTTTCAGGAGAGGTGGCTGTACCCGCGGTAAATACTATCTCACTGGCATGGGGGAAGGTGGAGGGGTCATAGGCAAGGGCACCCACAGTGGGTATTCCCATATCCAGGGAAAAATCCTTAAGATATAGGACAATACCATTTTTTTCAAAGGAGGAAATGAGCCCTTTTAGAATGGGGTCTTTGATGTCCTTAAGGTCAATTGTGGGTAGGACCTTTTTTTCTTCATCAATTAAGGCACATACATGTCTTTCAACAAGTTCGCAGGCCCCCTGCAGTATAGATTCTTCCATGGTATTGCCTGCAGAAGAGCCATTGTACTCATTGAGCCTTTTAAACCAGTCTATTGGGACATGGACTTCTCTGTCCCCACTGAGGTCATAGGCCCTGCAAAATCTCCATTCCACCAGGCTCAGGACCTCTTCAGCCAGTTTTTCATCTAGCTCTTCTTCCACTGACATTAACATCTCAGAGAGGGGAATCACTTTGTCTTTTCCCAGGGAGTGGATGGCATCTCTCCAGGGAGAGGTGAAGAAATTACTTTGTTCAAAAAAGGAGAAAAAGCTGAATCTCTCCACCAACTCCATAAGTGCTGAGGCCTTTGCCTGTTCAGGGGAAGGACCCTTTCCCATTTGTTTGCGGGAGGGGAGTATCTTGCGAGCTAGTTCTCCGTAGATGGAAAAATATACAGGTATCCCCAGTCGTCCCGTATCCACCCGTTTTGTTTCCTTTAATATCTTGTCGCCGAATCCTTTTAAAAGGCCCTCTATCCTCTCTACTGTAGTTTGTGGGGGGAGGGCCTTATCCAATTCCCTGCTATATCCCTTGGGGCAACTGGAGAGTTTAATCATTTCTGGGCCCCTTTTTCTGGAGCTCTATTATATTACACAGATGTCTTTCTGGATTTTCTCCCTCTGTGGATTCCTTAAAGCCAAGGGTCTTTTCTCTGATAACAAACCACTCTCTTGCAAGGGTAAAGAATTTTTTTGCCTTAAGGTGATAGTCCTTTGCAAGGATGGCCCTGGAGTAGGGTGTTAGATGTCTTTTAAAGAATTTTACCAGGGGCCTGTAGTGTTCCTGTCTGTAGAGTACCTCTGACCCAATTATATAAGAGGGTTTCTCCTCCAGCGTATCTTTAGTAAAATCTAGATATCTCACAGTGGCCCTGTGGGTTAATCCATTTTTTATAATATTTATCCTGGCAAATAAGAGGGCGTTGTCATCTATGTCAGATATTATTACCCTGTGACCTTTCATGGCCGCCACAAGGCCACATAGGCCAAAACCTGCCCCTATCTCCAGCACTGGTTCTTCCCTCAGGGGCAATTTTAAGATGTAATAGCTGAGTAAGAGAGAGGTGGGCCATAATTTTGCCCAGAAGGGGAGCTCCAGCTTCTCTCCCTCCTTTGTTTCCTCAGCGAGCCTGTCAATATATTCATCCAGGTTTTTTATCTGGAGGAGTTCAAGGGCGATATCTCCAACCCTTACTGTTTCAAACTCCACCTCAAATCTCTTTTTTACTTCTTCCATAAGCCTTTCCATTTCCCACCCATTATACCTCATAACTTCTTCCTCCAGATAAGGATATACTTTTGTAAGAGAATACAAAAAAGGCCAAACCTTAGCTGGTTTGGCCTGCCTGTTTTGATGATTGGGAAAGAGGCGGCTTCCGGATTCGAACCGGAGAATGGAGGTTTTGCAGACCTCTGCCTTACCACTTGGCTAAGCCGCCTTGTCTGGAGCGGGAGACGGGATTTGAACCCGCGACTTCAACCTTGGCAAGGTTGCACTCTACCACCTGAGTTACTCCCGCTTCAGAAATCTCTTTTTAAGGAAATCATACCCTCTTGTCAAGAATAAATTATTCCAGGAGAATAAGGCCTTTTGACGCTAAGGTGGATAAAGACAACTCTTTCTTTTTTATCAAGAGGTTGACTTTTCTCTCCATATCTTTTTAATATAGTTAAACCCGTAACTTAAAAATTTCAAAAAGGAGGGAGGTCTTATGAAAAAGTGGACAGTTTTTTTGTTATCTCTGTTGTTAACCCTGGCTGTATCACCAAACGCCTTTAGTAGGATGACATTTGTAACAATTGGTACAGGTGGAGTAACTGGAGTTTACTACCCAACGGGTGGTGCCATTAGTAGAATTGTCAACCAGAAATCTAAAAAGTATCACCTAAAGGTCACTGTGGAGTCCACACCAGGGTCTGTGTACAATATCAATGCAGTCCTTAAGGGGGACCTGGAGTTTGGTATCGCCCAGTCTGATAGACAGTATCAGGCATGGTATGGCCTTGCTGAGTGGAAGAAAAAGGGTCCTCAGAAGGACTTACGTTCAGTGTTTTCCATTCATCCAGAGTCTATTACCCTGGTTGCAAGGGCTGATGCGGGCATAAATTCTCCTGCGGACCTTAAGGGGAAGAGGGTAAATCTGGGGAATCCAGGCTCTGGTCAGCTTCAGAATTCCAGGGATATCTTGAAGGCCTTTGGTCTGGATGAGCACAAGGACATTGTAGCAGAGTATGCAAAGGCGGTAGAGGCCCCTGGTTTACTCCAGGATGAGAGAATTGACGCCTTTTTCTACACAGTGGGACATCCCAACGGGAACATCAAAGAGGCCACCTCTGGGAGGATTAAGGTAAAGATAGTACCTATTACTGGCAAGCCTGTGGAATGGCTTTTGAAAAAGTATCCCTATTATGCCAAGTCCATTATTCCTCATAAGTTTTATCCAAATGCCGCAAATACCAAGGACATTCCAACTATTGGGGTGAAGGCCACTTTTATTACCTCCAAGCGCGTAAGCCCCAAGATAGTCTATGCAATTACCAAAGAGGTATTTGATCATTTTGAGGAATTTAAGAAGCTTCATCCTGCATATTCTGTGCTCACAAAGAAGAGCATGCTTCAGGGTCTCACTGCTCCTATCCACAGGGGGGCCCTCAAGTATTACAGGGAATCTGGACTTATAAAGTACATCAAAAAGAGCCTTATCCTGAAGTAGTGCATATTATAGCGCTTAGTTTGCCATTTTGATTTATTGAAGCTGGGAGGAGAGACTGTAGTGGTCTCTCCTTTTTTAATAACTCCATATCACCAAGAGGTTGTTGCCATGACTCACATAGATAAGGCAAAGGATATCTTAAAGGAAGAGACTGGAGAACTCAGAGAATTTCGTCCCCATGAAAGATACATATTTAACACCATTGCCATATGCTGGGCCCTTTTTCAACTGGCCCTTACCAGCTTTCTCATCCTCAATAGTACTTATATAAGGGCCATTCACCTTGCTTTTGCCATGTCTTTGGTGTTTTTGACCATTCCCTTTTTCAAAAAGCCCAAAAAGTATCTTGGATTTTTGAGTGTGACTGATAAGATACCTCTTATAGATTATGCCTTTGCCATTATAGGGGCCATCTCAGCCCTTTATATTGTACTGGATTATAAGGGCCTTGCCCTTCGTTCAGGAAGTCCTATACCCAGGGATATATTTTTTGGTTTGCTGTTGATAATAATGCTCCTTGAGGCTACCAGACGCTCCATAGGTCCTGCCCTCTCCCTTATTGCCATCCTGTTTTCCATTTACGCCTTTCTGGGGCCGGACATGCCAGATGTTCTTGCATACAAGGGGGTAACACTGGATAAGTATGTCAGTCAGCTCTCTCTTTCCACTGAAGGGATATATGGTATACCTCTTGGGGTCTCTGCAAGCATAGTTTATTTATATGTGCTCCTGGGGGCCATGTTAGAAAAGGCTGGGGCAGGTAAGTTCTTTATTGACCTGGCCATTTCTCTCCTTGGAAGATTTAAAGGAGGGCCAGCAAAGGCATCTATTGTCTCCAGTGCCCTTACAGGACTTGTATCTGGCTCTAGTATTGCGAATATAGTTACCACAGGGACCTTTACCATTCCCCTAATGAAGAGCGTTGGATATCCCGCCACCAAGGCAGCGGCTACAGAAGTGGCGGCCAGTACCGATGGACAGCTAATGCCTCCTGTTATGGGAGCGGCGGCCTTTATTATTGCGGAATATGTTAATGTCCCCTATGTGCAGGTAATAAAGGCGGCGGCCATTCCTGCCTTTGTATCCTATTTTGCCCTATTTTTTGTGACCCATCTGGAGGCCAGCAAGCTGGGTATGAAGGGACTTCCCCCTGAAAAGATCCCCAGTTTTAAGAAGACCCTTAAGAATGGGTTTCATTATACCATCCCTATAATTATGTTGGTGTATGAACTGGTGGTGTTGAGGCATTCTCCTGAGCTTTCAGCCTACAGGGCCATTTTGGTCCTTATGGTGATTATGCTCATCCAGGAGGTGGTGAAGGCAAAGAAAGATAATCCTGACAACTATTTCATAAGGGGCTTTAAAAAGACCATACACCTCATTGGAGAGGGTTTTATTGGTGGCTCCAGAAATATGATAGCTGTTGCCCTGGCCACTGCATCTGCGGGGATTATCGTGGGCCTGGTGAATACAGGGATTGGAAGTATGATAACTGAGATAGTGGAAAACCTGGCCCATGGGAATATCTTTCTCCTCCTCACCATCACTGCCATAGCCAGTCTGCTTCTGGGGATGGGCCTTCCAACCACTGCTACTTATATTGTTATGGCCTCATTGACTGCCCCTATTATTGTAGAAGTGGGAACCAAGTTTGGATATTTTATCCCCCTTATGGCCGCACATCTCTTTTGTTTTTATTTTGGCATCCTGGCAGACGATACTCCTCCTGTGGGGTTGGCATCTTATGCAGCAGCAGCACTGGCGGATTCAGACCCCATTCCCACGGGATTGCAGGGATTTCTCTATGATATGAGAACTGCTATTATCCCCTTTATGTTTGTCTTTAATCCAGATCTCATCCTTCACCATATAAATAGCTGGAGCCTGGGGATACTCATATTTGTGATGGCGGTGTTTGCTGCATTTGCCTTTACCAGCGTGTTGCAGGGATGGCTACTTACCAAGAACAAGTGGTATGAGATACCATTTTTGCTGGCAGCGGCCCTCATCCTCTTTGATCCCCAGGTATTGCTCTCTCTTCTGGACCTTGGCCCGGCGTTTAAGTATTACATGTACATACCTGGACTCCTCATCTTTGGTCTTGTGCTGTTTGAACAAAAGGTGAGGATGAGGAGAGAGCCTGCCCTGGCATAAAGGGAATAAGTACCAGGAGGCCCCTAACGGGGTTTCCTGGTAATGAGTACACTAACAGGAGCCCGGCGGGCCACTTTTGCCACAGTGCTCCCAAAGAAGAATTTTTTGATACTTGTCCTTCCGTGGGATCCTAGGACCACGAGGTCATATTTGCCCTTTTCTATCTCCAGGAGACCTTCCACATAGGGTATGCCCCGTCTTATTACCTTTTTTACATCCAGCTCTTTTAATTGAGGTACCCTCTCCACCAGTTTTTCCATCTCTTCCTGGACCTCCCGGTCTATCTGTTCCCTTATCTTTTTTACATCTGATTCATTCACATACAGGGAGATCTGACTTTCATCATGGGCCACATGCAGTATGGTCAAGCTACTCCCGCTCATAACTGCAATCTGGCTGGCAACAGATACTGCATATAAGGAGTCTTCACTAAAGTCAGTCATCACCAGGATGTGTTTGTATGGATTTCCTCCGTTGTCCATGTGTTCTCCTCCTGTTTTTTAGTGTTTTTTGAGCCAGTTATGGCCCTTAATTAACTATAAATTAGGACATAACCATCCCTTAAATCAGGTATGAGAATCAGGGCGTCAATAGTGTACTTAGGGTTTAATCCCTTTATGATCTCTCTTGCCCCTGGATTTGACACTTTTTCCAAGACTCCCTGACCCTGAAAATAGCCCTTTTAAAATTTTATCAAATACTAATTCATTCATCTTGCCTGTCAATTTCTACTTGACCTTTTATATTGTGTCTTCTCTCCGGAAGGTGCCCATGGTCTAGTTCCTGTGCATTGCTTTTTAAAGCTCCGTTGAGAATAATTTGACACCTCATCATATACCGTTTAATTTCCTATTTTAGAGTGGATTATGTACGAGTATTCTAGTTGGTCAAGATCTTATTAGGTAAATTAATATCTGCCAGCGTCTGGAGTTAAAGATTTCAAAACGAGAAAATGGCATTTTAAAAGCCACTTGCCTATTCTTTTAAGGCCTCACGCCCTTTTTATTTTAACACCCTCCCTCTATAAGGGATATGACAGGAGGAGAAGTAGCCCCTGCCAGGGGTAGAGTAGAGATGCACCCATAACAAAAAATAGGGGGATGTCCACATGAAATTTAAGTATAAGATATTTTTGGGGATCTTTTCAATAACCTTTATTGTCTCAGGGGCCACTGGCTCATTTTTTTACCTCCAGGCGAGAAATGGAATCCTGCGCTCAGTGAAACAGGAACTCCTGGCCCTTTCCCAGATCGGGGCAGGATTTATCCAGGGAGATGTCCTCCTTAAACTCACCTCCCCGGCTGATGAGAATTCTTCTGCCTATAGGGGGGTGCAGAAGATACTGGAGAAGATAGAAAATTCCAATGAAGAGATATTATATGCCTATACCATGAGGCTTAAAGGGGGAAAAGTAGAATTTGTGGTGGACTCTCCCCCCAGTGATGATAATGGGGATGGTAAGATAACCGAAGATGAGATGCCATACTCCATTGGGGATGAATACCGCAATCCCCCTGCCTCACTCTTGCTTGGCTTCTCAAGACCCTCCACAGATGAGGCACCAGTGCATGACGAGATGGGGTGGACCATATCTGGATATTGTCCAATATTTGATTCCAGGGGAGTTTCAGTGGGACTTTTGGGAGTAGATATGACTGCCCAGCGACTTCAGAAGAAACTACAAATAATAAAGAGGGCTGGCATGATTTCCCTGGTGATTTCCCTCCTACTCACTGTGGTATTGAGCATGTACTTTTCACGGATATTCCTCTCTCCCTTAAGAGAACTCAAAGATGCCTTGGAGCAGGTCTCTAAAGGTAATCTGGACGTGTTGCTTAAGAGAAAACAGGTGGATGAGGTCCATGAGGTCTTTGAGGGATTCAACAATATGACCAGGGAGCTTAAAGAGAAGAGTTTTCTCAAGTCCATATTGGGGAAGGTGGTGGATTCAGGGGTGCTGGAAGAGCTATCCAGGGAAGAGCTTAGCCCAGGGGGTAGAGTGGTGGATGCAGTGGTGCTTTTTTGTGATATAAGGGGATTTACCTCCCTGTGTGAAAAATTACCCCCTACCCTTATTGTCTCCATGTTGAACTCCTATTTTTCAGAGATGGTGGAGATCGTTCAACACTATAATGGCTATGTGGATAAGTTTGTTGGCGACGGCATCCTGGCTGTTTTTAATCATCCTAGAAAGATAAAAGAACCCTGTGAGAATGCAGTGGCGGCGGCTGTAGAGATGGTAAAGAGATGCAGAGAACTCAATGAAAAAATGGTTCTTAAAGAGTATTCCCTCTCCAATTCTGTTGGGATACATACAGGAAAGGTAGTTGCAGGGCTCATGGGATCCCCTGAGCGTATGGAATATACAGTGATAGGAGATGTGGTGAACCTCAGTGAGAGATTGGAGAAATTGAATAAGAGGTTTGGAACCTCCATCTGTATCTCATACAAACTCTATTCTCAGCTCTCTTCTCATAGGTCCCTTTTTGTGGATAGGGGAAAGGTCTCCATTAAAGGACTCTCCTCTCCAATAAAAGTATATGGCTATTGATAAGACAATGTGGAATTTAGACTAGTAAAATAGTCTTATTTTTTTTATTGACACATTTTAAGTTTTTTATATGCAACAAATCGTATCTAAAGTTTATTTTTATAATTTTATTCTTGACGTAATTTTAAAAAAATGGGTATTGTGGAGGGAAGAGGTCCAGGATAAGTTCAATGATAGAGGATATGGTGGAGTATGTGGGAGGAGTTCTTTTATAAGGCATCCCTGGTAAAACTACTTCTGGTGGATAGGGCGCTCAGGGATGTGGTGGAGGGGCATCTGGATGTGGGGAAGGTGGCCAGGGAATTTGGGGTGAATCTAAATACAGTGAAGAAGGTCGTCAAGCAACTCAAGGACCTGGGATATTTGCAGACAAGAAAGAGGGCAGGGACGTGGATAGACCCTGAAATCTCGCAGCAGAAGAAGGACCTCTATGGATATGTGAGGACCAAGTTTCAGGATATTGTGGAGATGGCCCTGGATAGGGGACTCTCTCCTGTGGAGGTAATGGCCTCTCTGGTGGGGGCCTTTGGGGATTCTGTGTTGGGCCGTGGAAGGGGCAAGGTGATATTTGTGGAGAGAAACTATTATAATCTGTGGACAGGGAAGGTAGAGCTGGAAAGGGAGTTGGGTGTCCATGTGGTTCCCATGTTGTTGGAGGATGGTCTCAGGTGTTTAAGGGGAGATATGGGAAGGGAAAACCTGGTGGTGACCACCTATTATTGTGCCCCACACCTGGAGAAGGTATGTAGCGGATATATATTACCATTGAGGGTTACTCCACCTCTGGAAGAGTTGGTGGATTTTTCTTCTCTCCCCCATGACAGCAGGATATTGGTGGTGGTTCTCTCAGACAGGATAAAAGAAAAGTTAAAGGTGAGGTATGTTCATCTTTGTAATAAATTTAAGGGGATGTATTTTGCTACCATTCAGGAGGTGTTGAAAGATACCTCCCTTTTAGTCTCAGTGGATCTCCTTATTATACCTTGTATCCTTTATGAGGAGTATCGTCATCTCTTCAGGAGTATCCCAAGGGTTATCTCCTGCCCCAGGTTTTATGATGACGAAGGGATAAGGTTTATAAAAAAATACATATCCAGGGAGAATTAGTAGAGATGATCATTTTAGGGGTAGATACAGGAGGGACCTTTACAGATTTTATCTATAAAGATGAGGAGGGATGGAAGGTATATAAGATCCTCTCCACTCCCTCAAATCCTGCTGAGGCGGTCCTGGAGGGAATAAATTACATTACCAGGGGACAAGATGTAAACATAACCCATGGCTCCACTGTTGCCACTAATGCCATTTTAGAGAGAAAGGGGGCCAATACTGCCCTTATAACCAATAGGGGATTTGAGGATATAATTGAGATCGGCAGGCAAAACAGAAAGCAGTTATATAATCTCAGGTATCGCAAAACCCCTTCCTTGGTCCCTACAGCAAATCGTTTTGGTGTGAGAGGAAGGATAAATTATGCTGGAGAGGTGGTGGAAGAGATTGATCCCCATGAAATAGAAGAGGTGATTGAGACCCTGGGATTTTCAGATGTGGAATCTGTAGCAGTATGTCTGCTCTTTTCCTTTAAGAACAATGAGCACGAGAAAAAGATAGGAGAGGCCCTGGAGAGGGCTGGGATATTCTATTCCCTTTCCCATGAGGTCCTGTCAGAATTTCGTGAATATGAAAGGCTCTCCACCACGGTGATAAATGCCTATGTGTCTCCAAAGATGGCGAGATACCTCTCTTTTATAAAGAAGAATATGGGCAGGGGAAAACTGCGAATAATGCAGTCCAATGGAGGGAGTATCTCTGCTGAGACCGCCATGAAGGAGTCAGTGCGCACCATTCTCTCAGGACCTGCTGGGGGGGTGGTAGGTGCGTATCACCTTGGGAAGATGGCTGGGAGGGAGAAGCTAATAACCTTTGATATGGGGGGTACCTCCACAGATGTTGCCCTGATAGATGGGAGACTACCTCTTACTATGGAGTCAGAGATATCGGATTTTCCCATAAAGACCCCTATGATAGATATCCATACAGTGGGCGCAGGTGGGGGATCCATAGCCTATTTTGACGTTGGAGGCTCCCTGAGGGTGGGACCTGAGAGTGCAGGGGCAGACCCAGGCCCCATATGTTATGGAAAGGGTGAGAGGATAACGGTTACAGATGCAAATCTATATTTGGGTAGAATAGTGCCCCATAGGTTTTTGGGGGGGAGGATGAGGCTCCATGTGGAGAGGATAGCCCCCTATTTTGAGAGGATGGCCACAGAGGCATCTCTGGAGCCTGTGGAGCTTGCAGAGGGCATATTGAGTGTGGCAAATACCAATATGGAGAGGGCCATTCGTGTAATCTCAGTGGAGAGGGGGTATAATCCTTCTGAGTTTACCCTCTTTTCCTTTGGGGGAGGAGGGGGAATGCATGCGGCCTTCTTGGCGAAACTTCTGGGAATTCCAACGGTACTTGTGCCAAGGCACCCTGGGATACTCTCTGCCATTGGGATGTTGTTGGCCGACGTAATAAAAGACTACTCCACCACAGTGATGCTATCAGAAGGGGCCATGGGGCATTCCTCCCTGGAATCCTTTTTCAGGGATATGGAGAAGAGGGCAGAAAAGGACCTTCTGGATGAGGGGATTGCCAGAAGAGAGATGGCATTTGAGAGATACCTGGATATGAGATATGTGGGTCAGTCCTATGAGATAGTGGTTCCCTTTGGAGAGGACTTTGTGGATAGATTTCACCTCCTACATGAAAAGACCTATGGCTATTGTAATCGTAACAAGGGAGTGGAGGTGGTGAATGTGAGGTTAAGGGCAAAGGGGAGACTCTCAAAACCTGAATTCAAAAAGGCAGAAAGGCTCTCCTCTCGCA
>Ga0256914_1003522_pt1 | contig 12290 bp, 6 predicted proteins | sample HulkmetaG_FD_191571 | JGI IMG/M metagenome (GOLD analysis project Ga0256914, IMG submission 191571) | Hydrothermal chimney microbial communities from Main Endeavour vent field at the Juan de Fuca Ridge, Pacific Ocean - Hulk | ecosystem: Environmental > Aquatic > Marine > Hydrothermal vents ...
TATCCTCAAATATAACTCTCTCTCCAATCTTGAGAGGTTCTTTGAAAAAATACTCACCAATATAATCTCCTTGAAGACAGGAGTTGCCTGTTAGTTCATAATAGTAGGGTGTTGCTATGGTAGAGGCTCCTTTGATCTTGAGTCGTTTGTTGACAATTGCAACATCAAGTAGGTGTGTTTCGATGGAGGTGTTGAGTATGACAATATGATCAATAATATCTAGCACTGTTGTGACAAACTCTCCTGTTTTGCTAATGACCGCTTCCCCAGGTTCAAAGTAGAGATCAAGTTGTGGGTATTGGGATTTAAACTTGTCAATAAGTGTGATAAATTTTTGAGTATCATAGGTGTTATCGGTAAAGTTGTGTCCACCTCCTAGATTGAGCCATTTGAGTTTGGGAAGCATCTCTTGATAGTGTTGATTGAGATGATCAAGCAGTATGGAGAGACCCTCAACCGAGCTTTGAAAAAGAGCATGCAGATGTAGCCCTTCGAGTTTGCTAAAAGCTTTTGGATTGGTGTGGTAGCTTTGAAGAAACTTCTCATAATCAACGCCCAAACGACCAGCAGAGAGATTGGGATTGCAGTAGCTAGGGATGGGTAGGTTTAATTTGGGGTTGATGCGTAGTCCCAAAGAGCCATGAAATTTAACCATAGAGAGGTGTTGCCATTGGGAGAGAGAGTTCAATGAGAGGGTCTGAATCTGATTATTAAATCTCTCTATGAGATCAGAAGAGAGTGCAGGAGCGTAGAGGTGAAGGTGTTGAGCATTAGAGGCTATTGCCATTGTGATCTCCTCTTGGCTACTGACACTCATCCCTGAAAGAGCAGTACTAATTGTAGGAAGAACGCTCTCTTGGTTAAAGCTCTTGAGGGTATGGAGAATCTTGATATTGGCTTTTTCTGCTAGGGTAGAGAGTTTTTGAAGATTGGCATCTAATCGTTGACGATCCATCACAAAGTAGGGTGTTTTGGGTCTATTCATACCATCTCTTCCAGCCTTGATTATAGTAATCGATAAGCTTGTGGGTGCTAAGTTTATTGCTCTCTACCTCTATTTGATCACTATCAGGAGCAAACTGTGTCATTTTGGAGAGTATCTTTTGGTTGAGGTAGCGTAGCTTGGTAAGGGGTTTTTCTCTAGGAAAAGTGATAGGAAACTTGGATGCCAAGACAAATCCCCACTCTCCAAAACTTGGGATGTAGGTATGGTAGGGTTGGGTGAAGAGTTCTGTTTGGGCTATGGTTTTGGCAATAGACCAAAATGCTTTGCGGGTATAGATAGGTGATGAGGCTTGAGTGACCATTACTCCTCCTCGTGAGAGTTGCTGTTTGAGACGTTGGTAGAAGCTCTCAGAGTAGAGTCGGCTAAGTGAGATATTATTGGGGTCAGGAAGATCGATGATAATTACATCATAAAGAGTTTGACTCTGCTCAATAAATCTCCACGCATCTTGATTGATAATGGTTACTTTGGGATTGCTGTAGGCGTGGTTATTGAGTGCAGAGAGAGTAGGGTGATCTCTAAAAAGTGAAGTGATCGCAGGATCAAGATCGACTTGTGTGATCTGTTGGGTATCTTGATATTTGAGTACCTCACGCAGTGCCATTCCATCTCCTCCACCGATGATTAGGATATGGTTGTGTGCTTTTGCCTCTAACATTGCAGGGTGTACCAAAGACTCATGATATCTATACTCATCAATGGTATCAAACTGTATTGCTCCATTGATATAGAGGGCGATACGTCCATTGTGGGCAGTGACCACGATCTTTTGGTAGGGGGTCTGTTGTGTATAGATAATATTGTTTTGATAGAGTCGATTCTCAATCATGGTCGTAAGTCTATTGGCTTGAAAAAATCCTCCCAAGAGAACCACCAAGATTATCCCGATATAGAGAAGATAGCGTCGTGATAGGATATCTCTAAAGAGATTCCATGCCATCGCCCCAACAAAAAGGTTGATAAGCCCAAAGAGAAAAGCTGTCTGCATAAGTCCTAGCTGAGGAAGCAGTATGAGAGGAAAAAGCAGTGAAGCAAAGAGTGCTCCTATATAGTCCATGGTAAAGACATTAGAGATGTTGCTTTTGAGTGAAAAGCTCTCTTTTAGAATACGGACAATAAGGGGAATCTCTACACCGAGCATCGCACCCAATAGGATTGTAATGAGGTACAAAAAAGCCTCATAGTTATGAATATAGGCAAAGGCATAGAAGAGAATAAACGCCGAAAAGCCCCCTAACAGAGCGATGCTAAGCTGAAGCCGTACAAATGCCTCTACCAATCTCTGCTCCACAAAACGTGATAGCCATGCCCCAATTCCCATTGAGGACATAAAGAGACCAATAACCAATGAGAAGTGATAGACAGAATCTCCTAAGAGATAAGAGGAGAGTGTTCCATTGAGTAGCTCATAGACCAACCCACAAATAGCAATAAGAAAAGTGCCAAAGAGTAGCGCGATCTCTTTGGTTTTGATTGATTTATTTAACATAGAGCGAATAGTAGCATATCTCTAATGAGATGGCTCTGTAGAGAGGCCACTATTGGATAATTCTCCTTTGATACTGATCATAGTGATAGACATCATCCCCAAAAGTTAGCTCATGGTTAGGGTTAACCCAAGTGGTAAGATAGATCAGGTGGATAGGGATCTTCTCTTTTATGTAGAACTGTTTTTTCTTTTTGGATGCTAGGATCTGTTTGGTCTTTGATGGGCTAATCTCAGGATCATTTTGCATCATTGCTTCTAAGAGTGAGAGAGGTTTAGAGAGCCGTATACACCCATGAGAGAAGGCTCTTTTCTCTCTACCAAAGAGATGTTTGGTTGGGGTATCATGTAGATAGACAGAGAATCGGTTTGGAAACTTAAATTTGATCTTACCCAAAGCATTTCTAGCTCCAGGAGGTTGCATTAGACGGTAGGGGAATTTATTGTTTGGGTCAAGATAATCTGACCAAACGATCCTATCTAGTGGCATGATTGAGGAGTTCTCTTCCCATGTCTCATGTGCCTCTAAGCCTTGGGTTTTGAGATAGTTTGGATTTTTGATCATCTCTGGGACAATCTCTTTTCTTACAATCCCCTCAGGGACTTTCCAGTAGGGGTTAAGAACAATATAGGAGATCTCATTACTAAAGATAGGTGTAGGGTGTTTGGGATCCCCTACAATGACTTTGAGTCTTTTACTTGTTTGAGCGTTTTCGATATAGTAGAGCATGTACTCAGGGATATTCACCATAACATAGCGATTAGCCTTTTCGCGTGGGAGCCACTTGATACGATCAAGATTGAGCTTGACCTTTCTGATCTTCTCACCTACAGAGATGTTTAAGAGTTTTTGTGTCTCTTTGCCCACAACCCCATCTGCTTTGATTTGATGTCGTCTCTGAAAGCGTTTGACCGCACTCTCTAGGCATCGATCAAAGAGGGTGCTGTTGTTTGCGTTTTGAGAGCAGACTCTATAGTCACCTGATATACGCAGTCTCTCTCTTAGCTTGGTGACTATCTGACTACGGTTACCTATTTTTAGACTCTTAAAAGCAGGAAGCTTCTGCCAACCCCCATGCCACTTGATACGATAGAGGTGAGTGAGTGCCTCTCTTAGTTGATAGTAGCCATACCCTTTGGGGGTGACTTGGTTAATGGTTTGAGAGATAGACTCTTCTGAGAGGAGTTTAAGTATATCAAGTTTGAGTGGGTATCGAACCCAGTTGGCATGAATACCTTGGCTCTCTAGGTTTTTGAGTTGGGCTTGAAATCCACGCCAATCTATCGCACCGTAGATAGTATGGTGCAAAAAGTCATAATACAAAGAGCTAAGCTGTAGCTCTAATGCGATTAAGCCCTCTTGTGTATGTTTGCGGGTGAGTTCATTGGCAAGCTTTTTTCTCTTTTTAATAATACGACTCTGATAGCCAAGGGTTAGATCATGATCAATCTGCCTAAAAAGAGATTGGATCTTTTGCCCTTTTAGTCTGCTTCCCTTTAGCCAAAGGGCTTTGCCTTGACGCTGTTGATAGAGATTTTGAAGCATCACACTATGTTTGGAGAGATCCTTGTCTCCTTGTAAAAAATCTTCTCTTACTTGGATAAAAATCTCTGGGTTAGAAATCATATCTCTAGGAGTCTTTTGGGGTATTTGAGTTACAGAAGAGTAGGGTTTGGGTGCTTCAATCTCTAGCGTATCAAATGGATTCTCTGCTACAAGCAGACCAACTGAGAGGGCAAGTATTAGGAGGTGGTGCTTTGTTTTTATCATCTTTATCCTTTGATCAGGTGAATATTTTTACTATTTTACTGAAAAATAACAAAAAGTAGTGATAGTATGTTTGATATTGTGATAAAATTAGAGAAATTGGCTAATCTAACTCTTCTCCTCTATAAACATCATTCTCATAGCCAAGTACACTATTTTCAGCAGGTGTTCTTAATCTGTTTTGTATTATAGGTGCAATATTTTCATCTGCCCATGGTTGGATGATGACGGTGCGGATGCGACCCCAACCTCTTTCTCTTCTGAACATAATGCGATAGATGCTAGTGCTATTGAGTGGTCTAAAGAGGAAATATCTAAAATCTTTTTTTTGATGACTGTAGCTTCCATATCTTGCTACCCCAATCTCTCCTAGATGTTGCATAAATGCTTCGGGTGTCATGACCGCTTCATTCTCTTCTGTGTAGAGACCACTGAAATCCATAAGGTCATTTTTGGGGACAATTACTGTGTCAGAAAATAGTTTGAGTAGATCACTTTTGAATCCTACATTTGCCTTTGGGTTAAGCATATAGCGTCCAAAATTTCCTAGCATCTCATCTTGAATATCTACATGTATCGGTTGGGGATCAGGTGGTGGGGGCATATTGATTCCCATCTCTTGCATTCTGGCAAGTTTATTGGCAGTTAAACAGCCACTATAATAGAGCCTTCTATCTGTTAGAAAATTGGTTCTTTCCAAGATCTTGGAAAAAGCAGAGTAGCTATCAAGAATATTTAGCCCGTAGGTTGATAATCGATCTTGAATGTTGATACAGTTCTCTCTGAAGAGTCTAGGGTCTTGAATTTGAGAAAAGGTTGAAATAGACTCCTCTCTGTTTAATCTATCATTGAGTGTTAAGTCCTCATTAATATGGGTATAGACTTGAGTAAGTGGATTAATATCACTGCTTACTTTGGGGGTACTATTGATACTGTTTGAATCAACCACCGTACCACTAACAACTGAGTCTCGAAGAATCAAAGAGAATTTAACCTCTGCAAGTTGTTTCCCATCTTTTGTCTTGACGATATACTTAACAGATTTTTTCTTGGTTGCACTTGGTACAAAATAGAGCGTTGTTGAGGATTTGATTGAGTGGCTCATCATGTGACCAACATTGTCACCGATTAGATCAATAACAGGTAGATTGATAGCTGAGAGGAGAATATCTCCTCCATAGATACTTCTTGTTGCCTCTTTGATACGGTTAAAAGTATCTCTATCTATAGATGTATAGCTAAGTTCAAAAGAGAGTTCAGTATTGGCTTTGATTAAGGTCATTGCTGTTCTTGGCTCTTCGTTGAATGTGGTGATCCACTGTTGTGCCTCACTATCGTAGGAGTAGGTAAAAAGGACAATAGGAGGCAATCTATGCCCATCAATGATTGGGGTAACACTTAGACCAAAATTTTTTCGCTTCTCTTGAAAAAGGTTTGCAACATGAGAGAAGAATGTTTGTGCCTCTGGACCACTAAGCGCATGCATTGTTAGTTTGGGTTCAATAATGACCTGCCCATAATAGTATGACCCTCTTGGTGAAACAGGATACCTCTCTATCTCTCCTTTGGTTAGACCAATTCCTACATGGTTTAGATTGGTTTGTCCTGATATCTCTGTAGATGGTTTAGGGGGTTTGGGAGGTTTGGGATCTTTGCAACCATTTTGCAATAGAAGTAATAGTATACCTACTATTATCATTTTAATCTTAGACATATCTCCTTCCTCCTTAATATTTAGAAGTTATTTTATTGTATTGTATTAATTTAAATAAGTCAACAAAATTAAATCTAAACAAGATTTTTTAATGAAAAAATAATAATTTTATTTAATTTTGATACATAATTTAATTAACTTAAATAAATATTAATTAGTAATATTAAAAAAATAAGTTAAGTTTAAACATATATTAACTAAAATAATACTCATAGAACGTTATTGGAAAAAATATATTAAAAAATATTATATAAGAAGGAAAAATGGATATGATAAATATTATAAAAATATCTTTACTACTACTCATCTCTCTACTCTCCTCTCTTGATGCAAAAGAGGCAAGAGCCATGGCTATTTTTGAAGAGGATGGTGTCTCTAAATATATCTACTCAAATAGCTACAGCATCAAAAAAGATAATAATATCACGAAACAGAAGATAAAAAAATCAGATAGAACAAAAGAGGATTTGTGGTTGTGGTTTGAAGATGTCTCAAAATCAGTTTTGGGTATGGGAGAGTTTGTCTCTTACCGGTTTAATATAGAGAATGGCAGTGGCAAAAAGATAGAAGATATCGTTATAGCTATTACACTTCCAGAAGGTTTTAGATATGTAGACAACTCATGTAGGGTTGATAATAGTAGCAACTTAGTTAAGAGGGTATTGTCAAAAGAGGGAAAACTCTTTTTGACGTTGGATAGTTTAGATAAAGAGAGCAGTAGAGCAGTAGAGTTTACTTTACAGGTGGGAGTAATTTCTACAAAAAAGGCAACCATAAAGATAGATGCCAAGGCGGATGATATTAACGCTAATAGCATCACTCGTACCATTCTTTTGAAAGATATGGAATTGATGAGAGACAAATCAACCATTGTTGGGCGTGTTAGTGCAGATGGTAAACCTGTTGAGAATGTAAGACTCTATATGGAAGATGGTACATTTACTCTTACAGATGAGCATGGGGAGTATAACTTCGCTGGGATAGAGAGAGGAACACATGTTGTTAAACTAGATCGTGATAGCTTAGATGAGATCTATACGATTGGCTCTTGTGAAGAGAGTGTACAATCTGCTGGTGATCAAGATTCTCAGTTTATCAAAACGCTCTCTGGGACACTTCATCGTAGTGATTTTTGTCTAAATATCAAAGACAAAAAGGAGGAAGAGGATCAATTTGGAATAGATACAAAAGAGGTTTTTATGTTAGAAAATCAATCACAAAAAATGCCTCAATATGATGAGGAGTGGTTGAGTAAAGAGAATGATAAATTTGAATTTGTCTGGCCAAGTGAGAGTTATATCCCCTCTACCTCTGCTGTGAATATTGTGGTTAAGCATAATGAGAAGCATTTGGTCACCTATCTTGTTAATGGTAAAGTTGTCGATCCTGTGCATTTTGACAAAAAACTAACAGATGAAAAGGGGAAGGCACTCACTATATATAAAGGGGTGCATCTAAAAGAGGGAGATAATAGTGTTGTTTGCCAAATAAAAGATGATCTTGGTAATCTTGTCGATGAGATTACCAAAAAGATACACTACTCAGGTATGCCTGTACGCGCCAAAGTTATAACAGAGTATTCAAATTTGGTAGCAGATGGAAAGCACATACCTGTCATTGCGGTTAAGTTTTTTGATCGAGATGGATATCCTGTCCATGCAGATATTGTAGGAAAGTTCAAAATATCTCAACCCTATAGAGGCTATAGACGACTCGATGCTACAGGGCAAAATCCACTCTCAAAGTCCTCAACAGGTGAGGATTATGTGATTGTTGATGGAGGTATGGCATATATTAAACTTGAAGCCACTACAAAAGCAGGAGAGGCAACACTCTCTTTGCCCTTTGCTAACAGAACAGAGGAGTTAAAGGTTTGGTTGAAACCAAAAGTGAGAGATTGGATCTTGGTCGGTTTTGTGGAGGGGTCTGTGGGCTATAAAACCATCTCACAAAATATGAAAAAAGAGAAAATAGAATCTGATAAAGAGATATCGCTTTTTGCAAAAGGGAGAGTGCTTGGTTCTTATCTTATGACCATTGCCTATAGCAACAAAGAGAGAGAGAGGGAGTTAATGGATATCATTGATCCAAACAGATACTATACTATTTATGGTGACTCTTCAGTTAGGGGAGTTGAAGCACCAACTCAAAAGAGACTCTATTTTAAAATAGAAAAAGATAATTTTTATGGGATGTTTGGGGATTTTGTAACAGGACTTAATGATATGAAACTCTCTAATTATGATAGAACACTCAATGGTCTTAAATCAGAATATAAAGGAGAGAGAGTACAGGCAACTATTTTTGGCAGTAATAGCGATCAGAGTTTTGTAAAAGATGAGATTAGAGGGGATGGTACATCAGGACTCTATCGTCTATCGCATCAAAAGATTATTATCAATTCAGAAAAGATTAGATTGGAGACAAGAGATAGGTATCAACCAGATAGAGTGCTAAAGCAAGAGAGCCTATCTGCTTTGGAGGATTATAATATAGACTATTTCAAAGGAACAATATATTTTAAAAGACCAATTTTTAGTCGAGATCAGAACTTTAATCCTATCTATATAGTGGTCAATTATGAGGTAAAGAGTAGCGGAGATAGTCTAAGTGCAGGAGCAAGAGTCTCTGTTAATATGTTGGATGAGAAGATGAAACTCTCCTCTACCTATATCAAAGAGGATCTAGGAGAACAAAAAGCACAACTAGCTGCTATTGATATGCGATTGAGAGTGGGAGAGAGGGGAAAGCTTGAGGCTGAGTATGCTAAAAGTAGCAAGAGTCAAATAGCAGATCAGAAGAGTGCTATGCGAATTGAGTATGAACACAATGGTGAAAACCTTTATGCTAAAGGCTACTACAAAAAGATAGAGCGTGAATTTGGGCTAAAACAACAAAATGCTGAAGATTTAGATCTGGAGAAGATAGGGGTAGAGAGTGGATATAGACTCAATAACCGTGCTGAAGCAAAAGCAACACTCTATCGAGATAAAACCATTAGCACAGGGGATATTAATGATGTGGTCGAGAGTAGTCTCTATTATGATCTAAAAACGGTTCATTTGGAGGGTGGTGCAAGATATATCAATGACCATAAAAGCAAACCAACAGAGCAGTTGATTGCAGGAATTAGCAAAAGACTCTTCGATAATAGACTAACCTTAAGAGCTAAGCGAGAAGAGAGTATCCAAACCAATGATAGTGAGCAGTTTCCCAATAGAACTCTTTTGGGGGCAGAGGTTGAGGTAACAGATAGAAATACTATCTTTATCGAAGAGGAGCTGATAGATGGTAGCAAAAAAATTGATACGACCAGAGTAGGGGTCTCTTCTGAGTTATGGAGCGGTACGACAATTCATACCTCTCTAAATGAGAAGATAGGAGATGGGGATAGACTATTCTCTCTTGTTGGAATTCAGCAGAGTATTGCACTTAATGATACAATTAATATTGATCTTGGACTAGATAGAGCAGATACAATCAATGGAGAGATTGATGATGATTTTGTTGCCTATAGTTCATCTTTGAACTACTGCAAAAATAGTGTGACAAGTTCACTGAAAGTGGAATATAAACAGACAGATGAAGAGGATGCTATCTCACTGGCTATGGCATTGGCAATGGAGTTAAATAGCAGCTTGGAGTTGGCAACTTCTGCACAATACTTCAAATCAAATAGTGGTGATGAGTCTATCTATGCAGATATATCCATGGCATATAGACCACAAGAGAGTGATTATATTATTTTGGATAAATTTCATTTTGTTGATGAGAGGGAGAGAGCATTAAGTAGTCGTAAGTTTGTCAATGACTTTAATATAAATTATAAAGTAGTCTCATCCTTTGAGTTGTCTATCTATTATGGGATTAAACAGATAATAGAGAAGATTAATGACTCAAAGTATAGTGGGATTATACAGATGGTTGGATTACTTGCCAATTATCATCTAAATAAAAAGTTTGATCTAATGCTCTATACCAATACGATAGATGGCGGATCTACGCTCAATCAACAGAGATATAATCATGGTATCGCTTTGGGTTGGAATGTTTATAAAAATGTTAACTTGATAGCTGGATACAACTTTGAAGGGTTTGAGGATCGTGATTTTGATGCCCTTAGCAAGACCAAAAAGGGTGCATATATAGGATTTGAGATGAAATTTTAATGCTTTTGATATTTTCTTAGAAAAAACTTTAATAAAATAGTTAAAAAATAAGTTAAGATTAAAGTAAAGTAATATATAATTACATCAAGCAACAAAAAGCGTAAAAAATATAAATTTAGAAAATAAAGGAATATAGATGAAAATTAGAAATTTTGTAATGGGACTTATTGCCACATCAGCATTGACAATGGCATCAGCAGATCGGATCTCGATGAAGACAACAGCTTATGAAGAGGTTGTAGAGACAAAAGCAGGTAAAGAGATCAAAGTACTTAAGGTTCTAACCAAAGCCATTCCTGGTGATGTGGTTACTTATGTAAACAAAATTTCTAACCCTACAGACAAAGAGGCAAAAAGACTTACTATTGTCAATAAGGTACCAGAGCATACAAATTTTGTAGCGAAGAGTGTTGAGTGTAATGGTTGTACCGTTTTATACTCTATTGATGGCAAAGAGTACAAAAAATCCTCAGAGTTGTTTATCAAAGAGGGGGGCGTAAAGAGATTAGCAAAAGCAGAGGAGTATTCTCATCTCAAATTTATTTTGGCTTCATTGCGTCCAAAATCGGAGATAGATCTTAAATTTAAAACCAAAATACAATAATCTAACGAAGAGAAGCAGATACCCTTTTGGGGTTCTGTTTGTTTGCTATCCCTTGAAGAGAGAGGTTCTCTAACCTCTATCTCCAGAGGATGAATCCTCTTGGACAGTTGACGGTTTAAAATATTGAAAAAGCTAAACTCATCGTGAGGTGAGGACAGAAAGCCACGAGCCTTTTATTAAGGTAGTCGGGTTGCCAATAGAGAGATATCTCTACTTTTTCCTATTTTATATTTAGGTGTGGAGTGTTAAATTTTATGCAAATAGAGTTTAATCCATTAATATAATATTAAGAAAATACAAGGAAAAACAGAATGAAACTATCAAAAGTCTTAGCAGCGACATTAATTACCTCAGTAGGATTTACAGCAACAGCCATGGCATCAGGAACAAAAGCGGGAACAAAAATCTCAAACCAACCAGTTCTTGAATACTCATTTGGAGCAGAGACCAAAACAGCCAAAGCACCAGAGGCTAGCTATGTTGTGGATAAGGTTATCAACTTTACAGTTGAACTCAAAAAAGATCAAGAACAAAAAGTGATAGTAGGTAAACATGCGTTAGGTGAGTTTGTCATTACTAATAAGGGTAACTCTGTTGAGAATTTTGTATTGTCAAGTAATTATGGAAGCTTAAAAGATTTTAAATTTTCAAGTTCTAAGATCTATATAGACAAAAATAACAATGGTATTTTGGACAAATCAGAGATGAAGCATACACCTGTTCTTTCAACGTTGGCAATAGATGGCAAAAAAACCATTTGGATTGATGCCACTACAGATATCAAGACAGTTGTGGGTAAAGGAAATCATTTTGGTCTCTTGGCAAGAGCAACTGCAAAAGGGCTTAATGAGATCTATACAAAACAGAGCACAAAAAACAGTATGTCAAAAGTAGATATTATCTTTGCTGATGGTGCATTTGGTGGTGATAAAGTTAGAGATAATCAAGCAATTATCAGATATATCTGGACAACAGTCAAGAGTGATAACAATGTTAAATTGAGCATGAATATTATTCATAATGTCATTTCAGCAGATCCAATAAATGGTGTATGTAAAAATGTAACTGATGCTAAATCAGGTAAATATAAAGCCATTCCAGGTGCTACAAATGTAAGATCATGGAGTATTGAGAACAAGACAAAAGAGACAGCAAAGAATGTTAAATTCTCTATTAAGCTTAATTCAAATGTAGAAAAAATTGCTACCTCTTCAGCTAAGACTTGGTGGAAAAATGAAAAGAGAGTACATATCCTATGGACATCAAAAGGTGTTGTGGGTGAAGGAAAATATAATGCAAAAACCAACTCTGTTGATTTTGTGATCAAAGAGATTAAACCAGGTGAGACATACTATCCTCATATTGTAACAGAGATTAAATAGTTTTTGCCAAAAATATAAGGAGTACGCATGCATGTTATAATAAAATGGATATCTCTTTTTTTGTTATCATCCATCGCCTACTCTAAAATTATTACCAACCATATCTCTATTAGTTATCTGGTTGGTAATAACACTTATGCTTATCAACAAGATTCTAATAT
>Ga0256914_1003523_pt1 | contig 12288 bp, 9 predicted proteins | sample HulkmetaG_FD_191571 | JGI IMG/M metagenome (GOLD analysis project Ga0256914, IMG submission 191571) | Hydrothermal chimney microbial communities from Main Endeavour vent field at the Juan de Fuca Ridge, Pacific Ocean - Hulk | ecosystem: Environmental > Aquatic > Marine > Hydrothermal vents ...
GTCGGGATTTTCCATTTTCCCCTTGTTGCGGGGGAACTTGTAATGGTCCAGGATTTCTTCTGCGTACAGGTCGTACATGGTGCTGTCCTTTACGTTGCAGATGATGGGTTGAGATCCGCCATCACTTTCCCAGGATGTCCACAACCCGCTGCAGCGCGGCTACCAGGCGATCCACGTCTTCCTCATTGTTGTAGATGTAGAAACTGGCGCGCGTGGTCGCCTTGACGCCGTAATGGTCGTGGACAGGTTGTGCACAATGGTGACCTGCTCGAACCGCGACGCCTTCCCGGTCGAGGATAGCAGCCACGTCGTGAGGATGGGCCGCGGCCAGGGTAAACGCGATCACTCCTCCACGTTCGTCCGGCCCAGGCCCTAATATGCGGATTCCTTCCACTTCTTGCAAGCGCTCGAACGCGTAGCGCACAATGTGGTGTTCGTGGGCGACGATGTTTTCCATGCCGATGTTCTCAAGGTAATCCACGGCTGCGCCGAGACCTATTGCTTCGACCACCGCGGGGGTGCCGGCTTCGAATTTGTAGGGCACGTCGTTCCACGTGGTTTTCTCAAAGGTCACAGAGCGGATCATGTCCCCGCCGGCCAGGAAGGGGGGCATTTCTTCCAGCAGTTCTCGCTTGGCGTAGAGAACGCCAATGCCGGTCGGTCCCAGCATCTTATGTCCGGAAAAGGCCAGGAAGTCACAGTCCCATGCCTGGACATCGGTGGGGAGGTGGGGGACACTTTGCGCGCCATCCACCAGGGCCAGGGCTCCAACCGCGTGCGCCCGGTCTACCAGTTCCTTTACGGGCGTTTTGGTCCCCAGGACGTTGGACATGGCTGTAAAGGCGAAGAGGCGGGTGCGTTCTGTGAGCAGGCGGTCCAGCGCGTCCATGTCCAGGGTTCCGTCGTCCCGGATGGGAACCCAGCGCAGGGTTGCGCCGGTGCGCTCGCACACCAGTTGCCAGGGCACGATGTTCGCGTGGTGTTCCATCTCTGTAACCAGGATCTCGTCCCCTGGCTTCAGGTTGTTTAACCCCCAGGTGTAGGCTACCAGGTTGATTCCTTCGGTAGCGTTGCGCACGTACACAATTTCTCGCCAGGAGCGAGCGTTGATGAAGCGGGCGATTTTACGCCGGGCCCCTTCGTACAATTCCGTGGCTTTTTCGCTCAGGTAGTAGATACCCCGATGGACGTTGGCGTAGTAACGGGTGTAGACTTCGTCCATGGCTTCGATGACCTGGCGCGGCTTCTGCGCTGAAGCCGTGCTGTCCAGGAAGGTGAGGGGCTTCCCGTATATCTCCTGGTGGAGTACCGGAAAGTCCTCGCGTATGCGTTGGACATCTACTGGTGTTTTCATGGGTCGTCCTCTCATAGGAATTGTGTGTCCGGCCCTGGGCCCTATTGGCTTATGATCATCCCTGGGAGAGGTGTTTTCTCTCCCAGGGATGTTTCACCCACCCATGGTCCTGATCTTCCTGGCCGTGTGTTATGCTTCTACGCCCAAGTCGGCCAGTTCAACTCCTAGCCGTTCAGCAATGGTCCACTCTAACTTGCGTTGCACGTCCGCGTTGTGAATGCGATCCAGCACTTCCTGGAAGAACCCGCTCACTACTAATCGCTCTGCTTGCTGGCGGTTGAGACCACGGCTTTGCAGGTAGAACAGGTATTCCTCGGGAATCTGGCCGGCGGTTGCTCCGTGCGTACAGCGTACGTCATCTGCTTCGATTTCCAGGCCGGGTATGGAATCGGCTCGGGCTCTTCCGTCCAGCAGTAAGTTCCGATTTGCCTGGTACGCGTCGGTTTTCTGGGCTCCCGGCCATACTTTGATGTATCCCTGGTACACCGATCTACTAGTATCCTGCAAGGCCCCTTTGTAAAGCAAGTCGCTGCTGCATCGGGGAGCAATGTGGTGCTGCATGGTGTGGTGGTCGATGTGCTGGCTGTCTGTGGTGAAGTACAGCCCCAGGAGTTGTCCTTGTGCGCCCGGTTCCACCATGTCCAGGGTGATCCATGTTTTGCTCAGACGGCTTCCCCAGGACGCGATCAGGTGCGTGACGCGGGCGTCCCGTTTGGTGATGATGCGCTGGGTGCTGAAGTTCCACACGCTCAGGTCCCAGTTCTGTACGTGGACGTAGTTTAAGTCGCTGTTGGGACCTGGGTACAGTTCTACCACGCCGGCGTGCATGCCCTGTTCACCGCCGAAGAAGTCCTCCATAACGGTGACTGCGCCCCCCTCTTCCACTACGACGATGGTGTGGTAAAAGCCGGCCAGGCCTGGGGTGGTCAGCCGGGCGATGGTCTGCAAGGGCAGGGGAACGTGCACATTTCGCGGCACGTAGATAAATGTGCCTCCGTGCCAGAACGCGTAGTGGAGTGCCGCGAATTTGTTCGCGTCCATTGCGACATTTTGGGCAAATGTGCTCTTTACCAGATCCGGGTAGTCCCGCACGGCTGTGTGCAGGTCCGTGTATATGACTCCTTGCGCTGTTAAGTCTTCCTGCAGGTGGTGGTAGAGGGCTTGCCCGTCCACCATGACCAGTTCTCCCGCGGAGGTGAGTTCGGCCAGGTGGTCCCGGTAAATCCGGGCCAGGTCGGCCTCGTGATCGACTTCTGCCCTCTCGTCGAGCACAAAGGGGTGATAAGCATCCAGGTGGAAGCCCCGCAAGGGTGTGCGGCGCCACGTTTCTTCCTTGCCTGTAGGCCAGGGCATGGATTGGAATGTGTGCCACGCGTTTAAGCGCAGGTCCAACATCCACCCCGGCTCGTCCAGCATCTCGGAAAGTGCCTTGACCGCGTCTTCACTGAATGTTGTGTCCACTGTTCGTGCGCTTTTCACGTGTATATAGCCTCCTGTGTCAGGTTTTCCGCTCTATCTTGCTTTGTTACCCGATGGACCCTTCCATCTGGAGTTGGATAAGTCGGTTCAATTCAATGGCGTATTCCATGGGAAGTTCCTTGGTCATGGGTTCGATGAAGCCTGCGACGATCATGGCCGTGGCTTCCTCCTCGCTGAGCCCACGGCTCATCAGGTAGAAGAGTTGTTCCTCGCCAATCTTGCTCACCGAGGCCTCGTGGCCGATTTCCACGTCGTCCTCGGCCACTTCGATGTAGGGATAGGTATCGGAACGGGAATAGGGGTCCAGGAGCAACGCGTCGCAGACTACGTTGGCTTTGACGTGGTGCGCGCCTCGGGTTACTTTGAGGAGTCCGCGGTAGGATGCACGACCACCATCCTTGCTGATGGATTTGGAGATGACCCGGCTGGTGGTGTAGGGCGCGGCGTGTATGATCTTCGCGCCCGCGTCCTGGTGCTGTCCCCGCCCTGCAAACGCGATGGAGAGCACTTCGCCGTGGGCTTTGGGACCACGCAGGATCACCGCGGGGTATTTCATGGTCACTTTGGAGCCCAGGTTGCCATCCACCCATTCCATGGTGGCGCCTTCATACGCGACCGCGCGCTTGGTCACCAGGTTGTACACGTTGTGGGACCAGTTCTGGATGGTGGAATAGCGCACGCGGGCCCCTTCTTTGACGATGATTTCTACCACTGCCGCGTGCAGGCTTTCGGTGGAGTAGATGGGCGCGGTGCACCCTTCTACGTAGTGGACGAAACTTCCTTTGTCCGCGATGATCAGGGTGCGCTCGAACTGGCCCAGGTTTTGCGCGTTAATGCGGAAGTACGCTTGTAAGGGAATGTCCACGTGGACCCCTTCGGGCACGTAGATGAAGGTGCCGCCTGACCAGACTGCGCTGTTCAGCGCGGCGAACTTGTTGTCGTTGGGAGGCACGACGGTCGCGAAGTATTCCCGAAACAGGTCCGGGTACTCCTTGAGCGCGGTGTCCGTGTCCAGGAAGATGATGCCCTGTTTCTCCCACTGTTCTTTGAGGGAGTGGTACACGACTTCGCTGTCGTACTGGGCTCCCACGCCAGCCAGGAATTTGCGTTCTGCTTCCGGGATCCCCAGGCGGTCGAAGGTGCGTTTGATTTCCTCGGGCACGTCCTCCCACGAACGCGCTTGGTGGTCCGTGGGTTTGATGTAGTAATACATGTCGTCGAAGTCAATGCCTGAGAGGTCCGCCCCCCATGTGGGCATGGGCTTGGACCAGAATATTTCCAGGGCCTCGTGCCGGAATTGACGCATCCAGTCCGGCTCTCCCTTGATGTCTGAAATCATGTCGATGATCTCGTGGTCCAGGCCCTTACGGGGCTTGAACACGTATTCGACTTCATCGTGGAACCCGTATCGCTCCGCGTAATCTTCCTTTAACCCTTCCAGCAGTTCCTTGTCGCTTTTTGTCGCCATTCCTGTTGCCTCCTTCGGTTTCTGGAACGTCGGGCATTGTGCATTACGCCGCGGGGGTGGGCTGGGTCCCGAATTGCTGTCGGATCCAATCGTACCCTTTGGCTTCTAATTCTTCGGCCAGTTCAGGACCGCCGGAGAGGACTATACGGCCGTCAAAGAAGACGTGTACGTGGTGGGGCCGAATGTAGTTCAGAATGCGCTGGTAGTGGGTGATGATGAGTACCCCCAGGTCCGGTCCGACCAGCCGGTTTACGCCCTCGGCCACAGAGCGCACGGCGTCAATGTCCAACCCGGAGTCGGTTTCGTCCAGGATGGCGAACTTGGGTTTCAGCATGGCCAGTTGGAGGATTTCCACCCGCTTCTTCTCCCCTCCGCTGAAACCGTCGTTGAGGTAGCGACGGGCAAAGGAGGGATCAATGCCCAGCATCTCCATTTTTTCCGTCAACTCCCGACGGAATTCCCGCATGGGCATCAGGTTGGATCCGATGGGCGCGTTTTCGTCTTTCTGTGCGGTGTACCCGCGCACCGCGCTCACGGCCTGACGCAGGAAATGAGCCAGGGTGACGCCGGGAATGGCGACCGGGTACTGGAAGGCGAGGAAGATCCCGGCCCGTGCCCGTTCATCCGGCCCCATCTCCAGAATGCTTTCCCCGTCCAGGAGGATATCTCCCGAGTACACTTCATATTGTGGGTGTCCCATGATTACGTACGCCAGTGTGCTCTTGCCGGACCCGTTCGGTCCCATAAGCGCGTGGATTTCTCCCTGGCGTAGGGTAAGGTTCACGCCCTTTAAGATTTCCTTGCCTTCTATACCCGCATGTAGATCGCGAATTTCCAGTACACTGGTCATAGCGAGCCATCGTCTCCTTTCTAAGGGTTTTGACTTTGTGGGCAGTGTATTATGTGAGTTCGATCTCGAACACGCACTCTTGGCCTTCTTCCATCATGCATTGACGCATGGATACAGGAACGCCCAGCATTGTGGACATGATGTTTCGCTCCATTTCGCACACAGTGCGGTGCTGGTGCGCGAGTTCGTGGTAAGGGCACGTGTACTCGTGAATTTCGATGCGATCGCCGTTGACGATCATGTCCGCGACAATGCCCTGTTCGTTCAGCAGCCGTGTGAGTGTGCGCACCCGCTCTTCAACGGTTTGGCCGTGAATCTGCTCGCGGTATTTGGCGGCCAGGCGTCGGGATACCCGGTGGAGAAGATGTCGGACTTTTTCCTCCCCCTCCATTTGGTAGAGTTCTTCCAGAAGGGCGGTGATGAACGCGTCGGTGTGTCTCCCCATCACTGCTCGTGCCTGAGGGGTGAGGGTGTAGACTTTGATGGGACGACCGACGCCATGGCGCTCTGTGTGAACTTCAATCAGGCCCTCGGCCAACAAGCGCGATAGATGGGCGCGAATTGCTGTTCCGCTCAGACCCAATGCTCTCTGTAATTCTTTGACTGTGCTGGGCCCCTCTCGGAGCAAGATGTCTAGAACTTGCCCCGCGGCCGTGTCCCTCCACTTTTGTAATGTCACGTGCAATGCTCCTGTCCCAATACAGTCCGTACTGTGTGCTTTGCTTAAAAGTCGACCCTCTGTTGGGATCCTGTCCCATTATAAAAGGTGGGTTTTTTCTGTCAATTTTGAAAGCGAGAATAGCAAAAATTGAGGGTCTCTCACAGCCGTCGTTCCTCAATTGAGGCTACGATTCCCAGGTGCCAGAGGAACAGGAGCATCAGGTCCGGCAGGAGGAAGGATTGGTCCACCAGGCCGTGGGCAATGCCGTAGAGGATGCCGCCTGTGGCAGCGATGACCAGTGCCCGGGACATGGAGGGGGAGGGGAGGGAGCGCAGGGTCTCTTGCACTTTGTGGAGGAAGATCCACAGGGTCGCAAGTATCCAGAACAGGCCCAGAAGGCCAAATTCCAGCCAGAAGTGGAGGAGGATGTTGTGCGGGTGAGAGAGGTTGGGTTCGGGGTAGTCCCGTCGTGGGAGGTACGCGCTGCGGAAGTAGTAGAGGAAATTGTCCGGGCCTACTCCTTTCCACCAGTGGTCTTTGACCATGCGCAGGGAGGATTTCCAGAGTTCCACCCGCAGCGCCAGTGTTCCGGTCCCCGTTACCAGGGTGCGAAAACGGGGGGTGGTGAGGAGGGGAATTTGCAGGAGGAGGAGTAGGAGAATGGCTGCCAGCGCGTACACCTTCCCCCGTTTGCCGTACATCCATCCCAGGAAGAGGAGGGTGATGGGAATTCCTACCAGGAGGGCTCCACGGGAGAAGGTCCCTACTATGCTCAGGAGCAGCAGTCCGGCGATGACCGCATATCCTTGCCGTGGGGGGAGTCCGGGTAGTGCGCGAGGCCACTCTCGCTCTTCTCGGGACCGATCACGGGGCGAGCGGGCTGCAGGTAAGAACAAGGCGAGGGCCGCGGCCATGGCGAATGAGCGCCCCAGGATCAGTGCGAGATTGTTCGGGGATCCGTACAGGCCACGCAGCCGCCATACGCCTTCCGCGTAGGAACCCTCCGGATGGTAGAAGAGGAGGACAATGCTGGCCAGCACGGCTAGAACGCTCCCCCACAGGAATCCGTTGACCAGGTACGCGCCAAATTGGGGAATGTCACTTTCTGTGGTCATCAGCACTCGGTGACGGTGGAGCCAGGAACGCGCTCGCCGGGGGATGTGTTGCCGCGCGATGTGCACGTGGTCCCGCCAGCGCGAGCGAAGGATGCCGTAGAAGAGCACAGGTTCAAGAACAACCCATCGGAGTTCACGCCAGGCTACTTCCTTGTAGTGTGCCTGCCACGCGGCCAGGAATCCCAAGGGAATGAGCAGGAGGACCATGACATCCAGCGCGTTACGGGGGCCCGCGCGTTCTACAAGTACGCGCCCGCCGCGGGTGAGCCGAAATTGCCACGGCATGTCCGGATCTTCAACTACGGCCAGGACGGTCTCCGCGGCCAAGCGCAATATCCAGGCCAGGGTGACCAGGACGATGTACGTTTCCACCAGGCTAAACTGCATGGGCCCCAGGTGTTTGGGGACGGCAACAAAGGGTGTGACCCCGAGCACGGCGACCAGTCCCCAATCAGGTCGGTAGAGGATCAGGCCCGCGATCAGTGTCAGGGTGATCACGCTGGTGAGCAGGGTGGGCGCGACCATGTAGAAGGCGGTGAGGATGGCAATTAGGCCCGGATATACTACCGGTTCTGTCGGTGCCCAGGTGGCCCACAATGTTAACCGCACAAACGCCCCCACAGCGAGAAGGGCTAGAAATCCCAGCAGGATGTAGGGACCCAGTGGGCGGTTTCGACTGATGATCAGGGTGGTTACGCCCGGGGGATCGAAGCGGAAGACCAGGGTATGGGGTTCCAGGGATAAATGGTCCCCCAGCACGTGCTCTCGGTTCGCGTCCAGGAGGATGGACCGTTCTTCGCCGTCCAGGCTGGCTTCGACCGCGACCAGTTCCTGGGCGATGATGCTTATTCGATTGCCCTCGGCCCGAATGGTGTGGCGGAACTGGGCATCTGGGTAGGCCCAGATCCAGGTGCCAGGAGCGTACCGTCCCACGCCAATGAGCGGCGGCGGCGCGGTGAGGTCCTGGAACGCGTGGTACACGGGCCGGGGTTGCCAGTTGGGACGGAGTAAGGCAAATCCCCACAGGGGGTCATCCTGGGGTACGTTCGGGTAGAATTGGTCCCAGGTGAGCAGTCCTAGCCAGGGCCACTCCTGGCGTTTACGACGGTACACATCTTTGACGTATTGGGCCTGTTCTTCCTCGCTGACTGTGCCCCAGATGCTCGGCCGACCCGTCCAGTCTGGCGGGGTGGCGTGACGCCCCCACCCGACCACCCAGATGGGGGTTTTGCGGTCTCCGTGATGTTCCATGACCTCGCGCAGGAGCACCAGACGGACAACTCCCAGTTGGTCCGGGGTGTAATTCCGACTCCAGGGGTGGCTGTTGTCCCGGTCGTAAGCCTTGGCTCCGAGGATGTCGAATGTGCCTTTGGCTCCGGCCCGGTACATGGCGTCCAGGTAATCGATGTCGCTCATGTTGTAGGGTTCGTGGAGGGTTGTTGGAGCCAGGCCCGCGCTGAGGATGTACGCGTGGGGGTCTGCCTCTCGGATCGCTTGGCCAACCCGACGCAGCATGCGCACGTACCCTGCTGGGTCCACTTGTTTGTTTCCCCAGAACGGTGTGACGTTGGGTTGGTCCCACACCTGGTAGTAATCGATGTAGTCGCTGTACCGTCGCGCCAGGGTCGCGGCAAATCGGGCAAACGCGTCCACGTCTGTAGGCGGTACCACGGGGTTGTCTTCTTCCCCGCGCGGACGAAGCCATGGAGGGGTGCCGTCAATCAGGGCGATGATGCCGAGACCTCGCCTGTGTATTGCTTGGACGATTTGGTCATAAGGGGCCCATTGGTATGTCCCGGCCGCGGTTTCGATCGCGAACCAGGGGAAGCGCATACGTACCCATCCAAATCCTCCCCGCACTACCAGGTCCAGGGCCCGTTCCCGGTCGGGCTCTGAAAGTGGGACCAGGTCCACGTTGACCGCGTAGGGTTGCACGTCTGTGTGAGGTATGCGCGGGGGAACACCGTACACAACGCCCCGGGTCTGGCGGTGGATGCTGTTCAGGAGGAAGGGGATGGGGGCCAGGGCCAGGGCGAGCAGGATAAAGGTGATGATGACGCGTCGCCAGCGTGGCGGTTCGATATATGTGGGCCCGGTTTGTGTTTTCATGGCGATCGTCCCTCTCCCAGCAACTCGCGTTCTTGAGGCGGAAGGTTGGTGATGTGATGTTGCCAGTCTTCCGGTGTGTCCAGGTCGTGGAGAACGCCTGGTGATGTGTAGAGGTAGACTGAGGCGTTGGCTTGGTAAGCCTGGATGACGTGACGGGTGAAACTGCCCTGGCCAAAGGCCAGGGGGATGATGTGCGGCGGACGTAGTAACAGGGCGTTTGTCCCTTCCCCCCGATGGTCGGCCGCGATGATCACGACGGGCGGTGGTAACGCGCGTGAGAGGCGCCACATGTGTTCGATGTCCTGCGCGGATAGGCGGGGCAAGTCTGCCGGCAGGATCAGGGCTGCTTGATACCCGCGCGTGTCAGCCCAGGCTAGCGCGTCGCTTAAAGATCGGTTGAGGGGAATGTCCCACCGGACATTGTGACCGGCCGGGAGTGTTTGTTCAAAGTCGGCCACATTGACTCGCCAGGCCCCGGATTCCACCAGTACGTTCACGCCCTCCTGGCGGGCCCATTGGACCACCCGCGGATCTCCGGTGATGACCCACACGTCTCCGGGAACTCGCGCGCGTCGGGCTGTCCGCACGACGTGGGTGAATAGGTGTTTTGTCAACGCTCGACGACGGTGTGGTGGTAGGATGGGAGCGAGGCGTTGTTTGGATCGGTCAATGGGTTTAAGCGGGATGAAGATGACCAGATCCGGCGCGTTCATAATGTTGTTCCCTTTTCCAGGAGGTTCAGGGCGACTCGGGCAACGCGTTCCTTGTCCTCGTCCGAGGTCATTACGGTGTTGGTGATGGCCACTCGGATGCCCAGGGAGGCGATGGGTTCCGCAAGGTGGGCGTCCTGTTCGTCCAGGACAAACGCGGCCAGGATGTCCTGATAGTGGCGTGCTACTACCAGGGCCGAGGGTTCGTGGCCGAATTCCCGCATGAGTTTGGCCAGCGGCCCTTTGATCGCGTGTCCGCCTACAATGGGGGTAATGGCAACGACGTGGTCTTTGCGTTCGCGCAGGAGATCCCGCACGCCAGGCAGGTTCAAGATGGGGTCTACGCTCAGGTAGGGGTTGGAGGGGGCGATGACGATGGATTGTGCTTCACGCAATGCCTGGAGTACGCCGGCCGCGGGGCGAGCCTTGTCCGCGTGTTGGAAGTGGATGGCCTTTACCGGGGGGGCCTGGCGTCTCTGGACAAAGTATTCCTGGAAGGGTAGTGTGCCTTCGGGGGTGATGATGAGTGTGCGTATCGGGTCATCGCTCATGGGGAGGATGCGTGCTTGAATGCCCAGCGCACGACGCAGGTGGTCGGTAATGCGACTTAGGGGCCAGCCTTGATCTTTCAGGTGGCGTCGGATGATGTGGGTGGCGAGGTCTTTATCTCCCAGCCGAAACCAGGTGGGGGCGCCGTAGCGGCCTAACATGTCCAGTGCGTGGAATGTGTCCCCTGCGATGCCCCATCCCTGTTCGCGATGGTAGATGCCTGCTAAGGTGTACATTACTGTGTCCAGGTCCGGGGAGATGGGGAGGCCGATGTGTTCGAAGTCGTCGCCTGTGTTGACAATCACGGTTAGTGTGTTGGGTGGCAGGATACGGTACAGGCCGAGCGCGATTTTGGCTCCGCCCACGCCGCCAGCAAGGGTTACAACAGGTGGGTGGGCGGGGGCTGCTGAGGTGTTTTGCTCGATGGGCTCGGGTTTTTGTGATGGTCCAGGTATGGTCATGGCGATTTCCTCCACAGGGCGGCGGCTTCGCAGAGGGTGTTCGGCCGGATAGCCAACAGTGATGAACGCTTGTGGGTCCCACGTTTTGGGTAAGCCCAGGACTTCGCGGATGATGTCCTGGGCAAAGAGGGGGGCACATATCCAGCACGCACCCAGGCCGTAGTGGTGGGCGGCCAGGAGGATGTTCTGGGCGGCCACGGCAACGCTCTGGACGCCGAGCAGGTAGCCCGCGCGCGTTCGGCGTTCATCCTCGTAATGGTCCAATTCCTCTGTGTTCAGAACGAGCAGGATCAGCACGGGCGCTGTGGTCAGGCGTCGAATGGACCGTTGTCCGCGCGCTTCGGCCTCGTCTCGGGGCCAACCGTCGGCCACCAGGTCCGCGACCATGCGTTGGGCCATCTGCCGGGCCATGTTTTCCCGCTGGGGCCCTGGTTCAACGATGATGAACCGCCAGGGCTGTCGGTTATGGGTGGATGGGGCCCAGCGTGCGGCTTCGATCAGCGCGTTCACCAGGGACCGGGGCACGGGTCGGTCTTGGTAACGACGAATGGACCGGCGTTCCCGTATAAGGGCCCAGAAATCCGCCTCGTTCATGGTGGCCGCTGTTCTCCTTGCTTGGCGTTTCTCTACCGAGTGTTCTGCGGTCTGTGATCTTAGTCTGCCTGGAGACGGGGCGCAAATGGGACGTTGGTTGTTTAGGGGATTTCCCCTCAATGGAGGGGGATGTTCCCCTCTATGAGGTAGAGCCTTTCCACACGCGTTGGATTTCTTCGGCGGGGATGGGCCCTTCGCGCAGGATGATCGGTTGGTCCGCGGTGCAGTCCACGACTGTGGAAGGACGGCCTCCTGGCGTGGGACCACCGTCCAGAATGAGGGGGATACGTCCCCCTAGTTGGTCCATCACGTCTTGAGCGGTGAGCGCGGGGGGATGATGGCTGAGGTTCGCGCTTGTGGCCGCGAGGGGACGTCCTAACCGCCGGATCAATGCCCGCAGGGGTTCGCACGCGGGGATGCGGACGCCGACCGTATCTCCGCCTGCCAGGAGGACTTTGGGCAGTTCGGGACGAGCCGGGAGGACCAGGGTGAGGGGGCCTGGCCAGAAGGCCTGGGCCAATCGGTGGGCGCCAGCGGGAAAGGAACGGATAACGTGCCATACATCCTCAATGTCTGCCAGGAGCAGGGGGATGGGTTTATCGGTGGGGCGTTCTTTGACTTCGTACAAACGCCGGATCGCGTCGGGATTTAGTCCATCCGCGGCTACGCCGTACACCGTATCTGTTGGGACCGCGATGACGTGTCCCGTGCGCAGGAGGGACACGGCGAACGCGATGGCATCGGGTGCGTCTATGGGTTTGCAGACGGTTTTGTAACGGACAGCGTACATGTTTGAACTCTTCCCCTCCTTATCGCAACACAGTGTAACACGATCCAACGAGAACTTCAAGCCTGGCGAGGAGACAACTTAGGGCTTATCAATGCTGAGGGAAAGGGATAGAATATGGGGGAAAAGAAGGGCAAGGAAGGAGGGGGAC
>Ga0256914_1003524_pt1 | contig 12284 bp, 10 predicted proteins | sample HulkmetaG_FD_191571 | JGI IMG/M metagenome (GOLD analysis project Ga0256914, IMG submission 191571) | Hydrothermal chimney microbial communities from Main Endeavour vent field at the Juan de Fuca Ridge, Pacific Ocean - Hulk | ecosystem: Environmental > Aquatic > Marine > Hydrothermal vents ...
CATCAAGCCCAAGCTGGGTCTGCGCCCCGAGCCCTTCGCCGAGGCTGCCTACCAGTTCTGGCTGGGTGGTGACTTCATCAAGAACGACGAGCCCCAGGGCAACCAGGTCTTCTGCCCCATGAAGAAGGTGATCCCCCTGGTGGTGGATGCCATGAAGCGTGCCCAGGACGAGACCGGCCAGGCCAAGCTCTTCTCCGCCAACATCACCGCCGACTCCCACGCAGAGATGATCGCCCGGGGTGAGTTCATTCTCGAGGCTTTCGGCGAATTCGCCGACCATGTGGCCTTCCTCGTGGACGGTTATGTGGGTGGTCCCGGCATGGTCACCACGGCCCGCCGTTGGTTCCCCAACCAGTACCTGCACTATCACCGTGCCGGTCACGGTGCCGTCACCTCGCCCCAGTCCAAGCGCGGCTACACCGCCTACGTGCTGGCCAAGATGTCCCGCCTGCAGGGCGCATCCGGTATCCACGTAGGCACCATGGGCTACGGCAAGATGGAAGGCTCCAAGGACGACCGCAACATCGCCTACATCATCGAGCGCGATGAATTCCAGGGCCCCGTCTACTACCAGAAGTGGTACGGCATGAAGCCCACCACGCCCATCATCTCCGGTGGCATGAACGCGCTGCGTCTGCCCGGCTTCTTCGAGAACCTGGGCCACGCCAACGTGATCAACACCGCGGGCGGTGGTTCCTACGGTCACATCGACAGCCCCGCTGCCGGCGCCATCTCCCTGCGCCAGGCCTACGAGTGCTGGAAGGCGGGTGCCGATCCCATCGAGTGGGCCAAGGAGCACCGCGAGTTCGCGCGTGCCTTCGAGTCCTTCCCGCACGATGCCGACCGGCTCTACCCCGGCTGGCGCGAGAAGCTGGGCGTGCACAAGTAAGCGCCCGGACACTTCCGGACGAAGTGTAGAAAGCCCCCGCTTCGTCGGGGGCTTTTTTGACCACGGGACAGTAGAATCCCGTGCGGACAGGACAATTTCAGGTAAGCGAAATGATCGACATCGAACAGTACAGGATCGACCAGGAGCCCTTCTATCATCCCCACGGCAACGAGGTGGAGCAGTACGAGGCCGCCTACGCCGCCAGGCTGCCCGTGATGATCAAGGGGCCCACGGGATGCGGAAAGTCGCGCTTCGTGGAGTACATGGCCTGGCGCCTGGGCCGGCCGCTGATCACCGTGGCCTGCAACGAGGACATGACCGCCGCCGACCTGGTGGGGCGTTACCTGCTGGATGCCGACGGCACCCGCTGGCTGGATGGCCCCCTCACCACGGCGGCGCGCATCGGCGCCATCTGCTATCTTGACGAGGTGGTGGAGGCGCGCCAGGACACCACGGTGGTGATCCACCCCCTCACCGACCACCGGCGTACCCTGCCGCTGGACAAGAAGGGGGAGGTGGTGAAGGCCCACCCCGATTTCCAGCTGGTGATCTCCTACAACCCCGGTTACCAGAGCCTGATGAAGGATCTGAAGCAGTCCACCAAGCAGCGCTTCGTGGCCATGGACTTCGACTATGCGCCGGCGGAGGAGGAGGCGCAGATCCTCGCTTCCGAGACCGGCATCGATGCCGACACCACGCAGAAGCTGGTGAAGGTGGCCGAGGCGGCACGCAAGCTCAAGGGCCACGGCCTGGACGAGGGCATCTCCACCCGCCTGCTGGTCTATGCCGCAAATCTCATCAAGGGCGGCATCTCGGCCCGGGACGCGGCGCAGATGGCGCTGGTGCGGCCCATCACCGACGACGCCGACATCCGCGAGACCCTGGACAAGGCCATCGAGGCCGTCTTCGGCTGAGCGGCTGCAAGCAGGGGTGCCGGACGAGATGAGTGAAGCGGCGGTGAAATGCAGCTACAGCCGGGTGAAGGAACTGCTGCCCGAGGCGCTGGAAGAGGCCCGCCGGAGCCTTTCCGGGGCGGGCACCAGGTCCCTGCTGGAAGGGGTGGAGCTGCTCTGTATGATGGGACGGGGCGCGGAGCCCGTGCTGGTCTTCATGGAGGAGGCGGTGGAGGTGGCGCTGCACGCCGGGGAGGAGATGATCTATCCCGTGGCGCGCGCCGCCTACCAGATCTCGCGCAGCCCCAACGCCCAGGCCATCGTTCCCTTCCTGCAGACCATCGCCGCGGTGGCGCGGAGGCTGGAGGCGCCCAAGCTGCTGGAAGGCTACCTGGAGCTGGTGCAGGAGATGGTGGACAAGACCTCCATCTCCATCCACGGCTCCCACGCCACCATGGCCAGCCCCGGCCTGGTCCCCTTCCTGGAGAACGCGCCGCGGCTGCTGGGCGAGCTCAACCTCGGGGGGCTCAGACGCTGGATGGCCTACGGCATCCAGCAGCACAACCACCATCCCGACCACCTGGCCGAGTATTTCCGCCTCGACTCTCCCGACAGCCGCGCGGTAATGCAGCGCGAGCGCGACGGCACTCTGCTGGTGGACGTGGAGCGGAAGCTGGAGCTCTTCCAGCGGGCGCTGTGGGGCATCGAGGACCCCATCTATCCCTATTCGCGCATGCTCGACGAGCGCACCGACCCGCGACCCTACTTCGACGAGGAGGGCATCTTCCTGCCCGACGTGAACGACGACGCCGAGAGCGGCATCACCGGCTTCGAGCAGTACCTGGCGGCGCTGGCCCACATGGCGGGCCACCGGCGCTGGACGGTGCCCGTCTTCGCCGACAACCGCAGCCCCATGCAGCGCATCGCCATCGAGATCTTCGAGGATTCGCGCATCGAGCAGCTGCTGATGCGGGAGTACCCGGGACTGCGCCGCCTCTTCATGGGGCTGCACCCCGTCCCGGTGGAAGGGGAGTGCGACGACGAACGCGACTCCTGCATCCGCCATCGGCTCACCATGCTCTCGCGCGCCATCCTCGACCCGGACCACGGCTACACCAACCCTGACATCCTGGAGTTCCGCCAGCGTTTCTTCGAGATCATGGAGCAGGGCGAGGGCTCCACGAAGGAGATGGAGCTGCTCGGCATCCAGTTCATGGCGCGCACGCGCCGCGCCTCCGACGCCTCGGCCCACGTCTGGTTCAAGGACACCGAGATCCCCTACCGGGACGACAACCGCAATCTGTGGCGTTTCTACGAGCTGGACGACGACGAGGATTTCGCCGTGGAGCCCACCGAGGTGAAGGAGAGCGAACCCGACGACGTCCTGCCGCCACGTCACTATCCCGAGTGGGACTACACCACCGGCACCTACCGGCCCGACTGGGTGAGCCTCTTTGAGTCCCTGCACCCGTCGAAGGACGCCGCCTTCATCGACCGCCTGCTGGCCAAGCACGACCGCGTGGCCAAGCAGCTCAAGCGGCTGCTGGATCTGCTCAAGCCCCAGAGCTACGTGCGCATCCGCTACCAGGAGGAGGGGAGTGAGCTGGACCTGGATGTTGCCATCCGTTCCCTCATCGACTATCGCAGCGGCCACGACCCCGATCCGCGCATCAACGTGAGCCACAAGCACAACGACCGCGACATTGCCGTGACCCTGCTGCTGGACCTCTCCGAGTCCCTCAGCCAGACGGTGGGCTCGGGCGGCCAGACCATCCTGCAGCTGGAGCAGGAGGCGGTGTCGCTGCTCACCTGGGCCATCGAGCAGCTGGGGGACCGCCTCTCCATCGCTGGCTTCCACTCCAACACCCGCCACGAGGTGCGTTACTACCACATCAAGGGCTTCAACGAGCGCTTCAACCTGGACGTGAAGGCCCGCCTGGCCGCCATGGGGGCCGGCTGGTCCACCCGCATGGGCGCCGCCATGCGCCACGCCGGCCACTACCTGGCCCACCAGAAGGCCGACAAGAAGCTGCTGCTGGTGCTCACCGACGGCGAGCCCTCCGACGTGGACGTGCGCGACGAACGCCACCTCATCGAGGACGCACGCATGGCGGTGCGCGAGCTGGAATCGGAGGGGATCTACAGCTACTGCATCAACCTGGACCCCGGCGGCGACGCCTACGTAAAGGACATCTTCGGCAGCCACTACTCCATCATCGACAACATCGAGCTCCTGCCGGAGAAGCTGCCGAAGCTTTTCCTGGCCCTCACCAAGTAACGACCGTTCCATGAATCTGCAACGATTCCTCGATTCCCTGGAAGAGGAGGTTCCACCGGCGGAGCTTGACCCATGGCTCGAAGCCCTGTGGAGAGTGGAAAAAGGGCAATGGGAGCAGGCCCACGGCATGGTGCAGTCTCTCGGTGACCGCAAGGCGGCCCGCATCCATGCCTATCTCCACCGGGTGGAAGGGGATATTGGGAACTCCCGATACTGGCATCAACAGGCGGGAACCTCCCTTCCCGAGCACCTCACCATGGGGGAGGAGTGGCGAATGCTGGTGGAGCTGGCCCTGGCCACTCCTGGTCCGGGCAATCTGCCGCCGGATTCGGCATAATAAAACCTTGTTTTCAGCACATTTTCTGCCGGAGTCCAAGGAGATGAAACCACTGGTCGGCGTCATCATGGGGTCGGTATCCGACTGGGAGACCATGCGGCATGCCGCGGAGACCCTGGAAAAACTCGGGGTTCCCTTCGAGAAGGAGGTGGTTTCCGCCCACCGCACCCCGGACAAGCTCTTCCGCTATGCCGAGGAGGCCCTGCCCAGGGGCATCGAGGTAATCATCGCGGGCGCCGGAGGCGCCGCCCACCTGCCGGGCATGGTGGCGGCCAAGACTTCTCTGCCGGTACTGGGCGTTCCGGTGCAGTCGAAGGCCCTCAACGGCATGGACTCCCTGCTCTCCATCGTGCAGATGCCAGCGGGCATTCCCGTGGGCACCCTGGCCATCGGCCGCGCCGGCGCCGTGAACGCGGCGCTGCTGGCCGCCGCCATCCTCGGCAACGGCCACCCGGAGGTCCGGGATGCTCTCGAGAAGTGGCGCCGGCGGCAGACGGAGAACGTACTGGCCAACCCGGATCCGGCGCAGGGCTCATGAAGGTAGGCATTCTTGGAGGTGGCCAGCTGGCGCGCATGCTGACGCTGGCCGGATATCCGCTGGGCCTGGATTTCGTCGTGCTCGAGCCGGCGACGGACGCCTGCGCCGCGCCGCTCGCCACTGCCATCCACGCGGACTACGGAGATGGAGCGGCGCTGGAGCGACTGTCGAAATCGGTGGATCTGGTCACCTACGAGTTCGAGAACGTCCCCGCCGAGGCGGTGGCCCGGCTCGAACGGGAGTCCCGTGTCTATCCGCCGCCCGCCGCGCTGGCGACGGCCAGGGACCGGTTGCCGGAGAAGCGCCTGTTCCGGGAGCTGGAGATCGAGACGGCGCCCTTTGCGGCGGTGGACGATGAAACCAGCCTGGCCTCGGCGGTGGCCGAGGTGGGGCTGCCGGCCATCCTCAAGACCCGCACCCTGGGGTACGATGGCAAGGGACAGGCGGTGCTGCGGCCGGGCGATGATCCCCTCGTGGCCTGGGGCCGCCTGGGACGGGTGCCCGCCATCCTGGAAGGGTTCGTCGCCTTTCAGCGCGAGGTCTCCCTGGTCTGCGTGCGGGGCCGGGACGGCGCCGTCGCCTTCTATCCCCTGTCGGAGAACGTCCACCGCGAGGGGATCCTGCGGCTCTCCCGCAGCCTGGCGGACGATCCTCTGCAGCCGCAGGCCGAGGAGTACGCGCGGCGCATCCTGGAGCGGCTCGAGTACGTCGGCGTGCTCGCCATCGAGTTCTTCCAGGTGGGCGGCCGGCTGCTGGCCAACGAGATGGCGCCCCGGGTGCACAACTCGGGCCACTGGACCATCGAGGGCGCAGTCACCAGCCAGTTCGAGAACCACCTGCGGGCCATCGCCGGGCTGCCGCTGGGTGACACGGCCGCCACCGGCCACGCGGCCATGGTCAATCTCATCGGCGAACCGCCGGAGGCTTCTGCCGTGCTGGCCGTTCCCGGCGCGCACCTGCACCTCTATGGCAAGGCGCCCAGGCCCGGGCGCAAGATCGGCCACGTGACCCTGGTGGAGCGCGACCCCGGCGTGCTCGAGGAGAAGCTGGCGGAGCTCACGCGGCTGGTTCCCGGCGTGAGCGGAGGCGCCGCTTCATGACCGCCTACTTCGCTGCGCTGGCCGGTGGCCTGGCGCTGCTCACCTGGAGCGCGGACCGTTTCGTGGAGGGGGCGGCGGGCCTGGCGCGCGCCATGGGGATCTCCAGCCTGATCATCGGTCTCACCATCGTCGCCTTCGGTACCTCGGCGCCCGAGATGCTGGTCTCCGCCGTCGCCGCCTGGCAGGGCAACAGCGGCATCGCCATCGGTAACGCCATCGGCTCCAACATCGCCAACATGGCGCTGGTGCTCGGGGTGACCGCCCTCATCGCGCCACTCACCGTCCACTCCAGCACGCTCAATCGGGAGTTTCCCCTGATGCTGGCGGTGATGGTGGCCGTGATGCTGCTGCTCTGGAACGGCATGCTGGGGCGAGTGGATGGCATCATTCTGCTCGTTGGCATGGCTGCTCTGGTGGCCTGGACGGTTCACCTGGCGCGCGGTTCTGCGGCGGACGACCCCCTGCTCGTGGAATACAATGAGGAGATTCCGGCAGCCATGCCCAAGGCCAGGGCGTGGGGACTGCTGCTCCTGGGATTGGTCCTGTTGCTGATCAGTTCCAAAGTGCTGGTATGGGGGGCGGTGGGGATGGCCCGCACCTTTGGCGTGAGCGACCTGGTGATCGGGCTCACCATCATCGCCGTAGGCACTTCGCTGCCGGAACTGGCGGCCTCCATCATGGCGGCACGCAAGAATGAACACGACATTGCCGTGGGCAACGTGGTAGGTTCCAATCTGTTCAACATCCTGGCAGTGCTCGGTATCGCTGGAACCATTTCACCCACGCCGGTAGAGCCCATGGTGCTGGTGCGAGATTTTCCATTGATGTTGGGGCTGTCGGTGGTGCTATACCTGATGGCGCGGGGATTCAACCGGAAAGGGGTGGGAACCATTCAGCGATGGGCCGGCCTGGTATTGGTGACCACCTTTCTTGCCTATCAAATGGGCCTCTTCTACACCATGGGTGCTGCTGCCTGAAGTGAGGTGGGTCCGGAAACGAGATTTCATGCACGAGGATCCCTCATGAGAAAAGTGGAGTACGTTCTGGAACGCTTCATGTTCAACAGCCGCTGGCTGCTGGTGCCCATCTACCTGGGTCTGGTGCTCACCATCGGCCTGCTGCTGGTGAAGTTCTACAAGGAGTTCGTCCACCTGGTGCCCGAGGTGTTCTACGGCGAGGGCGGTACCGCCACCGTGGTGGGGGTGCTCTCGCTCATCGACGTGGCGCTGGTGGCCAACCTGCTGCTGATCATCATCTTCGCCGGCTACGAAAACTTCGTCTCACGCATCGACGTCACCGAGGACCACGAGAAGCCCTCCTGGATGGGTACGGTGGACTTCAGCGACCTCAAGATCAAGCTCATCGGTTCCATCGTGGCCATCTCCGGCATCGAGCTGCTACGGCTCTTCGTCAAGGTGACCGAGGTGGGCCGGGAGGAACTGATGTGGAAGGTGATCATCCATGTCACCCTGGTCGTATCTGGTGTACTCTTTGCCACCATGGACCGCATCGGCGGCAAACATCACCACTGAGTGACGGGTTTATTTCCATGTTTCGCAAGATTCTCATCGCCAACCGGGGCGAGATCGCGGTACGCATCATCCGTGCCTGCGCGGAGATGGGCATCCGTTCGGTGGCCATCTACACCGAAGCGGACCGCTACAGCCTGCATGTGAAGAAGGCCAATGAGGCCTACTCCATCGGCGAGGATCCGGTGGCGGGTTACCTCAACATCCACCGCATCGTGAACCTCGCCCTGCAGACCGGCTGTGACGCCGTCCACCCGGGCTACGGCTTTCTGTCAGAGAATGCTGAGTTCGCCGCCGCCTGCGAGCGGCGCGGCCTCACCTTCATCGGTCCCAGCGCCGAGGTGATCCGCCGCATGGGCGACAAGACCGAGGCGCGCAAGGCGATGATCCGCGCCGGCGTGCCGGTGACGCCCGGTACCGAAGAGAACCTGAACAGTCTGGAGGAGGCGCTGGAGATCGCGGAGGAGATCGGCTACCCGGTGATGCTCAAGGCCACCTCCGGCGGTGGCGGTCGCGGTATCCGGCGCTGCGACTCGCCCGAGGACCTGAAGAAGAACTACGAGCGGGTGATCTCCGAGGCCACCGCCGCCTTCGGCCGCGCCGAGGTGTTCCTGGAGAAGTGTATCGTCAACCCGCGCCACATCGAGGTGCAGGTGCTGGCCGACAGCCACGGCAACTGCATCCACCTCTATGAGCGTGACTGTTCCATCCAGCGGCGCAACCAGAAACTCATCGAGATCGCGCCCTCGCCCCAGCTCGACGAGGGACAGCGGCAGTACCTGGGTGGGCTGTCGGTGATCGCCGCCAAGGCGGTGGACTACACCAGCGCCGGCACCGTTGAGTTCCTCATGGACGAGAACGGCCGATTCTACTTCATGGAGATGAATACACGGGTGCAGGTGGAGCACACCATCACCGAGACCATCACCGGGGTGGATATCGTGGAGGAGCAGATCCGGGTGGCCGCCGGCCTCAAGCTGCGCTTCCGCCAGCACGAGATCAACCGGCGCGGGTTCGCCATCCAGTTCCGGGTCAATGCCGAGGATCCGCAGAACAACTTCCTGCCCAGCTTCGGCCGCATCAGCCGCTACTATGCGCCGGGCGGTCCCGGCGTGCGCACCGACACGGCCATCTACACCGGCTACCAGATCCCGCCCTATTTCGATTCCATGATCGCCAAGGTGATCGTCTGGGCGCTCACCTGGGAGGACGCCATCAACCGGGGCGAGCGGGCGCTGCGCGACATGGAGGTGCACGGGATCCGCACCACCAAGCCCTACTACGAGAACATTCTCCGTCACCCGAAGTTCCGCGAGGCCGACTTCACCACCGCCTTCGTGGAGGAACATCCGGAACTGACGGAGTACACCCAGAAACAGTGCAAGACCGACATCGCCGCCGCCATCGCGGTGGCCGTGGCGGCCCACGCCGGATTGTGATCCGCCCGATTTTCAGCTGACAGGTATTCGACATGTCAAAGATCCAGATCACCGACGTCATCCTGCGCGACGCGCACCAGTCGCTCATCGCCACCCGCATGCGCACCGAGGACATGCTGCCGGTCTGCGACAAGCTGGACCGGGCAGGGTACTGGTCGCTGGAGTGCTGGGGCGGCGCCACCTACGACGCCTGCATCCGCTTCCTGAAGGAGGATCCCTGGGAGCGGCTGCGCAAGCTGCGCGAGGCCCTGCCCAACACCCGCACCCAGATGCTCCTGCGCGGGCAGAACCTGCTCGGCTACCGTCACTACGCGGATGACGTGGTGCGCGCCTTCGTGCTCAAGGCGGCGGAGAACGGCATGGACGTCTTTCGTATATTCGACGCCCTCAACGACATCCGCAACATGCGCACCGCCATCGAGGCGACGAAGGAGGCGGGCAAGCACGCCCAGGGCACCATCTGTTACACCGTGAGCCCGGTGCACACCATCGAGGGCTTCGCGGCGCTGGCCCGGGGGCTGGCCGACATGGGCTGCGACAGCCTCTGCATCAAGGACATGGCCGGCCTGCTCACCCCTTACGCCACCGAGGCGCTGGTGAAGGCGATCAAGGCCGAGGTGGATCTGCCGCTGCAGCTCCACTCCCACGCCACCTCTGGGCTGGCGGCCATGTGCCACCTGAAGGCCATCGAGGCGGGTGCCGAGCGGGTGGACACCGCCATCTCCTCCTGGTCGGGGGGCACCAGCCATCCGCCCACCGAGTCCCTGGTGGCGGGGCTGCGGGGCACGGAGTACGACACCGGCATGGATCTGGAACTGCTCCAGGAGATCGGCATGTACTTCTACGAGGTGCGCAAGAAGTACCACCAGTTCGAGAGCGAGTTCACGGGCGTCGACACCCGGGTGCAGGTGAACCAGATCCCCGGCGGCATGATCTCCAACCTGGCCAATCAGCTGAAGGAGCAGAACGCCCTCGACCGCATGCAGGAGGTGATGGCGGAGATTCCCCGCGTGCGCGAGGACCTGGGCTACCCGCCGCTGGTGACCCCCACTTCGCAGATCGTGGGCACCCAGGCGGTGATCAACGTGCTCACCGGCGAGCGCTACTCCACCATCACCAACGAGGTGAAGATCTACCTCCAGGGCGGCTACGGCCGGGCGCCGGGGCCGGTGAACGAGGAGCTGCGGCGCAAGGCGGTGGGTGACCAGGAGATCATCGAGGTGCGTCCCGCCGACCTGCTGCCGCCGGAGCTGGACCAGCTGCGCGAGGAGATCGGCGAGCTGGCCGATTCCGACGAGGACGTGCTCACCTACGCCATGTTCCCGGAGATCGGCCGCCAGTTCCTGGAACAACGCAAGGCCGGCACCCTGCAGCCGGAGCCGCTGGAACCGCCGCCCGGCAACGGTCCGCAGGAGGCGGCGCCCACCGAGTTCAACATCGTCCTCCACGGCGAGAGTTACCACATCAAGATCACCGGGGCCGGCCACAAGGGACAGCCGGAGCGCCACTTCTACCTCACCGTGGACGGGGTGCCCGAGGAGGTGCTGGTTGAGACCCTGGACGAGGTGGTCCTCACTGGTGGCGCCGAGGGCGCCGTGGGCAAGGCCATTGCCGGACGCAGGCCCAAGCCCACGGAGGAGGGGCATGTCACCACCTCCATGCCGGGCAGCATCGTCGAGGTGCTGGTGAAGGAGGGGGACGAGATCGAGGCGGGGCAGCCGGTGCTGGTCACCGAGGCGATGAAGATGGAGACCGAGGTGCAGGCGCCCATCTCCGGCACCGTCACCGCCGTCTACGTGCAGAAGGGGGACGCGGTGAACCCCGACGAGGTGCTGGTTGAGATCAAGCCCTGACAGGCCGCGCATCGGCATCGCCTTGGGTAGTGGCTCCTCCCGGGGCTGGGCACACATCGGCATCCTCCAGGCCCTGGAGGAGATGGGCGTCCGGCCCGACGTGGTCACCGGCTGTTCCATCGGTGCCATCGTCGCCGCCGCCTACGCCGCCGGCAATCTCGAATCCCTGGAGGAATGGGTCCGTTCCCTGCGCAAACGGGACGTGGCCGGTTTCTTCGACATCGGCTGGCGGCTCAATGGCCTGATCGATTCCCAGCGGCTGCGCAGCTTCCTGCGCGAGCACGTGGCCGCCGAGGAAGCTGAAATCGAGTCGCTCTCCCGTACCTACGGCAGCGTGGCCACCGACCTGGTGAACGGCAGGGAGGTGTGGTTCACCGAGGGGAGCGTGCTCGACTCCATCATGGCCTCCATCGCCCTGCCGGGGCTCTTCGTACCGGTCCGGCAGGGGCAGCGGTGGCTGGTGGACGGCGGCCTGGTGAACCCCGTGCCCATCTCCCTGTGCCACGCGCTGGGGGCCGAGCTGGTGATCGCCGTGAACCTCAACGGGGACATCCTCGGGCGTCACTTTGGCAAGGCGCGCAACGGTTCCGCCGGCGAGGGTGGGGCGCTGGAATCGCTGCTGGAGACGCTCAGAAACTACTCCTCCACCCTGCTGCCCGAATCGGTGCGCAGCCGGGAGAGTCCGCCGGGCCTGTTCGACATCATCGCCAGCTCCATCAACATCACCCAGGACCGCATCACCCGCAGCCGCATGGCCGGCGATCCGCCGGACGTGCTGCTCACCCCGAGACTGGCGCACATCGGCCTGCTGGAGTTCCACCGGGCGGCGGAAGCCATTGACGAGGGCCGACGGTGCGTGGAGCGACTCCGGCCAACGATTGAATTTGTGCTGGATCAGGAGTAACCTCGGCCAGGCGTCCCGCGAAAAACAATACTTTACCGGGTCAGCCAGGGAAAAAGCGGGGCGGCCACACGTCCGAGGGAGAGCACTTGACCCAGCTGGAGAAGCCCCTTTCCATACGCGAGGACGACGCGTTGTGCGCGCCTGCCTCCCGCGTGCGCCACGAGCAGCTGCGCCTGCTGGTGCGCCACCTGCACCTGATCCTTCCGGGCAGCCTGGCCATCGCCCTGCTCCTGGCCTGGGGGTTCGGCGCCCAGGCCGGGACCACGCGCGCGGTGGTCTGGTTCCTCGCCATCGTGGTGCTGGTGGTTGTGCGCCTGCTGATGGTCAAGCGGGTCATGCGGAGGGCGGAGGAGAGCGGCGACTATCGTCGGCTCAGACGGGTACTGGTTCTCGGGGCGCTGGTGTCGGGCTGTATCTGGGGGCTGGGCGGGGTGCTCTTCTTCGATCCCCGCGACGCCTACGGGTTTGCGCTGCTGGTGATCGTGCTGGGCGGCGTGGTGGCCGGGTCGCTGGGCCCGCACTCC
>Ga0256914_1003525_pt1 | contig 12282 bp, 9 predicted proteins | sample HulkmetaG_FD_191571 | JGI IMG/M metagenome (GOLD analysis project Ga0256914, IMG submission 191571) | Hydrothermal chimney microbial communities from Main Endeavour vent field at the Juan de Fuca Ridge, Pacific Ocean - Hulk | ecosystem: Environmental > Aquatic > Marine > Hydrothermal vents ...
AGTTTTTATATACCAGTTACTTATATTGTGGACAACTTTTTTAGTGAACTACCCCCTGCTAAAGTGAGGAAGATAAAAATTGCCAGAATGCTTTCCATTTATCGTTTTCATATTATGATTGGCGTTTGGCTTTAAATACCTATTAAAATAAAAAACCATACTGATAGGATTTTGAAAGTGTAAACACTATAAGAACTTACCTGCGAACTATGTGAAACTGGAGTCAGTTGAGAGGGAATCCACGTAAGCTGTACATTATTGAAGCTGGGTCTTACTAAGTGTATTATAAGATTCTATATATTAATCTTTAAGAGGTTATTATGGCGTACAGAGACTTAAGAGATTTTATAAAAGATCTTGAAAAAGAAGGAGAGATCTTAAGGATAAAAGATAAGGTCAGTCCAGTTTTAGAGATAACAGAGGTGGCGGATAATGTTATGAAGCTTCCAGATGGAGGAAAAGCTCTTATATTTGAGAATGTTGAAGGATCTGATATACCGGTTATGATCAATGCTTTTGGAAGCGAGAAAAGAATGAAGATGGCACTTGGAGTTGACAGGTTTGAGGATATCGGATGGAAACTTTACAGGATTCTTAAGCCTGAAGTTCCTAACACATTTTTGGATAAGTTAAAAAGGATTCCTGAACTAAAAAAACTTAATGATGCTCTTCCTAAGGTTGTAAAAACAGGTAGAGTCAAAGAAGTTATAAAAAAAGGGGAAGATATAGACCTTTTTGAGTTTCCAGTTTTAAAATGCTGGCCTAAAGATGGAGGTAGGTTCATAACACTTCCACAGGTGGTTTCAAAGGATCCAGAGAACGGTCTTAGAAATGTAGGTATGTATAGAATACAGATACTTGATAGGGATAAGGTTGCTGTTCACTGGCAAATACATAAGGGTGGAGCTAAGCATTACTGGAAGTATAAAAAACTTGGTCGAAAGATTCCTGTTGCTATTGTTATAGGTGGAGATCCTGTTCTTACATACGTTGCTTCTGCTCCACTTCCTGAGGATGTGGATGAGTATCTTTTTGCAGGTATTATAAGGGGTAAAGGCGTTGATCTTGTAAAGTGTGAGACAGTCGATCTTGAGGTTCCCGCTGATGCTGAGATTGTTATTGAGGGTTTTGTAGATCCTGAACAGCCACTTGTTGAGGAGGGACCATTTGGAGATCATACAGGTTTTTATACGCCTATTGATAAATATCCAATGATGCAGGTAACAGCTATAACTTACAGAAAGAATCCTATTTATCTAACAACAATAGTGGGAAAGCCTCCGATGGAAGACGGCTGGATGGGAAAAGCTACAGAAAGGATATTCCTCCCATTGATAAAGTTTAATCTTCCCGAGGTTGTGGATTATAATCTACCGGTTTCAGGATGTTTTCATAATTTTTGTTTTGTTTCAATAAAAAAACAGTTCCCTGGACATGCTTATAAGGTGATGGATGCTTTGTGGGGAATGGGTCAGATGATGTTTACAAAAAATATTGTTGTATTTGATGAGTGGGTTAATGTTCAGAATATAGATGAAGTTTTATGGATATGGGGAAATAATGTTGATCCAGCAAGGGATGTTGTTATAAAAAAAGGTGTTATAGATGTTCTTGACCACTCCACAGACCTTGTTGGTTTTGGTGGAAAGATGGGTATAGATGCTACAACAAAATGGAAAGGTGAGGGATACCAGAGAGAATGGCCGGAACTTGCAATTATGGATAACACTATAAAAGATAAAATGAAACCTGTTGTTGATAAAGTTATAAAAGAGATCATGAAAAATGTCATAGATAGAGAGTTCAAAAAGGCTAAAAAATACCTGAGGTAAAGGGGATTCCCCCTTTATTATTTCTCAGGTAGAGCCTCAGGAGATCTTAATTTTATAATATGTTTTGTTCCATCTTCCTGTATAACCTCAACAGTTTTAACGCCGTCCACATCTTCGTCAACGTATATCTCGGCAGGTTTGTGTATAAGATGATCATGTCTTTCTGCTGCTATCTCAAACTCATCATCCTTAGGATCATAAGACAAACCTGTTAATGCCTGCCACCATGTCTCAACCTGATCACCTATATCCTCATTTATTATCTCTATCTGTACCTCTTTTGCTCCCAACTTTTTTGACAGCTGGTCGAAGTAACTTTCCCATTCTGATTTTTCTAATTTTCTAATAGCCATCTGAACCCTCCTTGTAGTTTTTTCTTTTTTCTGTATCTTATATATGCATTATTTAATTTATTTTAATGAAAAAGGATGACAAGGGCAGTAATGAGCAGAATAAAATCCCTTCCTGAAGATATAATACGTAAAATAGCGGCAGGTGAGGTTGTTGAAAGACCTGCAAGTGTTTTGAAAGAACTTATTGAAAACTCAATAGATGCAATGGCAGATCAAATAGATGTCTTTGTAGAAAAAGGAGGAAAAAAACTGATTCAGGTGGTGGATAATGGTGTTGGAATTCATCCAGACGATATGCTTGATTGTGTAAAAAGATACACAACAAGTAAGATATCAAGTGAGGAAGACCTTTACAATATAAATTCTTACGGCTTTAGAGGAGAGGCGCTTTTCAGCATATCATCAGTGTCAAAATTCAGTATTGTATCAAGACCTAACAATTTTTCGCTTGGGAAAGAACTTTATATAGAAGGAGGCATTTTCAGATCTTTTAGTGATACAGGATCTCCAGTAGGAACAAAAGTTAGGGTTAAAGATCTTTTTTTTAACACACCTGTAAGAAAGAGATTTTTAAAAAGCGAAAAAACAGAGTTTTTACACTGTATGAAAACATTTATAAGATATGCGTTAATTAATACAGACATACATTTTAGACTTTTCCACAATGGAAAAGAACTGATGAATCTTCCACCTTCAGATCTGAAAAAAAGGATTTCTTACATATTTCCTGAACAAACAGACAGCCTGATAGAGATAGATCATACAGATGAAATTGGAAAGATATACGGTTATATATCTTTAAATGAAGGGTTTAAAAAGGAAGGAATTATATATGTAAATAAAAGGCCTGTTAAAAATAGAGAACTTAAAAAGCTTTTAAGATCTTTATTATCTGATAAGTTTTACCTTATTTTTATAGAACTTCCTCCTTATTTCGTTGATCATAACATCCATCCTTCAAAGACAGAGGTTAGATTTAAAAATGATATACCTGTAGAAAATCTTATTAAGGATGGTATAAGGAAGGTAAAAAAACCTTTCAAAAGTGTTAGAGGCTATGGTTACAACCTTTCGCAAAAAAGAGAGGTTTACGGTGATAAGAAGGAATTTAAGATTTTAGGGCAGATTGAGGAAACATTCATTGTTGTTTATTATGATGATAATCTTTACATCATAGATCAACATATTCTCCATGAAAGAATAAACTATGAGATACTTAGGAACGGTATAAAAAAAGATGTTGATTCATACAGACTGGATAAACCTATTGTTCTTAAGATATCCGAGTATGATAGATTGTTAGTTGAAAATAAAAAAGACATACTGAAAGATATTGGTTTTCTATTTAATATAGAGGGAGATAATATTCTAATAGATGAGATTCCCTCATTTTTAACGGAAGAAGAAGCACGGGATCTTTTTTTAAATCTTCTTACTGATGATAGAGCTTTTGAAAACTTTTTGAGCGAGATTGCCTGTAGAACTTCAATAAAATCAGGAGATATACTATCTGACGATAAAGCAAAAGCTATTCTGAAAAGATGGATTGAGACGGATAATCCTAATCTCTGTCCCCATGGCAGACCGATTTATTACAGGATTTCTCTTGATGATATAAAAAAAGCTGTAGGTAGAGGTTAGTATTATGGACAGTCTTTATATTGATCAGAAAAAAAGGATACTTGAAAGATATTTTTCAAAAAAAGAGAAGATAATAAACAGACATAGATCAGGTGCAAAAGGGCTTGATACGGTAAGAGAACTCTCTGATATAACGGATGAAACAATAAAAGATCTTGCAAAGATATCGTTTCCTGATCTTGATGAGGTAAGCATAGTTGTTTTAGGAGGATACGGAAGAAGGGAGTTGTGTTTTAAATCAGATATAGATTTATCACTTGTTTTTAAGACAGATAACTTTGAGTCTTTAAAGGCAGGAATAGAAAGTTTTTATTATTCGCTTCTCGATCTAAAAGTTGATATAGGATTCTCACCAAGAGATATTAAAACATTCCTTGAGCTTTCAGAAGAGGATCTTACTGTGGCAACATCTCTTCTGCAGGGAAGATTCATCATAGGAAATGAGGATATCTATAACGACCTTATAAAAAAGTTTAAAAGGCTGATAAGGGAAAAGAGAACGGCTTATATTAACGCAACATTAAGAGCAAGAAAGATGAGATACCAGAAAACAGGTTCAACTATATATATGATGGAACCTCATATAAAAGAGGGAGAAGGAGGTCTTAGAGATTTTCATGAGGTATTCTGGATAGCAAGGGTTCTGGATGACGTTCAGAATTACCATTATTTTGTTGAAAAGAAGATAATTCTTGAAGAAGAGTATCAGGAGTTAATGAGAGCCTATGATTTTCTGTTAAAAATAAGGAATGAGATGCATCTTATATGTAACAAAAGATGTGATGTTTTAGTCAGACCTCTTCAAGAAGAAGTAGTTAAAAAACTTGGATATCTTGAGAAACCTTTTGATTCTGAAAAATTGAGAGAGAGTGTTGAGAAACTTATGAGACTTTACTACCTTTATGCAAAATCTATAAATACTATAACTAAGAGAATCCTCAAAGGTATAACGGAAGAAGATGGTTTTCAACTTTTTGAGCCTATAGATGCTGTTTTTTCAAGAACATCCACAGAAATAGATATTTTAAACAGGGAAAGGTTTGAAAGAAACTATACAAACATCCTAAGAGCATTTCTTTACTTTAAGCAGTATAATCTGGATTTCTCACCACAGCTTGAGTATTTACTTAGGAAAAATGAGTCTAAACTTAGAGATCACAGAGAAGATCCAGAACTTAAAAAACTTATGAGAACAATATTCAGCGATGTTAATAATCTCGCAAAAACGATAAGAAAAATGCAGGAATTTTACGTTATAGATGATCTTATACCTGAGTTTGGCTACCAGAGGTGTCATTTCCAATACGATGCTTACCACAAATACACAACAGACGCTCATGCTATAAAAGCTGTTGAGGAGCTTGAAAATCTGAAAAAACTTGATCATCCCCATAAAAAGATGATGTACGAACTTTATAAGGAGATTGAAAGAAAAGATCTTCTTATATGGGCTGTTTTTCTTCATGATATAGGAAAAGGTCATAAATCCGATCATTCTGTTTTAGGGTCAAAAATGGCGAGAGAAATAATGCTGAGATTCGGATATTCCCAGAGAGATGCCAACATAGTAAGCTATCTTGTTCTTTATCATCTCGAGATGGCAAAGATATCGCAGAGAAGAAATATGAATGAGCCAAAGGTTATAAATGATTTTGTTAGGGTTATAAAAAATAAAGAGCTTTTAAAAATGCTTACTGTTCTAACATGGTGTGATGCAAACGCTGTAGGACCAAACATATGGAATGAGTGGAAAAATGCACTTCTGTGGGAGCTTTACTTTAAAGCACTTGAGGTTCTTGAGAAAGGTTTATCGGCAGATGAGATACAGAAGAGAAGACTTGAAGAAAAAAAGAGAAGGCTTTTTGCTCTGCTCGAGATAGATCTTGGTGAAGATAGGGCAAGATTTCATATGAACAGATTTTCTGAATATTACCTTGTATCAACACCGATTGATGAGATAATAAGACATATAAAAATGGAAGAGATAATGTTCAGAACAAAAAAACCCCAGTTCTATTTTGAAAAGAAGTATGGAATAGGGGCGTCAGAGCTGATAATTGCTGTTGATAGATCGGTTGAAAACCCTCTTCTTGTTGTTACAGGAATACTTAGCTATATGAATATAAATATACTTTCTGTTTACAGCTACAGAAGGAAAGATGGAGCAACTATTGTTGATCTTCAGATATCAACATCTACTCTTGAAGTTGTTGAAGATCAGAAGTTTGAACAGTTTAAAAGTCTGTTCAGCAGATATATAAAAGGTGAGATAACGCTTGAAGATCTTTCAAGAAGGTCTGAAAGGGGATTTAAAGCTGTATCTGTTCCACCTCCTACATTTGTGAAAGTGGATAATGAAACTTCAGATATATACACAATTTTTGATGTATCAGGTGAGGATAGAATAGGACTTTTGTTTGATATATTTAAGGTCTTTACAAGATTTAATCTCTTTGTACATATAGCAAAGGTTGTTACTCAGGGGGAGAGAATAAGGGACGCTTTTTACGTTAGAACTTTTGATAAAGAAAAGCTTACAGATGAGCTTATTATAAAAGAGGTAAAAGAAGAACTTTTAAAGGTCTTGAAGGAAGGATGATTTAAAATATGATTGAAATACGCTAATATTTTATATGTGAGATTATTGCATTTTTTTATCTGAGGCTATATAATATTTAATAAATAAAAAAAAAGGAGGTAAAGAGGATGGCAAAAATCAGACCCCTCTATGATAGAGTTGTTGTTAAACCAGCTGAAGAAGCTGAAGAAAAAACACCGTCAGGAATTATAATCCCAGACACGGCAAAGGAAAAACCTTCTGAAGGCGAGGTTGTAGCTGTTGGTGAAGGAAGACTCCTTGAGAATGGAGAGATAGCACCTTTAAAAGTCAAGGTTGGAGATAAAGTAATTTACAGTAAATATGCCGGAAATGAGTTTGTTGTTGATGGTGAAGAATTGATTGTATTAAGAGAAGATGACATTCTTGCTATTGTAGAATAAAAAAATAAAGGAGGTGGATATAGATGGCAGGAAAGATGATAGTTTATGGTGATGAGGCAAGATCTAAACTAAAAGCAGGTGTTGATAAATTAGCAAACGCCGTTAAGGTAACGCTTGGACCAAGAGGAAGAGAGGTAATACTTGAGAAAAAATGGGGATCACCGGCAGTAACAAAGGACGGTGTATCTGTTGCTAAAGAGATAGAGCTTACAGATCCCCTTGAGAATATGGCTGCCCAGCTTGTAAAAGAGGTTGCTTCAAAAACGGCTGATGTAGCCGGAGATGGTACAACAACAGCTACAATTTTAACTCAGGCTATTTATACAGAAGGACTGAAGGCTATTGCATCTGGTGCGAACCCTGTATATGTAAAAAGAGGTATTGATGAGGCTGTTAAGCATGTTGTTGAAGAGCTTAAGAAAATGTCCAAAGAGGTTAGCGGAAGAACTGAGATTGAGCAGGTTGCAACAATATCAGCAAACAACGATCCTGAGATAGGTAAAATAATTGCTGATGCTATGGAAAAAGTTGGAAAAGATGGAGTTATAACTGTTGAGGAATCAAAAACCTCTGAAACAACACTTGAAGTTGTTGAAGGTATGCAGTTTGATAGAGGATATCTGTCACCGTACTTTGTTACAAATCCAGAAAAGATGGAGGCTGTTTTAGAAAATCCATACATACTTATCTATGAGAAGAAGATAAGCAATATAAGGGAGCTTTTACCTGTACTTGAAAAGGTTGTTCAGACAAATAGACCTCTTCTCATAATAGCTGAAGATGTAGAAGGTGAAGCTCTCGCAACACTTGTTGTTAACAACATAAAAGGTGTTTTAAAGGTATGTGCTGTTAAAGCACCAGGATTTGGAGAAAGAAGAAAGGCTATGCTCCAGGATATAGCAATACTTACAGGTGGACAGGCTATAACTGAGGATCTTGGAATAAAACTTGAAAATGTTGATATTGATATGTTGGGACAGGCTGATAAAGTTGTTGTTGATAAAGACAACACAACAATAATAGGTGGAAAAGGAAATACAGACGATATAAAGGCAAGAATTGAACAGATAAAAGCTCAGATAGAGACTACAACATCAGATTATGACAGAGAAAAACTTCAGGAGAGACTTGCGAAACTCTCAGGCGGCGTTGCTATCATAAGGGTAGGTGCTGCTACAGAGGCTGAACTTAAGGAGAAAAAAGACAGGGTTGATGATGCTGTCCATGCTACAAAAGCTGCTGTTGAAGAAGGAATAGTTCCAGGTGGAGGTGTTGCACTTTACAGAGCTTCAAGAGTACTTTGCGACCTTAAGGAAGAAAATACTGATAAAAAATGGGGAATTGATATAGTAAAAAATGCATGTAAGGTTCCACTTAAGCAGATTGCTTATAACGCCGGATTTGATGGTTCTGTAGTTCTTGAAAAAGTTAAAGCTAATGATGATGTGAACTATGGATTTGATGCTGCGACGGGAGAGTATGTTGATATGATAAAGGCGGGTATTATAGATCCAACTAAAGTTGTAAGAATTGCTGTCCAGAATGCAGCGTCAATAGCGGGAACAATGCTGACAGCTGAGGCTCTTGTTGCTGAAATTCCTGAAAAAGAGGAGAAAACACCTGGAGCAGGAGCTGGGGCAGGAATGGAAGATATGGGATTCTAATAATCCTGATTTATAGATCAAAGCCCCCTTTAAAGGGGGCTTTTTTTATTTGTGCACATTATATGTTCATCTGTCAGATTTATCTGCATAAATGTAGTGCATCCCAATATATTTAAAGTCTCAATATCCCCCCTTCATTATTGATTATCAATCATATCTCGGTTTTGGTATGCATTTTGCTTTTTTAATTGTGGCTTTAATAGACAAAAGGAGGTCTGATTATGAAAAAGATTGAGGCTATTATCAAGCCTTTCAAACTTGATGAGGTAAAAGATGCTGTTTCAGAAATAGGAACCTTTGGAATCACGGTAACAGAAGTTAAGGGTTTTGGAAGGCAAAAAGGTCATACTGAGCTTTACAGAGGAGCTGAATATGTTATTGATTTTCTGCCAAAAATTAAGATTGAGATTGTTGTTGATGATTCTATGGTTGAGAAGGTTGTTGAGGCCATTATGAATGCTGCAAGAACCGGTAAGGTTGGTGATGGAAAGATTTTTATAACACCTGTAGAAGATGCCGTAAGAATAAGAACGGGAGAGAGGGGCGTTGAGGCTCTGTAAAAAATATTTATCAGTTAAAGGAGGTTCTGTAATGAGAATAAGACTGTTTTCCCTTTTAGGAAGTTTAATTCCTGCCATATCTTTTGCTGAAGAGGCTAAGCTTGATACTGGCGATACTGCATGGATGATAGTTGCTACAGCTTTTGTTGTTCTTATGTCAATAGGAGGCTTGACGCTTTTTTATGGGGGTATGACAAGAACGAAAAATATACTAAATACCGTTATGATGGTTTTTCTTGCTTACGCTACGGCAACGGTTGTATGGGTTTTATGGGGATATTCTCTTGCGTTTACAGACGGTGAAGGTGCTGTTTATAACTTTGTAGGAGATCTAAGTAAGATTTTACTTTCAGGCATAAGTTATACAGATCTGAGCGGAACTTATCCTGAGTTTGTGTTTATAGCCTTTCAAGGAACATTTGCTGCTATTACGGTTGCTCTTATATCAGGTGCTGCTATAGAGAGAATGAAATTTTCAACATGGCTAATTTTTGTTGTTCTGTGGGTTACAGCCGTTTATGCTCCTATAGCCCATGTTGTATGGGGAGGCGGTTTTCTGTTTGATGCTGGAGCCCTTGATTTTGCAGGAGGAACAGTTGTTCATATAAATGCAGGTATTGCTGGTCTTGTTCTTGCTATTCTTCTTGGCAAAAGAAAAGATTATGGAAAAACGGCTATACTTCCCTCTTCAGTAATCCTTACCCTTCTTGGAGCAGCTTTGCTCTGGTTTGGCTGGTTTGGATTTAACGCAGGTTCTGCATTCGGAGCAAATGATGTTGCCGGCGTTGCTTTACTAACGACAAATGTCGCAACAGCCATGGGTGTTATATCATGGACTCTTACAGAATGGATAGCAGCAAAAAAACCCACTCTGCTTGGTGCTGCATCTGGAGCTATAGCAGGTCTTGTTGCGATTACTCCTGCGGCAGGTTTTGTTGATGCAAAAGGGGCGATTGTAATAGGCTTTGTTGCTGGAATTGTTGGCTGGTTCGGTGTATTTGTTCTAAAGAAAACACTCGGTTATGACGATTCCCTTGATGCTTTTGGTATTCACGGTCTTGCAGGAATATGGGGAGCTATTGCAACAGGATTCTTCGCACTTCAATCCCTTGCATGGGAAGGAAGTCCTCTTAAAGATAACGGCGACAGGATTGCCCAGATTATGGTTCAGGTAGAGTCTGTGGTATTTACCATTATTTATACTGCTGTGGCTACAGCTGTTGTTTATTTTATAGCATCTATTATTACTAAAGGTGGAAGGGTTGATGACGAAACAGAAACTATGGGTCTTGATGAGGCTGTTCACGGTGAAAGAGGATTTAATCTTTAAATCTGGTAAAATATATTAGATACAAACAAATCTCAGGAGGTAAAGTATGAGGAAAGTTTTAGGAAGTCTCGCTGTAGCCGGACTTGTTTTGAGTTCTGCTTATGCAGGAAGTTTAACTGTTGCAAACTCTGATCTTAAAATGACTGGGGCTGTAACAGCAGGATATTTTTATGCAACAAACGAAGGAGCAGGTAAAAATAATGACTATTTTACTGTTTCAAATTTCTCAGTGGGTTTAAAATCAAAAGATAAGGGAACCATAGGATTTGTAGGTTATTTTGGATCCAACACATGGGATGGTCTCCTTGGAAGAACAAAGAACAAATTTAAGGTTAAGTATGCCTGGGTATCTATAAATCCTGTAAAAGGTCTGACTGTGGATGCAGGACTTTTAACAACTAATATAGGATATGAGCTTTACCACTCGTACCAGAATTTAAACTACACATTCGGTATGGTTTGGAATGCACAGCCTGTAACTTATCCCGGTGCGAGGGCTACATACTCTGTTGCTGAAGGTATTGATGTTTATGCAGAGTACAACCAGGACAGTACTTTTGGTCAGAGCGATTCTGTTGCGGTAGGATCTTTAGGATCTGTTGGAGGAATAGATTATGCAGTATCTTATTATGACGGAAATGGGACACAGAACCTTATAGATGTTGTTTTAAGTTATGCATTGGCTGGAATGGATGTAGGCGTTAATCTTGATTACCACTGGTTAGATGATAGTGCGAAAGCTCCTGGAGCTGATGATACGGCTTACGGAGTTGCTGTTTATCTAAATCCTTCTTTAGGACAAGGCGTTACAGTACCGGTAAGACTTGAGTATGTAAATCAGGGAACAAGCGGAATATACGGAGGAATTGGAGAATCAGCTTATTCTGTAACAGTTACGCCTACGTACAAGCCTACGGATAACACATATATAAGATGCGAGCTTGCGTATGTTTCTACAGATGCGAATGCTTTTTCCGATGATAAAGGCAATCCTAAGGATAATAAAACATTCTTAGGATTTGAAGCTGGATTCCTGTTCTAAATTTTTAGGGGCTTTTGCCCCTTTTATCCTGCTGATGCTGAGCTCATCACCTTTGAAGGGCTTTTTGCCCTTTTCTTAATCTGATTTTATATTTAAAATAAAAATGGTTTAATATTGCATACGCCATTCTTTCTTCCTTTTATTTTTCTGTCTGCAGGTGTTCTTTTTTACAGTCTTACAGAAATTTCTTTATCTATATATATCCCTTTGATATTTTTTGCGGTGGCTTTTTTGTTTAGAGAAACTTCTGGATTTTTTGCTTTTCTTATCGGGATATTTTTAACTGGTATTTTTATCTCAAAAAAGGAGAGCTTTCCGCTGGTAAAAGAATATGGATCATTTATTAGCTGTACCGTCAGTACGGTTCCAAAATACAGATCTGATGGAATATTTTTTAGGTGTAAGGTTGATAAATCTGAAATAAAGTCTTTAAATGGAAGGGAGATAGATGTTTTTATAAAAACCGATAGACCTTTCAATCAGGATATATTTTACAGATATAAAATCTCTTTTTTATCCTTTATAATCTATAACGGCGAAAGCGTAAAGGCGTATCCTTCCAATGAATTTATAAGGGTTGAAGACAGAGGGGGTCTGTTTTCATATTTGTGGGATTTTAAAAGATTTTCAATCATGAGCTTTGATGACAAAACCGATGACAAAGATCTTTTTGCTCTTGGGCTTGCTCTTATATTTGGCGAGAAAGGTTTTATTGGGAGCAGTATGAAAGATATGTTTATAGATTCAGGACTTACCCACTTACTTGCAATATCAGGTCTTCATATAGGAATAATAGTATCTATAATATTCTTCCTGTTTTCTTTCTGGGGAAAGAGAGCCGTTTATATATTAACAGCTTT
>Ga0256914_1003526_pt1 | contig 12274 bp, 9 predicted proteins | sample HulkmetaG_FD_191571 | JGI IMG/M metagenome (GOLD analysis project Ga0256914, IMG submission 191571) | Hydrothermal chimney microbial communities from Main Endeavour vent field at the Juan de Fuca Ridge, Pacific Ocean - Hulk | ecosystem: Environmental > Aquatic > Marine > Hydrothermal vents ...
ATAAGGCTTTATCAAGTTGGTTTTTTTTGTAAAAAGCTTTGCCAAGCAGATATTTTATAACAGGAAAAAACTCTGAAAAATCATCAGCAATTTTCAAATAACTATACGCTTCACTTTCTTGACCAATTAGATTTAAAATAGTATAAATTTCAGACAGAATATATCCAACTAATTCTCTATTTTTTTCAGCAATTTCTGGATCATTGAGAGCTTTTTTAAAAAATTTCAAAGCATTTATATACTTTTTTAAAATTTTGTAGCTTTCAGCTATTTGGAGATTTATGTAATAATCTTTTTTTTCTATATTTTCTAATATCTTTAAGTTTCTTACCTGTTTTTTTTCAAGGTCTTCCCTATTATTGTAACCAATATGAACTATTTCTATATTTGTAAATTCTATTTGATAGATTTGTTCCGGGTATGTAATCTGCTCATGAACAGGGTATTTAAAATGTATATCTCTGTTATTTGGAAAAATTCTCAACTGATATGATATTGTGCTATCTGCCTGGTTTAAAAGTTTAATAAAGTAAAGTTTTTTACTATTTAATTTGCTTTTTATTAAATTTAATTTTTCTATATTTTCTTCTGTTATTCTATCATCTGCGTCTATCCATAGGATAAAATCTTTAGTTGCAAGTGATAGGGAGTAGTTTCTTGCTTTTGAAAAATTGTATTCCCACTTTATCTGTTTTAAGACAATCTCTTTATCTAATGATAAAAATTCAAGAGTTCCATCTTTTGAACCTGTATCAACTACAACAATTTCATCTGAAAATTGCTTCAGTATAGGGATAAGAGATTTTAAATTTTCAAGTTCATCTTTTACAATTAATGTTGTAGATAATTTCATAACATCATTTATACTTTATAGAAAAAGAAAAAACAAGCTAATTTGGTAACAAATTTGCATTTCAATATTAAGAAGTTTAATTTACTTAGGGGATAATATGGCAAAAGATCCAAGAAAAACAGAACCGGCCACGCCGAAAAGAAGGAATAAAGCAAGAGAGGAAGGCCAGGTTGCAAGGAGTATAGAGCTGAACAATGCTGTAATATTCCTTGCTATTATTCTGAATTTTATTTTACTATCAAAATATGTTTACAGTCATTTATTTGACATTTTTAGATGGGGATTTTCAGATTGTTTATTATTTAAAATAAACCAATCAAGCCTGTATAATTTAATGGCATATGTAATGAAGAACTTTTTAATAATAATTTTACCATGGTTAGGAATAATTATGTTTTTTGGTTTAGTTGTAAATATTTATCAGGTTGGTTGGAAAATCACATGGAAACCTGTAATGCCAAAACTTTCTAAAATTAATCCACTTAAAGGTTTTGGAAGATTTTTTTCAGTTCAATCACTTTTAAATTTGGTTAAATCAATTTTAAAAATGGTAATAGTTGGGACAGTACTCTACTTTGCATTAAAAGATGAAGCAAGAAACATTATTCCACTTATGGACCAATCTGTTGGGCAAATTTTCATTTATATATCAAAAGTTACATACAATATTTTTCTTAAGGTGCTGATGATTCTGATTCCACTTGGAATACTTGATTATCTTTATCAGAAATATGATTTTGAGGAAAATCTTAAAATGACAAAAGAAGAAGTAAAAGATGAAAGAAAATTAGCAGAAGGAGATCCTCAAATAAAAGCAAAAATTAGAAGTAAGCAGTTTGAAATTGCTAAAAGAAGAATGCTTCAAGAAGTGCCAAAAGCTGATGTTATTATTACAAATCCAACACATCTTGCAATAGCACTTCAGTATGATAAACTATCAATGGAAGCACCAAAAGTAATAGCAAAAGGTGCAGGATTAATTGCAGAGAGAATTAAAAAGATAGCACAGGAAAATGATATTCCAATTGTTGAAAACAAACCACTTGCAAGGGCATTATTTAAAATAGTTGAGCTTGGTGATTTTATTCCAGAAAATTTTTACAAAGCAGTTGCTGAAGTATTGGCGTATGTTTACAAATTAAAAAATAAAATTTGATGATGTATAAAAGTAGCAGTGTTGACGGAGGTGTTAAGGGTTTGTTAATGTTGAGCTTTGAATTAATTATTTTGGCACAATGATTGCACAATGAAAAATAAAATTATAGATGAAATTTAGAGGAGAAAATGGCACAGGCAGAAACAAATGCATTTGATTTTAAAAATATTTTTAAAAATAAAGATGTTTTAGTATCTTTGGTTGTTGTATTATCAATTGCATTAATTATCATTCCACTTCCTACTGGTATATTAGATTTGACACTGTCAATTAATCTGACATTTGCAATAGTGATTTTACTCATTACAATGTACACTCCGCAATCACTTGATTTTAGTGTGTTTCCATCTTTATTGTTAATTACCACTATTTTCAGGCTTGCTTTAAATATCTCATCTACAAGATTAATCCTTTTAAATGGCACTCAGGGTACAGATGCAGCTGGTAAAGTGATACAAGCTTTTGGAGAGTTTGTTGTTGGTGGTAATTATGTTGTTGGTGGTGTTATTTTCGCAATATTAGTTTTAATAAACATAAAGGTTATTACAAGTGGTTCTACTCGTATTTCTGAAGTAGCTGCAAGATTTACATTGGATGCTATGCCTGGTAAGCAGATGAGTATAGATGCTGATCTCAATGCTGGAATAATTACAGAAGAGGAAGCAAGAGAGAGAAGGGAACAGATTAGAAGAGAAGCTGACTTTTTTGGTGCTATGGATGGTGCCACAAAATTTGTTAGTGGTGATGCAATGGCAGGGCTTATTATAACTGTAATTAACATATTAGGTGGCTTTGCTATTGGTGCGTTAAAAGGTATGCCTTTGTTAGAAGCATTAAAAACATATACTGTGTTAACTATTGGTGATGGTCTTGTTTCTCAAATTCCTGCAATTACAATATCACTTGCCACTGGTATACTTGTTTCCAGGGCTGCATCAAAGGAAAGCCTTGGTGGTGAAATTGGTAGTCAAATTTTTGGCTATCCAAAAGCTTTATCAATTGCATCAATAACATTGACATTTTTCTCATTAATTCCAGGCTTGCCAAAATTACCATTTATGATTCTTGCAGTTGCAGCTGGTACAGGGGCTTATTTTGCTGATAAAATAATTGATAAAAAGAAAATAGAAGAGATTCAGAAAGAGGAAGAGGAAGCTAAAAAAGCCCATCCTGTGGAAACAATAGAGACTATTCCACCTGTTGACTTAATAGAACTTGAAGTAGGTTATGGACTGATACCTCTTGTTGATCCAAAACAGGATGGTGAGTTAATTGAAAGGATTAAATCTCTTAGAAAACAATTTGCACTTGATATGGGGTTTGTAATACCATCAGTTAGGATTAGAGATAACCTACAATTGAAACCAAATGAATATGCAATATTAATTAAAGGGAACATTATAACTAAAAGTGAGGTGCTTCCAGGACATTATCTTGCAATGGATCCAGGAACTGTTACTGAAGAAATTCCTGGTATAAAAACACTTGAGCCAGCCTTTGGTTTACCAGCTTTATGGATAAAAGAGGATGCAAAAGAAAGAGCTCAGGTTGCTGGTTATACAGTGGTTGATATTACCACAGTTATAGTTACTCATTTAACAGAGATTTTAAAAGACCACTGCTATGAGCTGTTAACAAGACAGGAAGTGCAAAATATTATAGATTCAGTTAAAAATAATTATCCAAAGCTTATAGAGGAGCTTATACCAAATATACTTTCACTTGGTCAGGTTCAGAAAGTATTGCAAAACCTGTTAAGAGAGCAGGTGCCAATTAGAGATATGCAAACTATTCTTGAAACTCTTGCTGATTATGGTGTGATAACAAAAGAGATAGACATTTTAACTGAATATGTAAGACAATCACTTTTTAGAACAATAACTGCACAATATGTTGGAGAGGATAATATTTTAAGAGTGGCAACACTTGCTCCTAATATAGAAGATGCTATTTCAAATGCAATTCAGAGAACTGAGCATGGTGCATTTTTGTCACTTGAGCCTGCAACAGCAAATTCTATAATTAGCAAAGTAAATAAAGTGTCTGAAAAATTTCAGATTTTAGGAGCTCCAGTTGTGATTTTAACAGCTCCTATAGTAAGATTTCATTTAAGAACATTGCTTGAAAAATATGTAAGAAGAGTTACAGTTTTATCTCATAATGAGATTGTGCCTAATATTTCCATAGAATCAGTTGGTGTAATTGATTAATTTTAAAAAGAGGTTAATATGAAAGTAAAAAAATTTCAAGCAGCAAGTATGAATGAAGCTATGAGACTTGTTAAAAATGAGCTTGGTAGAGATGCGGTTATTTTATCTACAAAAAAAATAAAAAAAACAGATAGTTTTGGAATTTTTTCAAGGGAATGGATTGAAATTGAAGCTGCTATTGATTATAATGATGAGTATGAGCCTGCTTTTAAAAGAGAAAGTATTGCTGGGGATAATCCAAATTTAGCTAAAGAGATTCATAATCTTAAAACTCTTTTACAGGAATATATTTCAAATACACAAGAAGTAAAAAAGGAAGTACCTAAATTAAAAAATATGATGCAACTTCTAATGAAGCAATCAGGTGTGTTTGCAGCAGATTCACTTGAGGATAAGCTTTATTATATATATGAAGATTTATTAATGCAGGAAGTTAGAGATAAAATTGCTTATCAAATAATTGAAAATTTGAGTTTTGAAGTTGAAAATATTGAAAATTTAAGTATAGAAAGAATAAGGAAGTTAATAAAAATCAAAATGAAAAATAAAATTAAGATATTTTCTGAAGAAGAAAAAAAGGGTTTACCTAAAATTATAACTTTTATTGGCCCAACAGGTGTTGGCAAAACAACTACACTTGCAAAAATAGCTGCCAAATGTAGATTAATAAACAAGAAAAAAACAGCTCTATTTACATTTGACACTTATAGAATAGCTGCAGTAGAGCAGTTGAAAATTTATGGTGAAATTTTAAAAACTCCAGTTATAGTTATTAATAAAAAAAGTGAATTTAAAGAGAAGTTAAATACATTTAAAGATTATGATTATATTCTGGTGGATACTGCTGGCAGAAGCCAGAGAGATAATTTTCATATAAAAAAATTAAAGGAATATTTGAATTTTCCAATGGATATACACTTAGTTTTAAGTGCAACAACTAAAGAGAAAGACCTTGATGATATTATCTCAAGGTTTTCAATAATTCCATATTCATCTTTGCTTTTTACAAAATTAGATGAAAGCTCAACTTTTGGGAATATTTATAATAAAGCTTTTGAAACAGGTAAGCCTCTCTCATATTTTACCACAGGCCAGAGAGTGCCTGAAGATATAGAGGTTGCAAGTAAAGATAAATTAATAGATATGATTTTTGAATATAATTAGAAAGGAGTTAAATAACTATGGATCAGGCAACAGGGCTTAGAAATATATCAAATGGTAAAAAGATAACAAAAGTAATTGCAGTTACAAGTGGTAAGGGTGGTGTAGGAAAAACAAATCTTATATCTAATATAGGTTATATGTTGTCAAAAAAAGGGAGAAAAGTTCTTCTTATGGATGCTGACCTTGGGCTTGGCAATGTTGATATATTACTTGGCCTTGCACCAAAATACAATATATCCCATGTTTTTAAGGGTGAAAAAAGCATATTAGATATTATTGTTGAGGGACCTGGAGGAATGAATATTATTCCTGCTTCATCAGGAATACAGAAAGTTACTGACCTCAGTAATTCAGAAAAGTTGATTTTAATGGAGCAATTTGATTCTTTAGAAACAGAATATGATTATTTTTTAATAGATACTGGTGCTGGAATTTCAAAAAATGTTACATATTTCTGTGTTGCATCACAAGAAATAATTGTTGTTGCCACTCCAGAGCCTACAAGTATAACTGATGCATATGCTTTAATGAAAGTATTGTATAAAGATTATCAGGAAAAGAAATTTAATCTTATTGTTAATATGGCTCAGAATAAAAATGATGCTTTACAGGTTTACAATACTTTGAGCCTTGTTGTTGATAAATATCTTGGAATGGATCTTTCTCTTTCTTATCTTGGTTTTATTCCAGTAGATAAGAATTTTCCATTAGCTGTTAGAAAACAGAAGTTAATTAGTGAAGTTTTTCCAGAATGTGATGCTGCAAAAAGTTTTATGAATTTAATAAAAAAAATAGAAAAATTCGATGTTGATATGTCATCAAAAGGGAGCATTCAATTTTTCTGGAATAAACTAATAAATTTATAAGAGGTTGTTGTGAAGCCATACGTAAACAAAGAAGAGCTTATTAATTCAATGTTGCCTCGAGTAAAACAGATAGCTTCTCAGATATATGCTAAATTTGCACATATTGGAAGCAATCTTGAATATGAAGACCTTGTACAGGTTGGGGTTATTGGGCTTATTGATGCAGCTAACAAATATGATCCTACAAGGGATAACAAGTTTGAAACCTATGCAGAATTTAGAATTAGAGGAGCAATTATTGATGAATTAAGGAAAGAAGATTGGCTACCTCGTTGTATGAGAGATACAATTAAAAAAGTTGAAAGTGCAATGAAAAAATTAGCAACTCAATTAATGAGGGAGCCAACAGAAGAAGAAATTGCAAAAGAATTGAACCTGCCACTTGATACTGTTTTTGAAGCAATGAAAAATATTTCTGATTCACAATTGTTATGTTACGATGATATAGAGCCATTTATAGTTTTTAAATCAGATTATTATGACCCATATCAATATGCAGTTGAAAATGAACTAAAGGATATTCTTGCTCAGTGCATTGAAAGGCTTGATGAGAAAGAGCAGTTGATTCTGTCTCTATATTTTTATGAAGGGTTGACTTTAAAAGAGATAGGTGAGATTCTTGATTTAACAGAATCAAGAGTTTCTCAAATAAGAAGCACTGCATTTAAAAAATTAAAAAAATGTTTCCATGAGTTTGTGGATTAGATGGCTTTTTTAGAAAACCTCAGCTCTTTTTAAAGAGGGATTTTTAATGTCTTTCTCAGATAAAATCACATTAAATATATTGTCAATTGGCCATTTAATATTAATATCTGGATCATTCCAGATTATTCCTCTTTCATAATCTGGAGCATATTCATTGGTCATTTTATAATGAATCTCTGCAAAATCTGAAATTGTTAAAAATCCATGAGCAAAACCTGGTGGGATATACAAAATTCTTTTGTTTTCAGATGAGAGGGGAACTCCCACCCATTTTCCAAAGGTTGGTGAATCTTTTCTTATATCCACAGCTACATCAAATATTTCTCCATTAATACATCTTACAAGTTTTCCCTGTTCAAATGGCGGTAATTGGTAATGTAACCCTCTTAAGACGTTTTTTATTGAAAATGAATGGTTATCCTGATTAAAATTAGCATTAATGCCATTTTTAGAAAAGTCTGAATATTTATAGGTTTCCATAAAAAAACCTCTGTCATCTCTGAAAACTTTTGGTTCTATTAAAATTACATCTTTAATCTCCAATTCTATAAAATTAAATGGCATTATCTCCTCCTGAAAGTTAAATAAATTCTATTTCCAACAGTTTTTTTACACCCTGTTTTATTGGTAAGATTTCTTTTTTATTTGCTGCTCTCTCAATATTTTTGCAAATATTGTAAATATCCATTAATTTAATGCTTGCTGCTGCTCCTTTTAACGCATTTGCTAATTTTTTGATTTCATCAAAATCTTCTTCTTTCACCTTTTTTTCAAGTTTGGTTGTTAACTCAAAAAAAGTATTTTTAAAAGACTCTATAAGTTTATTAATAATATCTGTATTATTTCCAGTAAGTTCCTTTAAATATTCATGATCAAATTCAACCTTTCTATCTCTAACTATAACTTTTTCCTCTGGTATAAATTGCAAAAGGATCTTTATTAAAAGTTCCTTATCTATTGGTTTAAATAAATATCCATCAAATCCTTTTTCTTTTAAAAAATTTACTTCATCATTAAGAGTAGCTGCTGTGAGAATAATTAAGGGAATATGTTTTTGTTTTAGTTTAATTAAATTTTTGGGAAGATTGGGCTTGATATTACCATTTTTTTCAATTTCTCTCAAAATTTCTGCTACTTTAACACCATCCATTTCAGGCATATGCCAATCTAAAAATATTAGGTCAAAATCATCTTCTGCAATATAATCTAATGCAATTCTCCCATTTTCAGCTATTTTCACATCTATTTTCAAATTTTCTAAAATTTTTTTAATAAGTATTTGATTAACTTCATTATCCTCAGCAACTAAAACTTTAACATCTTTAAAGAAAAATTTGTTGTAGTCTGAATAATCTTCCAATGGAAATTCATCCTCTTTTGCAACTTGAAGAGGCAGTTTTATTATAAATTTGCTTCCTGAACCAAGAGTGCTCTCTATCTCAATAGTACCATTGTAATGTTTTACTATTTTATCTACAATAGCAAGCCCAACACCTGTGCCACCAAATTTTCTTGTAACAGAAGAGTCTACCTGTGTGAAAGGTTCAAATATTTTTTCATACATATTTTCAGCAATTCCTATTCCAGTATCATAAATTATAATTTCAACTGTTTCAATGTTATTTTTTAAAGATAAAACATTGGCTTTGATGCCAATTTTACCTTTTTCTGTAAATTTTATTGCATTGTCTAAAAGATTTGAAATTACCTGCTGAATTTTTGACGGGTCGCCTATATAATATTTATTTAATTTTTTATCAATGCTGTGCTCAAGTATCAATTTCTTTTTTGAAGAAGCTTCATGAAAAGATTCAATGGTATTCTCTATAACATGCATTAAATTAAAAGGTCTTTCTTCAAAAGCCAGATCTTCAGATTCTATTTTAGATATGTCTAAAATATCATTTAAAATAGATAATAAATTGTTTGATGAAGATTTGATTATATCAAGATACTCTTTTTGCTTGTCTCTATCCTCTGTATTGTAAAGAATATCAATAAATCCTAAAATAGCATTCATTGGTGTCCTTATTTCATGACTGATTGTTGCAAGAAATTGGCTTTTTGCCTTACTTGATTCCTCTGCTTTTAATTTGGCTTCTTTCTCTTTTTCAAGTAAGTTTTCATTTTCTATTTGCAATTGAAGTAATTTTACAAAATCATTGTGTTGCTTAAAAGCATAGAAGAATAGAATTGATAAGAAAAAAAATATTGCAATGGCAATGAATACGCCATTACTTTCACCAGATATAATTACTTTATAAGCAAGAGTTAAGGGCATAGGTGTAATATAAGTTACAAGTATGGTTTTATCATAAAATAATGCCTGTATTCCAAGGGTAATAAGGGTAAACATTATAAAAACATTTGCAATAATAGGGAAAAACATAAATTGTTTATATGGAAAAAGAGGGATAACTGCCCAGCCAATACCTAATAAAGTTGTTACAATGAGGTAATATTTTCTCAATAGTTTTTGATTTTTATTTTTTAATTTAAAAACATAGAACACTCTTATTACTGCAAGAACAATCATCAATACAAGCCAGACAGTAATCAAATTTTTATTCTTAATATAATTCCACAATACAAGAACAACCAGCAGGCTTCCTAAAATTACAGCAGTATTACTGATTAAACTTTTGCTGAAAAGTATATCAAGTTTTTTGGATTCTATTTTATCTCTGATATTTTTCATAAAAAATCTATATTTTCTTCTCCCATTCCCATGCTGTTTTAATAATAAATTCGAGATTATCATACATTGGTTTCCATTTTAATGTTTCTCTTATTTTTGTAGAATCTGCAGTTAGTGCAGGTGGATCTCCTTCACGCCTGCCAACTTCTTTAACCGGAAAATCAATGCCAGTAACCTTTTTAGCCATATTTACAACTTCTCTAACTGAATAACCATGTCCATAGCCAAGGTTAAATATATCGCTTTTTCCATTATTGAGCAGATACTCAAGTGCATCAATATGTGCTGCGCCAAGGTCATTAACATGAATATAATCTCTAATACAAGTACCGTCTGGTGTGTTATAATCTGTGCCATAGATTTCAAGCTTTTCAAATTCACCTTTAGCTGTTTTTAAACACCTTGTAATAAGATGAGTTGCTTCTTTGTATCTTTGTCCAAGCTCTCCCTCTGGGTCAGCACCAGCAACATTAAAATATCTCAATGAAATGTAATTAAATTCATTTTCAGCATATGATAGATCTTTTAAAAATTTTTCAACACATACTTTTGATTCACCGTAAGGATTAATTGGTTGTAATGGAGAATCTTCCTTCACAGGAATTTTTGCTGGAATACCATACACAGCAGCAGTTGATGAAAATATAAAATTATTAACTCCATGTTTTCTTAATTGAATAAGGAGATTAAGAGCATTGCAGGTATTGTTTTTATAATATTTAAGTGGATTTTCAACAGATTCTCCAACCTGAATAAATGCTGCAAAATGCATTACAGCAGTTATTTTGTTATCTTTTAATATTTGCTCTATAAGTTCTGTATCATTTAAATCACCTACAATTAATTCTCCATAAAGGACAGAATCATCATGGCCAGTTGATAAGTTGTCAAGTATTAATAGATTATACCCCTTTTTGCCAAGTAATTTTACAACATGAGACCCAATATATCCAGCTCCACCTGTTACAAGGATCTTTTCTTTCATATTAGCCTCCAAAAAATTTAAACAATATTTAGCAGATAGTCACCATATCCACTTTTTTTATACTCTTTTGCAATTTCAATTAATTCACTTTTAGAAATCCAGCCATTTTCATATGCTATCTCTTCAATACATGCAATTTTCAATCCCTGTCTTTTTTCAATTGTTTCAATGAAATTGCTTGCATCAATAAGGCTATCATGTGTGCCAGTATCAAGCCATGCAAAGCCTCTTTTTAAAAGTTTAAGCTTTAATTTGTTTTCTTTTAAATATTCAGCATTTACATCAGTAATTTCAAGCTCATTTCTCCAGGAAGGTTTTATATTTTTTGCTATTTCCACAACATTATTATCATAAAAATAGAGTCCTGTAATTGCATAATTTGATCTGGGATTTTTAGGCTTTTCAACAACTTTAATTACATTACCATTTTCATCAAACTCTGCAATACCATACCTTTCTGGATCTTTTACATAGTAGCCAAATATATATGCACCACCATTATTTTCCACTTCCTCTTTTACCTCATTTAAATCTCTTCCAAAACCATGACCATAGAAGATATTGTCTCCAAGTATAAGGGAAACAGAATCATTTCCAATAAATTCTCTGCCAATAATGAATGCTTCTGCAATGCCTCTTGGTTCTTTTTGCTCTTTATATGAAATATTTAAACCAAGTTTTTTACCATCTCCAAAAAGATTTTGAAATTTTGGAAGGTCTGTGGGAGTTGAGATTATTAATATATCTCTAATTTTTGCAAGCATAAGAACTGATAGAGGATAATATATCATAGGTTTATCATAAATTGGAAGAAGTTGCTTGCAAATAACTTTAGTTACAGGGAAAAGCCTTGTGCCTGATCCACCTGCCAAGATAATACCTTTCATAAATCTACCTCTCTATTTTTAATAATGTCTATTAATATTACACTATTTTTTATTTAAAATCAAATATGAAGTTTGCTTAACTCTTTAAAAATTTAAAGTTGAATTTTTCTACCTTATATGTAATGTATATTAATAAATGTTAATTGAATGAGGTTTTAATTTATTAAATCAATGGAAAATATCCTCAAATAACAGAAGGAAATGGTTGTTAGTAAAATATTGTTTGACAAAGATATTAAAATATATTAATATTGAAATAATTGAATCATAATTCATTAAAAAGGAGTGAAAAATGAAAAGATTTCTTCTAACTATTATTTTTTTATTATCTGTTTCACTAAGTTATGCAGGTGTTAATTACAACACATTACCCACGAGGATTGTTCTTGACCCAGCAAACAGCTTTTTAGGTTTGCCAATACCTTTGCCAAATGATATTAATTCAGCTATTTTAAATGAAGATGGTTCAGCAATTCAGCTACCTATTACTGGTTCTGAGCCAGCAGATGTTCAGATGCTTTACCAGGCTATTAACCTTTTAAAAATCAAAGGTTTACCAGCAAATACATTTTTAACCATTCCTTTAAATAATGATACTAAGCTTGATATTTCATCACTCTATCAAAATATATTTTTAATTCCATTTATGGTGAATGTATCAACATCTCCTTCAATAAATCCAGCGCCATCAATTGTAGCAGGTCCCAATAATCTAATAATAACTCAAGATGGTAATATTATAAAAGTTAT
>Ga0256914_1003527_pt1 | contig 12270 bp, 7 predicted proteins | sample HulkmetaG_FD_191571 | JGI IMG/M metagenome (GOLD analysis project Ga0256914, IMG submission 191571) | Hydrothermal chimney microbial communities from Main Endeavour vent field at the Juan de Fuca Ridge, Pacific Ocean - Hulk | ecosystem: Environmental > Aquatic > Marine > Hydrothermal vents ...
GGCTACGGGCGCGCGTTGTTGCGTTGGCCGTTTTCTGCTTGCTACTCCCTCCAGCAGGGGCTGGTGAACTGGTTTTGGAATCCCCGGACGTTGGGTGGCGTTCTCCCGCCGAGCCCGTCCGCATCCGTGTTCCCGACGATTGGCCGTTGGAGCTGTTGCAAAGGTTGGCGCTCGAACTGGATGGTGTGGACATTACCGGTATGCTGGAGCGGGATGGACCTCATGTCGTCTATCGTCCGGTGGAGCCACTGTCACCCGGCGAGCACGAACTTCGAGTGGTGGAGTATCTGCCCGATGGTGGAGTGGAGGAGCGCGCCGTGTGGCGGATCGAAATCCGGCAGTCGCGGGCCTTCCGGGAGCTGGACGGTTCGGTTCAGGCCGATCTTACTGCTTCTGCCAAACTCGGTGCCTCGTCGGGCTGGGATCCCCATCTGCCGGATGGGTCCGCCCAAGGCAGCCTCTCCGCCGGGGGAAGCCTTTCCGAGGGGGAGTGGCGTGCGGAGGGCCGGGTGAAGCTGGGTTACCAGGACAGCGGTGCCGGCTCGGCGGCGGGAAGACACCTGGAGCTGATCGATTATCTGGTGCGGATCGAGCACCGCACCATGGGCGCCACCGCCGGCCACTTCTCCCCGTTGGGTCGCAGCCTCATCAGTGCCGGCACGAGTTACCGTGGTCTGGGCATGGACTTCGGTGAAATCGACCGCCGTCGGTTCCGCGCGGCGCTCTTTGCCAGCCGGGCGGACAGCGAAAGCGGATTCCAGCACGGGCTGGGCGTGACCGATCCCGACAATCGCCTGGCCGGGGGCAGTTTTACCCTCTTCCCTTTTGCGGAACGGCCTGAACGCCTGGCGCTGCAGGGCATGGCCTTCAGGGGCACTGCAACCACCGGCGGCGAAGGCACCTTCGGTGGAGGAGAGCTCGAAACCGGCGATGGTTTCAGTCTTTCCGCGGCAAGCCATCTGCTGGACGGTCGGCTGCAGCTGAGGGCGGAGTATGCCCGGACACGGTGGGATGCCGACGGCTCCGGTGGGCTGGCTTCTTCCGAAAGGGATGACGCCTGGTTGTTGGGCATGCGGTGGGATGGCCGCTTGAACGAGGCTTCCGGAACGCCCCTCGTTTGGAGCCTTTTGGTGAGTCATGGACGTATCGGCCCCTATTTCCGCAGCTTGATGAATCCCGCTTTGCAAGCCGACCAGGAAGCAACCCGTATCACGGTTGGAGGATCACTGGGTGGGTGGCGGGCCGGTGTGAGCATCCAGCGAACGCAAAACAACGTGGATGGCTCATCGATCTATCCCACGTCCCGGCTGGACAGCCTTTCCGCCGATCTTTCGTACCGTTTCAGTCAACCCTTGGGGGGGGTGGTCGAAAACCTGGGGCTCGCATACGGACGGAAACGGGGCCGCCCCGTGGATATCCCCGTGGGTTATCGTTTTACGCTGGCCGATGACCGCAACCGCAGCCTGATCGGCCGCATGGGACTTCTGCTGCTGGGTGGGCGTGGCAGCCTGGAACTTTCGCGAGCCTGGTATGACGATTATTCGGGAACCGCACCGGATACCGTGACCGATGGTTGGAAGGTGGGGTTCCATCGCACTTTTCTCGACAACCGGTTGAGCTTCGCTCCTGATCTTGGAAGACAGGTGACTCGCCACCGGAACACCGACCGCGAGCTGACCACGGAAAACTATCAGCTGCCCATCACGGTTACCGGTCTTCTGCATCAGAGGCTGTCATTTGGCCTGACCCCCTCGTTGAACCGTGTCCGCGACGACGCCGACTCCACCGATACCGAAACCCGTACCCTGAGCGCTTGGGCCGCCTGGACCGTCATGGAGCCCAAGGCCAACCGGCCGTCGGTCACCCTGAGCTTGAGCGGCATGCACCAGGAGGTGGACGCCGATGGCGGCGGAGGCTATCGCGAGTGGCAGGTGTACGCCGGGATGAGGATTGGATATGGCGGATCGGAATGAGGGCGGCATCATGAAGCTGGGTCCTTTCAAGGTGATTGGTGGTGTGGCGGCGCTTCTGGCGAGTGCGTGGTGTTCTGGAGTTCGGGCCGATTTCCAGTCGGTGACGGGTTCGGCGGCGCCGTCCGGGGTTTCCATGCAACAGCCCTCCATGGTGAACCTGGCCTGGGATGTGCGGGTTCAGTTCCCCTTTCCTCCCAATGCTCCCGTCGACCAGGTGGGTTCCTCGACGCTGGAGATCGGGATTCCGTCAGGCGCGGGCTGCCAGCCTTTGCAGACATTGCAACGAGCCATTTCGGACACCATCCAACTGGCGCAGGCCGCACCTTTCAACGGTTCTGCCACCTTGTCCGAGCAAGTGGAAATCTCCCGGGCCCTGGTGGCGGCTGCTCGTCAGCGTGGAGCCAACGCCATCGCATTGTGCCGCACTTTCCAGGAGAGCCTTTCCGTCAACACCTTCGATGCCCGCGTGCTGCTGCCCATTCGCAGCGGCGGCATAGACGCCACCGATTTCGCGTTGACCTACATTCGCATGCGGTTCGACGACGGTGCCGTTTCCCGACTGGTGGAAACCGGCACTCCGCTTCGAATCGATGCCGAAATCCAGTATCAGGGCCGGGGATTGCTCAGGGCGCGATGGGAGGTGGCCGATCCCGGATCCACCCGAGGCGCCCCTTTGTATCGGCCGTTGAGCACGGTTCATCGTTACTTGACCGGAGACGGCCGAACGGTATTGCAGGGGCCGCAATTGCCTACCCAGCTTTCAGGATTGCACCTGGTGCGTCTCCGCATTCTGGAGCCACAGATCGATGCGCCGGGCTTGGTGTTGCGATATTTCGTGCAGGGTGGAAGCAATCGGCTGCCCGCTGACGGCGCGGTGGAACTGATCGCGCCGCCACCGGGAACACGGCTGGATCGAGGCATCGAGCTGAAGTGGGGGACGGTGCCTGGTGCGGTGGCTTACCGGCTGGAGTTCCTCATCGATCGGGCGGGCGTTGAAGATCCGCTTCATTGGTCACCGGACGGTTCGGCTTCACCGGACGCAGCCCAATTGGTTCCTGGAGACCGGGCTCACGCCCTTCTCTCCCGCATGGTGTCCTCGCGGATCGCGGGTCGGACGGGACACTGGCGTGTCGTGGCGCTAGGAGATGAAGGACGTCCCATCGCCACCAGCCCATGGCGGCCGTTCGTGGCAGATGGTGAACCCCATGGAGGATCTTGAGACCCGTCGTCTGGTGATCGACATCGGTCAGGGCTCGGAAAGTGCCCTGCGAGCACTCTACGACAGCCACTCTTCTTCCATCTACCGCTTCGCCTTGTCCCGCCTGAGCGATTCTGCCGAGGCGGCCGACGTCGTCAATGATGTCTTTTACGAGGTGTGGCGATCCGCGGCCAAACGTTTTCGGGGAGATTCGAAGGTGAGCACTTGGCTGCTGTCCATCGCCAACCACAAGGTGATGGATCGACTGCGTCGGCGCGGTCGAGAGCCGGCCCGGGTGGACGGTGAGGCGGTGGATACCGCGCTCGACCGCATGGTGGCCGAGAACATTTCCGACGAACCGCCGGGAGAAAGCGCCGTCGCTGCGGCGCAAGACGCGGATCGGATACGGCACTGCCTGAAAATGTTATCCCCCGCATTGCGTCAGGCCGTTTATCTCGCATTTTTCGAGGACCGTTCCTATGGCGAGATCGCCATCATTCTCGAATGCCCCGAAGGAACGGTGAAAACCCGAATCTTCCACGCCCGACGTCGGCTTCGCGAATGCCTGGACGCGATGGGCCAGGGGCAGGAGTGAACCGGCTACCCTACTTGTTCGACCCAATGGGTGCTCTCCCCATTTTTTGAGGCTGTGCGATGACGCGGAAGAACGATTCCCATCCCTTGGAGGCATTGACCTGGCTGGTCAATGGCACGTTGGACGAAGAGGAACGGCGTCGTGTCGAAGCGCATCTTGCCGAATGCGAACGGTGCCGGCGGGAGTACCGTTTTCTCAAGGCACTGAGGCAGAGCGTGAAGACGCATTGGGAAGAGGACTCGCCCGGTGAATTGGGATGGGCGCGACTGCAGCGTCGAATCCAAGACGAGGAGAGCTCCCTTTCGGAACACCGGTGGCGCCGCGTTGGGGTGGCTGCGGCGGTGATGGTGATCGTACTGCAGGCCGGTGTCATCGGTTACCTCGTCCAGCGGGCGCCAGGTGAGACGGCCTACCAACCGCTGGGTTCGATTGAGGAGCCCGTACTCCAGGTGCGTTTCCGGGAGGACGCCACCGAAGGGCAGTTGCGCCGGCTTCTGCTCGAAGCCGAGGTGGAGGTGGTGGGCGGCCCCGGCGGATTGGGCATCTACCGGGTGCGCCCACTGCATTCTCGCCCCGGAGCGCTTGCGCGGGCGCGTGGTGTATTGGCGAACTCCCCTTTGGTGGAGGAGGTGCAAGGGCCATGACATCCAAACGATGGGCGTGGATTTTGTTGTTGCCGTTTGCCGCGCTCGCGCAAGAGCAGGTTCTATCCCCCAAAGTGGTTCCCGGTGTTCAGCTGAATCCTCCAATGGAGATTCAGAACCGTTTTTTCCGGCAACGGCAGAAAACCGATGAAATGCCAGAGAAAGAGCACGAGCCATCCTCGACGCCGGGTGGCGCTGTCCAGAATGTGCAAGAAGAGGCTCCGATGCCGGTCCAGGACGAAGGCAGCTGGTCGGCGTCGTCTGGGGAGGAGAGCGGTGCTGCAACATCGGTGGGTGGTGGATTCGCAGGCGGCGGGCCCAAGGCCGATGTAATCCATCCCAGGCCGCGGCCTCTGGGAAGCGGCGGTTTCCTATCCGGCTCTTTGCCTGAACTGCCTCCCTTGCCCGCAGCGACCGCTTCGGTGGATCGGAACATCGAGCCCGGTGAAATTCTCATCGCCAGTGGTGATCTGGCCACTGCCCAAACGGTGGCGCAGGCGATGCGGAACGCCGGCTACGGACTGCTGCGCAGAAAGGTGCTCAAGGGTCTCGGCATGGTGTTGAGCGTGTTTCGGGTGCCGGCTGGCCAGCAGGTGACGAAGGTGGTGGAAGCGTTGCGTGCGCAGTCCCCCGATGTGTGGTTGGACGCAAACCATCGATACCGGCCTCAAGGCGCCCCGGCACGGTATGCCCACCGGTTATTGGGATGGCGTTCCGGGCCGGATTGCGGCGCCGGCCGGGTGATCGGGCTGGCCGACGGGCCGGTGAACAGGGAACACCCGGCACTTCGTGGGCGCTTGATCAACGTCGAATCGCTGCTCGGCGTGCGCGAAAAAACCGCTCCGGCGGACCATGGCACTGCTCTGGCCGGCCTGCTGGTGGGCGCGCCTGGAAGCGGCTTCGATGGGTTGTTGCCGGCTGCCAGGCTGGAGCTGGCGGTGGTGTTGCGCCGGGGCGAAGGAGACCGGGTGGACACCACCGCGGAAAAGCTGGTGACAGCGCTGGATCGGTTCGCCCGGAAAGGTGTGCCGCTGGCCGTGCTCAGCCTGGGTGGACCGCCCAATCGGTTGGTGGAGCTGGCGGTGTTGCTGGCGAGGCAGCGCGGCATGACATTGGTGGCTGCTGCGGGCAACACGCCTGGATCCGATGCCGTTTATCCCGCCGCCTACGAAGGCGTGGTGGGTGTCGCCGCCGTGGATGCCTTGAAACGTCCGATGGCGGGAGCCCGCAGGGGGGCGCACATCGATCTGGCAGCTCCCGGCGTGGATCTGTGGGTGGCGGCTTCGGGCGGCGGTGGTCGGTATCGGACCGGCACATCCTATGCGGTGCCCTTTGTCGCCGCCGCTCTGCTGTTGGAGGGAAAGGCCGCCGTATTCCGAAATGCCGAGGATCTCGGGTCACCCGGCCGTGATGACGTTTTCGGCTTGGGGCTGGTGCGTTCGACCGGTTGTGGCCACTGAAACAGACGACTATGGAGGTGAAGGCCATGAAATGGAGAGTATGTGGCGTGTTGGCGGTGCTGCTGGCACCTTGTGGCTGGGCGGCCGATGTGGTGGCGCCGGCCGGTTTGGAGAAAGCGGTGCCGCAGTTGTCCGGCAAGGCCATCGGGGCCTTGCCATCCAGGCCGCTTCCCGGCAAGGGAAATGCCGCGGCCACCGGGGCGGCGTCTCCCGGGAAGAAGGGATCCGCCGAAAAAGGCAAGCAGGTGAACAAAAATATCGGCGTTCCCGTTCCGATCAGAACATCCCCGCCGCCCAAAGAGGTTGAGAGGAGGATGAAAGGAAAACCTTCGGTGGCCAAACCGCTGCCTTCGGTGCCGAAGGTGGCGCCCGCAGGAAGAATCAAGCCATCGGCGCCTCCCGTGCCCGGTATCGAGACGAAGCCTTACCGGTTGCCTCCCGTGGTAGAAAAGGCGCCAACGGCGCCAGGTCCGGCGAAGAGCGCCAAGCCGTCGTCCCTGCCCGGGGTGCCCAAGTTGCCGGGTGTGGTGAACCGGAATGGTGTTGCCGGGGGAAAATCCGGTGGTTCCACATCTTCCGGCGCACAGGCGTCCAAGCTTCCCAGGGTGCCTGATTTGCGGCTTCCCTCCGGCAGTGGGAAGCCGAGCCAGGCAAAAGATGCGGGAGAGACACCAGCCGGAAAGGGATTTGCCATCCAACCGCCATCGGGCTTCCCGGGGGGCGGCGGGTTGCCGGTGAATCCAGCCGTTGGAGGAAAGGGGCGGGCGCCCTTGCCGGCACCGGCTTCCGGCGATTTGCCTGCGGGCGCTACCCCTGCGGAGGAACACACCGCCCAGAATAGCGTGGTCATCCGGGACGTGCGTTTCGACAACCGGCATCGCGCCGCCGATGGGTGGCCGGAATGGGACCTGGTGGTCGAACTGGAGAACACCAATCCCGCAAAACCCGCCGTGGTGAACCTGGGATACAACCAGTATGCGGGCTCGAACATCAGAGACTTTGCCTATGATCGGAACCGGCTGCTGCGCGGCATTCGTGCCTTCAAACAAGTGTTTCTTTCCCCCGGAGAGCGTAAAACGATACGCATCGTCGACGGTGGTTATACCTTTACAACCTGTGCTCAGGTCCGGCTGGTACACAGGATTAGTGCATTTGTGAATATTCCAGTGGGGCACCGGAATGTATGCCAAGGCGATCCCACGAGATGGCGGGTGGTGGCTGAAATCCATAAGTTGTGGAGCCAATATGACGGCGACGACGAAGGTCCCACCCGCTGGAATGTCTGTTGGGAAGTGTCCGGACATAGTGACTGTTTTCAAGGCTATGCCAATGACCGTGTGACAGTTCCGGAAGCCCAAGGCAGGCGGCTGAGCTTTTCCGTTACGAACCTGCGTGAGCGGAGCCTGGATGCCAGGGTGCGTATCGTGGACAGGGATCCCGGCATGTTCCAAGAAGATGACATCGGGGAAGGGTATGCCGTTGTCAGGCCCCCGTATGAACCGGACAGTGTATGGCTGAATCCCGTGCTCCGGCCGGAAGAGGCGGACGCATACTACCTGCGCAAGGCATTCATTCAAAATGTCTACTTCCGCAAAGTGGGCTCCACCGAAGCCGAAGCGGACGGCCCGCAAGGCTACCTGGAAATCCGGTTTCAATTCGTGCCGGAGTAGAGCCTTTCGGTTGCCGAGAGCGCTTGCCGTCTTTGCAAGTGGCCCAAGGGATGTTTTTGAACCCTATGGTTTCTTGGGTCGACCAATCGGGGTAAGTGAGGAAGATGATCGTGGGAGGTGCGTATGCGCTGGTGCCAAGGTATGCCGTTGTATCTGATCGCCCTGTCGATGCTGTTCCCGGCCCTGGCGCCGGCCGCGCAGGCGTCGTCCCGGCCGGACCTGGTGACCTCGATCATGGCCGACCGTTTCCAGGTGTTTCCGAACGAGCGGCTGGGGGTGCAAGTCAAGGTGTTGAACATCGGCGGGGCGTCGTCCGGCAAGGCGCGCTCCAACCTGGAGGTGGTCGTGGTGATTTCGCGCGATCGCAAGGTTGCCTTGCCCATGTCGCTTACGGGAACCATCGATTACCGCGAGGATTCGGTGTTGGCGGGCGGTTATCACCGGCGGTTGCGTTTGTCGGGCCAGAGAAAAATGTGGTCCAAACGTTTCCATGTGCGATTGCCGGTGGATCTGCGGCCGGGGCGGTGGTGGATCTGTAGCGCGGTCGACCCCCGTGACCTGATCCGGGAAAGCAATGAAAAGAACAACGTGGCATGCAAGGAGTTGCTGGTCGAAAGTCGAGGCCGGGATACGGATTCGAAGCGACCGGAACGAGAACCAAGGGCGCCGTCGCGGCAGTCCGACCGTCACAAGGAGTCGAAACAGAAAGTGATCGAGGGTCTGTTGGGCCGGATCTTCCGCGACCCCCGTTCGGAGTCGAACGCTTCCGCCCCAGCGGGAGAGGGAAAGAAACGGCGTGAAAAGGGCCGGTTCGGCAATCGGCCGCCTTCCGCATCGGCCTGCCGTGGTAAGCGTCCGCTGCCGGACCTGGAAGCCACGGCGGTCAAAACGCCGACCCGCCTGGTTCGCGGCGCGAAAACCCGCGTCAATCTGATGGTGCGCAACAAGGGGCGCGGTCGGGCGCCCGGCTATTCGGACGGGCCTTGCGGCTATCAGGTCCATATCGTGCTTGCGCCGCGGAATGGGGTGGAACTGCCCCGGGATGGACGCTATGCCGCCGGCACGCAGGTGTTACACCGCATCCGGCCCACCGCTTCCATTCCCGCGGGTAAGCGCATGCAGATTCCCCCTCATCAGAAGAAATTCCGGGTGGCCGAGTCGTTGTCCGCGGGGAGCTACTGGCTCTGTCTGGTCGTCGACCCCCACAACGGGGTGGAGGAACTCGACGAAACCAACAACGTGCGTTGCGAATACAAGGTGGAAGTGCGTTGAAGGAGCGTTGAACCGATACGGTTTTCCGCCCGACCAATCGAGCAAGGGAACTGTCAGGATGGAGGAGAGAAAAGATGCGTCGCACGCTGATCACAGCCATGATGTTGGCGGGTCTTGGTGCCCTGTCTTGGGCCGGCGGGAACGAGATGGTGAGCCGGCCGCTCGTTCTGAGTCATGGAATCGATATCGGTGGGCAAGGTAGGCAAGGAGGGGACTCTGCTAGCGCGGATGAGAGCCGGCCTGGCCGCAAGGCGTTCTCCGTAACCCATGTGCCGAACGGCGTCCGGCCTGGGTCTGGAAAGAGCCGAAAGGACCAGACGCTATCCGGCCAGGTCGGCGCTGCGCAGAACGACGCGGATCCTCCAGCCGGAACACCCGGAGCGGTTTCCGGGCAGCAGTCGGATCACGGCGGTCCTTCACGCCGTTCAGTGCCAAAACCGCCCGATCCGTTCATTCCCGAGATTCCCGTCGGAAGGGTGATGAAACCGCACCGGGCAGAGCTATCGGACATTCCCCGGACGTTGAAGCAGCTTCCGCTCGCACCCGTTCAGCTTGCCCGACTGGCTGAGGGAGAGCGCTATCCCTACCAGGTGTTTCTCTTGACCCATGACGGCGGCTTGCGCGTTCTGGGGCGTCTCCATGCCCTGCTTCAAGTGCGATACCCCAGGGGTGGTGAAAAAACCAAAAAGATCCGGGATGGGAAAGCGGTATTCATCTCCGGTGACGAACACTGGGCGCCCTTGATCGTGGATGGACGCATGGTGGGCACTTTGGTGACTTGGCCTGTGATGGCCATGAATTTCGACCCGGACGGCGACGGGGTGGTAGATCTTCGTGTCGTGCAGGAAAGCGGTGTGGAACATTGGATGGTGTTGGACACGCCGGGAGCCTGGGATTTCTTCAAAGAGATGTTGGAAGCCGGCAGTGCCTGTGATGCGGTGAGCGCCATGTCACGGCGTCGAAAAGGGGGGTTGCGCGCTCCCGGCGGTTTTGTGGACTCCGGGCCGGGCATCGAGCTGTGCAGCAGCCCTTCCGGCGCGTCTGGCGTGGGGCGCACCGGTACGAAAAGGAATCGCTGGTCGGAACTGAGTGATGGTTGCAAGCGCCTGCTGGGTTCGGGTCGGTGTCCGGTGAATCGTCGGGTCGGTGGCTGGGCGGCCGACCCCAGCGGGGATGAGCTGGGCGACTATGTGTGGGACGAACTCAAGGAGGAGCCCCTCGAACAAATGGCTGAACATGTCGTTCAAAGGTTGTTTGGGCGGGTAGTGGGCGGGCTGTTCGGTGTTGCGGGGGCAGTGAAGGACATTGGAGATTTTCTCCGGTTTTATGCGCATACCGATTACCGGGATCATTATGTGAATGAAGCCGACAAGGTGCTGCACAACTTCGAAGGCTGGGTGCGGGATCATTATGACAGTGTGGAAGCGGCGGAGAGAGACGGCATACGGCCCGACCCGCGCATCCTGGAGTCGGCTTGTGGGGCAGGATCGACCTCCACCTATTGCGGGGGGAGCTCCGCGCTGGGTGAACGTGACGAGTTGCCGGAGGAGAAAAAGCGCTCGCTGGAGTATTGGCGATCGGTTGCCAATGATGGACACATCGATGGGTCCAAGAAGGGTGAAGGCCCCGGAGAACAGCCGGGTCGAGCGCCGGAAGGTCCAGCCGGAAGTCGCAGCCCGCTACAGGTCCGTTGCGACGCTTGCCGGGCCGAGGCAGCGTACAAGCGGCGGCTTCGGGATGTGATGGATCAGGCTCGCTCCCGGTGCAGTGACGCCAGGAGCCAACCGCAACCTTCGGCGTTGCGTGGGCAAGCGGAGGGACAAGCGGGGGGCGGTGTGCCTGCACCCGATCCGCAAGGAGCCTGGTGGGGTGGAGTGGCCGGGCCGAGCGGGGAGATCGCCTGCCGGGTCTCCGAGAAAGGTTCGGGAAGCAGAACCAGGCCGCCGACGCTGGAGGACTTCGTGAAGGCAGCAACCGGGTGCTCCGACCCCACGGCACGGCCTTTGCCGGAAGGTGAAAACGCCGGGCGTTCTCCCCGTTGCCGCTTCCGCAAGGGGGTGAACGCCCAGGTGCCCACCATTGGGATCTCGTTCGGTGCCGTCATCGGATTCGGTCCCTGTCCGGAAAAGACCTGCCAGGGAAGACCCGAAAGCTGAGAACGGGGGATCCCGGGCTGGGCGCCGAAAAGCCAGGAGGAGAACCATGACAAGCGAAAAGACGATGAAACTTCGGGCGGCGATTTTCTTCGTCACGGTGCTTTGGTGGCTGTCGTTGCCGGCGGCTTCTCCCGGCGGTTTTCCGGTTCTTTCAGGGACCAAGGAGAAGCTCGTGGGTGAGATCGCGGCAGATGGAAATGGGAAGGCGGCTGCCTCGACACCGAAGAAGAAGCCCTCTTTACCCGTGAGCCGGGCCGGGCAAGAGAACAAACCGGCCGTTTCCATCCAAGCGTTTCCTGAAAAGGGAGGATTCGTTTTGCCGGGCGGCGGCAAAGGGAAAGAGCAGACCAAGGGCAAGATCCCGCAGCCCGCGGGCCAGGCCGCGAGCGGGAAGGAGAAGGTCAAACCGGTTCCCTTGGTGAAACTGCCCGGTCGAAATGGGCTGCCCACGCCTGGCGCACCGTCCAAGCCTTCATCGCGGATCTCGCCCAAGGTGGTGGCGCCCGAATTACCCCGGGCGACGGCACAGAAGGCGCTGCCGGCACCGCGTGGGCAATCACCGGGCAAGTTGGGGGGAGGCATTCCCATCGTGAAGCTTCCAGGTGGAGGTGGATTCGTTTCACCTGGTTCTCCATCCAAGGCCGGTGCCCCGGACTCGCAGAAGAACCTGCCCAAGCTGCCGGCCGTGACGGCACAGAAGATGCTTCCGAACCCGGCCGCGGCGCCATCCAACAGTGCAAAAGGAGCCGCCGGCAAGCGGGGGTTGCCGGTGCTTCCACCCTCTTCGCTGGGCAAGGTTCTTGAGAAAGCCGAACCGTCCGGCGGCAAGGGCGGGGGGCTGCCGGTGGTTGATCTACCCACCCCACGGAGCTTGAAAGGCGCAGCCCCCGTCTTGGAAGCGGCCAAGGGAGCCAAGCCCGGCTTGGCCGGCACGATCAAGGGTGTGCCGGAAGGGGTCACGCCCATACTCATGGGGCGTGTGGTGGTGGACCAGCACGCGATTCGCGGGGATGACCCCAGGTACATCCATCTGCGCGTACGCAATTCGACTTCGAGCCGACTCAACTTGGCCGAGGTCCGGCTGTGGAAGCCGGAGGGTGATGAAAGTGCGTATCTTCTCGATTTCGCCGATCTCGAACCGGGAACCGCCAGAGAGGCGAGGGTTTGGATTGGTCGTTCTCCAGATGGTACGGGTGAGATCTGGAGCGGTCTCATGTTGGAGGCGGGGCAGTGCCTGGAGGGTAGGCTGCGGTGGCTCCTGGAAGGGGAGCGCAGTCTGGAGACAGAGCGGTTCCAGGTCTG
>Ga0256914_1003528_pt1 | contig 12269 bp, 10 predicted proteins | sample HulkmetaG_FD_191571 | JGI IMG/M metagenome (GOLD analysis project Ga0256914, IMG submission 191571) | Hydrothermal chimney microbial communities from Main Endeavour vent field at the Juan de Fuca Ridge, Pacific Ocean - Hulk | ecosystem: Environmental > Aquatic > Marine > Hydrothermal vents ...
TCCATCTCAGGCGACGATTTGGCCGTCAGCCATACCGTCATCAACCGCGTGGTCAACACCGGCCAGCCTATTTTGACCACCAACGCCCGAGAAGACCCCCGTTTCAAAGGGCAAAACAGCGTTATCTTCCACAATCTGCGGGCAATTTTATGCGTGCCGCTCAAAGTCAAAGGGCAAATCACTGGCGTCATCTACGCGGACAACCGCATCCGCAGCGGCGTCTTTTCCGCTGAAGACCGCGAAGTCTTGATGGCTTTTGCCAACCAAGCCGCGGTCGCCCTGGAAAACGCCCGCCTCTTTGCCTCAGTGCGCCGGACCTTGGCCGAAGTGACCGAGCTCAAAAACCTGCTGGATAACGTCTTCGCCTCCATTGCCAGCGGGGTAATCACCGCAGACATCGAAGACAAAATCAACCTCTGCAACCAAGCCGCCGAACGCATCTTAGACCGCACCTGTGCGGATATGATTGGCCAGCCGCTCACCCAAGTGCTGGAACCCTTGGGCTCGGTTCTCCACACCCACCTCGAGCAAGTCAAACATCAAGCCCAAACCGTGGTCGGGCTGGAAGTCGCGCCCGAATGGCCGGGGCGGGGGCGGATTTTCCTCAACCTCAACCTGGCCCCCCTTCGTGGGCCCAATGGACAGCCTCAAGGGATGACCATTGTGCTCGACGACCTCACCGAAAAACGGCGGCTCGAAGCTCTGCGCTCGCTCTTCGAACGGATGGTTTCCCCGCGCGTCATTGACCAGCTGGACCCCGACGCGCTCCAGCCCGGCGGGCAGCGCGCCACCGTCACCGTGCTCTTTGCCGACATCCGCGGCTTCACCCACTTCAGCGAAGGGCGGGATCCAGAAGCCTTGGTCTCCATCCTCAACCGCTACCTGGCCGCCGCGGCCGAAGCCATCCTGGAAGAAGAAGGTACTATTGACAAGTTCATGGGGGATGCTATCATGGCATGGTTCAATGCCCCCATTCCGCAACCCGACCACACCCTGCGGGCAGTCAAAGCCGCGTTGCGCCTGCGCTCTCGCGTGCAAGCCCTCTCCACCGACCTTCCGCCCGAGTTTCGCCTCCACTTTGGGGTCGGCATCCATGTGGGCGAAGCCGTGTTAGGGCTCATTGGCACAGAAAAGCGGCTGGAATACACCGCCATCGGCGACAGCATCAACACCGCCGAGCGCATTCAACGGAACGCCGCGGCCGACCAGATTTTGCTCAGCGCCCCAGCCTATCACGCAGTGGCTGAGCACGTCCGGGTCCGCCCCATGCCACCCCTCAAAGCCAAAGGCAAGAGCCAGCCCCTGGCAGTATACGAACTGCTGGGGCTCAAAACCCAACCATGAAAACCGCTTCGCCGGCTTACCTTCCCGATCGGGATAAACTCAGCGTGGTCACAGCCACCTTGGTTGCTGCGCTGCTGGGCGGCTATTTCGTTCGCCTGCCCGACTGGGCCATCACCCTACACCTGCCGGGCTTTCTGCTGCCCTTGCACTTCAGTGCCAGCCGGGCTTTTGCCATCCTCATTGCCGCCCTAACGGCAGCCGGCACCGATTGGGTGCTGGGCGACCATCCGGCGCTGGGCGACCGCCCCACGTGGCCGCACTGGCTGCTTCCAGCCCTCACTGCCTGGGTGCTGGAAGTTTTGCTCCAACGCCTGCCTCTGGGCGCTCTGTGGTGGGTCACCCTGGCTTTGGGGTTGCTCATTTGGTTTTTGGTGTTGGTAGCAGAATACATCGTCGTTGACGCCGAAGACCTGCGTTACCCTTTGGCCGCGGCTGGGCTCACGGGGTTGGGCTATTTGCTCTTCTTCTTACTGGCGGTCGCGGTGCGCGCGGGGCAATGGCGGTTGTTTTTTGCCTCTCCCACTTTGGGCATCGCCGCGGGCATGGTGGCGCTGCGCACCTTCAACCTTCATCACGGGGCATGGCACCCCATCGAGGCCGTTTTCGTCGCGGCCATCACCGCGCAGCTGGCCGCAGCCTTTCATTATCTGCCAATTCCCCCTTTGGCTTACGGCCTGGTTCTGGTTGCCGCGGCGTATGCGGCCACGGTCTATCTGACCAACCTCATGGAAGAGCAAAGCATTGCCCAAGCCCTCTGGGAACCCGTCGTCACGTTGGCGGTGCTCCTGCTCTTGCTCCCTTGGGCATGGTAAGATGCGTTTACGGTACGAAGACTATCTGGCCATGAAACAGCACGTGGCGAGCCAAGCCCCTCTGGAAGCATGCGGCTTGGTTGCAGGGCTTCACGGCGTGAGCACGGCTGTGTTTCCCATTCCCAACGTTTTGCAGAGCCCTTTGCGCTACCGAATGGATCCCCACCGCCAACTTGAAGCCTTCTTTGCCATTGAAAACGCCGGCTGGGAGCTGCTGGCCATCTATCACAGCCACCCCATGGGCCCGCCTGCGCCTTCCGAGATTGACCTGGCCGAGGCCACTTATCCGGTGGTGTATCTCATTTGGGCGCCCGTGGGGCACGAATGGGTGGTGCGCGGCTTCCATCTTTGTGGGCATCGCGTGCGCGAGGTGCCCGTGCGCCTGGAATGAGCAACGCGAGGCGGCCTGCGGTGTTAGAATTGACGCAACGCATTTTCCGTTTTGGAGGTAACCGAGATGCTTTGGCTTAAGGCCATTGGTGTGCTGGCCGTCTCGTATTTTATTGGCTCCATCCCCTTTGGGTATATCTTTGTCAAAATCAAAACCGGGCGCGACGTGCGTTCCTGGCACAGCGGGCGCACAGGCACCACCAACGCGCTGCGGGTTGCAGGGGTATGGGCCGGCCTGGCCACCGTCATCATGGACATTCTCAAAGGCATCACCGTGGTTTGGCTGGCAAAAGAGATTTTCCCGACCCAGCCGTGGATGCACGTTTTTGCGCCATTGATGATGATTGTAGGCCACAATTATTCTCTGGTCATGGTGGAACACAACGAAAAAGGCAAGCCGGTGCTGCGGGGCGGTGCAGGTGGTGCGCCCAGCGTGGGCGGTGCAATTGGGCTGTGGTGGCCCGTGGCGCTCATTCAAATTCCGGTGGGGGCGGTCATCCTCTTGGGCGTAGGTTATGCCTCAGTAGCCACCATGAGCATGCCTCTCATTGCGGCCGCGGCCTTTGCCTGGCGCGCCATGCACGGCCTGGGGCCTTGGGCCTATGTGGCCTATGGGCTACTGGCCGAGGTGCTGCTCTTGTGGTCGTTACGGCCCAACATCAAACGCCTCATGGCCGGCGAAGAGCGCATCGTCGGCGTGCGCGCGTGGTGGCGCAAACGCAAACACCGCCAACGCAAAGCCGCCGAACAACAACGGCAAAACACCAGCAGCGTGCCTGCCACTGGCCTCAAACACAGTTCGCGCCCCTAACCCGCGCCCCAGCCTCACATAAACCCCACCGCCAAACCTGGCGGCCGTTGGCGCGCCCCTGCGCGCTTTCCCCATCAACACTTCAGCCCCCCAAACTGGGGGGCTGCTGCTTTGCTATCTAAAAGGCACCTCTTCTGTTTGCGCTTTGCGGGGTGCTTCACCATACAACTGACGATAAAGCGCTCGCAAGTTGCGACGATGCAACTCGGGCGCCAAACCGCCCAACAAAATTCGGCTCTTGCCGCACGATTCCACATCCACTTTGTCTAAATAATCTCCCGGATATTTGCGCCGCGCCGCCTTGCGCACCTCTTTGCGAATGCACGCCAAATAATCAAGGTCTTCTTTGAGGGTGCTCTTGATTTCACCCCGCAGCACGATCTCGCCGTGCCCAGGGATGATATTTTCCAGACGCATCTTGCTCACCCGCTTGAGGGTCTCTTGCAAAGCTTCAAAATCACCATCCACAATATACGGAATGGGCATGATGGCATCCCCCGCGAAGAGGATGCGGTCGGTCTCCACCAACACCCCCATCCCATCGGGGCTGTGGCCCGGCATGGGGAAAATTCGCAACACCTTCTTCCCCACCTTTAGGCTCATTTCGCCTTCGCTAATGGCCAATTGCGGGAACACCAAACTCACCTGCCGATAAGCCGACGAGGTCTGCTTGGCTTCCTCCAGGGCGGGCACCCCGCGCGATTGCATCAACTGCCGACACAAAGCATGAGAAATCACCACCGCGCCGGGGAAGAACACATTTCCCCAGCTGTGGTCGGCATGATAGTGGGTGTTGATGATATACCGCACCGGCAGTTGAATGTGCTCGGCAATGAAATCGCGCAAGGCCAAGGTCTCTGCGGGCAAGGCCAAGGTATCAATCAACACCACCCACTTGGGGCCCACCACCAACCCGGCCGTCACTTGGGCATAATTTTCGCTTTGGAAGAAATACACATTATCGGCTACACGTTCATATTGGAACATAACCCCTCCCGAGAATCCCATGCTTGAAGGAGCCTGCAAGGGGCAAGCATAGCACAAACCCCCTGTGCTGTCAAAAATTATTGACGTAAATCACCTTTGCTCACGCCGCAGGGCCCACGCCCGCAGCCGCCGCGTCACGGCCAAGGCCCGCGGCAACGCCTGCACAAAAAGGCCATAGAGGGTTGGCCGGGCGGGGAAATCCCACGCGCCCAAAGTGCGCACCACCTGGGCGCCAAAGCCCTGCTTGAAGCGAAACACCCCCCACATGGGGTCGCTCTCGTCAAAGACGTCGGGAGCACCCCAAAAATCATACCAACGACAACCGGCAGCCTTCGCGCGGCGGATGGCCTCCCACTGCAAAGCATACGTTGGCATCTTGTTGCGATGCTTGCCCGTGGACATACCATAGAAATAATAAGCCCGCGCGCCAAAGCGGAAAATCACCACCGCGGCCACAGGCTCGCCTTCCACCTCTGCAATCAGCGGCTCAGCCATAGACGCCGCCATCAGGGTACGCCACACCGTCAGATAATAGTCGCGCGGGCGGATGATGAAGCCATCGCGCGCCGCGGTTTCGGCATACATGCGATAGAGCAATGGCAAATCGGCCTCGCTGCCCACCCGCACCTGCACCCCCCGCCGAAACGCCAAACGGATGTTGTAGCGGGTCTTTTGCTTCATGGCAGCCAGCAGGTCATCTTCACTGGGGGTCAAATCCAGCAGCACGGTGTTGCGAAACTGCACCTGCTCTGTCGAAAACCGCCACCCGCGGCGCGCCAGCGCGTCTTGCACTGCGCGCCCTACCGGGTGCTCGGTCGCACCTGCCTGCCCTGGGATGCCAGTGCCCAGCACCACGTCGGGGTCAATCTTGAGCCAAATCGCGCCCGTGCGGCGCGCGTAGTGCTGCAAATCGTCCAACACCTGTTGCCGCAGCTGGGCATCCTCCCAGGAAGTCAACAGAGGCCCTTTGGGCGCATAGAGCACACTCCAGGGCAGTGCGGCAAGCCGCCGCCGCAACAACATCGCGGCGGCCACCACGCGGCCTTGCCCGTCGCGCCAAAGGTGGGGCTCGGCCTGCCATCCCACACGAGCCTTGATGCTCGCCCACTCGCGCGTTTGCAAAATGTGCGCCTCGGGGAAAGCCCCCAACACCTCATTCCAACGGGAAAGTTCAACAGGTTGCATGGACACCACCACACCTTAGCGTCGCCGCAGATAAGCCAAATACGCCCGATAGAGCCAAGGGCGATAGACACGGTCCCACACCACGGCGCGGCGTAACACACCGCCAAAGCCGCGCTTGAAGCGATACACCCCCCACAGCCCCTCACGGCGCTGGGTAAATTCGGCCTCTAAGGTCTCGGCATCCGCATCGGGCACGCCCCAAAGGTCATATTCCCGGCAGCCGCGCGCCTTGGCCCAGCGCATGGCTTCCCATTGCAGCAAATAAGTGGGCATTTTGTTGCGGTGTTTGCCCGTGGAGGCGCCGTAAAAATACCACGCGCGTGCGCCTCGGGCAAAGACCATCAACGCGGCCAGCGGCTCACCCTCATATTCGGCCACCAACAACTCGGCCTCACCGCGCGGGTGAAAGCGCGCATAAGCCTCGCGGTAATACGCCGCGTGATGCACCCCAAAGCCATCACGGGCGCCGGTTTCCAACATCAGGCGATGGAAGGCCTCCAAATCGTCCCAGGCGCGCACGGTCACCCCCTTGCGGGCTGCCAAGCGGATGTTATAGCGGGTCTTCTGCTTCATGCGCGCCAAAATTTCATCCTCGCTGCCTTCCAGAGAGACCACCAACGTTCGCCGCGGCTGGATGGCATGGTGGCTTGGGTGAAACCCCGGAGGCGGCGCGCTGCTTGGGTCATCTTCCCACAAGTCGGGCTCGACTTTGAGGAACACCGCGTGCGCTTGCCGACAAAGGGCATCCACCGCCGGCCACAAGGCATCCCAGGCCGGGCGCGGCCCCACCGGCCCCTTGGGGATGTATGCCACGCTCAGCCCCAGGGGCAACGGCCGAAAGAGCACCTGCGCGCCAGCTTCCCCCACCACCAACCGGGCCACACGCCAACCAAACGCGGCTTTCAAAGCCCCCCACGCGGCCGTTTGCAAAACGTGCGCCTCGGGGTAGGCTTGCAAGAAAGCTTCCCACGCGGCTTCCGAAACTGGCTGTGCCGTCAATGAAGAAGCCATTGCAATAAACCTTCCCACCATTGAGGCAACTTGTCCACCACCCACACCAACAACGGTGCAATGGCCAGAGACGGCAACAGGTTGCCGCTGCGGATGGGCTTGATTTCCAGCAGGCTGCTGACGGCCAAACCCAACAAAATCACCCCACCGGCAGCAAACATTTCATTGGTCATGGCCGGGGTGAGCAAAGCCTCCAACTGGGCTGCGGCCAAACTAATTCCCCCCTGATAGAGCAACACCACCAACACCGAAAAGAGCACCCCCACGCCCAAGGTCGAGGCAAAAGCCAGCGACGCGAAACCATCGAGCACGGCTTTGATGGCCAACAGGCGATAATCGCCGGTCAGGCCATCTTGCATCGCGCCCAAAATGGTCATCGGGCCGACACAAAAGAGCAACGAGGCGGTCAAAAACCCTTTCACAAAACGCGAGCCGCCTTCGTCGTCGCTATCGCCAGCGAAGCGGGCTTCTAACCACGCGCCGAGGTGCTCCAAATGGGTTTCGATGCGCCACCATTCACCCAACAAGCCCCCCACGAGCAAGCTCAGCAGCACGATGATTGCGTTGTCGGTTTTGAAAAACATCTGCAACCCTATCGCGGCGGTAAACAGCCCCAAACCCGCGACCACGGTTTCGCGCGCCCGCTGGGGCAGCCGCGCGCCAAAAAAAAGCCCCAGCGTGCCGCCCAATAAAATGGTGGCGATGTTGATGAGCGTCCCGGTCATCTCAATCTTCTTTGGCCTTGGTGGTGTTCACGCCTGCGGTATGGTTTTCCAGCAGCTCCAGGGCATAACAGAGCGAAGAGAGGCGGTTGAGGTAGCGCAACAAGTCGCGATTTTCCACCTCACCGCTCCGCACCAGCGTGGCCAAACGCCGTTCAGCCCGACGCACCACCGTGCGCGCGACGTCCAAATAAGCCCCTGCGGCCGAATCGCCAGGCAAGATGAACTCCTTGGGGGGCGGCACAGCCTCGCCGATCTCCGCGATGCGGTCTTCCAGCCAGGCCACCTGCTCCGCGCCCAACGAGCGGAATTTGGCCGCGTTTTCTGGCGTGGCCGCGACCTCAGCCAACAAGCGGTAGAGATGACGCTGCACGGTTTTCAGGAACTCAGCCGTCTGCGAAGCCCGCGCATGGGCGCGCGCCAGCCCCAAAAACGCGCCGGCTTCGTCAATCGCACCGATGGCCTCCAGCCGCGGATGGTCTTTCGGCACACGCCCCTCACCCAGCAGGCCAGTCGTGCCATCGTCACCAGTAGCAGTAAAAAATTGTTGTTTGCTCATGGCAAGAATTTTAGCACAGCCAGCCCCCAAAAAGCACGCTTTCTCCCCGCAAGTGAAAAAAGGCCGCCTCAAACCAGCCTCGCCGCGCCCCTGACGAAAAGCCCCCCTCGCTTTTCCAACAAAATCTGCTAAAATAGACACAACCGCAAACCACCAGCAACGCCCTTTGCGCCTGTTTCCTCTTTTTATGTCAAGGAAGGCATAATGGCAGACCGGGAAAAAATCTATCGTGACGCGATGAACGCCGGCCACTCTGCGGCTTGGGACCTGCAATGGGACAAAGCCGCCGAAGCCTATCAGCGCGCCTTGCAGGTCAAACCCAACGACTACCAAGCCCTCATCAGTCTGGGTTTGGCCCTTTTCGAACAACACCGCTTCGAAGAAGCGCTCAAAGTTTACGGCCAAGCAGCCCGGGTGGCTCCCGAGGAACCCGCCCCGTGGGAACAAATCGCACGCATCTACGAGCGCCGCGGGCAACTGCAAGCCGCAGTGCATGCCGCGCTGCAAGCTGCCGACCGGTTCATGAAACGCCGAGAAACCAAACGGGGCATTGACAGCTACCTGCGCGCGCTGCGCCTGGACCCCGAAAACCTGGTCGCCCACAGCCGTCTGGCGCTAATCTACGACCGCCTCAAACAAGTAGACAAAGCCGTCGAGGCCTACCTGGCTATGGCAGCCCTGCTCCAACGGGCAGGGAAAATCGAAGAAGCCACCCAAGCCGTCCGTCGGGCAATGGCGCTGGTGCCCAACGACCCTAAACCTCGGCAAGCCTTGGTAGCACTCAAACAAGGCACCCTGCTTCCCAAGCCCCAACGCCCCCGCGGCGGCACCAACCCCCTCCGCATGGCCAAAATCCGCGAATCGGGTGGGCAGCCCGAAACCGCCCCTGAACAAGAAACCAAGCAAACCTCCCTCGACCCCATCAGCCAAGCCCAACAACAAGCCCTGACTTTCTTGGCCGAAGTGCTCTTCGAGCAGGCCGAAGAAGGGGGCGAAGAAAGCAGCGAAAGCAGCAACCTGGACCTCTTCATCCAGGGCATGACCAGCCCTCGCGCCCGGCGGCAGCAGCGCAGCCGCATCCTGCTGCTGCTGGGGCAAGTCGTTGATCAACAAACCCAGGGCAACTACGCCCAAGCCGCAGAGGAACTCAGCCGCGCCGTGAATGCAGGGCTGGACCACCCCGCAGCCTACTTTGACCTCGGCTTTCTGCTGGTGTCTTCCAACCAGCCCCAAGAAGCCCTCCGCTACTTACAAAAATCGGCCTCCCACCCCGACTTTTCGCTGGCCTCCCATCTGCTGCTGGCGCGCGCCTTCCATCAACTGGGCAAAAAAGTCGAAGCCGCGCAGCACTATCTCGAAGCCCTCAAACTGGCCGACATGAGCGTGTTGCCCCAAGACCAGGCCGAGGCGCTGGGGCAACTTTACGAACCGCTCATCGCCCAAGTGGCCCACGACGCCGAAGAGGAAACCCTCGACCGCATCGCCGACAATGTAGAACAAATGCTCTCCCGCCCAGACTGGCAAGAGCAAGTGCGGCTGGCGCGAGAACGCCTGGTCCAGGAACACGACGACAGCGCCGGCCTGCTCCCCCTGGCCGACATGCTCATCGAAGCCCACAGCGGCCGCATCGTCGAGGCTTTGGGCCTGGTCCACGAATGGCTGGAACGCGGCGCATTAGGCGCAGCCCTGGAAGAAGCCCAACTGGCCCTCATGTACGCGCCCACCTACCTGCCCTTACACATCCTCATGGCCGACATCCTGACCGAGCAGGGCCTCCACGAAGCCGCGGAAGAAAAATACCTCACCGTCGCTCGCACTTACCTCATCCGCGGCAACGCCGAACGCGCAGTGGAACTCTATCGCCGTGTGCTGGAACTCAACCCCCACCACACCGAAGCCCACGCGCGCCTCATTGACGCGTTGGTCAGCCAAAACCGCATCGAAGAAGCCATCGCCCACTACATGGAAGTCGCCGATCAACATTACCAACTGGCCGAACTCCAACAGGCCGAGCAAGTCTACGAGCGCGCCCTGCGCCTGGCGCGGCGGCTGCCCAACGGCGGCCTGTGGCAACGGCAAATCCTGCGCCAATTGGCCGACCTGGCAGAACAACGCCTGGACTGGCGCAAAGCCGCCTTGATGTACGAACAAATCCGCACCCTGGAACCTCAAGACGAACAAATCCGCGCCAAACTCATTGACCTACACCTCAAACTGGCCCGCGTGCCCCAAGCCGTCGCCGAACTCGACGACTACATCAGCTACCTCCGTCGGGAAGGCGACATCACCCAAGCCCTGGCCTTGCTCGCCGAACTGATCGAACACCACCCCGACATCGGCGAGCTCCACATGCGGTTAGGCCAACTCTACACCAGCCTGGGGCAAAAAGGGGAAGCCATCAAAGCCTACGACACCGCAGGCGAAAAATTCTTAGACGAAGGGCGGCTGGAAGACGCCATCCAAGCCGTGGAAGCCATCTTGGCCCTCAACCCACCCGAGGCCGACGCCTACCGCAAAGTATTGGAAGACCTCCGCGCCTCGCGCTAACATTCGCGTGGTATAATTTTGCCCGCCTCGCCCCCGTAGCTCAATGGACAGAGCGCCGGACTTCGAATCCGTAGGTTGCGCGTTCGAGTCGCGCCGGGGGCGCTCCCCCAAAGCGCCGCACCCTTGCCGTGCGGCGCTTTTTGCTCTTCGGGGAAGGCGGGCCAACGCACCCCCTTGGCAAAACATGGCGCGACGAACACCACGCGCCAACAGACGGCCGTGGAGCAGCCTCAACCCGTGGCCTGGAGACAACCCACCACGGGGGTTCGGCTAAGGCGAGCCTTCATAAGCCCCCAAATCAGGAAGCGCACCGCGGAGATGGCCTTCCAAATCGTAAGTGACCTCGGTTGCAACCCCCGCGTCTCGGGCTGGGCTGCCTGCTTGCAAATGATAATCACCCTCGCGGCCCCAGGCCGGTTGCACAAAGCGCGGGTCACCGCATTGCAGGTGAGACCCCACAGCGCCCAAACTGGCACACGTAAACGCCTGCTCACCGTGATGCAGCAACGGGTCACTCTGCGGAAAGTAGAAAAGCACCCCTTGCGCATCCAAATCCACCCCTGCAGCCAGGAAAATGGGCGCATCAGGCCCACGCGAAGACAGGATTAAATTCCGCCAAACCAACCGAACCGGCACGTCGGGATGGTCATATTGCACATACAACAAATAGTTTTGCCCCACCGCATCGTCCACCGTGACGTGGTGGAACGTGAACGTGGCATGCGGGGTTTCGGTATCCACCACAATAGCAGCCCAAGGGGTCGGTGTGGCATCCCCATCCCCACGGCCGTAGATGAGCACGTTTTCCAAACGGCTCTCAGCCCCCCAGAGCTTCACGCCATCGCAGCTGTTGTTGGCAACGATGGTATTGCGGATGGTGGTGTGGGCGGCTTTGCTATCTAAGCCGTCGCCGTAATTGTGCGCGGCGACCACGCCTTCAATCAAAATCGGCCCGGCAGAGGGCTCAATTCCAAAGCCATCGGGGCGGTCATAAGGGCGCTGGCTGCCGTCGCCGCCCTGGTAGTAGTGTCCACTGTAAGCGAGCTCGGTGTTGCGAATGGTCACCTGCCGCCAGCCGCCATGTTCCCCAGCAGGGCCACCGAGCGCGCCAAAGCCGGCATAGGTGATGCGGCTATCGCTGAGGGTCAAGTCTTCCACATCTTGAATGTCAATGCCAAACTCATCCACGTGATGGATGAAAAGGTCACGAAAGACCAAATGCGCGGCCGGAGCTCCGACGATGGTGATACCCTCGCGAAAGCGGAGATCCTGGGCTTGGGGGGAATGGGTGATTTCCAAATGTTCCAGACGCAGATATTGCACCCCGGCCAAATCAAAGGCGGTGAGCAGGTTATCCTGCCCGGCCAAAACCGGATAAGGCGCGTCAGGGAGCCCTCGGATGGTGACCCACGCCTCGGGGGTTCCCGAAGGCGGGCGAAGGATATCCCGCTCGTAGTCGCGCAAGATGTAAATGCCGGGGAGCAACACCAAAGTATCGCCCGGCTGCAGGCGCTGGGCTGCCACGGCAGGATGTTGCCACGGGGCTGCGCGGGTGCCGGGGTTGGCGTCGTCGCCGTCGGGGGCGACGTAGTATGTCGCCCCAGGGCCAGAGGGCGGCGCGGGCATGGTGCGCGCCGGCAGAGTGGCTAAGGCGCCGCCTTCGGCCTCGGCCGCGGGGGAAGTACGCCGCGGCGGGACCGTGGGCGTCATCCCCTGGCTCACAACACAAGCCGACAAGAGCCCCAGGCTGAGGAAACCGAGCCATCTCAAGCGGTTCATGGTCGCCTCCGATTAGATTTTGAAGCCAAACCGATACAGGAAACAGGAAGAAAAAGGCCTCGCACCCCCTGGCCTTGCGTTGTTGCCGTGAAAACCCTGCCGCCCACTCAGGGAGATGCCTC
>Ga0256914_1003529_pt1 | contig 12265 bp, 11 predicted proteins | sample HulkmetaG_FD_191571 | JGI IMG/M metagenome (GOLD analysis project Ga0256914, IMG submission 191571) | Hydrothermal chimney microbial communities from Main Endeavour vent field at the Juan de Fuca Ridge, Pacific Ocean - Hulk | ecosystem: Environmental > Aquatic > Marine > Hydrothermal vents ...
TGCCAGAACTCAAGCGGTAGGCGACACCGCAGTTCGTTCGAGTTTTGGCATGACCGTCTTCTCCTCCAACTCCATCCTCTGGCGTAAGCTTTTCAGGATTTCACGAGTGTCCTCGATGAACTCTTCAGTGAACTGGAACTCGCAATCCCGCAACCATTTCTTCTTGAAACGCGTGAATTCCGGTTTGAGCAGCTTGTCGTTGTTGATGAGCCCCCACGCCAGGTTCTTGACCGCCGGATCCTCGTGCGTCAACAGGCTCGGATAGAAGCCTTTGTGCTCGTCGGCCAAGTGCTCCGAGAGCATCTGGCACAGATCGCACAAAAGAATGTGGGCCACTTTGGCGATGGGGTGGATGCGCAGCTGTTCCGGCGTCATCAGGCGCTCGATGACCGAGGCCATTTCGATGATCTCTTTTCGACGCCGCTGCAGGTTGGCGATGGTGGTCATGGCTCCTCCTCCTCTGGTTGACCGGTCTTGCTTTGTAGTGGTTGGTCTTGGACACCGGTACCCTTTGCGGGTTGACTTCGATTCTAGACGGGGCTTTTCAAATTTACTTGATCCAGATCAACATTTTTTGCCCGAATTGACATTTGTCATGGCAAACAAAAAACCCGGCTATCGCCGGGTTTTTCGATGCAGGACTTTCGAGGCCGTCAATGGCCGCCCCCTTTCAACGCGGTGACCAGCCCTTCGCACACCTCTTTGGCATCGCCGAAGATGAGGGAGCAGTTGTCTTGATAGTAGAGCAGGTTCTCCACACCGGCATATCCCGGTCTCATGGAACGCTTGATCACATAGACGTGGCGCGCCTTGCCCACCTCCAGGATCGGCATACCGTAGATGGGACTGGAGGGGTCGGTCTTGGCCGCCGGGTTGGTGACATCGTTGGCTCCCACCACCAACGCCACGTCCGCTGTGGCGAATTCGGGATTGATCTCATCCATTTCGAAGACCCGATCGTACGGAATGTCCGCTTCGGCCAGCAGAACATTCATGTGGCCGGGCATGCGCCCCGCCACCGGATGGATGGCGAATTTCACCTCCACCCCACGCTCTTCGAGCAGATCCATGAGCTCTTTCAACGCATGCTGCGCCTGGGCCACGGCCATGCCATATCCCGGAACGATGATGACCTTGTCGGCATCCTCCATCCAATAGATGGCGTCCTCCACGGAAGCGGCCTTGACCCCCTTTTGGGCCGCCGCCGCCATGGCGCTGGCGGCCTGGTCGCCCTCTCCGCCGAAGCCCCCGAACACCACGTGCAGGATGGATCGGTTCATGGCCTTGCACATGATGTAGGAGAGGATGGCGCCGGAAAAACCCACCAGCGCGCCCACGATGATGAGCAGGTTGTTTCCCAAGGTGAAGCCGGTGGCGGCGGCCGCCCACCCGGAATAGCTGTTGAGCATGGAGATGATCACCGGCATGTCGGCGCCGCCGATGGGAATGATGAGGGTGAAGCCGAGCACGAAAGCCAGCAACGTCATGAGCACCAGGGCGACGAGGCTTTCGGTGGTGCCGAACCACACCGCCAAGCCCACGGTGATCACGCCCATGAATGCATTGAGCAGGTGCTGCCCCTTGAAGACCACCGGCGCGCCGGAGAGGATTCCTTGCAACTTTCCGAACGCGATCACGGAGCCGGAGAAGGTGATGGCACCGATGACGATGCCGGCGGCCAATTCACCCATGAGCACCGGATCGAGCTGCCCGGCCTGCGCCTTGTTCAAGTAGGTACCGAGCGCCACCAGCACCGCCGCCAGGCCGACGAAGCTGTGAAGCGCGGCCACCAGCTGGGGCATGGCGGTCATCTGTACCCGCGCCGCCATGATGGAGCCGATGACCGCCCCGGCCGCCACACCGGCGATGATGAAGCCGTAAGACTGGACTTCGCCGCCGGCCAGGGTGGCGGCGACGGCGATGAACATGCCGGCCATGCCGAAGAAATTGCCGCGTCGCGCCGTGGCCGGGTGGGTCAGTCCTTTGAGAGCGAGAATGAACAGGACGGCGGCGGCGAGGTAGGCCAGTGCCTGCGCGTTGGCTGAAAGTTCCATGGCCCTCTCCTACTTCTTCTCTTTTTTCTTGAACATGGCCAGCATCCGGTTGGTCACCAGAAAACCGCCGAAGACATTGATGGAGGCCAGCAACACGGCGAAGAAGCCGAACAGCTCCGCCGCGGTACCGACGGCCTCGGCGCCGGTCACCAGGAGCGCCCCCACGATGACGATGCCGGAAATGGCGTTGGTGAGGGCCACCAGTGGAGTGTGCAGTGAAGGCGTCACGCCCCAGATGACGAAATAGCCGACGAAGCAAGCCAGCACGAAAACATAGAGGGCGACCAGAGTATCGGGCATGGTATCTATCTCCCGGAAATCAACCGTGGGGCTGCATGAGCGCAGCGGCGGTGATCTCGTCCTCCGCCAGGTCCTTGAGCACCGGCCCCGACGGCCCCTTGTCGAACATGATGGCTAGAAGATTGGCGACGTTGTTGGCGTAGAAGGTGGAAGCGTCCCCGGCCATCATGGAAGGGTAGTTGGTGTGCCCCACCAGAATCACCCCATGCTTTCGCACCACCTTGTCCGCCTCGGTGAGAGGGCAGTTCCCGCCATTGGCCGCCGCCAGGTCCACGATGACGGAACCCTCGCGCATCCGTTTCACCACCGACTCGGTGATGAGCACCGGCGCCGGCCGGCACGGAACGAGGGCCGTCGTGATGATGACGTGGGCCCGGGCCAACTCGTCGGCGAGCAACGCCTGCTGGCGCGCCTTGGCCTCGTCGGACAATTCACGGGCATACCCCCCTTCACCGCTGCCCTCCTCGCCCAGATCGAGATCGATGGGCTTGGCGCCCAGGGATTCGATCTGCTCGCGCGTTTCGGGCCGGATGTCGTAGGCATACACCTCGGCGCCCAATCGGCGTGCGGTGGCGATGGCCTGCAAGCCGGCCACGCCGGCGCCCAGCACCACCACCCGCGCCGGCTTCACCGAACCGGCCGAGGTCATCATGAGCGGAAAGAATCGGCCGTAACGGGCGGCCGCCTCGATGACGGCACGGTAGCCGGCGATGTTGCTCTGGGAAGAGAGGGCGTCCATGGACTGAGCGCGCGAGATGCGGGGGATCCGCTCCATGGCGATGGGGCGGACGCCGCGTTCGAACAGTGCCTGGAGTACCTCGTCGCGCTCGTCGCAGGTTTCCACGAAGCCGACGTACAAGGCGCCTTCGCGCATCTGGGCCACCTCGTCCAGATCCGGCTTGCGCACTTTGACCACCAGCTCGGCGCCCAAGGCATCGCTTCGCTCCACCAGTTCCACGCCGGCCGCGGCGTAATCGTCGTCGTGGTATCCGGCGTCCAGGCCCGCGCCGCGCTCCATGCGCAGGCTGAACCCCTTGCCGGCGAGCTTGCTCGCCACCTCGGGGGTGATGGCCACCCTCGCCTCGCCGGGACGCGTCTCTTTTGGGATTCCGATGATCATCTGGCGGGGTCCCGTTCCACTAAGGTTGATCGGCTGATATAGAACAGCGGCGCATTATCCCACAAATCGGCGCAGGTGGAACGGCGGGGGTCATGCAGTACCGAGCCGCTTCAGCACCGCCAATGTCGTCAGGAAGGCCGCCACCGGAAAGAGTGCGACACTCACCGGCGGCAGCCCGAAAACGATGACGGCATAGTAGAACCCTTTGGCCAACAAGTAGAAGACACCGCCGATGAGCGCCCCTGTGAGGATCTGCTGTCCCGGATGGGCGCGCCGATGGACCCCGCTTACCAGCGGCACCGCCAGCAGCAGCATCACCACCAGGGTGACCGGCGTGGCCACTTTGCCCCAGAACGCGAGCGCCAGCTCCACCGTGCGTTGTCCGGCCGCGCGCAGCGCCTCGAGTTGGCGATGGATCTCCAGCGCCGGTTGCAGCTTCGGCCGGATGAGGGCGAAGCTGAGCATTTCCGGATCCAACACGGTACGCCAGTCCATGCGGTCCAACCGTCGCGTCCGTACTTTTTCGTCATCGATGCGGCTCTGGCGCACATTCAGGAGCCGCCAACGCCCCTCTTCGAACAGGCCGGTCTCGGCCACCGTCACCCGGCGAAGCCGTTGCACACCATCGACTCGATAGATCCGAACCCCCCGCAGGCGACCGTCCGGCGTGGCGCCCTGGACGTTCACGAAGGTGTCTCGATCCCGCACCCAAAAGCCGTGGCGCGAATCGAAAGCCACCTGCCGGTTCATCCGCTCGAGGCGGTAGGTCTGCCCCCACCGCTCCAGCGGCGGGCCGATCCACTCACCCAACACCAGGAGCAGGCCCACCAGGGGAACGGCCGTGCGGGCCATGGCCCCCATCATCTGTGCGGGCGACATGCCCGCCGCCCTCATGGCCACCAGTTCGTGGTGGGCAGCCATGCCGCCCAGCGCCAGGAGGGCGCCGATGAGCCCGGCCACCGGAAACGCCTCGTAGATGAACCTGGGCATCATGGTGGCGACCACCAGGAACACGTCACCCAAGCCGTAATCGCCCCGTCCCGCATCTCCGGCCTCGTCCATGAAGGTGAGGACGAAACTGAGAGTGGTGACGACCACCAGGGTCAGTAAGGTGGCCTTCACCACGCTGGTGAGAATGTAGCGATCGAGCCTTCTCATGCCGTTCCACGGCGCAAGCGCCGCCATACTCTTTGGAATCGGGGGGAGTCCCAGACCAGGAGCAGCACCGCCACTCCCACGGCCGAGGCGGGCACCCACCAGATGCCCGCCCAAGGGGGAACCATGCCCCTTTCCATCCACTCTTTCGCCAAGCGCAACAGGTTGAGGTAAACGGCGTAGAACACCACCGCCAGCACCAGCCGCCCGTGAACACCCTGACGGGGAAGAGAACGAGCCAGGGGCACGCTCACCAGCATGAGCGCGAACACCGACAAGGGTGTGGCCAGCCGCCACTGCAACTCCGCGCGCATTTTCGGGGAGTCTCCGGCCAACAGCAGCGCTAGCGGCATCATCTCCACGCTGGAGGCGCGGAACAACGTGCGGGCGTCGGGCATGCGGATCCCGTAATGCTCGAAGCGGGCGACGGTGAAGCCGGCCTCGCCCGGCATCCCGTCGTACCTGTGCCCCGACTCGAGAACCAGGAACCGACCCTCGTCGCTCTGCTCCACCCGAGCCGAAGCAGCCAGCACCAACCCCTCTCGGTCATCCCGTTCATACCGCACGAAGAGGCGGCGCAATCGACGCTCGCCCTCGATCTCGCCCACGTAGACCAGGAAACGCCCACCGTCGAACTCCGTGAAACCGCCCGCGCGCAGGCCCGCGAAACGGACCGAGTGACGCTCCCGCTCGGCCATCTCCTGAACGTGGGACTTGGCCAGCGGATAGAGATGGAGGGAGACGGCGCCCACCCCCGTCGCCAACACCAGGGCCACCGCGACAAACGGCCGGTACAGCCGCCGGGTGCCCACGCCCGCCGCTTGCAAAGCCGCCATCTCGCTGTTGCGGTACATCTGTCCCACCACCCAGAGGATGGCGAAAAAGAAGGCCGGCGGTGTGATGTAACCGGCCAGCTTGATCACACGCAAGCCGACGTAGATCCCCATGAGGCGCAGGCTGATATCGCCGGACGCCACCTCCCCCAAAAGTTTGACCAAGGTGTTGGCCAGGATCAGCATGAGCAGCACCGCGAGGATCACCACCAGGGTCTTGATCACCTCGCGCATGAGCATGCGATCGATGAGTGTGAACAATGCCTGCCTTCCCGATCCGCCAGCGCCAGGCCATTCTACTGGGCCGCGGTTTCATGGGAAACCGTAATGAAGGTACACTTCGGCCATTCCCATCCATCACGCCACGACCCAATGGAATACAGCGTCCGCTCCACATCTCTCGACGCCCTGGCCACCGATTGCCTGGTGGTCACCCTATCCGACAAAAAGAAATTGGATCCCGCCGCCGAAACGGTGGACCGACTCACCGGCGGCTTGGTGAAACAGGTGTTGGCGAGCGGCGACCTGAACGGCGCTTGCGGCCGGCACCTGACCATTCCCGCCCCGCCGGGCTTGCGGGCCCGCCGCCTGTTGTTGCTGGGGCTGGGTGACGAGAAGAAACTGACCTTCACCACACTGGGCAAGGCGCTCGCCGCCGTGGTTGGCGAATTGGACGAAGGCGGCAGTCGGGACCTGGCGGTGGCTCTGCCGCGCACACTGGCACAAGACCAACTCTACGGCGCGGTGAGGGACGCCGTCTTGCGCATGGAATCGGCCCTCTATCGTTTCGACACCTGCAAAGGCGACAAGAAGCCGCCGCGCAAGCCGTTACGGCGTTGCGTCTTCATCGAGGACGAAGCCGAGCGGCGGCGGCCGGTCCGCAAAGCGGTGACACACGGCCGGGCCATCGCCGCCGGAATGGCGCTGGCCCGGGATCTGGCGAATCTCCCGGGCAACATCTGCACTCCGGACCACCTGGCACGCGAAGCCGGCAAGCTGGGACGTCGATATGAAAAGCTCAAGGTCTCCGCGCTCACGGAAAAGCAGATGGAGCGGCTCGGCATGGGTGCCCTGCTGTCGGTCTCCCGTGGCAGCCGCCAGGAGGCCCGCCTCATCGTCATGGAGTATCAGGGCGGCAAGGCCGGCGCCCGGCCTGTGGTGCTGGTGGGCAAGGGGCTCACTTTCGACGCCGGTGGCATCTCTCTGAAACCGGCGGCCAACATGGATGAGATGAAGTACGACATGTGCGGCGGAGCCGGGGTCATCGGCACGCTGCTGGCCTGCGCGGAGCTGGACCTGCCGCTGAACGTGGTGGGGCTGGTGCCGGCGTCGGAAAACCTGCCCGACGGCAACGCCAACAAGCCCGGAGACATCGTCACCAGCATGGCCGGGATCACCATCGAGATCCTCAACACCGATGCCGAAGGCCGCCTCATCCTCGCAGACGCCCTCACCTACGCCGAGCGCTTCAAGCCCGCCGCCGTGATTGACGTCGCCACCCTCACCGGCGCCTGCGTGGTCGCCCTGGGACACCACATCAGCGGCTTGCTCGGCAACGACGACGCCTTGGTGGAGGCGGTGCAGGCGGCCGGCGATGCCATCGACGACCGCGCCTGGCGGCTGCCCATGGGCGAGGACTATCAGAAGCAGTTGGAGAGCCCGTTCGCCGATCTGGCCAACATCGGCGGCCGCAGCGCCGGCACCATCACCGCCGCCTGTTTCTTGTCGCGTTTCGCGGAAAAGTACAAATGGGCACACCTCGATATCGCAGGCACCGCGTGGAAGAGCGGCGGCAAGGAGAAGGGCGCCACCGGCCGACCGGTGCCTCTACTCACCCAGTTCTTGTTGCAGCGGGCGGGCCGGCTGCCGTGACCCGAGTCGATTTCTACGTCCTGCGTGCCGGCAGTCGGGGCAACCGCTACCTGCTGGCGGCGCGTCTGGCGGAAAAGGCGTGGCGCAGCGGCCACCGGGTGTTGTTGTGCGTGGATGACGAAGAGACTCAACGGCACATGGACCGCCTGCTCTGGACTTTCAGGGACGTGGCTTTCGTTCCCCACGGCCTGATCCAACAGGCCGAGCCCCGACGCAATCCGGTGCGCATCGCCATCGACCAGCCGGACGAGGAAGACGACGTGCTCATCAACCTCCGGTCCGAAGTGCCCCCCTTCTTCAGTCGCTTCGAACGGGTGGCCGAATGCGTGGATTCGGATCCTCAGGCGCGCGAGGCCGGGCGCGCCCGCTACCGTTTCTACCGGGAGCGGGGTTATCCTCTCCACACGCATGAGGTGGACTGACCCTTCCCGGCTCCGCACGCGGAGCAGACCAACACCGTGCCCTTTCTGCGATCGCCATTTCGGCCCGACGAGAACTACGCCGTCGCCTCCCGACTCTTCATCAAGGCGCTGGCGCTGATCTACTTCGCCGCTTTCGTCTCCCTCGCGCCCCAGATCAGCGGACTCGCCGGCGAAGAGGGCATCCTTCCTTTCCGGCGGGTACTGGACCAGAACCTGGCCGACCACGGTCTGGCAGCCCTGTTGCGGGTGCCCACTCTCTTTTGGTTCGACGCCTCGGACGTCGTGCTCGAAGGGGCGGCCTGGACCGGCGCCGGGCTGGCGCTATTGCTGCTCTTCGGCCGATGGGAACGGGTGGCGTTGATCCTGCTTTTCGTGCTCTATCTCTCCCTCTACCGCGCGGGACAGCTGTTCATGAATTTCCAGTGGGACACCCTGCTCCTGGAAGCGGGCCTGCTGGCCGTCTTCCTACATCGCAGCCCCACGGTACTGGTGCTGTTCCTGTTCCACTGGCTCCTGTTCCGCCTTCGGTTCATGTCGGGTGTTTTCAAACTGGCCAGCGGCGATCCTTCATGGGCCGGCTTCACCGCCCTGGACCACTACTTCGAGACCCAACCCCTGCCCCACGTGGGCGCCTGGTTCGCCCACTGGCTTCCGGAGTGGCTCCATCGTGCAGGGGTGGGCCTGACCTTTTTCACCGAATTGCTGTTGCCGTTCTTTCTCTTTCTCCCCCGCCCTTTCCGCCTGGCCGCCGTGGGACTCACGCTCCTCATGCAGGTGCTCATCCTGGCCACGAGCAATCACAATTTCTTCAACCTGCTCACCATCGCCCTATGCCTGCTCCTGCTCGACGACCGGGTGGTGAATCGGCTGTTGCCGCGCCGCGACCGGAAGGCGCCGCCGGTCGATGCCCCGGGCGCGGCACACCGGGTGAGCCTGGCCGTGGTGGCCGTGTTGTTGATCACTTCGAGCCTGGGCGGTTTTCTCTCCCTGCTCGGCGTTCCCGTTCCCGAGCCGGTGGCACGGGTACGTCAAGCGGCGCAGGCGTTCGGCGTAGGCGCGGTATACCACGTTTTTCCCACCATGCAGACCGAGCGGCAGGAGCTCATCATCGAAGGATCGGACGATGGGCGGGAGTGGAAGGCCTACACCTTCCGTTACAAACCCCAGGACCCGGGGGCGACCCCGAGGTTCATCGTGCCCCATCAGCCGCGGCTGGACTGGCTCATGTGGTTCGTTCCCACCCAGCATCCGGTCCATCTGTTCTGGTTCGGCGAACTCATGTACAGCCTGGAACGGGGTTCCGCCCCCGTGCTCTCCCTGTTGGCGGACAACCCCTTCCCCGACCGTCCACCCCGGCACCTGAGGGTCACCGCCTGGCGCTACCGGTTCACCACGCCAGAGGAGCGCGCGCGCACCGGGCTATGGTGGCGGCGGGAGTATCTGGGCCTCTTTCCCATGGTGCCGCCCCGCCGACCATGAGACCAGGTCGAATCGTCTCCGGAGGCCAAACCGGCGTGGACCGCGCCGCACTGGATGCCGCACTGGCCGCAGGCGTACCCGTCGGCGGCTGGTGCCCCCGTGGACGAAAAGCGGAAGACGGCGTCATCCCCGACCGCTATCCGCTTCGGGAATTGGCGGGTGGTTATCTTGCGCGTACCGAACGTAATGTCGTGGACAGCGATGGCACCCTCATCATCCATTTCGGCCCGCTCACGGGCGGCACCCGCCAGACTCACCGTTTCTGCCTGCGCCATGGGCGCCCTTGCCTGCTGCTGGACGGGACGCGGCTTTCGGTCGAAGCAGCGGCGCGGCGGGCGCGGGCGTTCGTCGAATCCCAGGGCATCGAAGTGTTGAACGTGGCCGGGCCGCGAGCCAGCGGAGATCCCCGCGCCTACCCTTGGGCGCGGGCGGTGGTGACGCGAATGCTGGGCGGCGCGCCCGTCACCCCGTCCGATGGAGAAGCCGACGCCAAATCCGACTGACCTCGGGATAACCGGCCAAGGCTTCGAGCAGGCGCCGGTGCGGAATCCAAGCCGTCGTTTCCGACGTCAGCCAACGCACGCCCGGCGCGTCCGGTCCGAAATTGACCGCCACCTGGTCGAGAAAACGGTCCAGGGCCGCCGCTCCGCCCCTGGCCGCCGGGCGTGCCCGCCACCACCCCTTGGAGAGCGAGGTTCCGATCTCCTCCAGCCGCCACCAGACCCGTTCCAGATTCGCCCGATAGTCGGCCACGAGGGATGCGGCCACCTCCTCCAACACACGCTCGGCCTCGGATGCGTCGAACCGACCCGGATAGCCGTGATCCTGCACGAGTCGCTCCACCGTGAACAGCATCAGATCACCCAGGAATTGACGCCGGAATTCGTCGGACAGATCCACGCCCTTTCCGCTGCGTGCCACACCCGATCGATATTCGGACGCCGTTTCGCACGGCGGCACCCGCCGGTGGAGCAGCGGCAGGTTCGCCGACAAAAAACGGTCTCCCAGCTCGGCCCGAAGCAACCGGCCCAGCACCGGACCCGCCATGCGCAATCCCAAGTGGGCGAAAGGAATGAAATGGCGCAGCCCGGCGGGCGAGACGACATAGTTTCCAGTATAGACGGTACGGGCCGGCGCCAGGCTTTCCGCCGGAGGACGGTGTTGGAAACAGGTGACCCGGGTGGGATGGGCGCCGTCGAAGAAGCCGTCCAGCCGGGCGGTGAAGGCATCGAAAGCCTGGGCGAGATCGTGTTTCCCCGGCAGTGTGCAGCGATAGGGGTGGGGGGCGCGACCACCGTCCAGCCCGAAACGCTGCGCCAGATCGTGATAGGCGCCGTGGGCCGCCTCGTGGCCCGTCTCGTGGAAAGGACAAGGCGCTTGCGGCTCGAGGGCCGCGGCCCGCTCCAGGAAGGCGGCCAGGTCATCGAGGAAATTGCCGATCATCACCGCCGGCGCCACCGGTGGATCCCCGACCACCTTGCCGGTCACCACTTCCGGCCGCCGGGTTCGAAACAGCACATCCAGATGGTGGAAATAGTTGACCGCCGCGCGTTCGCGCCGCCCTTCGCGCGTGCACTGGAGCACCTGGAACTCCTCGTCGCTGTCCACGAACCAGACCAGCTCGTCCGCGCCGACACTGCGTGCCAAATGGAGTGCGACGATGTTGCGTACGCGCGACGGCCCCTTGTGCCAGTAGCGGTTGGGATCAAAGGGACCCAACGCGGGCGCCAAGGCCGACCGGGTTTCGGCCTCCACACGGGCGACACAAGCCGCCTGATCCTCGGGGGAGAAGTGGTCCACCCGAAGCCCTTGCAGGCTGAAGCGGCGTGCCAGTTCGGCATGGCGGCGACGCGCTTCCGCATCGGCGCTGTCATCGGCGACCACCACCCGAACCGCCCGATACCGGCCATCCTCCCGTCCTCCGTATTCGAAGGCGTGACACAGGTCGAGAAGGCTTTGCAGGCCGCGCTCCAGTTGGCGCGGCCGGTCGGCAACGGGAATGACCACGACGAACCTGTGGCGCCGGTCCGAGCCATGCAGCGCCAGGAGCTGCTCCCGCTCCCGATGGAGGGCCTGGAGCCGGTCGACGGCGCCGTCGTTCGCGCCCTCGACCCAGGTCAACGCCTCCGCCAGTTCGAGCGCTTCGTCGTATAGGGAGAGGAGCCGTTCCAGACGGCATCCGGAAAGAGCGTGGGCGAAACGGCGGCGCAGATCATGAACAGCGGGATGATCGGCGTGGCGGTCGAGAAAGGCGCGAAGATGACGGAAGAAACCAAAACCCATCAGCGGCGTGAACTGTAGGCGGGAAACGCATCCCGATCGATGACGATCTCCAAGAGGTTGAGGCCGGACCTCATGTCGAGGCTCTCGAACGCCGCCTCCAGCGCGTCCACCGTCTCCGCGCGACGGTGGGCCATGCCGAAGGCTTCGGCCAGCTTGGCGTAGTCGGGGTTGACGAAATCACAGTCGATGAAACGACCGCCGTACTGCTGGGCCTGGTTCTTGCGGATCAAGCCCATGGTGCCGTTGTTGAACACCACCACGGTGAGCGGGATGCGATAGTTCACCGCGGTCATCAACTCCATGGCGCACATCTGGAAGCCGCCGTCTCCCAGCAGAGCGAAGGTGGGCCGGTCGAGGGCGAAACGGGCGCCCACCGCCGCCGGCAGGGCATGGCCGAGGGACGAAATCCCCGAATTGGGGAAATAGTGGAATTCGGGCCGGGCGCGTAGAAAGTTCTGGGCGAAGATGATGTTGTCATCGAACAGCAGCAGGGGCTCGTCGAAACGGCGCTCCAACAGCCTAAAAAAGCACTCCACCAGTTCGAAGCCCTCGGGAAAGAGGGCGCTGCGTCCGCGCCGGGGCGGCGCATCATCGGCCGCGTTTTTCGGTTCCAGTCGCTCAAGCAGCGCGTCGAGGAACAGGCCCACGTCCGAGACCACCGCCAGATCGGCCCGAAAGACCTTCTCCAACTGATCCGGATCCCGATCCACTTGGACGATCCGACGCCCTTCCAGGAGTTGGGCATCC
>Ga0256914_1003530_pt1 | contig 12264 bp, 7 predicted proteins | sample HulkmetaG_FD_191571 | JGI IMG/M metagenome (GOLD analysis project Ga0256914, IMG submission 191571) | Hydrothermal chimney microbial communities from Main Endeavour vent field at the Juan de Fuca Ridge, Pacific Ocean - Hulk | ecosystem: Environmental > Aquatic > Marine > Hydrothermal vents ...
GCCTTGACGATCAGTTCGCCGATACCCGTGCCGGCCATGCCGGCCCCCAGGAAGAGGATCTTCTGGTCGCTCAGGCGGCGGCCCGTCATGCGGGCGGCGGCGTGCAGGCCGGCCAGCGTGACGCAGGCCGTTCCCTGGATGTCGTCGTTGAAGGTACACACCCGGTGGCGGTATTTTTCCAGCAGGCGGAAGGCGTTGATGTTGGCAAAATCCTCGAACTGGATCAGGGCTTCGGGCCAGCGGGCGTGCACCGCCGTGATGAACTCGTCGATGATGGCGTCGTAGGCCTCGCCGCGGATGCGCTCCTGCTTGAGCCCGATGTAGAGCGGATCGTTGAGGAATTCCACGTTGTTGGTGCCCACGTCGATGGTCACCGGCAGGCAGCGCAGCGGGTTGATGCCGGCGCAGGCGATGTACAGGCACAGCTTGCCCACCGGGATGCCCATGCCCTGGGCGCCCAGGTCCCCAAGGCCCAGGATGCGCTCGCCGTCGGTCACCACGATGACCTCCACGGTTTCGGCCGGCCACTGCGCCAGCAGATCGGCAAAACGGCCCCGGTGCCGGGCCGACAGGAAAACCCCTTGGGGCTTGCGGAAGATGTGCGAGTATTCCAGGCAAGCCTCGCCCACCGTGGGGGTGTAGACCACGGACATCATCTCTTCGAGGTGCTCCAGGAGGACCCGGTTGAAAAGCGTCAGGTTGCGCTCCATGAGCGCCATCAGGAAGATGTACCGCTCGATGTCGTCGGGCTTCTTGCGGTAGTTGGTCATCACCCGCTCGACCTGGGTCTCGATGGTGGTCACCACGGGCGGCAGCAGGCCGTCGATGCGCAGTGCCCGACGCTCCTCGGGAGTGAAAGCCGTGCCCTTGTTGTAGACGTTGTGGTTCAGCAGTTCATGCCCCGTAGGGACAGCCTCCACGCCGGGTATTTTTACAGTTTTCATCTGGATACCTCTCGAAAATACAAGTCAGGCGACTACTCGTTCTGCCACTGGGCCATGTCCATTTCCTGCTCGGTCTTAGCCACGATGCAGGTGACGGCTAGGTCGCCGGTCACATTGGTGGCCGTGCGCCCCATGTCCAGGATGGCGTCGATGCCGAAAATCATGGCATAGGCCATAGCCACCGGGGTTCCCGGTTCCACGGCCAGGCCTACCGAGTTGAGCACCATCATCAGCATGATGGCCCCGGCGCCGGGCACGCCGGCGGTGCCGATGGAGGCCAGCACGGCGGTGGCGATGACCGTCATCTGCTGGGAAAAGGTCAGCGGGGCGCCAATGGCGAAGCCGATGAAGATGGCGCAGACCCCCTGGTAGATGGCCGTGCCGTCCATGTTGATGGTGGCGCCCAGGGGCAGAGAGAAGGAATAGACGCCTTTGGAGATGCCCATCTCCTCCTTGGCCACCTCCATGCTCACCGGAAGGGTGCCGCCGCTGCTGCGGGTCACGAAGGCCGTGACAGTGGCTTCACGGACTTTCTTGAAGAATTTCATGGGGTTGATCTTGAAAAAGGCCAGCCCTCCCCCGTAGACCAGCAGGATGTGGCAGAGCATCGCAAGGTAGACCGCGCCGGTGGTGACGCCCAGCGGCCCCAGGGCCTCGGCGCCCTGCTTGGCGAAGACCACCGCGATGAGGGCGAAGACCCCGATGGGCGCGTACTCCAGGATCCAGTTGACCACCAGGTACATGATTTCCGCGCCGCCGTCGAAGAAGTTGAACACTGTGTTGGCCGAGTTGCGGATGCGCTCGTCGTCGCTCTCCCTCAAGTAGGCCACGCCGATGCCGAAGAGCAGGCAGCAGAAGATGATCGGCAGGATGTTGCCGCTGGCCATGGCGGAGAAGGGATTGATCGGCACGACGTTGACCACCGTGTCCACCAGCGAGGGGGTTTTCATGGCCTTTTTCAGGCCGGTTTCGGCGGCCGCGGCCAGTCGCATGCCCTTGCCGGGCTGAAACAGGTTGCCGAAGATCAGGCCCAGGGCCACGGCGAAGGCCGTGGTGATCATGTAGATGCCCAGGGCCTTGACGCCGACCCGTCCGAGGCGCGCCGGGTGAACGCTGGCGGCACCCACGATGACGGTGAACATGACCACCGGTACAACGATCATCTTCAACAGCCGCACGAAGATATCCCCGAACGGGCTGACCCACTCGATCCCGGGTCCGAAAACCCATCCGGCAATGGCCCCCAGGATGAGGCCCACCAGGATTCTCAGCAGCAGATTGACCCTGAAGTACCAGCGAAATATTTTCATGATGGCTCCCCTGTGTGTGGCGTATCAGGAAAAGTTCGGCGGAAAAGTCCGGCCGCCGCTATTCGTAGGCGTCTCCCCGTGGCTGTTGTTCGCGCAGTTGCTCGAGCTTCTGCCGGCGCTGCTGAATGAACTTGTTCTTGAGCATCTCGGCCTTGGTGGGCGTTTTGACCGTGGCGAATTTTTCCCCGGCCCAGGTGAGGTGCTCGAAGTACTCGTACTTGAGCAGGTCCAGGGTGCCGTCCGAGGATATCTGGTCGATGAACAGGTTCAGCCAGGTCAGGAAGTCGGGGTCTCCCTTGCGGATGGCGAAACCGTATGTCTCCTTGGTGACCGGCTCCAGCAGGGCCTTGACACGCAAGGCCTCCCGGGGATGGGTGGCCTGCCAGATGCGCACGAAAGGCGAATCGGCCGCCATGGCATCCACGTCCCCTTTGAGCACGGCTTCGATGGCTTTTTCGGTGGTGGGATACGTCTTGATAGCCTCCTTGGGAAAGAGCTGGCGGGCGAACTTCTCGTGGGTGGTGCCGGCCTTGACGCCCACGGTCAGCCCGGAGATCCCGGTCAGGTCGAAATAGGACGAAGCATCAGGGCCCACCAGCTTGCGGTTGACCAGGGCCGCCTGGCTGACGTGGAAATAGGGTTTGGTGAAATTGATTTTCAGGCCACGTTCGGCGGTGCGCGTCATGGCGGCGATGATGATGTCGGACTCCATGGCCAGCAGCCTGGGAATCTGGTCGTCGTAACGCCGGGGTTGGATGAAGCGGACTTTCACCTTGAGATAATCGCCGATCAGTCGGGCCAGATCCACGTCCAGGCCGGTGAGTTTGCCGTCGATTTCCATGGAAAAGGGGGGATATCCCCGGTTCAGGGAAACCACCAACTCACCTTTCTGGTGAATGCGGGCCATTTCCGCGGCCTGCGCGGCGCAACTCAATAGCCCGACAAAAATACACACCCAGCCAAGCAGTTTCTTCATGATTCCCTCCTTCGCATGACAGGCAGTTCCATGAGCGTATTTCCGGAGTATAGGTATACCTCATTAAAAACAACACAGGACCGGCAGTTGCATTTGCAGGCACCGCTGGGTGGCGCTAGCGGAACGGGTGGCGGGCGGGCGGACGCCGTCCTCGACTTCTGGGAGTCCATTAAAGCATTTCCACATGGAAAGACAACCGAAAAAGTGGCGCACGATCATGTGGATCGGGCCGGTTTTTCTGCACGCACCGCTGTTGCGAAAGCCGATATCGTGTTTATTCTATTTGCATTGAGACCTTTGGCGTGGAAAAATCGTTTCCCGGCCGATTAACCGGATGCCGCGAAAGCCATCGAACGACACGGAGTGAAGGGGCGGCATCCGCCATTTTTTTACAACCGCAATCGCGAAGGAGGAAGGGTATGTTTTGTTTTCAATGTCAGGAGACCGCCAAGAACACCGGGTGCACCATCAAGGGGGTATGCGGCAAACCGGAGGAGACGGCCAATCTTCAAGATCTGCTGATTCACACCCTCAAGGGACTTGCCGTTTACGGTGAAAAAGCCGCCGAATTGGGCCTCACCATTAAGGACAACGGATTTTTCACCTGCCAGGCACTTTTTGCCACCATTACCAACGCCAACTGGGCCGACGACCGCTTCGTGGCGCTGATTCGGGAGGCTTTGCAGCGGCGTGACGCCCTCAAAAAGCAGGTCGACGAGGCTTGCAGCGCCAAGGGGGAGACGTTCGCGCCCCAACACGATGCCGCCACCTGGTCTGCCGACGATCCGGCGCAGTTCGCCGAAAAAGCCAAGTCCGTGGGTGTCCTGGCCACCGATAACGAAGACGTGCGCTCGCTTCGCGAACTGCTGATCATCGGCCTCAAAGGCGTCGCCGCCTATGCCGAGCACGCCGCCGTGCTGGGCAAGGAAAAAGACGAAATCTACAACTTCCTGATGGAGGCTCTGGCCTCCACCACCAAAGACCTGGCCGTGGACGAGATGGTCGGGCTGGTCATGAAATGCGGAGAAACCGCCGTCACCACCATGGCCTTGCTGGACGAGGCCAATACCAGCACCTACGGCAACCCCGAAATCTCCGAGGTGAACATCGGTGTGCGCGGCAATCCCGGCATCCTGATCAGCGGCCACGATCTCAAGGACATGGAGGAGTTGCTCAAGCAGACCGAGGGCACCGGCGTGGACGTGTACACCCACGGCGAGATGCTGCCGGCCAACTACTACCCGGCTTTCAAGAAGTACGACCACTTCGTAGGCAACTACGGCAGCTCTTGGTGGCACCAGAACAAGGAGTTCGAGTCCTTCAACGGTCCCATCCTGCTGACCACCAATTGCCTGGTGCCGCTCAAGAAAGACAACACCTACCTCGATCGTCTGTTCACCACCGGCGTCGTCGGTTACCCCGGCGCCAAGCATATCGCCGACCGCCCCGCGGGCGGCGCCAAGGACTTTTCCGAGATCATCGAACTGGCCAAGAAATGCAAGCCGCCCGAAGAGCTCGAGACCGGCAAAATCGTGGGCGGCTTCGCCCACAACCAGGTGCTCGCCCTGGCCGACAAGGTGGTCGACGCCGTCAAGTCCGGCGCCATCAAGCGCTTCATCGTGATGGCCGGCTGCGACGGGCGTCAGCGTTCCCGCAGCTACTACACCGAGGTGGCCGAGAAGCTGCCGAAGGACACCGTCATCCTGACCGCCGGGTGCGCCAAGTACCGTTACAACAAGCTGGACCTGGGTGACATCGGCGGCATTCCGCGGGTGCTCGACGCCGGGCAGTGCAACGACTGTTACTCCCTGGCGGTGATCGCCCTCAAGCTCAAGGAGGTCTTCGGACTGGACGACATCAACGACCTGCCCATTTCCTACGACATTGCCTGGTACGAGCAGAAGGCCGTGGCCGTGCTGCTGGCCCTGCTGTTCCTGGGCGTCAAGGGCATCCGCCTGGGGCCGACACTGCCGGCCTTCCTCTCCCCGGCCGTGGCCAACGTGCTGGTGGAGAAGTTCGACATCAAGCCCATCACGACGGTCGACGAAGACATCGCGGCTATGATGGAAGGCAAGTAACCGAACCGCCTAAACCACGGCGGCCGCGAAAGGGAGCGGAGCCTCCCCGTTTCGGCCGCCGTAACGAACGACCCGGGAGCCGATTTCATCCGAAGTTGGCTCTTGTCGTCTAAAGAAGGAGAACCCCATGGCTGTATCATCCTACACCGCCGAAGAGTTATTCAAGGTGCTGACGGAGCGCGAGGATTTCCTCCTGCTGGACGTCCGAAACGATGAGGAGTTTGATCGTTTCAAAGTGGAGGGCCCCTATCCTTTCGACATGATCAACGTGGCCTACTTCGAGTTCATGGAATTCGAGGCGGAAAGCGTGGCCAAGGTGCCGCGCGGCAAGAAGATCCGCATTGTGTGCGCCAAAGAGGGTTCGGCCAAATATGTGGCCGAGATTCTCGAAAAGCACGGCTACGACGACGTATCGTACCTTGCCGGCGGTATCCGCACCTGGGGCAACCTGCTGGCGCCGGTGAAGGCCGGTGAAGGCGACGGCTGGGAGCTGCACCAGTTCCGCCGTCCGGGCAAGGCCTCGCTGAGTTACGCCCTGACGGCCGGAGAAGAGATGTTCGTCTTCGACCCGGCCAAGAACACGGACGCCTACCGGCGCTTCGCCGAGGCGCGCGGCTGCGCCATCACGCGCACCTTCGAGACCCATCGCCAGGCCGATTACATTTCAGGCAGCGACCGTCTGCGCCGGGAGGTGGGCGCCGAAATCGTGGCCCCGCAGCCGGATTTTGAACCGGCGCGCTTTCCCTACACGCCCGTCTCGGACGGCGACGTTTTCACTTTCACCGACGGCGGTCCCGAGGTGCGCGCCATCCACACCCCGGGCCACACGCCGGGCAGCACCAGCTACCGGGTCGACGGGCGCTACCTGATCTCGGGCGACGCGGTCTTCATCCTGTCCATCGGCCGCCCGGACCTGGGCGGCAAGGCCCGGGAGTGGTCCAAGCTGCTTTTTCACACCATGACCGAAAAGATCCTCAAGTGGGACCGCTCGCTGGTGGTTTTGCCGGGCCATTACATGGACTGGAGCGAGGCGGACGAGGACCTGGTCTTTCGGGCCACACTGGAGAAGGTCATTTCGAACAACGCCGAGATCTACGGGGTGCGCGACGAGTCCACCTTTTTCGAATTCATCGAGCAGAACATGCGGCCGCAGCCGGAGGAGTACGCCAGAATCCGCGAGATCAACGCCGGCCTGCTGGAAGTCGACGAGGAAGAGGCCGACAACATGGACCTGGGCAAGAACGAGTGCGCCGCCTCCGCGGCGCAAACGACTTAGCACTTTCTTAGGGAGACGACTATGCCCATCCCCGGCAACCTGCTGACCACCGCCATGGCGGTGATGCCCCACACCGATCCGGACCGCGCACTGGAAGTGGCGCTGTCGGTAGATGTCCCCTTCTGGCCCCAGCTGCCCAACTATGACTACCACGAGGACATGTATGTCCAGGCCGCCGAGCACTTTCCGGGTATTCTTCTCGACCTGGAGGCGCGCACGCTGCGCTTTTCCATGGACAAGTTCATCGTCGAACTGGAAGAAGCATTGGGGCACTTCGACGATCCGGACTGGTTCGACATCACCCCGGAGTTCTCGGTGGTCTATCACCGCTTCCTGTCCCTGGACCTGTCCGACCGCCCCGCCATCCGGGGGCAGCTGGAGGGGCCTATCAGCTTCGGGTTCAACATCCTGGACCAGGACGACCGCCCGATCCTGTTCGACGACACGGTGCGGCCCTTCATGTTCGAGTTCATGGCCAAACGCATCAACGTGCAGCTCGAGCGGCTCAAAGCGCGCAACGACAACGCCTTTATGTTCGTCGACGAGCCCGGCCTGCAATTTCTTTTCTCGGCCCTGGCGGGTTACGGTGACCGCAAAGCCAAGGAGGACCTGGAGCTGTTTTTCTCCATGATCGAGCGCCCCCGCGGCATCCACCTGTGCGGCAATCCCGACTGGGATTTTCTGCTGGGCCTGGACATGGACGTGCTCTCCATGGACATTTACACCAATGCGGAAATCTTCCAGTCCTACGCCGGCTCCGTCAAGCGTTTCCTGGAGAAGGACAACGTCATCGTGTGGGGCATCGTGCCCACCGGCTTCGAGGCCTTCGAGAAAGAGGAGATCGGGTCGTTGACCGAACAACTGGAGAGCGTGTGGCGCGTGCTGTGGGACAAGGGGGTCGACCGTGAACACATGCTCGCGCGGAGCATGCTGTCGCCGGCCACCTGCTGCTTGGTCAATCCGGACCGTGAAAAGACCGTGGAAAAGGCCTTTGCCACGGTACAGAAGCTCTCCGAGAACCTGCGGCAAAAGTACGGCCTCTGAAACCCTTTCGCCTTTCCCGTGTACCAATGGGTCCGGATGATGCAGCGGGCACACCGGACAGACGCGACCGCTGCTTGCGATTGCCCCGGCTGCAGCGGACAACCCGGTTGACACTTCCCGGTGGAAAAAGGTAGATTGCGGACAGCAGGTGGACCGTATCCCGCCTCTTTGCCCATGCCGCCACCGAACCATTGCACAGCAGCGCAACCGGAGGGATCCCATCATGAGTTATTCACTATACTGGGCCGACAGCTATCCCAAAAAACTGTGCCCCGCCGCCAAGGCGATGGAGATCATCCGGCCGGGCCAACGGATTTTCATTGGTTCGGCCTGCGGTGAGCCCCAGGAGCTGGTGCGCGCCCTGTCCGCGGCGGCTTCGCGGCTGAGCGGGCTGGAGATCGTGCGCATGATGAGCCAGGAAACCACCTCGCTGACCGAAATTGCCAACCGCACCCGGGATTTCAACCTGAGCATACGCAACATCTACCTGGGGACCGCCGAAACCGAGAGCGTAGCCAAGAAAAAGCGCTTTATCACGCCGGTGAACATGTCCGAGGTTCCGAGCCTGTTCAAGGCGCGCAAACTGCCCATCGATGTGGCGCTGGTACAGGTCTCGCCTCCCGACGATTTCGGGTGGATGAGCCTGGGCATTTCGGTGGACGTCACCCTGGCGGCCGCTTCGGCGGCGCGGCACGTTATCGTGCAGGTCAACCCGCGTATGCCACGGGTGCTCGGCCAGAGTTTCATTCACGTCAGCGACGTGGCGTGCATCGTGGAGCACGAAGAGCCCCTGGTGGCCGTGACCCCGCGGGCGCCGGCGGGACAGTCCGCCGATGTGGCCGCCCAGATCGGTCGGCACATCGCCAGGCTTATCGAGGACGGCGCCACTCTCCAGATCGGCCTGGATGCCGCTTCCCAGGCCACCATGCAGGCCCTGGCGGAGAAAAATGACCTGGGCTTTCATTCCCAGTACATCACCGATGACGCCATGCACCTGTTCGCCAAAGGCGTCATCACCAACCGCCGTAAGGGCTTTAACGAGGGAAAACTGGTGGCCTCGGCGGGTATCGGGAGTCACCACCTTTACGAGTTTCTGGACGACAACCCGGCCGTGGAGTTTCGTCCGTCGGACTATGTCAATGACCCCTTCGTAATTTCCCGGCACTACCGTATGGTCTCCATGAACGTGGCGCGGCGCATCGACCTGACGGGGCAAGTGGCCTGTGAGGCTGATCCCCAGACCTTTTTTGCAGGCATCTCCGGTATTCCGGACTTCGTGCGCGGTGCCAAGAGCGCCCCGGGCGGCAAATCGATTCTCATGTTGCCGTCCACCACTCCGGACGGCAAGGCCAGCAATATCGTTCCCGTGTGCCGTGAGCTGGCGGTGGTGGTGCCCCGCGGGGACGTGCAGTTCGTGGTTACCGAGTACGGCGCCGCCAACCTTGCGGGCAAGAGTCTCCAGGAACGTGCGCTGGCCATGATCAGCATCGCCCATCCTGATTTCCGCGATGAGCTGTTCGAGGCGGCCAAGGATATGGAACTCATCGGCAGGGAGCGCAGCCTGGGCGAGGCGGTGCGGGCCGTGTACCCGGTCCAGCTGGAGGAAGTTTTTACCGTCGACGGTGAGCAGATCACCATTCGGCCGGCCAAACCCGTTGACGAGCGGCGTATCCAGGAGCATTATTACAATCTGGACAAGAACGACGTCTTCCTGCGTTTTTTCCATGACAAGACCAGCTTCAGCCGTTCCGAGATCGAACCCATGTCCCTGACGGACTATGTGCGCGACCTGACGCTTATCGCCGTGGTGGGTGAGTTCGGCTTCGACCGCGTAGTCGGTGTGGGTGAGTACCTGCTCATCGAACAGGAAAACATGGCCGAGGTGGCCTTTTCGGTGGACAAGGAATACCGTCACAAGGGGCTGGCCAAACGCCTTTTGCACAAGCTGGCTGACGCGGCAAGGGAAAATCATATCTCCGGACTGATGGCCATCACGGCGGTCGACAACAAGGCCATGATCAACCTTTTCAAGAGCCTGCCTTACAAGGTCAAGACCACTTTCAGCGACGGCGACGTCATCCTGACCTGTCGCTTCGATGAGATGAAAGAGGCACCGGCCATCACCGGCTGATGCCACAACGGGAAAACATTATGCGACAGAGCCTTTATATCATGGCACAGGAACACCGCAGCGGCAAATCCGCCGTGGTGCTGGGCATCATGCATCTTCTGATGACCGGCATCCCCGAGGTCGCCTTTTTCCGGCCGGTGATCGAACCGGAGGCGGAAGGCCGCCGGGATCATGACATCGGTCTCGTGCTCAGCGAATTCAAGCTGGACATGCCTTACGAGGACACCTATGCCTGCACCATGGACGAAGCCATGAACCTGGTCTCTTCGGGCAGGGGTGACCAGTTGATCGAGAAAGTGCTGTCCAAGTTTTCGACGTTGCGTGCCAGGTATGATTTCGTGCTCTGCGAGGGCAGCGATTTTCAGGGGCCGGATCAGAATTTCGAGTACGATCTCAATCTGGAGATCGCCGGGGCCATGGGCACACCTGTGCTGGCGGTGACCAGTGGTTTCGGCAAGAGCCCCGGCGAAACCCTGGAGTCCACCCGACTGACCCTGGAAGCCATGCTCCAGGCGGAACTTGAGGTATTGGCGGTGATCATCAACCGTTTCAATGCCCCTGACGGTCAGGACGTTCCCCGGCAGCTGGAAGTCAAGAGCCCTTCCGGCACGGTGGCCATTCCCGCCTGGGTGATACCGGAAAAGCCGAACCTGGACAAGCCCACCTTGGCCGACCTGATCGACGGAATGGATGCCGAGCCGTTGTACGGGGCCGAGGGGCTCGACGCCCTGGTGGACAGCTACATCGTGGCCGCCATGAAGATGCACAACTTTCTCGAGTACTTGAAGCCCGGCGCGCTGGTGATCACGCCCGGCGATCGCTCGGACATCCTGCTGAGCAGCCTGGTCTCCCGCATTTCCGGCAACTACCCCGACATCTCCGGCATCCTGCTGACCGGCGGCCTGCTGCCGGAAAAGAGCATCCGGCGCCTGATTGAGGGCTGCATAGAGTTTCCCACTCCGGTGCTGACCGTCAAAACCCCCACTTACGAAACCGCTCGGCGTCTCGGACGGTTGCGAAGCCGAATCAACCCCGGGGATCAGCGGCGCATCGCTTCGGCCCTGGGGCTTTTCGAGGCCCACGTCGATGCCGAGGCACTGAAGCGGCAGTTCCAGGCCACCAAGCCTGAGAAAATCACCCCCAAGATGTTCGAATTCAGTCTGGTGCAGCGGGCGCGAAGCAACCGGCAGCGCGTGGTGCTGCCGGAGGGCACCGAGGACCGTATCCTGCGCGCCGCCGATATTCTGCTGCGGCGCGATGCCGCCGACCTGATCCTGCTGGGCGACGAGGATCGTATCCGCGTTCGTATATCCCAGATGGGACTGCGCCTGGACAAGGCGGTCATCATGGATCATCGCAAGTCCCCGCACCTGGACGAGTACATCGATACCTACCTGGCGCTGCGCCGTCACAAGGGCATCGTGCGCGATGACGCCCGGGACGCCATGAGCGACGCCACCTATTTTGCTACTATGATGGTGTATTTCGATCACGCCGACGCCATGGTTTCGGGATCCATCAACACCACGGCCCACACCATCCGGCCGGCCTTTGAGATCATCAAGACCCAGCCGGGCGCCACCATCGTCTCCAGCGTCTTTTTCATGTGCCTGCGCAGCCGCGTGCTGGTTTTCGGCGACTGCGCCGTCAATCCCAACCCCACGGCGCCCCAGCTGGCGGAGATCGCCATCCAGTCGGCCCGGACGGCCCGGACCTTCGGCATCGAACCGCTGGTGGCCATGGTCTCCTACTCGTCGGGGGCCTCCGGGCACGGCGAGGACGTGGACCGGGTGCGCGAAGCCGTGGCCATCGCCCGGGAAAAGGCGCCGGAACTGGCGCTGGAGGGCCCCATCCAGTACGACGCCGCCATCGACCCCACGGTGGCACGCACCAAGATGCCGGACAGCAAGGTGGCCGGCCGTGCCACGGTGTTCATCTTTCCGGACCTGAACACCGGCAACACCACTTACAAGGCGGTCCAGCGGGCGGCCCATGCCGTGGCCATCGGGCCGGTGCTGCAGGGCCTCAAGAAACCGGTCAACGACCTGTCGCGGGGCTGCACCGTGGCCGACATCGTCAACACCGTGGCCATCACGGCCATCCAGGCCCAGCAGGTCGACGCGCAATAGGCCGGCCGGAAGGCGGTCCCGCCCGTGGGGGCGGGTTCGCTGGAGTTCGTCCAGAAAACGCCTCTTTGGCCGAAGACATACGGAGGTATATCGTCCATGGTCACACTGCCGATCCACGGAAGCCGCGAGCACTACCCCGTCAATCCCACCAAGATCATCGCCCTGGGCCTGAACTACCGCGACCACATTGCCGAGAGCCACTCCGTCAAGGTGCAGGGGTTCACCGACGAGATTCCCGCGGAACCCATCCTGTTTCCCAAGACGCCCAACGTGCTCGTCGGCCCCGGCGAACCCATCGTGATCCCGCGTTTCCTGAAGGATTACGGCTTCGAGGAGCCCCGCGTGGACCACGAGGCCGAGCTGGCCCTGATCATCG
>Ga0256914_1003531_pt1 | contig 12261 bp, 15 predicted proteins | sample HulkmetaG_FD_191571 | JGI IMG/M metagenome (GOLD analysis project Ga0256914, IMG submission 191571) | Hydrothermal chimney microbial communities from Main Endeavour vent field at the Juan de Fuca Ridge, Pacific Ocean - Hulk | ecosystem: Environmental > Aquatic > Marine > Hydrothermal vents ...
CTTCGTCAAGCAGTCATGGTCAGCAGTTGCATTTTTTGTCAAAAGGAGGATAATGGAAACGTAACTTCGGTGCATTGCGCCACATAACAAGGAATGGTATGAATGTAACAATTTACACAACGCCGACCTGTCCGTACTGCGACATGGCAAAGCAGTATTTGGACGACAACAATGTCACGTATACGTCATATGACGTATCACAAGATCAAGCAAAGGCGGAAGAGATGGTACAGAAATCCGGGCAAATGGGTGTTCCGGTTATTGTTGTGGAAAAAGATGGAGGAGAGGAAGTAATCGTCGGATTTGATCAGGCACGATTGCAAGGATTGCTGGGACTCTAAGGGTTTCGCAGTACAGCGTCCGTTACGTTCGGACGCTGCGTGGGGAATCATTAGTACGATAAACATATGACAACACAGACGGTATATGATATTGCCATTATCGGTGGCGGACCCGGTGGTGTAGCAAGCGGTGTATATGCGGCGCGGAAGAAAATGCGCGCGGTGTTGATTACCGATCGGTTCGGTGGTCAGTCTACGGTCAGTGCGACGGTGGAAAACTGGATTGGAGAAATTTCCATTAAGGGAACGGAGTTGGCAAAGAAACTGGAAGCCCATGTTCGTGCACAGGAAGGATTGGAAATTGTACAACCGGCACGGGCAACACAATTGACCAAAAACGATGATGAAACGTTTACCGTTACGGTGGATGACGGAGCGGCACAGTATACGGCGCGAACAGTACTGTTGGTAAGTGGCGGACGTCATCGTCATTTGGACGTACCGGGGGAGGAGAAGTTTAAGGGGCGCGGCGTGGTGTACTGCTCCACCTGTGATGCACCGATGTTTCGCGATAAAGATGTTGCGGTCATCGGGACGGGAAATTCCGGATTGGAGGCGGTGGAGGATTTGCTTCCCTATGCTCGCCATATTACGCTTGTCAGCAATAACGATCGTATTACCGGAGATGCGGTGACATTTGATCGTATCATGCAATCCGGTATCGTGGACGTCTTGTATAATGCATTGACGACAGAGATTGTCGGAGATGTGCTGGTGAGTGCATTGCGATACAAAGACGCAATTACCGGGGAAGAGAAGGAGTGCGCCGTACAGGGAGTGTTTGTGGAAATCGGTGTTGTACCCAATACGGAGTTGGTGAAGGATTTGGTTGATCTTACGCCGTACGGACATGTTGTGGTAGATCCGCGCACCGGTGCAACATCGGTACCGGGATTGTATGCCGCCGGTGATGTAACGGACAAGCCGTACCGCCAAAACAACATTGCGGCGGGGGATGCGATTGTGGCAACGCTTGCCGCCTATGATTTGATTAAAGCGGCGTAAATATGAGTGTGCAGCGCCCGACAATTTTTATCGGTGCCGGACACCGAGGGTTTGAACTGAAGGAGCAGATGATTGCTCGGCTGACAGCGGCGGGATATGTCGTTACGGATTGTGGAGCGGCAACATACGATGCAGATGATGATTATCCGGATTACGCCAAGTGTGTGGCGCAACGTGTTGTTGCCACAGAATCGGCGCGAGGTATTGTTATTTGTGGCAGTGGTGTCGGTGTGTGCGTGGCGGCGAACAAAGTTCCTTCTGTCCGGGCGGGATTGGCACTCAATGCGAAACAGGTGCGGGAGGCAACGGCGCATGATCATCTTACGGTATTGTGTCTTGCCGCGGACTATACCGATCCGGAGACAGCGTGGGATGCTGTACATGCATTTTTGACAACTCCCTATTCTTCTGAAGAGCGTCACGTTCGTCGTGTTAAAAAAATAACTCGCTAATATCATGCAGATTATACCCGCTATTCTTACGGAGACAAGCGAGGAAGCGTGTACGGAGTTGCGTCCGTTGGTGGGTGTTGCGCCGTGGATACAGATTGATGTGATGGATGGCACCATGACATCGGGACGGACATATGACCTCTTTGATCTTGTTGGAGAAGTGGAAGAGTTTTCTGTGGAAGTACACCTCATGGTGAATCATCCAATTGATTATCTTCCGGCATGCGCGGCGATTGAGGCAGAGCGGGTATACATTCATCCGGAGCCGTTGGAGAGTGTTTCCGCTGTCTTTGCGGCGATGAGCGAGTATGACTTTGCCCGCGGATTGTCTCTCAGTCCGCAAACATCCATCGGACAGATTTTGCCGTACATTGATGAAGTGGATGCCGTACAAATCATGACGGTGGAGCCCGGTGAGCAGGGACAACGTCTGTGTCCAAAGATGTTGGAAAAAGTGCGAGATCTTCGGGCGCAATTTCCATCATTGCATATAGCGGTGGATGGCGGTGTCAATGAGCAAACGCTTGCCGCCGTTGTTGCCAGTGGTGCCACCGCTGCCGGTGTGGGAAGCGCTATCAGCGGGGCGGCGGATCCGGCGGAAGCGTACCGTACACTATGTGCCGCTGCGACATGTTATCATGTAACATAGTGACGGATATTCAGTATCGTTTTTTTAATATCAAACGTATGACACATCAAAAAAATAGCAATCCATTTGAAAATGCCATGGAGCAATTGCGAGCGGCGGCGGATGTTTTGCAGCTGGATGAAAATGTTTACGAGATGCTTAAACGCCCGCAACGCATCCATGAAGTGGCAATTCCCGTACGGAACAATGAGGGAAAGATTACAACGTATCGCGGGTATCGTGTGCAATACAATAATGCGCGCGGACCGTACAAGGGAGGGATTCGTTTTCATCCAATGGTGGACTTGGATGAGGTGAAGGCGCTGGCGTTTTGGATGGCAATCAAGTGCGCGGTAGTGGATATCCCGTACGGAGGCGCAAAAGGTGGCGTGGAAGTGGATCCACGCACGCTGTCACTGGATGAATTGGAGCAGTTGTCTCGCGGTTATGTAAACGGGTTGTTTTTGGAAATCGGTCCCAAGATTGACATTCCGGCTCCGGATATCAATACCAATGCCCAAATCATGGGGTGGATGATGGACCAGTATTCCAAGATGCGCGGATATGCCAACCTTGGTGCATTTACGGGAAAGCCGGTGGAAGTGGGCGGACTTCGTGAGCGTTCCGCCGCAACCGGACGAGGAGGATTTATTTTGTTGGAACACCTGCGGAAAGCCATGGGGAAGAAGCCGCAGGAGATGCGTATTGCGATTCAGGGATTTGGAAATGTCGGTGCGCACTTTGCATTTCTTGCTCATGATGCGGGGTATAAGATTGTGGGACTGTCCGACAACAGTGGGGCATTGTTGAGTACGGCGGATGCGTCCATTAATCCCTATGAAGTAAGAAAAGAAAGTCGTGCCGGAGCGCTCAACCATGTGTATTGTTATGGGGGCGTTTGCCGTACGCTGGAGTTTCGGAAAGGGACAAATGACGAGCTTCTCACAATGGACTGTGATGTACTGGTGCCCGCGGCAATTGAGAATCAAATCACGGAGGATAATGCGCGGGAGATTAACGCATCTGTGATTATTGAACTTGCCAACGGACCGACAACGCCCGCAGCGGATGACATTCTTGCGGCGCGTGATGTGACGGTGGTGCCGGACGTATTGGCGAATGCCGGCGGAGTGGTGACGAGTTATTTTGAGTGGTTGCAGAATATTCAGAACACAATGTTTGATGATGGTACGTGTGATGAGCGATTGGAAAAGATTATGATTTCCGCATATGATGCAATGATGAGAGAGCGTGCAACATATGATGTTACTCCACGGACGGCGGCGTTTATTGTGGCAATCAAACGTATTGCCGATGCTATGAAGGGGCGTGGATGGGTATGAGAACAACCGGGACAATACCGATTATAGCGATTATTGCCATACTGTATGTGTCTGTTTTTGCAGCTCCCGTTGCCGCAAAAACATTGAAGGCGAAGACATATAAGAAAGATATCACATTACAAAGCGGTGTACTAAGTGGTGCCGGGATCGGGAAAACAATTATTCGTGGAACGGTACTTGTCAAGGGTAGCGGCGTTTTACGCAATGTAACGATTCGTAAAGGAGCGATTATCGTATACTCCGGTGTCAATTTTACGATGGAAAATGTGCGAATTGAGCGTGCGCCGGGAACAGCGATTACCACTCGCGGTGGTGGCACGTTGACGGTACGCAATAGTGCCATTGTGGACGCGCGTGGTAAAGGAATGTATATTCAGCGCGGTAAACACATTGTCATCACCAATACGGTTGTTAGCGGATCGCGGGAAGAGGGAATTGACATTCGCGATCAGGTTAGTGGCATTATTGCAAACAGTACCATTAGCGGGAATGGTGAAGGAGGCATTGAAGTTATTCTTGGAAGCCCGTTAACAATTAAAAATTCCACCATTGCACATAATCGTGCCAGTGGTGTTGCGGCACAGTTTTACCGATTTTCTTCCGGTGCCGGTGTTTTGACGGTTCGCAATACGACAATTCGTAACAATGCGCATTTTGCGGTAAAGTGCGGCGCTCCCAGTGGCGGATCGGTGCCGGCAGCGTGGTGGACGAAACATATTCGATTGGAAGACAACCGGTTTGTAGCCAATGGAGGCGGTATTGCACCGCGGTGCGGGTCCGTGCGCAATTATGATTTGGAAGCGCAGCGCCGAGCCCGAGAAGAAGCCCGTCGCAAAGCGGAAGAAGAAGCCCGTCGCAAAGCGGAGGAAGAAGCCCGTCGCAAAGCGGAAGAAGCGGCTCGAGCACAACTGGCAACCATTCAATCGCAATATACCCAAACAGCGAAACATGCCCGTACCAATATGGAAGCGGTGACACAACAGTTAGGGTGGAGATCGGCGATAATCGGAGTATCTTCAGCATCCCTTGATGCTTTGTATCGCGATGAAGAACAACTGCGCTCTCATGTTCGTGAAGCGCAGAATATAACGGGACTTTCCGCCGCTGATGACATTCGTCGCCGTCATCTTGCGGAGGCGGCATCGTTATTGGCAGATGTTGTGCGTGATCTTCGTGAGGACGCAAGTCGTACCGGACTGTACCGGATAGTACGAGCATCTGTATTGCGTATGATATACTGATTAACAAATATTACCGATATGATTCTTTCGGATGTAGATATTATCAGCGCGCGAGCTCGTGGAGACATTACCATTCGTCCATTTGTTCGTCGTCATGTTCAGCCCGCCAGCGTTGATGTTCGTTTGGATAAACAATTTAAAGTCTTTGCCGTTGATCGTCATTATGTCGTTGATCCGCGTGATGTGGCGGATACACTTATGCGTGACGTCACCATTACACCCAAACGTCCGTTTATTTTGCATCCCGGGGAGTTTGCTTTGGGATTATTGTATGAGGAAATCGGTGTGTCGGATCGTTATGTTGGACGTTTGGAGGGGAAGAGTTCTTTGGGGCGGTTGGGGTTGATTATTCACACCACCGCCGGGTATTTGGATCCGGGAAATTCACTGAAAATGACATTGGAGCTATTTAATGCCGGGCGGTTGCCGATTAAGCTATACTATAAAATGCCGATTGCCCAGGTGGCGTTTGAGAAACTGAGTTCCGCTTGTGAGCGACCGTATGGACACCCGGATTTAAACAGTAAGTATTATCGTGATATGACCGTACGCTCTTCACAGATGCATAAGAATTTTAATCATCGTTAAACACCTTTCTTATGAAAGAATATTGTGATCTTCTGCGCGATGTGCGCGATCATGGACAAGGCAAGGACGATCGTACCGGCACCGGTACACGTAGCGTTTTTGGGCGGCAACTTCATATTGATTTGTCTCGCGGGTTTCCATTGTTGACAACAAAGAAGATGTACTGGAACGGCATTGTTACGGAGTTGTTATGGTTTCTTCGTGGGGAAACCACGTTGGAGTATTTACATAAACACAATGTTCACATCTGGGATGAGTGGGCGACGCCGGAGGGTGAATTGGGTCCGGTCTATGGAGCGCAGTGGCGCTCATGGCGCTGTCCGGACGGGCGGACGGTGGATCAAATTGCACAGGCGGTGGAGATGATCAAGACAATGCCGCACTCTCGTCGAATTATTGTCAGTGCATGGAATGTTGCGGACCTTCCCGATGAAACAATTTCTCCGCAAGAGAATGCCGCTCAAGGAAAGGCGGCACTTCCTCCGTGTCATACACTGTTTCAGTTCTATGTAGATTCGGAGAACCGCCTCAGTTGTCAATTATATCAACGCAGTGCGGATATATTTTTAGGAGTCCCGTTCAATATTGCATCGTATGCGCTGTTGACATTGATGATGGCGCATGTAACCGGAACACGTCCGGGGGTGTTTGTTCATACATTTGGAGATGTGCATATCTACAATAATCATCATGAACAAGTGGATACACAATTGTCTCGTGTTCCGCGTCCATTGCCACGTGTTACACTCAATCCCGAGGTGCGTGATATATTTGCGTTTACCCATGATGATATCGTGTTGGAAGGGTATGATCCTTATCCGGGAATTTCCGCACCAATTTCCGTATGAGTACGTACCACGCACCACTGATTGTTATTGATGGAGCAGACGGGAGCGGTAAGGCGACGCAGACTCGTCTGGCGTTGCAGGCGGTACAAGCGGCGGGTATACGATGTGCGACGATCGATTTTCCGCAATATAAGCAGAATCACATCGGTTCGTTGATCGGCGATTGTCTTCATGGTGCGCATGGGGACTTTCTTTCACTGGACCCGCATATTGTGTCCGTACTGTACGCAGCAGATCGGTTTGAGTCTCGGGAACGCATTCTTCGTGCTCTTCGTCGCGGAACGGTGGTGATATTGGATCGTTATGTCAGCGCCAATCAGATTCATCAAGGCGGGAAAATTCGCGACAGTCGGAAGCGTCGGAAATTTCTGCAGTGGCTGGATGAATTGGAATACGGCGTATTTGCACTTCCGCGTCCCGATGCGGTCATTTATTTGGATGTTCCACCACGAATCAGTGCGCAGTTATTGGCTGATAGCGGTAAGGCATTGGATATGTCTGAGCGTGATGAGGAATATGCTATCGCGTCCGTTCGTACCGCCCGATATTTGGCACGAACGCAGAAGGGGTGGCATCGCATTGCCTGTGCGCCGCGTGGTATACTGAGAAGTGTGGAGGATATTCATGCGGAGGTTTTGTCTATACTTTCAAAAGTTTTAACAACACGTTTATGAAAGATTATATTGCACAAGCATGTCGGACAGAGTCGGTGACGTTTAACGCCCACGGCACAGAGCGTTTATTGCATGCGGGGATCGGCATGGCGACGGAGGCGGGAGAGTTTCTGGATGCGTTAAAAAAGAGCGTATTTTACGGCAAGGAATTGGATCGTACCAATCTTAAAGAAGAATTGGGGGATTTGTTGTGGTATATTGCCATTGCCATGGATGCATTAGAGACGGATTTTGATACGGAAATGCGGCGTAATATTGCCAAACTCCGTGCGCGATACGGGGAGGCGTTTTCCGAGACGGCGGCAGAACAACGAGACCTTGACGCGGAGCGGGAAATTTTGGAAGATAATCATGAGAAGTAATCCATAAATACCAATCGCATATGAATACGGCATTACGAGTTCTTTTTCGCGGTATCTTAATACTGGCGGTGGTGGTTGCGCTGGTGTTGTTGGCACTTTCCGTTGCGCACTATCGCGGGTGGGAGTGGTCGATGCCGATCCGCTCCTGGCTGACTCCCGCCAACGATACGACACAAGCTCCCGCACGAGAAGTTATTCGCGTGGTAGAGGAGCAGGATCAAGTGGTGCGAGTTGTTGCGGAGGCCGCGCCGGCGGTGGTCAGCATCGTGGCAAAGGCGGAAGTTCCGCGATTTGAGACATATTATGAAGACCTTTTTGATGGACTGTTCGGTATCCCATTCAATATTCCGCGTCGTGTTCCCAATGGAACGGAAGAGGTGCGTATTGGCGCGGGAACGGGATTTTTCGTGTCTGCTGACGGGTATATTGTGACAAATCGTCATGTTGTGGCACAGCAAGACGCAACATATGTTGTCTACCGCAATGATGCCGCGCATCGTGGAGAAAAAGTAGAGGCGCGAGTGATTGCACTGGACCCCAATACGGATCTAGCAATCTTAAAAGTGGATGTTGAGGAGGATGTTCCATACTTATCATTCGCCGATAGCACTCGCCTCAATGTCGGGCAAACCGCCATTACCATCGGTTATGCATTGGGGGAATTTGATAACACGGTGAGTAAGGGAGTAATCTCCGGTCTCTCACGTTCCATTGTTGCCGGTGGAATTGGAGTGCGCAGTGAGCGTTTGACAAATCTTATTCAAACGGATGCCGCAATCAATCCCGGAAATTCCGGCGGCCCGATGTTGGATCTTAACGGAAAAGTTATCGGTGTCAATGTCGCTGTTGCGCAGGCGGAGAATATTGGATTTGCCATTCCGGCATCAGAAGCGGAGCGTGCTTATCGTGAAGCACGGGAACACGGAACAATTCGTGTGAAGACGCGTGCGTTCCTGGGGGTACGTTATATTATGATTGATGAACAGATGGCGGAGAGAAACCATTTGCCCGTAGAGTACGGCGCACTGATTGTGCGAGGAGAGGATCGCACGGACCTTGCAGTGGTTCCGGGATCGCCGGCAGATAAAGCGGGATTAGTGGAGAATGATATCATTCTGCGTATCAATGACAAAAAACTAACGCCGCGGACACCGTTGTCTCAGGTACTGGGAGAATTTTCGCCGGGTGACACGGTAACGATGACGGTGTATCATAAGGGGGAAGAGCACACCCTATCTGTGCGTCTGGAAGAATATAAGCCAAAAAAATATGACACAAGATAATACTCGCAATATGCATACGGATGAGCGATATGCGCGCTATATTGATGATTTGAATACCGCACTTTCTTGGGAGTATTCGGCGGTCGTTCAGTATGTGCAACATGCGACGGTGATGACCGGTGCGGAATATGATGCGATTACAAAGGAGTTGGCAGTTCATGCCAATGAAGAGCTTGCCCATGCATTGTCGGTGGCGCAGCTGATTAGCGATCTTGGCGCGACGCCAACGGTGGAGGTGGCTCCGCGGGAGGTTTCTACGGATGTGCGCACAATGTTACAGCAGGATTTGGAGGGAGAAGAGAAGGCGATTGCGATATACAAGCGGCTGATTGCCGCCGCGGAAGAATTGCAGGAGTTTGGACAGCGACGTATTTTGGAGGACATTCTGATGCAAGAAGAGGAACATCGCCGTGATTTATTACAAGCGTTGGGGCAATGACGACACCGTGTGATTCTATCATTATCAGTATGATTGCGGCGGTGGGACGCAATCGTGAACTGGGAGCAAATAATGATATGCTTTGGCATATTCCGGAGGATTTTGCGTACTTTCATCGTGTGACACGCGGACATCCGGTCATTATGGGGCGTGCAACGTATCAATCGTTGCCCGAGTCCGCTCGTCCGTTACCGAAGCGAACAAATATTGTTTTGATGCATCCGGAGGAGCGGGAGTCTTTTTCCGCACCGCCGGGAGTGGCGGTGGCGCATACGTTGGACGAGGCGCTTGCCTATGGTTGTGATGTTGCGCGAGATAGCGGTGTGTCGGAAGTGTTTATCATCGGTGGCGGATCAGTATATGCTCTTGCGATGCCGGTGGCACACCGACTTTATATTACGGAGATTGACGCGGAGTTTCCAGAGGCGACGGTATTCTTTCCGCCGTATAAAACAGAATTTCCACGAGTGATGAGCACACGCTCCTCTCATGATGAAAACTTTTCTTATACCTTTAATGTTTTGGAGCGATGAGTGAACAGACAAAACAGACGATTATTGTTATTGCCGGGGAAATCGGTGCCGGAAAGGGAACGGTGACCCGGTATCTTGTAGACGCTTATGGAGCGGAGACGGTGCGATACAGTGCGATTTTGCAGGATATCTTGGCACGATTGGGGTTGCCCTATGCGCGAGAACATCTTGCGAAGTTGGCGGAGGCGCTGCGTTCAACATTCGGTGGAGGTATTCTTTCTCGGGCGTTACGAGGGGATATCGCCCGTATATCGGCGCCGGTGGTTGTGGTAGATGGAATGCGCAAAGTGGCGGAATTGGAGGCGCTGTGTCAAGAGGAGCAGTGTGTTGTTGTATTTGTAGACGCGCCGTTGCGGACACGGTATGAGCGCATTCATGTTCGCGGAGAGAAGGCGGATGATGCGCAGAAAACCTTTGAGCAATTTGTGGCGGATCATGAGCGCGCGGCGGACAGAGAAATTCCGAAGCTGCGTCCGTTGGCGGATTATGTCATTGATAATGGATGCGGAATGGAGGACATGCGGGCACAGGTGGATGCCATGATGGCAACGGTGCTCAATAATTGATGAGTGGTACTGTTGGTGTATGAACTAAAAAACGGTGTTGTGCACTATTATGGGATGCGTATCTTCATTGAGTGCGACTTATGTTCCCGGAAACCGCCGGCGATAAGCAATGATAAAAAGATAGAATATATTATGGATTTGTTAGACACAGAGTGTGCGGTATTTATGGTATACTGAGGGAGTATCGGGACGTAGTATAACGGTAGTACGCGACCATGGGGTGGTTGTAGCCGGGGTTCGACTCCCCGCGTCCCGACATAAGTAACTATAAGGTATGAAGCGGTTTCTTGGACAAGCGATCATGTATGGAATACTGTTGGGAGTGGTAACAGCATCGCTGTGGGTGTTGCTGTTGGGATCACTACCAACGGCAAATGATCTTCGTACGGTAGCGGTGCGTATTTCCGATACGTTATGAGTAGAAAATTGGTATACGCGGCGGCGGCAATTCCGTTTCTGGCGGTTCGCAGCATCCATCGGGTGATAGCATCGCCGATCAGTGTGGCGCGAGCGGCGATTGTGGACCGGGCATACCAACTTCCATCGGATGCGGCGGAACCGTTTACGTTGTCGTCGTCGGGATCAACGGCGGTAATATTGTTTCACAGTTGGACATCTGTTCCGTATGAAATGCGCTCGTTGGCACAGGCATTGCATGCAGAAGGGTATACCGTTATCGTTCCACGATTGTCCGGGCATGGTACCGTTCCGCAGGATTTGGAAGAGGTGTCGCCGCACCATTGGTGTCGCGAGGCATTGCGGGTATATGATGAGACGGCGGCAACCCATGAAACGATTATTGTCGGGGGCATGTCATTGGGGGCGTTGCTTGCATTGCATGTGGCATCGCACCGGACACCGCAGGGAGTCATCTCTCTGAGTGCGCCGTTGGTGTTTCGCACGCTGCGGACATCGGTGGCGATGATGCGCCTTCTCCGTTCCGTTAAGCGGTATGATCGTAAGCACTACTCGCCGCTTGCTCCTTACCCTCCGCTGATGCGTGTCATGACATATCAGCGATTTCCCATTGATAGCGCATTACGAGTAATTGACTTTTCGGATACGGTTCGTTCCAACATCTCTCGCATTGCCGCACCGCTCTGTGTGGTGCAATCTCGTCGGGATCATTTGGTGGCGCCGTCCAGCGCTTCCGTTCTTCTTCATCATGCCGCCGCACCGTGGCATGTACAGGTGACACTGGATGACGCGTACCATAATTTTCTTACAACACCGACGCATGTGCGCACCGTTGTTCCCACAATAATAGACTTTGTTCGCCGGTGCGCTCGTCGTCTATGACAGTGTAATTGTTTTGGCGAAGTGTGACAGAGCATAGCGCAGTGCCCGGTGCTTGCGCAGTGACGGGTCACGGTGGAGAATTTCGGCAGCACTGTTTCGGGCATGTTCTATCAATCGTACGTTGGTAATGTGTGCCATGGCAATATCGGGAACACCGCTTTGTCGTGTTCCGAAAAATTGTCCCGCACCACGTAATGCAAGATCCTCTTCGGCAATGGTAAAGCCGTCCGTACTTCGTGCCAAAATTTGCAAACGTTCCGGTGGCGGATCACAGTGCTTGGATGTAAACAAATAACAATAGGAGGGGTGTGTTCCTCGCCCGATTCGCCCGCGGAATTGATGTAATTGGGATAATCCGAATCGTTCCGCTCCTTCAATAATCATGACGGTGGCATTGGGAACATCTACACCGACCTCTACAACCGCCGTGGCAACCAGTACATCAATAGCGCCTTCGCGAAATCGTTGCATGACCGCATCTTTGTCTCGAGCGCTCAATCGTCCGTGAACCACATCAACGGTGGCATCCGGAAAAACGGTATGTTGCAATGTTTTTGCTTCTTGCGTAGCGGCTTTAACGTGAGCGAGAGACTCTGTTCCGGATTGCTCCACCAATGGAAGAATAATATACGCTTGTCGCCCCTTGCGCAGCTGCTCTC
>Ga0256914_1003532_pt1 | contig 12259 bp, 6 predicted proteins | sample HulkmetaG_FD_191571 | JGI IMG/M metagenome (GOLD analysis project Ga0256914, IMG submission 191571) | Hydrothermal chimney microbial communities from Main Endeavour vent field at the Juan de Fuca Ridge, Pacific Ocean - Hulk | ecosystem: Environmental > Aquatic > Marine > Hydrothermal vents ...
TCCGCCGTGGCCAGCCCCTCTTTCAGGAATCGCGTCGTCAAGTCCGTGCCCGGATAGAGCGTCAGCGAGAATAGATAGAGTTCATAGGGGCGCGGAATCTGCAGCAGAAGATCGAACAACCGACGCCGATCCTCCTCGGTCGCAACCGGATCATCCATGATCACCTGGTAGCACGCCTTGAGCCTCAGTCGATGCAACACCGACGCCGCCTTCAAAACGTCCTCGGTCGTCTCCTTCCGGTTGTACCACGTCCGCGCCACCCGCTCACTCGTCTCCACCCCGATGGCCACGGAGTCCAACCCGACCGCCTTCAGCTTGCGCAGGTTCCGCTCACTGTAAAACGTGGGGTGCAGGTGACACTCGAACGGCAGTCCCACACGGGCCGCATACGCTTCGCAGAATTCGTCCACCCAGTCCCGGTCCAATGGGAAAATCTCGTCGTCGAACCGGATACGCTTCAACTTGGGGAGATGTTTCTTGGCATAGACCAGTTCGTCGATCACGTTGGCCACACTGCGACGGCGATACCGGTATCCGCCCGGATACACCTTGTTCAACATGGTGTTGATGCAAAAGCTGCAACGACTGTAGAGACACCCCCTCGAGGCCATGATCAGGTACATCCGGTCATTTCGGCCTGGATCGCCCCGCTTCACCCGGTGTCCATCGAGGTAGAACTTGTCCTCGTGGCTGTGGTAGTCCTTGAAGGGTAGGGAGTCGAGGTCGGTGCACAGAGGCGCCACCTCGTTGCGCACCACGCCGTGCTCGGTTCTGACCCAGAAGTTGGGAATGTCTTCGGGAACCCTTCGCTCGGCGGCAAACCGGTCCACGAACTGAGCCAACGCCTGCTCCGCTTCGCCCACGCAAACCGCATCTGCAGCCTGGATACATTCGTCCGGGACGGACGTGGCGTGGATGCCGCCCCAGATGATGGGCACCCCCACGTCCCGACGGATCCGTTCGGTCATGTGCACGGCGATGTCGATGAAGGCGGATGCTCGCACACTGAGCCCGACCAGGTCGACGTTGCGGTCCTGGAGGACAGCGGAAAGGTTGGCCAGTTCTTTTTCTGAAGGCCACTCGATCCGATTGTTGATCCAATCCTTGAAGTAGATCTCGGTGACCTTGTGCCCGTTGCGGCGCAGCACCGCGGCCAGGGTTCGGATTCCACTGTTTTCGATAACGTAGAGAGAGACGAGCGCTACATGAATTGACGGCATGGGCATGATTCCACAGCGACGACAATGACGACAGCAACGAGCAACCCGACCCGGCGGCACGGAAAAAGGCAGCTCCAAACGACCGGTCCACCCATCGATGATTAACGTAGAACCGGGCTGATGTCCAGTGAACGGAGGCAATCCGCAGGTTCTTCTCGAGATTCCTCATGCTGGTTCCCATCCTGGTGGCGGCGGGGGGATTCGGCCGGGACGGTGAGGCCCCGGGCTCACGAAAGGGGGCCTCGAGACCCTGGAACAGGGGGCGCCGGCAGGGGCCTGCTCTGTGCATTCAGGCGCGTAACGGAAGGGATGTCGACGGGAAACTGCGCGAACGGGAGACCGGTGTGCGGAGAGCGCCGGGAAGGGCGGGCAGGATCGATCTCGAGGGTCTGTCGAGGGCCTATCGAGGGCAAGGGATACCGCCGGAGGCGAGCGCTGCGGTGATTTCCGGACCGTATTCGTCGGCATGGATGACGTCGACCCAGTAGGGATTGACGAGGCCGCACTCGAGCACCTTGAGAACGTTGTCGGTCTGGTCGAGGAGTTCATACTGGTCGAAGGTCTCGGTCCAGTATCCCCCCTTGTCGGAGTTCACGGTCTCCACGTCCTCGAGCCAGATGAGCCGCGGAGTGTACGGGCAGAACGTGGCGGCCTGGCACCCGGAGTCGGTGACGATGAGGGTGCCGTCGCCCACGTGGGACACCTGGCGGGGGAAAGCCCACCCGGGAAGCGACTCGGTGGGTTGGTAGAGATCGTGCATGTAGTCCGGGGTCTCCATGAAGTCCCGAATCAACAACACAGGACAGGTGCCACCCGGGGGATCGGTCCCGTTGTACTCATCCGATTCGGCGAATCCGGCCGAGTTGCACAACCGATAGATGTGGCCTTCCGGGCTCCCGTTGACGACCAGGTCGCCCCCATGAGGCATGCGGAAAAAGTGCATGCTCCCGTCGTCTGGCTGTTCCGGGAAGGTCCAGTGTACCACCCATTGACCGTCGTCCTGAAGTTCCCAGAGCTGAACACGCCCGCTCCGATTGTGGTTCGACTCGATGGACCGGAAATTGATCAGGTAGAGTTCTCTGTCCGTATCCGGGACCTGGATGAGGTTGTTCGCCTGGGCGAATTCGGGCCAGTCCTGGTTGCGGACATGATCGACGTAGGCGGTTACCCGACCGCAGGTGTTGCCCCCGGCGTAGTCGAGTTCAACCTTGTACAGGCGGTAGGTGTCGGTTCCTGTCACGAGGAGTTCAACCTTCTGCGTCAGGGGATCGTCGGACAGAACCAGAAAATCGTGGGCGTCGCCCACGTGGCAGAGTCCAGACAGCTCTTCAGGCGCATCCGGGTCCGGCTTGCAGGGATCCTCAGGGTCTGCTGCACAGTAGTCGCCCGGTCCCCCTGGAAGCCCAGAAAAGTCGAGTTCGCTGAGTCTCCAACGAGGTTGGGGCGGATCCGTCATCAAGACCCGCTCGATCTGCCCGACAAAACCCACCCGCAGTCCGTTGGCTCCGGCCAGTCCATAAGCAAGGTCAAGGTGATCATGGCCGTCCACCAGGCTGTGATAGCCTCCGGCGATGAGACAGCCCATCGGTATCTGCGTGCAAAGGTCCGGGTTGATGTCCTCCAGATTCAACAGATAGACCTGGGAGTCCGAGTAAGGATCGATCACACGGAACAGGTTGGTCTGGTTGTCCGGGACGAGAATCAGATACTCCCCCTCGGGCAGAAGTTGCGGCGTCGGGCTCGCCGGCGTCGGGCTCGGTGGAACAGGTGTGGCCGTATCCCCGGGGCCGGTGCTGTCGTCATCGCCCGCGCTGGCGTCGTCATCTCCTGCCGGAGAGGCGTCGTCGTCTCCAGGCGAAGTGGTCGCCGCAGCCACATCATCGTCGTCATCGCCTCCACATCCACTTGTCACGAACCAGGCAGATGACAGAACAAGAAACCAGAGGGCAGCTTTCGTTGTTCGCATGGCAGGTATCGCTCGAATCATGGGGTTGTCTCATCGCCGCGTGGGGTCTCGCCGCTCCGAGAGCGTCGGGAGGCAGCCGCGCGCAGTTAGCCATCATAGCACGTTCGGCAATCCGTGCCAGCTACTCTCGCCGCGCGGCCAGTCCAATTCATGTCCGAAAATGAAGAGGGGCGCGCAAGCGCGCAATGCACGCGACCAGACCCGGCAACTGCTCCGTGGATTCGCAACGGTGCCAGGTCGGTACGTTTCTCCGGGGGGATGGCCCCTTGGGTCGACTCCGATTCACCCAGGAACGCCCCTTGAGACACTGGCGGACGGGGCGCGCTGCTCGGGAGGTGGGATCCCGTGGGGGTCCGAGGAAAACTCCATTTGAACGGCGGGCGCCGCAACCTTGTGTCATGCACGACTGCGGTGGGGATGGTCAGGGCCCGTTCGTGGGCCCAGCGAACCTGGGGACGGGTATGTGGCAGTAGGGCTGCTTGCCGGTGCGGCGATAGTAGTCTTGATGGTAGTCCTCTGCAGGCCAGAAGTGGGTGGCTGGGACGACTCGAGTCACCACCGCGTATCCACGAGCCTTGAGCTGTGCGATGAGTTGCTGTGCCGTCTTTTTTTGGTCTTCGGAGGTGTAGAACACCACCGACCGGTACTGTTCGCCCACGTCCGGGCCCTGGCGGTCGAGCTGAGTGGGGTCGTGGATCTCGAAGAATCGCCTTGCAATGGTTTTGAAGTCAGTCACCGTGGCATCGAACCGCACCTCGACTGTTTCGACATGACCGGTGGTCCCCGAGCAGACGTCGGCGTAGGTTGGATTGCGCGTGTGTCCGCCCATGTAGCCCGAGGTCACGGAGAGCACACCGGGGAGTTGCTCGAGGTAGTATTCGACGCCCCAGAAGCAGCCTCCGGCCAGGTAGGCGCGTTCGGTTTGTTTGGGCTGTGGCTGCATGGTCTGGTCCTCCTTTTCCTGCTTTTCCTGATGGGCGAGGCGGGGCGGCCCGAACGAGCCGCTGCATGCGGCGCTCGCCTGCAAGAGTGTGAGCAAGAGTATTGCCCACGGGTTGGCACGCGGTCTCGAGGTTTCATGGTTTGCCCGTCCGGCGTGTGCAAGTCTCATGGAGATCTCCTGGACCCGGGGTCTTCCTTGAGGTCGGAAGGGGTTGCCCGGCGGTGGCCCAGCAGCCGGAAGGTCTCGAGGCGTCCCACGCCCCGAATGTCCACTCCGCCGGCGTTCTCGAAGGTGCAGTGGTCGAGCAGGTGATCCGAGATTTCCCGGGTCACCAGGATCTCCCCGATTCCGGCGATCTCGCACAGTCTGGCAGCGCGGTTGACCACGGTTCCCCAGATGTCGTAGGCGAACTTGGTCTGCTCGAGCACCCCGCCCAGGGCAGGGCCGACGGCAATGGCGGTCCGTACCGCAACGGCGCGGCCATCCGGGCCCCGGAGTGCCGCACACCGGTCCCTCGCCTCCAGCGCCGCAGCACAGAGCGCCTCGAGTCCTCCGTTTGAACCCGGAGCGATGACCATGTAGGCGTCGCCAATGGTTTTGATTTTCTCCACGCGATGGCGCTTCATGACCGCGTCGAGGGCTGCGAAGAATCCCTGGAGGAACGTTGCGATCTCCTCGGCAGGGAATCGCTCCACCAGGGCGGTGAACGACACGATATCGATGAACATCACCCCCAGCCTGTCGTGGTATTCCACCACTGGAATCTCCCCGTCCTGGATTCGCCGCACGAATCGTCTGGGAATCACGTTCAACAGCAGGGCTTCACTCCGTTTCTTCTCATCCAGGAGGAGCTGGTGTTGCAGTCCCCGGTCCACCACGGCGGCCACATGACGCGCCACGAGCTGGAACCGGACCGCGTGGGCTTCCTTGTACACGTTCGGCTTTCTGCTGGAGAAAAACACGAATCCAAGCGGTCGACCCTGGGAGTAGAGGGGGCACGTGAGGCTCGAGCGCACCCCCTCTGAAAGAATGCGTCTGGTAGAAGTGGAATTTGGATGTGCGTCCAGGTAGGCTTCGAGGTCATTCAAGACTCGAGGCTTCCGTGCATGCAGAAGCGCCTCCAGGCTGCTCCCGGCGAGCGGTGCACTGTACCCGACTTCGATCGCGCGGCTCGAGTACTCACTTCGGGCCCAGATTGCGGTCACCGTGTCCGGGGTCGGGGAGAGGACCGAGAGGCCGATCCGATCATACGGAATAACCTCTCGTAACGTGTCATACAACTGACTCATCGCCTCGTCGAGCCGGCTGGACAGGGCCAGCCGCGCGGTCACGTCCAGCAGACCGCGAACCCCTTCCATGGTTTTGGTCGCGCCACCACCTCCGGTGAGGCGGATGAGACCGCTGATGGAGGGGGATTCGACCTCATGAGGACCGCCGCCGTTCGGCAGCCGCGCACCGGCGTAGGCTCGCTCGTTCTCTTCCAGCATCCCGGTGAGCCGTTCCAGCGAGGCGCGGAGTACCTGCTCACGTCCCAGGAGCCGGTCCACCACATGGCCGAATCCCAGGAATACCAGCAGCGTCAGGGTCCGGGTCGCGATCTCGGTCCCGTTCCGCCCGCATGCGAGCGATTCGCCCAGGGAACCGTCGCCAAGAACGTAGGCATGGAACGCCGACTCCACGAACCACACGGCAAGACCGAGTCCCACCCCGAGAAGCGTGAACCGCATCCGTGGTCTCTCGCCCGATGGTCGCGCGTTTCCTCCCATGCCCGTCCCCGGTTGTCGGCAGAAGCGTGCCCGGTTCGACCGCCGCAACGAAGGTGCACACCCGCCCTTCGGTGCGGGCGGACCGCCACGCACCCTTGCTCTCTGGTCATGACAACAATATGGACGGAGCGCTTGCCGTAAAACCCGGCACGGAATCCAAACCCCCGAGAGCAACGCTCCCGAAAGGCGGGAAAACCTCGAGGCCTAGTCTTCCGAGGGGGTGATGAGCAGGTAGGCCAGGATGAGTATCACTGCGCCGGCGACCATCGCAGCCACTCCTTGCGTGCCACGGGTGAAACCAAAGGCCTTCCAGCCCACGTAGCGGCCGGCCACAGACCCGGCCACCCCGAGGAAGGCAATGGTGGGACGCGAGACCCTGGCATCCGCCCGTGGGGGAATCAACAGGTTGATGATGAGTGCTACCATGAGCCCGGCAAGCAGCATCTTGATGACGACCCAATCCATGCAGGACTCCCCAATCCATTCCGAGACACGGACTTGTCCCGGAACCGCTTCATCTTCTCTCCAAATCCTGGTCGGCCCGGGTCGCGTCACCCGTGCGGCCGCCTCGAGGAACCAGGACGGCCACCGAGCGCTTCTCCAGGGCCTGTCCCGTCCGTCCATGTACCAGGAGTGCGGATACCGCGGATACAAGGTAGCATCCTGCGGCGAGCATGAACACTGCGGACATGCCGACGTGGACACTCACCACCACGGCCAGGACCGAACCGAGCACGCCTGCTGCGCCGTTGACCCCCCAGTACCAGGGCAGGTCATCCTGGCGGGTCGCCCGGAATCGTCGCAGGCCCAGAGGCACCAGGAGTCCGAGCGGCAAGCCGGTCACCGCAACCAGGGCGACCATCCCGGATTCGGCCCAGGGCCAGGGGGCCTGCCGAAATGCCTCGCCCACGCGCCCCGTGAGCACGCCGATCGAGGCAACGGTGGCGGCGGCAATGATTCCGGCCGCCACCAGCGCCGTTTTCCGTGCGGGAATTCGGCTGCTGAGCATGCTCCCATGGCCGCTCGCGGCGGTGAGCGTGCCGAGGACGAGGGCCATGGCCCAGGTGGGTTCTCCAAGGATCCCGGTGGCGCGCTGGAGCAAGGCCATTTCGGTGAGCATGAAGCCGGCGCCCACGGCTCCAAAGAAGAGGAGGCCGGGTGTTGCACCGGACCCGGCAGGGGGGGAGACTGGAGGAGCGGGGGGTGCACTTCGGTGGGCGGTCCGGGACGCGACGCAGAGCGGCACGAGCACGGTGAGGAGCCACATCAGGGTCATGGCCGCCAGTGTGCCGAGGAGTACTACCGTGGCGTGCAGATTGCCTCGAACCACGCCTGATGTCGCTTCGAGCGCTTCGTGCACGGCCCGGGGCCGCAGCATGTGGAAGAAGTATGGCCGGTCGTCCGTGGGTGGGGAATAGTCGAGGAGCGGGTCGCGGCAGGCCCGGACAAGGTCCGATATTGATCGGGACCGAAGCATCTGGGCGATGGCACCGTGGCCTTCCGGGGTCGTCCAGGCCGGAAGCCTCCCGGGAATGTGGACGGCGCGGAAGCCGTACCGGGTGGCTGCGTCGTGCAACCGTGCGGCGTCCTGGGCCGAGAAGGGGGAGGGGGACACCAGGACCGTGGCCACGTCGCCGGCTGCCAGTATGGCCACGTGGGCTTCCGGGCGACGCACTCCGCGTTCCAGCAGGGTGTGGATCGCAAGGCTCAGGACCCGCCCGGTCTCCCCTGGGCTCGAGGGCTGGTACCATCTGGAAATCGAGAGCACACCCGTCGGGGTCAGCCGGTCCAGGAGCATTCGCCAGGCCTGGTCCGTGTACAGGCTGTTCTCCACCATGCTGTACGCGCCGGCCACGGTGGCTGCCCATGTGTCCAGGAGCGACATCTGGATACCCGCGAATCGTGTGGTCGCGCGCGACAGGAATCGCCTCCCATCGGTCACCACCAGGCGCACGCGCCGGTTCGGGAGGATACCGGCGATGTCGCGAAGCGTGGTCGAGAGGAGTTCCACGAAGATGGAATTCACCTCCAGGCCCACCACGCGGTCATGATGACAGAGCAGGGCCGCCTGAATGTCCCGTCCACCTCCCACGCCCACGACACAGAAAGGACCTCGACGCTCCAGCGCGTGAACCACCTGGGTCACATCGTACCGGAGGAAAGCGACATCTCGGTCCGAAGTCATGCGGTGCATGACCGTTCCAGCACGCCCGTCGATGACCATCCGGACCTGTTTCACCGGAGACGAAAGCGCGCGGCTGCCCGGCCCCCAGTAAACCGGAGGCTCGAGTCGCTCGGGAAAGACGACCACCCGGGCGATGGCATTCCATCGTTCGAGGAGCCAGTCGTCCCGGGTGATGTGGTTTCCGCGGCTGTAGGCGGGCCTTATCCCGACTCCGCGGAGACCGTCCACGCCTGCGGTCACGGCCAGCAGGATCATGAGGCCGAGGGTGACGCGCGTTCGTCCCGTGTGTTTCCGGGGCCAGAGCGCCAGGGAAGCGGTCAGAGCCGCTGCCGATGTTGCCAGGATGGTGGCCGGCGCCCCCAGGGCGTTGAGCGCGGGCAGGCTCAGAAAGCATCCTGCGGATGCCCCGGCCAGGTCCGCCCCGTAGAGCGGCCCGATGGGTCTCCGGGCTCGAGTCAACAGTGTGGTCACGGCGATGCCGGAGAAGTAAAAGGGGAGCACGGAGGCCCCTGTCGCCACGGCCAGCGCTGCAATGCTGGTGCTGGTCCACGAGACATTCAGGGGAAGTCGGCAGAGGAGCACGAGCATGATAGGGGCGGAAACACCGAGCATGAACGCTGCCCGGGACGCCTCCGCCTCGGCCTCGGCCGGTCGAAACGGGGCCGGCGTCAGGTATACGCGGACCGCGCCGGCGGTCATCCCCAGCATGGCGGTGGACAGGACGAAAAAGGCCAAATGGTACCAGGTGATGGCGCTGAGCAATCGGACCAGGGCCAGCTCGAGGGAGAGGGTGGCTGCTGCCACCAACGCCATGCCAGGATAGAGGAACATGGTTCACCGCCGTTCCCTGGCGGACGCTCGTCCCGCCCACCACTCATGGCCTCCGATTGCCCCGGCGATGATGGCGCCGCCGAGCGCCAGGCGCAAGGGGTCCGCGCGTTCACCGAATACCAGGAGAGCCACGCCGACCGCGAGGGGGATCTTGAGGTTGTTCATGGCAGCCAGCGTGCCTGCCCGGGTACGGGTGGCCCCCACGTTCCAGAGGAAGAAAGCCAGCCCGGAAGGGACCAGGCCGAGGTAGAGGAGCACGAGACCCTGGGTCCGGGTCAGGTGGACCGTCGCGAAGTCCACCGTGACCAGGGCCGTGGCCCCGGCCACCACCACCGCGCCCAGGTAGAGCCAGCCGAACAGGGCCAGGTCCGCAACCTCCTCGCCTGCTGCACGGGCTCGAGCCAGGAGACGCCGGTAGAGCACCTGCCCGGCGGCAAAGCATGCGTTGGATACCTGAACCAGCACGATGCCGGTGACCGCTCCTCGCCACCCCGCACCGGCGTGAATCACGACCCCGGCCCCCACCACCGCCACCACCGCGGCCAAGGCCGCACCCGGGTCCAGTCGGCGCTCGAGCGCGTCGTGAATCAGCGTGACGTGGAGGGGGGTGAGCACCGTGAGCAACGCCACCTCGTGCCCGGCAAGGAACCGGTAGGACTGGATGTAGGCGATGTACATCACCCCATACTGCAAGGCACCGATGGCCATGAGGGCCGGAATCGACACACGGTCCGAGACCTTGCGGCGGAGAAACGGCAAAAACACAAGGGCACTGAGCAGCAGACGGATGGCGGCCACCAGACTGGCGTCTACCCCTCCGAGGTGACGTTTGATCAGTCCGAACGAGAAGGCCCAAAGCAGGGAAGCAACCAGGAGATGGATCATGAGGTATCACCGCATGGCTGTTCGCCCGGACCCGCGCGGCGATCGTGGCTTGGAGAGAAAACTGCCGTAAACCTCGAGGTATCCGGCCAGGTTCCGAACCACCTTGCGCACGTAGTCTCGAGTTTCCGGATAGGGAATCTCCTCGGCGAAAACATCGTCTTCCTCGGGGGCTCCCGGACGGCGGGTCCACCGACTCACCGCCTCGGGACCGGCATTGTACGAGGCCAGCGCCCGGATCAGGCTGTTGTCGAACTTCTCCAGCATGGCGCGCAGGTACTCGGTGCCCAGCCGCAGGTTGAAGTCGGGTTCGTCGAGCCACCGGGTGCGGCAGCGCCGGATCCCGAGCCAACCACAGATCTCCCGTTCGGTATAGGGCATGATCTGCATCAGGCCTCGAGCCCCGGCCGGGCTGCGGATGGCCGGGCGGAACGTGCTCTCCTGGAGGATGAGTGCCGCCACGAGCGCAGGCTCGAGGCCGCGTTGGAGCGACCACTTCACCACGGCGCGCCGGAACGGAAACGGGTAGGCGAGGCCCAGCAGTTCGGCCGGCACGTCGGCGTCCGAGTCGAGCGTGCGGAGGTAGCGGTGGGCGTACCAGGTCCCGAAGTAGGTGGAACCCATGGCATGGCGAAGCGCGGCAGCGATCCAGAGCACCTGGGGGGGCGCTTCGGGCTGTCGCGTGGCTTCGAGTAGTTCGAGGCGGGCCTCCCCCGAGAGGCCCATCAGCCACAATTCCTTGGCCCGCTCCAGCAACAGGCGGGGACCCGGTGGGATTTCGGCGATACGATCCGCAAACCCGGGGAAAAGCAGGGACACGCCAAGTTCCGCCGGGGATTCCCCCGGGTACTCCTCTCGATCCTCGGGAACAGGCACCGGCCCGGAGGTCCGGATCCGGGGAATGCCTCCGGCCAGGCGCCAGTAGGCCATCACGCCATAATAGGTCGCCCGGAATCGGTGCCGAACATCGTCCAGGACCGCTGCCGCCCGGTCCGGTTGCGCCAATGCCTCGAGCACCCGTGCGAGCCAGTAGCGGGTCTGTGCCTCCTCCTCGCTGCCCGGAGGCACCAGCGCCAGGCGCTCCAGGAGCAGACGTCGGGCGAGTACTGGGTTTCGTCGCCGGTAAGACGACCAGACGAGCCGCCAGTGGGCGTCCAGCGCCGCTTCGGTTCCGGGAAACGCCTCGATCACCGCCCGGTACCACGATTCCGCCGCAGCCCAGTCTCCATCGTTGGTGGACATGGCAGCCAGAATGAGGTAGGCGCGCACGCCGTCCCGACCGGGGCCGGCCTCCACGAATCGCTCCAACAGCCTGCGTCGATCCTCCCGTCGGCCCTTTCGTGCCAGTGTCTTTTGAAGCAGGGCCACTGTCTCCCATCGGGGATTCCCTGACGCGGCCTCCTCGTCCAGCAAGGCGAGCAGGAGCGGTTCCGCTTCCTCGAGACGGTTCAACTTCAGCAGTGCCTTCCCTTTCAGACGCTGCAACGTGCGTCGGCAAAAGGTGAGCCGGCATGTCTCGAGGGCCGCGTCGATCTCCTCCAGGACCGTCTCCTGAACCCAGCGTCGGTCCACGCGGCGAGCGATGCGCTCGCAACGAACCTCCCAGTCCACCATCCGTTCCTGCGCGGTGAGCGAGGGCTCGAGCCGACGGGCAGCCGTGGCGGCTCGGTCTGCGTAGATTCCGGTCCCCGCTTCCTCGGCCAGACGATAATGCCGGTAGGCTTCACCGGGCCACCCGGCCGCCTCGCACGCACGTCCGTAATGGTACAGAACGTCCGATTCCTCCGGAGCCAGACGCGCCGCCCAGGCGCGGGAGAACGCTGATTCAGCCTCTTCTGGACGCCCAAGCACCAAAAGCGCCCGACCGCGGAGATAGGCCGCCCACCCCTGCTGCACGGCTCCGGGTTCCGCTTCCATCTGGTCGACCATCTCCAGAACCTCTCGGGCACGCGCTTCTGCCCCTCCCGCCGAATCGTGTCGGCTCAAGGCGATACGCGCCAGATCGCGCAACACGTAGGGCGCCAGCGCCGGATACATGTCGACCAGGGACGTGAGCAGTGCTTCCGCTTCCTCGAGTCGGCCTTGGCCCAGGGCCTCCTGCGCATCCAGGAACCGGCTGCGCAATTCCTCCCGTTCCGCGGACCGTTCGGGGTCGCCCGGAGCCGGAAAGGCCCAGGGCCTGGGGGGCTCGAGCCGCTGGATCCGGACCGATGGCGCGGAGGGTCGACGAGCCTGGAGTCGGCGAGGGGAGGACCCCGGCACCCAGGGGGCCCCGATGGCGTTTTCCGGGAGGAGGCCTGCCAACAGGGTCAGCAGCACCAGGAGGAGGGCCGAGCAGTGCCACGACCCGACGACGGACCGGTATTGACGGGCGATTCGGGTCGGAACGGCAACTTCACCCGAGGGCGCGCCCGGGTTCTCGAGGCGGCAGGCAGGGGCGTGCGCGCGGTTTGGTGGTGCGTGGTT
>Ga0256914_1003533_pt1 | contig 12258 bp, 12 predicted proteins | sample HulkmetaG_FD_191571 | JGI IMG/M metagenome (GOLD analysis project Ga0256914, IMG submission 191571) | Hydrothermal chimney microbial communities from Main Endeavour vent field at the Juan de Fuca Ridge, Pacific Ocean - Hulk | ecosystem: Environmental > Aquatic > Marine > Hydrothermal vents ...
TGGTGCGGCCCAGTATCCGCTCGGTCGCCATGCAGCCAGCGAGGTGGCGCTGCTCGGGATCGGTGGCTGCCGTCGCGTCGCCAACGAGGGTGATGATGAAGTCCAGCCGGTGTTCATCGACGATGGCGGCGTCGCCGAACAGGCGGCGGATATTGAGCACGCCCAGGCCACGGATCTCGAGAAAATCCCTCAGCAGCGCTGGGCAGTGGCCGATCACCTGGCCGTTCTGGTCGAGATGGAATGCCGGTGCGTCGTCGGCCACCAGGGCGTGGCCACGCTGGATCAGCTCCAGCGCCAGCTCGCTCTTGCCGCTGCCGGCGGCGCCGCGAAGCAGTACGCCGAGGCTTTCGACGACGACGAAGACGCCGTGCAGGTGCATGACGTGGCTCAGGCGGCGATGTGGGGCTGCCACTCCACGAGCTGCTGATAGAGCGCGTCGCAGTTGTAGGTCTTGCGCAGTTCATCGACGAACGTCTGGCGACCGAGCATTTCCGCCAGCATCGCCAATACGTCGAGGTGACTGCTGTTGTCGTCGGCCGGAACCGCCAGGGCGAAGAGTATGTCCACTGGCTCGTGGTCGGGGGCGTCGAAATCGACGCCCTTGTCCAGTTTGATCATCGCCAGTGTCGGCCTGGCGAGTGAGGAGATGCGGGTGTGGGGGATTGCAACCCCCCGCCCCAGCCCGGTGGTGCCCAGACGTTCGCGGTGCAGCAGGCCGTCGAAGATTTCTTCTTCGGAGAGGTCGGGGGCGGATTTGGCCAACAGGCCGCTGAGCAGTTCCAGCGCCCGTTTCTTGCTGCTGGCCTCTGGACCGCAGAGTATCTGGTCGGCCGGGAGGAGGGAGGCAATGTTCATTGCTGACGGTCCGCGTCTATTCGACGTCGCCCATCGCCATGTTGCGGTGGGAACCTTCGTTGTGATTGCGATGATGGTTGTGGTTCTTTTCCTTGAACTTGACGACCTGACGGTCGAGCTTGTCGACGAGCTTGTCCAACGCGGCGTACATGTCTTCCTCCACCGATTCGGCGAACAGCCGGCCACCGCTGACGTGCAGTTCGGCCTCGGCCTTCTGCCGCAGCTTTTCGACGGTGAGGATCACTTTCGCATCGAGCACCTGATCGAAATGGCGCGCCAGCCTCTGGAATTTTTCTGTCACGTAGTTTCTGAGGGAATCGGTGATATCGACATGATGTCCTGTCAGCGTCAGTTGCATAACGGATCTCCTTGGTTGGATGAAAGGCAGCCACCCGATGTTCCGGCAACCATGGTGTGATGCACCGGCGAGGCGCCGTTGGCTGCTGGAGGGATCGGATAGTGCGGTGAAATCGAGAGTGTGGTTGAGAGGAATACGCCGGGAAGCGTATCCGGTGAGTCGAGCAAGCCTTGATAGTTATTGTCAGGCAATACGCTTTCTCTCGTTGGATGGAGGAATGTGCATGGCTTCACGGTACTTGGCCACCGTTCGCCGTGCCACTTTCACGCCCTTTTCGTTTAATAAGATAGAGGTAATCTTGCTGTCGCTCAAGGGCTTTTGCGGATCTTCCTCACTGATCAGTGTACGAATCATCGCCTTGATGGCCGTGGCGGACGCATTGCCGCCGTCGGAAGTGCCGAGCTGGCTGGAGAAGAAGTATTTGAACTCGTACATTCCGCGGGGTGTCAGCATGTACTTGTTGGTCGTCACCCGGGAGATGGTGGATTCGTGCATGCCCAGCTCCTCGGCGATGTCGCGCAGTACCATCGGTTTCATCGCCTCCTCGCCCTGTTCGAAAAAGGCCTGCTGCTTTTCCACGATGGCTTCGGCCACCCGCAGAATGGTGTTGTTGCGGCTCTGGATGCTCTTGATGAACCAGCGGGCCTCCTGCAGTTGCTCGCGGATATAGAGATTGTCGGCGCTCTTGTCGCCGCGCTTGACCAGCGTCGAGTAGTAGGGGTGAATCCGCAGCCGCGGGGAGATCTCGGGGTTGAGCGAGACCACCCAGCGGCCCGCCTGCTGGCTCAGGTAGACGTCGGGCGTGACGTAGTCGGCGGTGTTCTGGCTGTATTCGGCCCCCGGTCGCGGGTTCTGTCGGCGGATCAGGTCGATGGCCCGCTCCACCTCGTCCCGGCTGAGCCCGCTGCGACTGACCAGCTTCTTCAGATTCTGCTTCTCCAACTCGGGAAAGTAGCGCTCCAGGATCAGCAGCGCATGGGCTTTGGCGTCGCTGTCGGCCTCGCTCTGGCGGATCTGGCTGATCAGGCTCTGGCGCAGATCCTCGGCGCAGCACCCCGGCGGATCGAACTGCATGATCAGATGCTGCACCACCTCCACCGATGCCAGATCCGGCGGCTCTTCGGCGTCGGCCTCCCCCAGCGCCTCGACGATCTCCTGATGGATCTCCTCGAGGGTGCCGATGAGATAGCCGTCGTCGTCGATGTTCATGATGAGGTATTCGCCGATCATCCGGTCGGTCTCGCCCAGTGGCGTCAGCGCCAGCTGTTCCAGCAGGTGGTCGGTGAGCCCCTCGGTGGCGCCCGGCTGGTTTTCGAGAAGCTCGGCGGCGGAGACCGCGTCGGCATTGCGCGGCGCCGGTGGCGGCGAATCGTAGATGCTGTCCCAACTGGTGTCGACGGCCAGTTCGGCGGGAATCTGCTGGGTGGTGTCGGGGCCGGGCAGCTCGGTTTCCGCCTCGGTGGCGGCGTAGGGATTCTCCTGCTCGATCAGCGGTTCGTTGGTGGTCTGCTCCGGTTCCTCCACCTCGAGCAGTGGATTCTGCTCGACCATCTCCTGAATCTGCTGCTGCAACTCCAGCGTCGAATACTGCAACAGGCGGATGGTCTGCTGCAGCTGCGGCGTGAGTGTCAGGTTCTGACCGATGCGAAGCTGTAGGTTGGCTTTGAGCATGGGGCGATTATGCCCCAACCGTCACGCGGTGTTAAGCAATAATCGTGCCAAATATTGAGGGTTGCTTCTGAACTGAGAACTGCTAGAGGGTGAAGTTTTCGCCGAGATAGAAACGCTTGACGTCCGGGTGGTGGAGCAGGGCTTCCGGCTCGCCCTCGGCCATCATGTGGCCGTCGTGAAGAATATAGCCCCGGGAGCAGATGCCCAGGGTTTCGCGCACGTTGTGGTCGGTGATGAGCACGCCGATGTCGCTGTCGACAAGATGCGTGATTATCCGCTGGATGTCCAGTACGGAGATGGGATCGACCCCCGCAAATGGCTCATCGAGCAGGATGAACGACGGCTCGGTCGCCAGTGCCCGGGCGATCTCCACCCGGCGCCGCTCGCCGCCGGAGAGGCTGATGCCGAGGCTGTCGCGCAGGTGTTCGATCTGTAGTTCCTCGAGCAGGGCATCGAGTTTGTCGCGGCGCTCTCCGGCGGTCAGCGCCTTGCGCAGCTCCAGCACCGCCAGAATGTTCTCGGCCACGGTGAGCTTGCGGAACACCGATGCCTCCTGGGGCAGATAGCCGAGGCCGAGGCGCGCGCGTTCGTGCATCGGCTTGGCGGTGAGGTCGAGATCGTCGAGCAGGATCCTGCCACCGTCGGCGCGGATCAGGCCGACGATGATGTAGAAGCAGGTGGTCTTGCCGGCGCCGTTGGGGCCGAGCAACCCGACCACCTCGCCGCTGCGTACCTCCAGCGAGACATCCTTGAGAATCGGTCGCTTGCGGAACTGCTTGCTCAGATGGGTGGCGGCGAGAATGCTCATTGCGCTGGCTGGAAGATCACTTCGACGCGCTTTTTGGCCTTCTTGCCGCCGGCCTTGAGATTGCCCCGGTTGAGATCGTATTCGATGTGGTCGTTCTCGATGCGGTTGCGGCCCTGGCTGAGGCGGCCCTCGCCGATCAGCGTCAGCAGGCCGGCGGCGCTGTCGAAGACGATCCTGCCCGCCTCGCCGATCACCGGCGTGCCATCGTCGAGGCGGCTCTCGAAACGCGCCGGGTTGCCACTGGCCTCGATGCGGCCGAGCCTGCCGTCGCGGACGGACACCGTCAGCGACGCCGCCGTCAGCCTCATCTCCCCCTGGGTCAGCAATACATTGCCGCTGTAGGTGGTGGCTTGCGCCTGCTGGTCCAGCTCCAGCGAGTCGGCCGAGATCTTCACCGGCCCGCGCGCCGGCGCCGCGGCAGCGGTGGCCAGCAGCAGGGCGACCACCAGCCCGGTCGGCGGCAAGTGGATGAATCTACGGAACATAGTAACCTTCGATATTGTGGCGCAGCCGCAGCAGATGGGTTCGAAGGTTAGCCGTCAACGCCTCCCCGCGCAAACGGTTGTCCCCCTGGGTCAGATGGACCAGCGCTTCGGTGGTGGCCACCTTTTCCACCAGATCCAGCGCCAGGTCGGAGGTGGTCAGGGTCAGCAGGTCGTCGGCATGGCCGACGGCAACGATCTGGCCGCGCAACGCCGCCCGGGTCATGGCCGCGTCCATCCAGCCGCTGCGGGCGGTGATCTCCCAGCGGCCGGGCTCGCTCTCCAGCAGAAAGCGCGGTGCCTCCAGCTCGAAGTCGTGGCTGTTGCTGCGTTGCCGCAGCCGTTTACCGAACACCCGGTGGGTCAGGCGGCCGTCGTGGTCGAAGGCCTCGAGGGCGAAGTCCTCCAGATAGTAGTCGTCCTCGATGCTCAGCGGGACGGGCTCCTCCTGCTGCGACGGCTCGCTGGCCACCAGCCAGGCGATGGCCAGTGCGGCGAGGATCGCGAGCAGAAAGAGATGTCCCCGGCTCATTCGAGGTAGCTCGCCAGTTTTTCGTCCAGTACGCCCCGTGCCCGCAGCAGGAATTCACAGACGTCGCGCCCGGCACCGCGCCCCCCGCGGGCGCGGGTCACCCAGTCGGCGTGCTCCAGCACCAGCGGGTGGGCGTCGGCCACGGCGATGGCCAGCCCCACCTGTTTCATCACCGGCAGATCGACCACGTCGTCGCCGACATAGGCGATCACCTCCGGCGTCAGCCCCGTCTCTTGGAGCAGTGCGCGGAAGGCCGGGCGCTTGTCGCGGTGGCCCTGCATCACCAGTTCGATGCCGAGATCGCGGGTGCGGTGCCGGACCACCTCCGACTGCCGTCCGGTGAGGATCGCGGCGCGAACGCCGCACTCCTGCAACATGCGGATGCCGTGGCCGTCCCGGGAGTTGAAGGCCTTGTACTCCTGGCCGTCGTCGCCGATGAACAGCGAGCCGTCGGTGAGCACGCCATCGACGTCGAAGATGACCAGTTCGATGCGTTTGGCCGTTGCGGTGAGTTGTTCCATCTGCTGTTTTCCCCTGATCGGTTGGTGGAGCCCGCTCAGACCACCCCGGCTCTGAGCAGGTCGAGCATGTTGAGCGCGCCGACGACACGATGGTCGTCGTCGATCACCGGCAGCGCGCTGATCTTGTGGCGCTCCATCAGATTGAGCGCATCCACCGCCAGCGCATCGGCGCCGATGCTGCGGCAGGGGCTGGTCATTTCGGAATCGATGGTCAGGCGGTGGAGGTCGATCTGACGATCGAGCGTGCGCCGCAGGTCGCCGTCGGTGTAGATGCCGATCAGCCGGTGGTCGGCATCGGTGATGGTGGTGCAGCCGAGGCTCTTGGCCGTCATTTCCATCAGCGCCTCGGTCAGCGGTGTTCCCGGCCGCACCCGGGGCACGTCGTCGCCCCGGTGCATCACGTCGCCGACGGTCAGCAGCAGCCGCCGTCCCAGCTTGCCCCCGGGGTGGGAGCGGGCGAAGTCCTCGGCGGTGAAGCCGCGAATCTTCAGCAGCGTCACCGCCAGCGCATCGCCCAGCGCCAGCGTCACCGTGGTGCTGGAGGTGGGTGCCAGATTGAGCGGACAGGCCTCGCGTTCGACGGAGATGTCCAGATGGATGTCGGCGGCGCCGGCCAGCGGCGAGCCGGCATCGCCGGTCATGGCGATCAGTGGCACCTCGAGCCGGCGGATGATCGGCACGATATTGAGGATCTCCTCGGTGCTGCCGGAGTTGGAGATGGCCAGCACCACGTCGTCGGCGGTGATCATCCCCAGATCGCCGTGGCTGGCCTCGCCGGGGTGGACGAAGAAGGCCGGCGACCCGGTGCTGGCCAGCGTCGCCGCGATCTTGCCGCCGATGTGGCCGGACTTGCCCATGCCGGTGACGACGATGCGGCCGCGGCAGTCGTAGAGCCGCTCGCAGGCCTCGATGAAGGCGCCGTCGATGCGGGCCTTCAGCGCCTGGATCGCCTGCGCCTCGGTCTCCAGCACCTCGCGGGCCAGCGTCAGCATTTGATCGTTCGGGAACGTCATGGGTCGATGAGAATCCAGGCCTGATAGGCAAAGAATACCGCAATCAGCGCCAGCCCCTCGAAGCGGTTGATGCGCCGGGCCGTGGTGCTGGCGCGAAAGCGGAAAGCCATGAAGAACAGCGCCGCCGTCAGCGCCAGCATCAGCGGATAGTCCCGCGTCAGCACCGCCGGCGGCAGCGCGGCCGGCGCGATCAGACCCGGCAGCGCCATCACGCCGAAGAGATTGAACAGATTGGAGCCGATGACGTTGCCGACGGCCATGTCGGACTCCCCCTTGCGGGCACTGACGATCGACGCCGCCAGCTCCGGCAGACTGGTGCCGATGGCGACGATGGTCAGCCCGATCACCAGATCGCTGACGCCGATGGCGGTGGCGACGTTCACCGCCCCCCAGACCAGCATCCGCGCGCTGACCAGCAGCACGACCAGGCCGATCAGAAACCAGATCACCGCCGTGCCCAGCGGCATGTCGGCCTCGACCTCGTCGGCCAGCTCCGCCACCAGCGCATCGGAGGATCGGGCATGGGTGGCGTCATAGAGCAGAATCCCCATGACGACGAACAGCAGCATCAGCAGAATCGATCCGTCGGCGAAACTCAGATGGCCATCCAGGATCAGTACCAGTGCCACCAGCATGCCGACCATCAACACCGGCAGCTCCAGCCGGATCAGGCCCGAAGAGATCACCAGCGGCGCCACCAGCGCCGTCACCCCGAGAATCAGCGCGATATTGGCGATGTTGGAGCCAAGCGCATTGCCGACCCCCAGCGACGGGTTGCCCTGCCACGAGGCGATGCCGGAGACCAGCATCTCCGGCGCCGAGGTGCCCATGCCGACGATGGTGATGCCGATGATCAGTGGCGACATGCCCAGATTGGCGGCGATGGCCGAGGCGCCGTCGACGAAGCGGTCCGAGCTCCAGACCAGCAGGGCGAGGCCGACGACGACGGCGAGGATGGATAGCAGCATGTTCGGTGACGGAAGCGCGAAAGAGCGCGCGATTATACTGGCTTTGCCGTCACTGTGCCTTTCCATCCGCCGCTCTTGCCGGTGCCGCCACGGGCATTGGCACCTTGAAGCCCCCGCCCCGATCCCCCATTCTTCGAGGCCGTCCACAGGGAACCGACCATGGAACACGATCTGCTGGAAGTCATCTTCATTCTGTTGGCGCTGGGCACGGCGTTGGTGGCGTTGTGCCTGCGTTTCAACGTACCGCCGATACTGGGCTATCTGGCCACCGGCCTGATCGCCGGTCCGCACGGTTTCGACTGGCTGCCGGAGTCGCCGGCGACCCATTTTCTGGCCGAGCTGGGGGTGGTGTTGCTGATGTTCACCATCGGCCTGGAATTTTCGCTGCCTCGGCTGTTGGCGGCCAAGCGGCTGGTGCTGGGGCTGGGGGGCAGCCAGATCGCCGTCACGGCCGTGCTGTTCGGGGGCATCGCCTGGTGGCTCGGCCTGCCCGGTGAGGCGGCCTTCGTCGTCGGCGTCGCGCTGGCGATGTCGTCCACCGCGATCGCCCTCAAACAGCTGGGTGAGCAGATGGAGCTGGGGGCCTCCCATGGCCAGGCGGCGGTCGGCATCCTGCTCGCCCAGGACATCGCTGCCGTGCCGTTGCTGGCGATCATTCCGGCGCTGGCCGATCCGGCGGGCGGTTGGATGGCGGTGCTGGCGCTGCCGATGGCCAAGGCGCTGGGGCTGTTCGTGGTGATGATGACGCTTGGTGAACGGCTGCTCCATCCGCTGCTGCGCTGGGTCGCCGGAACGCACTCGCTGGAGATGTTCATGCTGGCGGCGTTGCTGATCGTCAGCAGCATGGCCGCCAGTGCCCATGCACTGGGGTTGTCGCCGGCGCTGGGTGCGTTTCTCGCCGGCATGGTGCTGGGGGAGTCGGAGTTCCGGCACCAGATGGAGGCCGACATCCGGCCGTTCCGGGATCTGATGCTGGGGCTGTTCTTCGCCACCATCGGCATGCAGCTCGACCCCGGCGTGCTGTGGCAGGCGCCGCAATGGGTCGCGCTGACGCTGTTCGGCCTGCTGCTGCTCAAGGCCGTGGTGATTGCGGTACTGGCGCGGCGCTTCGGCCTGAGCCCCAACGCCGGCTGGCGGAGCGGGATCAGCCTGGCCGAAGCGGGTGAGTTCGGGTTGCTGCTGTTGTCGCTGGGGATGGGGCTGACGCTGTTGCCGGAGCGGCCGGCGCAGATCCTGTTGACGGCGATGGTGTTGTCGATGGTGCTGGCGCCGTTTCTGGTGCGTGCCAACGGGGTGCTGGCGCGGCGGCTGGCGGCGGAGACGACGCCGCTGCCCGGGTCTGATGACGCGGTTTCCAGCGTCGGTGAGGAGTTCAGTGACCACGTCATCGTTTGCGGCTATGGCCGTCTGGGGCAGGGGCTGGCGCTGCTGTTGCGCAATGCCGGCATCGACAGTCTGGCGCTCGATCTCGACATCGAGCGGGTGCGCCAGGCCGCCGACGCCGGCGATGGCGTGGTGTTTGGTGATGCCACCAACGCCACGGTGTTGACAGCGGCCGGGCTGGCGCGGGCCCGGGCGGTGGCGGTGACCTTCGACGACCCCGAACGGGCGCAGCGGGTGGCGCGTCACGTCCGTCTGCTGCGCGGTGGGCTGCCGGTGTTGCTGCGTTGCCGTGATGCCCGCCACGAGCCCATGCTGCGCGCCACCGGCGCCGAGATCTTCCCCGAAGGGCTGGAGACCAGCCTCACCTACGCCGCGCAGTTGATGGTGCTGCTGGATGTCTCGGCGGAGGAGATCGAGGCACTGGTCAACGACATCCGCGCCTCGGACTATGCGCCGCTACGGGCCTATTTCCATGACAGCGACGAGGCGCTGCCGGCCGGTGCCGATGAGAAGAGCCGCCGTCGCAGTGTCGTCGTCCGGCCCGACGGCCAGGCGGTGGGGCGCACATTGCGGGAACTGGGGCTCGACGGCGATTCTCCCCGGCTGGAGCGGATCATGCGTGGGGGCATCCGCGTGCCGGGAGAGAGGATGGACACCCGGTTGCGCCCCGGTGACATCGTGGTGATGAGCGGTGGCCTGCGGGAGCTCGACGAGGCGGAACAGCGGCTGCGGGCCTGACGGCTGCGCGTTGCGCCGGCGCGGGTGCCCGTGGCACGGCGCTCACCGTCCCGGCGGTGGCGCCCGGTCGCAATCCTCGCCTTTCGGCACCGACTGCCACCACTGGCGGTGGCTCTGGCCGTCGCTGTCACCATAGTAGTGGGGCAGGGGGCGTTCGGTGCCGTCCTCCTCCTTGCGGCGGACGATCTCCATGAACCCCCACGGCTTGATCTTCGGCGTGTGGAAGAACAACGTCCAGGTGTCGGGCTCGGCACTGACGATCTGGTGGAACACGGCCGCCGGGATGCGGTTGAAGCGCCCCGGGCGGATGTGGCGGTCGTAGGTGTCGTAGCCGGTCTCGGGATTGAACCAGCGGATGCGTCGTTCCAGGTAGCCGCCGGCGAGGCAGAGCGCCCCGGCCCGCTTCCACGGATGGTCGTGCAGGGCGCGGTCGCCATCGCTGCCGACGAAGCGGTGCAGGTAGAAGGTGAAGCCGAACAGCTGGCCGAGGTAGTAGCGCTCCAGATAGCGTTTGCCCTGGCTGTGGATCAGCCGGCAGGGGAGACGGCCGCTGAAGTGGTAGAGTGCTTTCCGTAACATGATGGTGGGTCTTGGCCTGTTCGGGGGCGCGAGTGTACGCCGCCGGGGATGGTCACAGCAACTCGATCCAGTGCACCACCGGACGGTCGCTGCCACCGCGCAGATGCTCCTGACAGCCGATGTTGGCGGTGGCGATCAGCTCGGGGTCGCCGGCGCGCAGTTTCTCCAGCCGGTCGTCGCGCAGGGCGGTGGCGATGGCCGGCTGGAAGAGCGAATAGGTGCCGGCGGAGCCGCAGCAGAGGTGCCGGTCGGCCACCGGGGTCAGGGTGAAGCCGAGTCTCCGCAGCAGCGCCTCGACCCGGCCGTCGAGCCGTTGCCCATGTTGCAGCGTGCAGGGCGGGTGGAACGCGATCGTGCGTGGCCTGGCCGGGCGCAGCGCCTCCGGATCCTCGTTCTCCAGCAGCTCCACCACGTCGCGGGCCAGCGCCGAGACGCGGGTGGCCCTGTCGGCCCAGGCCGGGTCGTCCGCCAGCAGCTCGCCATACTCTTTCAGCATCAGGCCGCAGCCGCTGGCGGTGGAGACGATGGCCTCCGCCCCCGCCTCGATATGGGGCCACCAGGCGTCGATGTTGGCCCGCATCTGCCGCCGCGCCAGCGTCGGGTCGGCCAGATGTTGCGCCATGGCGCCGCAGCAGCCCGCTTCGGGTGCCACGACGGTCTCGATGCCGAGCCGGTCCAGCAGCCGAATCAGGTGGGCGTTGATGCCGCCCCGCAGCACCGGCTGGACGCAGCCGTCCAGCAGGATCACCTTGCGCGAATGGCGGCCGGGTCGCGGCAGCGGCGCCGGTCGCGGCCGGGATGGCAGTCGGCCGCGCAGCGCCGCCGGCAGTAGCGGCGCGGCCAGCCGGGCCAGTCGCATCGTCAGTGCAAAGCGTCTCGTCTCGGGAAACAGCGCCAGCAGCAGTCTGCGCTGCAGCCGTTGCCACGGTGGGCGCGGCGCGGCCGACTCCACCCGCTCGCGGCCGATGTCGAGCAGTTCGTGGTAGCGCACCCCGGAGGGGCAGGTGGTCTCGCAGCTGCGGCAGCTGAGACAGCGATCGAGATGCAGACGCGTCGTGGCCGTCACCGGCGCCCCTTCGAGCAGCCGCTTGATCTGGTAGATCCGCCCGCGCGGGCCGTCCAGTTCGTCGCCCAGCAGTTGGTAGGTGGGGCAGGTGGCGTTGCAGAAGCCGCAATGGACGCAGGCGCGCAGAATTGCGTCGGCCTTGCGTCCGGCTGGCGTTTGCAACAGTGATGGCGGGAGTCGGGTCTGCATCGGTCAGGTGCTGCTGCGGGTGGGGAACGGTGGCGTATCACGGCCGACGGTCGGCGTTGGCGGGTCACAGGGCCGCATAGAGCCTCCCCGGATTGAACAGGCCGGCCGGGTCGAGCGCCCGCTTCAACCGCCGGTGGAGCTCGAGCGCCACCGGATCGAGCGGATGGAACGGCGAGTCGATCGCCGCCTCGCCGCGAAAACGGGTGGCATGGCCACCGTGGGTGGTGGCGAGCCGGCGCAGGGTGTCGGCATCGGCGTCGCTGCGGATCCAGCGCTGGCCGCCGAGCCAGTCGATCATCTCGTCGCCAGGTGGGCCGATGTCGCCACTGGCCGGCTTGACGACGAGCCGCCACAGCGGAGTGTCGCCGTCGAAGAACGGGTGGGTCTGGTCGTTGACCGCGCGCCAGAAGGCGTCGGCGTTGTCGAGGCGGTCGCCGCCCAGTTCGGCGGCGCGGGCGGCGATGGCCTCGGGATAGCCCTCCAGCCGCAGGTAGAGATGCCCGTCGACCCAGAGCGCGCCGCTGAGGTTCTGGGGCCGTTGGTAGAGCTGGCGCAGCCGCGCCAGCGCGGCGGTCTTCTCCATCCTGCGCACCAGCGTCAGGCCGGCTGGCGGCAGGGGGCGCAGCTTCAGCGACACTTCCAGCAGCAGGCCGAGGGTGCCGTGGGCGCCGGCCATCGGCCGGGAGAGGTCGTAGCCGGCGACGTTCTTCATCACCTGGCCACCGAATCGCAGCAGTTCGCCCTTGCCGTTGACGATGCGGACGCCGAGCAGCGAATCGCGGACGCCGCCGTTGAGCGGGCGGCGTGGCCCGGCGAGCCCGGAGGCGACGGCGCCGCCGATGGTCGAGCCGGCGCCGAAACGGGGTGGTTCGAACGGCAGCGCCTGCCGTTGCGCCGCCAGTGCCGTTTCGAGCGCGTCGAGGGGGGTGCCGCTGCGGACGGTGATGGCCAGCTCCGACGGTTCGTAGAGTACGATGCCGCAGTGGTCACGGGTGTCGATGACGTGCGGCGCCGTGATCGCCCGGCCGAGAAAGGCGCGGGTGTCGCCACCGCGGATGCGCAGCGCCTCGCCGGCGGCGATGGCGGCCTCCACCT
>Ga0256914_1003534_pt1 | contig 12257 bp, 7 predicted proteins | sample HulkmetaG_FD_191571 | JGI IMG/M metagenome (GOLD analysis project Ga0256914, IMG submission 191571) | Hydrothermal chimney microbial communities from Main Endeavour vent field at the Juan de Fuca Ridge, Pacific Ocean - Hulk | ecosystem: Environmental > Aquatic > Marine > Hydrothermal vents ...
CACCGTGCCCACCGGCGCCACCTTCGACGGCGGCGAAACCCACATGCGCTTCCGACTCACCTCCGACACGCTGGCCGGCCCCGACTGGGGCGGCGCAGCCTCGGACGGCGAGGTGGAAGACTACTGGGAACAACTTGCTTGCGTGGGCAACTACGCATGGATGGACATTGGCGCAACCACTGACCAGCAGGACAGTGGTGACACTGCCGTCACCGATGGCACCAAAGTGACGCTGACCTGGGCCGGCCCGGACAACGATCTCAACACAACCGCGGATAATATGGTGTACACCACCACAACCTCGAGTGGTGTGTATCACTTCTGCGGCTTGTTCTCAGATCCGAATGGCGACGGCACCCCTGATAATTACCAGTTGGCAGTGCCCAACCCGCCGGGCGTACCGGTTGCTGCGAATCAGGGGAATGATGTCGTAGACAGCGATGGTGACAGCAATGCCGTGTCGCCCCAGTTTACGATCGCCAGCGTGACGGGTCTGCCAACCAACGAGAACAGCCTGGGCGACAACAACGGCGCATCTGGCCCCAACAACTTCCCCGACAACCAGGTAGACCAGACCATCGACTTCGGCTTCAAACAGAGCAAGGTGGCCATCGGCAATCGCGTCTGGGCGGACACCGATAAAAGCGGAGCGATGAATGGTTCAGAGACGGGCATCGACGGCGTAACGGTGCAGTTGTACAGGGACGCCGACGGTGACGGCACCTGCGAACCGGGCGGCGACGACGGCTCGGTCATCACCAGCACCACCACATCTGGAGGCGGCTACTACCAATTCCTGGGGCTGACGCCCACAGATGGCAACGATCCCAAAACTAACTACTGCGTCGTCATTCCCAAGTCAGGCATTCCCTCCCAATACAAATCCAGCAGCAGTGGCTGGACGAGCAACCCCGACACCACCGACGAGGGAAGCGGCCAAGGCGATGACGCCTATCCCAGCGGAAGCTACGTGGTGGCCCGTCCCCTGAAAGCCACACTGGAAGGACAAACCGGCACCGACGTGGCTGATGCGCCTGGCTACAGCGACAAGAGTTCCTACTTCACCGTAGACTTCGGTTTCCACACGGACGACACCCCGGCGAATGCGGTGGCGCTCTCACGACTGTCTGCGCACCATGCAGACGTGTGGGGCATTGTCATGGCATTGCTGCTATTGGTGACAGGAGCCGCAATCTTCCAATGGCGCCGTCGCCAAAGCATACAATAGCCTCTCCACTTCAAACTTCTTTACTTCACATCCTGGCCCCGTCGGCAATCGGCGGGGCCTTTTTTACCGCCCACAGAAATGCCGCCAGCCCCGCCGTCGCGGCAAGCACCGACGCCAGAATCCACAGAACCATCGCATAGGCGCCATGGGATTCGAAGAACTGGCCGATGAGCCAGGGAACAGTCATCGAGCCCAGGCTGCCGCCCACCAGAAACAGACTGGTAATCCTGCCCGTGATGGCGATGTGACGCCCGCCCAGAGCCATGAGGGAGGCAAAGGCGCTGGCCATTGAAAATCCCATGCCGAAGGTCGCGATCCAGACCAGAACGACGGAGGCGGGCCAGAGCAAAAGCAGCATCAATGACAGGATCAGGCCGATAATGTCGGCGAGAAGCATGTAACGGGGGAGAACCCGAGCGGCCACAGGGACATTGACCAGCCGTCCCAGGGTGAGAGCTCCCCAGTAAAGAGAGGTAAGATAGCCCGCAGTAGTCGCCCCCGCCAGATTCAGGGAGATGGCATAGGTGTAAATCCAACCGCCATAGCTAAGCTCGGCACCCACGAAGAAGAAAAACATGGCCGCAATCAAAAACACCAGCAACCACCGGGGTTCGATCGCGGACTCGCCATCATCCTGGTAGGGAATGTGCGGACTGGGAAGGCGGAACAAGAAGATGGCAATGGGGATCAGCAAGACAGCCAGAAGCCAGTAGGCGCCGGTCACGCCGCCGCCCAAGGCCATGACCTGGGCGATGATCAGCGGCGAGAGGAGCGCGCCCACGCCGAAGAAAAAGTGGAGCGCGTTCATATATGGTCCCACGCCATCTCGAAACAGCCAGACCAGCAACGTGTTTCCCCCCACGTCGATGGAGCCGCCCGCCACGCCCATGACGAAAACGACGATGGCCAGAGCGATCAGTGCGGTCATCAGAGGCGCCAGGGCCAACATCATGGCCAGAGTCAGGACAACGCCGGCCAGAAAGAGATGGGCGGGCGCTCGGTCGAACCAGTGACCGCTGCCCAGATTCCCCACCAGCGATCCCAACGCCTGCATGGTAAAGAGAATGCTGATGGCGCTCAGGTCGGCGTGGGTGTTCGCCGCCAGTCCGGGTAGGGTGGGCCCCAGAGCGGCCACAGCCAGTCCCAGGGCGATGAACATGGCATAGTATGCGACGGTGCGACGTTTATTGAGTTGGGCTTCCGCTGCGATGGCAGCAATGGTTGGCGTCATGGCGCTATGCTTTCGACGAATTCACGACGGAGAATCTCCGCCCGGACATTTGCCCATTTTAGCATAACCGAAGCGATATGCCCGGAAGATCCTTGAAGCAGGGTGCGTTTCGGAATGGGGGCGCTATTTCGCGTTCCCGGCCGACTCAGGTCGGGCGCTTCAGGGCTGCGGCGTCAGATGAAACATTGCACAGGCATGACAAAAGTCACTGCGAAATGGGGCGAGGTGATGGATAATAGGGATAGAATTGCATTAGATGACCGGAGGTATCCCATTGATGAATAAAACCGATGACTTCACATCTGCGTCCGGTATTGAGATCGACAGCTATTCGATATTGATAATTAGGTCGTGCTGTCCCCGGCCGACTTCCAATACCGGACGTTTCACCTGCCCATACCCAATATCTAATACCCAATACCTTCACCAGGAGCCCCCCCATGACCGCAAAAGCAACTTCTTCGACTGAAAACCTTTCCCTGGCCGAACTCGTCGCCATTGGCGTGGGCGGCATGGTGGGAGGCGGCATCTTCTCGGTGCTGGGGCTGTCGGCCCTGGTGTCGGGCCACGCCGCGCCCCTGGCCTTTGCATTCGGCGGCGTCATCGCCCTGCTCACCGGTTATGCGTATACCCGTCTGGGCCTGCACTTTCGCTCTGATGGCGGCAGCTTCACCTATCTGGAGCGGGCGTTCAAACAGCGCAACGTGGCGGGCATCGGCGGCTGGCTGCTGATGATGGGCTACATCGGCACCATGGGCCTGTACGCTTACACTTTCGGCGTTTATGGCTCCGCCATGCTGGGCGATAAGCTGAACACGCCGTTGATGCACCATCTGCTGGCTTCGCTGGTGCTGATCGTCTTCATGGGTATCAATCTGTATGGGGCCAAGGCGTCGGGAAGCACGGAATTGATCCTGGTGGGGGTGAAGGTGGCGATTTTGGGGATTTTTGCTGTGGCCGGGCTGCTGACCATCAAGTCGGATCATCTGCTGCCGGTGCTGAATAAGGGCGTGGGCGGGTTGATTATGGGGGCAGCCTTGATTTTCGTGGCCTACGAAGGCTTCGAGCTCATTCCCAATGCGGTCAACGAGATGAAGGACCCGGAGAAAAATCTGGGCAAGGCCATCTTCATTTCTATCATCATTACCATCATCATTTACATTTTCGTGGCCCTGGTGGCGGTGGGCAATCTCACCCCTGAGGAAATCAGCAAGTACAAGGAGTACGCTCTGGCGGTGGCTGCCAAACCAGCGCTGGGGCAATTCGGCTTTCTGCTCATCGGTCTGGGCGCGCTGCTCTCCACTTCGTCGGCCATCAACGCCACTATGTTTGGCACAGCCCGGTTGGGCATGGCCATGGCCCAGGATGAGGAGCTGCCCAAGGCGTTCAGCTACACCGAACGCACCAAACCCGTGCCCTGGGTGAGCCTGCTGGCCATCTCCATCGTCACCCTGGTGTTCGTCAACATCGCAGACCTGACCATTATCTCATCCTTTGCCAGCTCCACCTTCCTGCTGATCTTCATCGCCATCAATCTCTCCGCCATCCGCCTGAGCAAGACCATCGAGGCCAATGTGTGGGCGCCGGGCCTGGGGCTGCTTCTGGCCGCGGGATCGTGGGCGGTGCTCATGGGTTATCTGTGGCGGCACGATCCCAAAAGCCTGCTCCAGATCGGCATTTTCTATGTGATGGTAGTTGTGGCCGAGCTGCTCTTCAGCCAGCGATCACTTTTGAAGCGCCATTTATAGGCTTCAGGCCATTACCTCGATAAAAATCTGGACTGAGGGCCTGCGGCTGGTGGAAGGTCTTCGCCTTCCGAGTCGCCGGAGGGCGTCCGTCGGCGCGAAGCGCCTATAGAGTTCGAGTTCTGTCAGCCAGCGCTCCGTTAGACACATTGCCCAAAATGAAAACGGACAGGCGCGACACTGCCTGTCCGTTGCATTTCGAGCTACGCATCGGTATGCGGATAACGCCGATGAAGCGCATCCTCAGATAGCTGCTGGTTTAGAGTGTGCAGGTGTAGCCTATTCTTCGGTCGGCTCGACCACTTCGGCCTCACCCTCTTCCTCACCCTCTACAGCCGCATCCTCGGCCAGCTTACGGGAGATAGTGAGGCTGATCACGGGAGCTTCCGGCTCGGCCAGGATTTCCACGCCCTCGGGCACGGGGAGATCCGCAATGGTGATGACGTCATCCAGGGTTTCCAGCTTGCTCAGGTCGGCCACCAGCGCTTCGGGAATGTTGCCGGGCAGACACTCGATGGGAATGGCGTCCATGTGGTGGATGATGACCGCGCCGCCCTTGACGGCCAGCGACTCGCCTTCCATGTGCACAGGCACATCTGTCTGGATTTTGACATCCATCTGCACCTTGTAGAAATCAACATGCAGGATCGTGCGGCGCACGGGGTGCCGCTGGATTTCCTTGATCAGTGCGTTGACCGATGTTTTTTCAAGACCTTGCAGGCCGATGAGCTGGCTGAAACCGCCGCTGCGCAGGATGCGCACCATGTCGATTTCGCGGAACTGGATGGGTTGGGCTTCTTGGCCCTGGCCGTAGAGCACGCCAGGCACATATCCGTTTTCGCGGACGCGCTTGACATGACGTCCGGTGACCGTTCTGGGTTCAACGTTCAATACATGATCCATGATATAAATGACTCCCTGTTCGAAATGGGTGTTTGAGTGCTATGAATGATGCCAACGCACGGGGCGTTGGTTTTGGTTTTCAACGACGTCGTAAGAGGAGCAGGATGGCGCCGATGGTCAGGCCGGAAATCAGAGCAAAGATAGCCGCTGTCTGCTGCGTAATGACGGTCTGTACATCACCGTTGACCTGACGGGCGAATAACAGCCCTGTGCGCACGCTCCGGGCGTCCACCGTGTCTGCGGCCATGACGCCGACCTGACTTTCCTGAATATCAATACGTCGGGCTTGGGCCATGCCCACACCGCCCTGGGCGATAGTGATTTGCCCGGCGTTGGCCTGGCCAATACCGCCTTGCTCGATCTGGACGACTTCGGCCCGGGCAGTCTGAATGCCGCCCTGACTCACATTGACGGTGTGCGCTTCCACGACGCCCGCGCCAGCCTGTTCGATGTGTACGACATCTGCATTGACGGCGTCTTGAAAAATGCTGGCTGGCGTTTCTGCGCTCTCCCCGGTTCTTCGCGATGCAGGCTGAAACCGAGCCGGTCGATGAGAGATATTATCCTGGGACATAAAGTGTCAGACGCTCCAAAACGTCGTGGGGAAAGCCGGAAGACAAAAATAATACGCGTTTCCGAAGCTGAACGCGACAGCCCTATATTTTAGACGCAAACCCCCAAAAGAGCAAGAAGCAGTGTTGCAAAAACCAGGGTCTTTTCAAAACGCCATGTTCCATCCGCTGTGAGCGCTCGTTATGCGAGATATGCAGATATAATGCAAAAGGATGCCGGAGGCTGTTTCGGCCCCCGGCATCCTCCTTATCGTCGTGTTATTGAGACGCGCAGGATGGAAAAGTTAGGAGGAGGACAAGCGGGAAAGCGCCTTACATGGCCTGACGTCGTTTCCAGGCGAAGAGCACCGCCGCTCCACCGAGCACAAGAGCGAGCAAAATCAACATGCCAGGCAGGGGCAAGGAGGTGGTGCGATCTTCGAGATGCGACAGCTGCACCGCGTTGGGCGACTGCATGTTGTCGTAATCTTCTTGCTTGAGGAAGCCGAAGTCGGCAGTCATGTAGGCGCTGGCGTCGGGGTACCCATCGGGATCGCCCGAATCAGCGGTGTTGGTCTGTCCATTCGCCTTGGCATAGAAGGGTTTGGTAACGATGTAGTTGCCGCTTGGCACGCCATCATCGTTCTGATCCCCCGAGGCGTCAGGATCCTGACCGCCGCCAGAGCTGCTGTAAGGATAGCCTGCCGCTGTAAGGTCCGACTTGTCCGCGACCACACAATAGGCGGTGGTTGCATCCGTCTCATCGCTGGCGACCAGATTTTGGAAGATGTAAGAGCCGTCGCTCCCGGTGGTGGTGGTTGCCGCCTGGGCGTCGCTGCCCGGCTCGCAGACGCCATCACCATCAGCGTCTCGATACAGGGTCATCGTGATGCCGCCAATGCCTGCTTCGCCACTGTCCATAACGCCGTTGCCGTTGGCGTCACGCCAGACGGTATTGCCGATAGCCACCTTGGTGGTGTTTTGGAATCCGACGTCATAGGAGAGTTCGTCATGATTATCGGGATAACCATACAATCCGCCGGGGTTGTCCGTATTGCCATCCTCACCCGTACTCAGATTCATAATGGGGGGAATGCTGAAATCGATAGTGGTGGGCTGCCCGGGACCATTGGGTTGAGAGCCGTCCGAGTCTTTGTAAGGATCCGCCCCCTGATGGGCAGGGACAGCCTCCGGCACGGTGGTGGGCGGATTGGCAATCTGCACCTGATAGGTGCCGGCCGTCAGGCCAATGATGGTGGCGACGCCATTGCTGTTTGTGGTGCGCTGATAGATTTCGTCGTCTCCCTGTGCGGTGGCGTTTTGGGGCGTGGTTTCGATGGTGTTGTTGGGACCAGCCCACACGAAACGCACATTGACGCCCGAAATCCCAGTATCCGAGGCATCCTGGACATCAGAGGAGGAGCCGGCTTCATCATTCCATACGTAAACGCTCACCCGAGCGACATCTTTGGCGTAATCCTCCACCTCGCCGTTACTTGCGGCCCCAACCCATGCACTGGTGGTAAGGGCGTCGGTGGTGAGCCGGAGGCGCATGATCGCTGTGCCGCCGTAAAAAGTGGAGCCATTGGGCACTTGGAAGCAGTAATCCTTGTTGCTGACGCCGCCGCTGGGCACAGGGGCTTTGCCGCCAGTGAATTGATAATCGCCAGCAGTGCCATTATCCAGAGCCTCGTTCGTGGCAAATTGACCATTGCCGTTGAGATCCATCCAGCCATAAAGGTAGGCCTCGTTGCCCGTGTTGTTGACAGCGCTGATGGTGATGCAGGCCTGCTTGTTGGGCGTTAGAGGGGTCATCCCGGTAACGCCGTCCTCGTCGTCGTGATATTTTTCGTCATCACCAGAGGCTTCGGTTGTGGGCTGCCCATTGTCGTCGGAATCCACCTCCGAACCAAGATAGAGCTTTGGAGTAGGCGGAACCACGTGTCTTGGGCCGTTATCGGCGGCGGTTGTTTTGTACGAAACGGGGGCGTCGCCCCAATCAACTTTGACAAAGCCGAAGTCGTTGGTGTGATCGCTTTCACCACTGCCACCGGTGGTTAGAGCAATGCCGACTTTGCCCGTGTTGCCAAGGTTGGCGACGCCGTCGCTATCGCGCAGATCCGCTCCAGCATCAGAGCCTCCATTATTTGCTGTGGTGGCGACGCCGCTGCCATTGAAGATAGAGCCGAAAGCCGGCTGCCTGGAATCCACAAGGATGCGACACTCAGTGTGGCGAGGAATGATGCGTATGGAGGCGTCCCACGGAGCGGGCGGGAAGCCAGCCAGACTGGCGTCGCCATCTTTGAAGTGGTACCGGCCATCCGCATCGGTCGTTGTCGTCGCAGTCACATCATCGTCGTTGCCAAACCCATCGCCATTGACGTCACATACCAGAGAGACGTCAGCGTTGGGCACGACAGTTTCGCCGGGATCATGAATCCCATTGCGGTTCCCGACGCCGCTGCTGTCACCCAAGTCGGCCCAAAGCTCGCCTCCCAGCTCCATGGGGGCGGGATCGCTCAGCAATTCCACATCTCCCACACCATTGGCCTTGGCGAAGGTGCCGGTATTATTGCCGCTAGAGTCGCGGCTGTAATAAAACACATAGCCGGTCACGCCAGCGCCAGTGGTGTTGTCAAAACGATTGGTGCCGCCTGACAATGTGTTGACGCCAAAAGGATCCATCGAACTTACAACGACCTGGTTCTGTTGCCAATTTACAGCCAGGCCGCCATTGCTGGTCTCCAGATGGTCGGATATGCCATCGATCCGGTCATCTGGGTAGTATTCGCCGCCACCAGGACCTTCGTTGTTGTTGTTGTTATTGGGACAGGCCGCGGTTCCTTCCAAAACGTAACCGTTGGAGGTTTTGCATACCCGCAGGATGTCTCCACCAATGATGGCCGCAGCAGTGCCTTCCGGCGGATCGACCAGATCTTCGGCGTTTTTGTCGCCGATCTGATGCCCCAAACGATCGATGAACCCCAGAATCATCGAACCATCGTAATCGAATTCGATATCGGAAAGAATGGGCATGGGGTGAACATAGCGTTTTTGATTGCTACTTGTATTCACATAGCATGGTGCAGGGTAATTATCTTGCCAGGCATACCATCCCGTTACGGTGTTGCATGTGCCCTGGCCATCCGACCACGCCTTCCCCTTGGGGTAGTTGAGTGCAAAATCGAAAACCGATTGAAAAGCGCCGGAACCGTCACCCGGCATCTTGTAAATGTAGGCATGCAGATCTGAAGCATTGATTGATGTTGAGGCGTCACACACTTCGCCGATATAGACGTCGCCATCATGGTATTTCACGGCAAAGGGACGATAATCACCACCCGTACAGCCGGGATTGGGGACGCTGTAGCCTGTCACCGACGTGGGATTGGCGATATCGAGTGAATAGAGCTTACGATCATTGAGGCTCATAATCCACAGCGTGGATTCGTCATCCGAGATGTCAATATCGCCCAATCCTACCTTCGTCGTTTTTGCGTAAGCATCAGCGTCGGTGGAGGGATTGATATTGCCCTGCAAGCCGCGGGAGGTGTTACTGGGGATGGTTCCCAAACTGACGCCCAGCGCACCCAAATCCACCCAAGGCGTCACCGCACCAGTCGACAGATTCTCTTTGAAGATCATACCCAGTTTGGGGCTGCCGTTGACCTCGTACAGACCGGCATGACGCTTGAGGAAGGCGGAGGCGAACAGTGTATGGGTGCTGCGCTGATAGGCGATGCCCCAAACAGAGCCGACTTGGCCCATCGTCGCCAGCACTGTGGGATCGGGTGCTGACCCCCCACAAGATTGACACAGACCGGATCTCGTGTAAGGATATAGCACCAGGGCCTGGGCGTTGGCGGGAGCCCCAGTCACCATGGGATTCCCGGTGAAGTAGGTGGCGGCGGTGATGTACGGCGTAGGCTGAGTGTAATCGGCAGGATTGATGAGACCGACATCTATATCTGTGGCGGGACTCGCAACAAATGCAGTCGTAGTATGGTTATCTGGGCCGATGGGGCTGGGACGGAGAAATGCGGGATAACCAGTCACTTCGACGCGATAATTATCGCCATCAGTCAGGCCCGAGAGGGTGTACGAACCGTCGCTGGCAGTGAGTGCGGTGGCGGCAACCGTTCCATTGACGCTATACGCCTTAACGGTCACGCCGCCAACCCCAGGCTCGATGGCGTCTTGCGCTCCATCAGCGTCGAAATCCCTAAAAACCGTCCCCTGAATCTCTCCAGGGCCTGAAGGGGAATGGGGAGCGTTGAACATAAGGGGTGCGTTGGCCGGAGCAGCAAAGCTGATCGCTCCGCTTGTCATTGCCCCCAACGTCAACAACACTCCAACCAGCAATAGAGAAAACATCTTCTTTTTCATTGGTTGATCCTTTTTGATTGAGTGCGAGGAAGGACAGACTACTTGAAAAAAAATTTATAAGGCACGTAACTGCCAAGTCCCATCGAGCCTTTTCAGAGCTTCGGAGCAATCAGCATAAGACGATTCGATCCAACTTAACAGTCACAAGATCGCCCGAATAGATTATCGCTCGAAAAGCACCACATGTCGATTATCAGTCAGTTCTTAAGAGTTCAGAGTATTATTATTATTATGATGACCCTCAGCGAGGTCGTATCACTTATGCGTTTCGTGATGAGTTGTAAAACAATTTTACCTGGCAGAAAAAGAATCCCTCAAAGCAACTAAGTGATCACTGAAAAGCTACTTACCTTTAGACCACTAACCCTATGACGACGCCAAGACAAAACTTGCGACGATCGAACCTCAACTGCTTACGGGCGCTACAACGCCCGATCTACGCCGCGCAGACTGGCTCGTGCTCGATGACAGACTTACGCATGCTGGATTGTTTTGGGCCGTATTTTTATTCAAAATGCCATAAGGCCACCATCGAAGCAGTGGCGTTGCGATGCACCTTTCTGATTGCTTGCCGTTCTTGACGATGATTTCACCGTCTCATTTCAGTCAAACGCGCATGGTGAGGCCAGCTAGGGTGCAGACAACAGCGTCAGTCAAAAAACATTCACTAATCAATGGCGGCCGACAGCGTATTTCATCTAAATATAGCATAAACCAAGGGGCCTGTCAACGCATTTTTTACCACGCTTTCCACATCTTATACGAGGGAGGCGCAGGCTGCTCTTCAGTCCGTGGGACACGATAGCGTGGGTTCATCGGCAGTTTGGCGGCGCTGACTGGCCAAAGTCAGGACTTTTGAGCGCTTCGCGCCGAAAGTGGAGCCTGCGCCCGCCCAGCTGCTGGCTTGCAGGAGATCATCGCGCGGCGTTGCAAAAAACAGGGTCTGTTCCGATCTCTATATTTGGCAAAGATAGTAAGGCATTATTGATTTCGCTGAAACTGGCCACGAAACTCATGCAATTCGCGGAAGCTGTTTAACTGGGGAAAAGCCTCTGTCAAAACCTGAACGCCGCCCGAAATCCATCCAGGAAAGACAAGGCCATCTTTACATAGAGTCAGCCTTCCGGGCGAAAATGTCCGAGCGCATTGACGAAGAGGCGCTTGCGTCACTGTATGTGCGGCCAGATCGTTAAAAGAGCGACAAAATCCCCAAGATGGGAAAGGGGAAAAGTTGGAGAGTCGGCTTCTTTGTTTTATGATTAATCGCGTTCGATCTTATCTCGGAAATATCACCTGACAAGGAGTAAAAAGATGACAACCAAAACCGACTTTACCACCGAGGAATGGGATGCGCTCCTCGCTGGCCCTTTGTCCGCCAGCATGTATATCATCGTCGCCAGCCCCAGCATTTTCGGCTCCATCAAAGAAATTACAGCCATGTCCAAAGAGCTGACTCGAGCCGCGGCTCGCCCCGATAATACGGAATTGATGCGATTCATGCTGGCCGATTATCAGGACAAAGGCACCATCAAGCGCGTGACGCCCGACATCAAGGGCAAACCCGAAGAGGTCATGGACTTCCTGCGAACGACCATCAAGACCGCCGTGGACCTCTTGAATGAAAAAGCGACGCCCGAGGAATCGGCTCAGATACGGCAGTGGATGTATGATCTGGGCGTGACAGTGGCGGAGGCCGCCCGCGAAGGCGGTTTCCTTGGCATTGGCGCAGTGCGCGTCAGCGATGCCGAGAAGAAAGCCCTGGCCGAACTGGCGGAATTACTGGGCGTGGAAGCCATCGACGTGGAAAACGTTGCGAAAGAGGACGCATCGGACGGCGAGGAAGACGCCGCTCCGGCGGAATCTTAATCAGCGATGCTGACTCCCCTGGCGGCCAACGCTCATCCACCTCGCTCCGGTGGCGAAAAGGTGATGGGCGTTGGTCGATCCTGTCCCCGGAGAATTACAACAGGCTACCTCTATGACCACGACCACATGGCGACTCATCATCACTGATCCCGCGTCCGGGGCCTGGAACATGGCCGTGGATGAGGCTATTGCCATCTCCAGCGCCCGGGGCGACGCTCCTCCCACCCTGCGCTTTTATCGGTGGCGGCCCGCCACCGTCTCGCTGGGACGACATCAGCCGGTGGAGGATATCGATGGCGGGCGTTTGCAAGAACGAGGTTGGGGCCTGGTGCGACGTCCGACCGGAG
>Ga0256914_1003535_pt1 | contig 12253 bp, 13 predicted proteins | sample HulkmetaG_FD_191571 | JGI IMG/M metagenome (GOLD analysis project Ga0256914, IMG submission 191571) | Hydrothermal chimney microbial communities from Main Endeavour vent field at the Juan de Fuca Ridge, Pacific Ocean - Hulk | ecosystem: Environmental > Aquatic > Marine > Hydrothermal vents ...
AGAATGACGTAAGGGTTCGAGATATTCCACTGAGCGAAATCCCTCCTCAATTGCGAGAGAAAGCGCTCAAGGGCAATTGGACTATTGAGAGGCTAAATAAAGAGATCCGTATCGCCTTCGCCTTTTACTTTACCGGCTCAATTCCGCAAACGTTATATCTCATGGAGGATGACGGTTGGGGTCCGTGGCTTCCTCCACGACCGACCGCGCGCGGGTGGCTTTGGCTCCCAGAGGTGAGGGCCGTTCTCGAAACGCGGTTATATAACGTCCCCGGATATAAGAAAGGGATCGCCACGAGGGAGGAGCTCCAAATCTTTTGGACCCAGGTCGTGCGCGATGAGAAGAAGGACATCAAGTTCCGGCTCGATGCCTCCAAGTATCTGGCCCAGAGTCATGCGATGTTCATCGAGCGGAAGGAGCTCGGCCTCACTGTTACCTTGAAGGACCTCCTCGAAGAGGTGGAGACCATGGCTGAGGCCCAGGTCGTGAAGACCGTTCCCATGGTCGAAGAGGAATGATATGCGGGTGTCCAGCAACGCCTTGGTTCGGGATGCGGACCGCCGGGATTTCACCCGGCGCCTGGTCCAGTATCGTAAGAACCCCGTGGCGTTCGTCCGGCAGATCTTCAAGGCCGAGCCCACCGACCAGCAACAGCAGGTCTTGACGGCGATCGCCGTCCCTGGGGCCAAGACCGCGGTTGCCTCCGGCCATGGGATCGGGAAATCTACCCTGCTTTCTTGGACCATCATCTGGTTCCTGTCGTGCCACGACGAGGCCCGGATTCTATGCACGGCTCCGACGGCGCCCCAGTTGAACGACATCCTCTGGAGCGAGCTCCGGAAATGGCACGAGGCCATGCACCCGTGGCTTCGGGCGCAATTCGTCTGGACGTCGGATAAATACTTCCTCGGGGCCGATCCGCACCACTACGCCGCCGCGAGGACGTCCAGGAAGGATCAGCCGGAGGCCCTCCAGGGAAGGCATCAGAAGAACATGTTGTTTATCGTGGACGAGGCCTCCGGTGTCCCGGAGAACGTTTACGAGGCGGCCAGGGGCTCATTGTCCACACGCCGGGCCCGTGTTCTTCTGGCCTCCAACCCGACCCGGGTCGGAGGCTACTTCTACAACGCTTTCCACAAGAATCGGCATAGGTGGACCGTATTCAATTTCTCGTCCAAGGATTCTCCCTTGGTGGACGAGACATATTGGAAGGAAATCCTCGAGGAATACGGAGAGGATTCGGATTTCTACAAGGTAAGGGTTCTCGGTCAGTTCCCCTCCCAGTCAGTCACCCAGTTGATACCTCTAACGCTCGCCGAGGCGGCGGCGAAGCGCGTGATCCTGCCGAGGCAGATTGCCCACGCGCCCTTGATTCTAGGGGTGGACGTAGCTTGGGAGGGGGACGACCGTTCTTCCGTATTCTTCCGCCAGGGGCTTCATTCCAAGCTCCTGGGCCGGTGGCACAAGATCGACAACATGGCGTTAGCCGACCTGGTGGCCCAATACGAGGACGAATACAACACGGACGCAACCTTTATCGACGTGGGTTGGGGCTCCGGGGTGATCGACAGGCTCCGGCAATTGGGCCGTCAGCCGATTCCGGTGAATTTCGGCGGGAAATCGGCGTCCGAGCGCGCGGCTAACAAGCGAACGGAAATGTGGCTCTCGCTCAAGGCGTGGCTCCAGGACGGAGGGCAGATCCCCAACAATCCGGAGCTCATCGAGGACCTCATCGGGCCGCAGTATATGTTCACGCCGAGCGGGAAGATCCAGCTCGAAAAGAAGAAGGACATGAAGGCTCGCGGGCTCAAGTCCCCGGACATCGGGGACTCCCTGGCCTTGACCTTTGCCGGGGCCGTCAGGCCGAAGGCCGAGGTCTTCACCCCGAGGCAAGCGGCGATGAACGCGAAGAGCAGGGGTTATAAGGCGAAATCATCTTACGACGTTTTGGACATGGAAAGGGGCTAACGTGTGTATCGGCGGATCTCCGAAAATCAAGACTCCTCCCCCGCCTCCACCTCCACCCACCTCGGCGTCTGCACCCCAGGAAGCGAAATACGTTCCAGGGATCAACGCAGAGGATGCTCTGAAGAAGAAGCGCCGGAGGTCTCTCCTGGCCTCGGCGTATGACCAATACGGGAAAGGGCAGACGCTCCTCGGCGGGAGTGACACGCTCTTGGGGATGTAAGGCGAGCCTATGAATGTTTCCACCCTGAAGGCCAGGTTTGAACAGCTCTTCGCGGACGCGGAGACCTGGCGGGCCCACTGGCGGGAGATCCGGGATTATCTCCTCCCGACCGCGGGAGCCTATCTCACCGCCAGGTCGGTGATCGACCCGGTTGAGCGCGGGGGGAAGGTCCGGAGTTACATCATCAACAACGTCGGTGAATCGGCCCTTCAGATCCTGGCCTCCGGTCTGCATGGAGGGCTCACGAGCCCGTCGCGGCCCTGGTTCCGGCTCACCCTGTCGGATCTGGAGATGGCCGAGTGGCTCCCGGCCCGGGGGTGGCTCGACGACGTGAGGGATCGGCTCCTTCGGATCTTCCAGAAGTCGAATTTCTACCAGTCCATCCACGGGGTTTACGAGGAGATCGGGGCCTTCGGCACAAACAGCATGTTCATCAGCGAGTCCGACGAGACCGTGATCCGGTGCCGGATGATGACCACGGGCGAGGCCTACTTCTCCCTCAATTCGGAGCTGAAGGCCGATACTTGTTACCGGCTCCTTTCTATGTCCGCCAGGCAGATGGTGGAGGTGTTCGGGGAGGATGTTCTCCCGTCCCAGGTTCGCTCTGTCCTGGAGCGGAAGCCGGAGACCCGTTACCTGGTGGTCCACTACGTCGGGCCGAAGGCGGACGGCGAGGGGTTCGATTCAATCTATTTCCTCCATGACTCGGAGCCCAAGGTCCTCAAGAAAGGGACCTTCAATTCTTTGCCTTTCGTGATGGCCCGGTGGCGCGTGACCGGCTCGGACATCTACGGGCGAAGCCCTGGGATGACGTCTCTCCCGGACATCAAACAGCTCCAACGGATCGAGAAGGACAAGCTGAAGGGTCTGGCGAAGGTCGTGGATCCTCCGATGGTGGCGACGGGTCAGCTCGACCCGGCCGGGGGAAACATCATCCCGGGCGGGGTGACCTACATCCTGGACCCCGCCAGCCCGGATGCCTACCGCCCGGCATATCAGGTCTCCCTCGATCTCCGGTCCATCACGGAGGAGACCCTTCGGATCGAGAATCGAATCCGGCACACCTTTTACAACGACCTTTTCCTCTCGATCCTCCAGGAGGAGAAAACGATGACGGCCCGGGAGGTGGTCGAACGGCACAACGAAAAGCTCCTGCTCCTGGGCCCGGTGCTGGAGCGGCTCCAGAGCGAGCTCCTCGATGGGGTGATCGAGCGGACCTTGGAGATTGCCTTCCGCCAGGACCTCATCCCTCCCCCGCCGGACGACCTGGCCGGCCAGGAGCTCCGGATCGAATATGTGTCCCTCTTGGCCCAGGCTCAGAAGCTCACGGGCTTGAACGCCCTGGAACAGCTCACGAACTACACCGGGGCGGTGGCCCAGATGGCTCCCGAGGCCTTGGACCGGGTGGACCCGGACAAATTGATTGAGGTTTACGCCGAGACCCTTGGGGTGGAGGCGGACGTCCTGCGGGACGACGAAGAGGTCCAGGATCTTCGGGAGGAGCGCCAGAAGCAGGCTCAGGCGGCCCAGGCGCTCCAGGCCGCGGAGCAGGCCGCCAAGGCTACCAAGGACCTTGCCCAGGCTCCTATGGGCGGAGATTCGGCCCTGGACCGCCTGGCGCCCCAGCTTACTCAGACCGTGAACGAGGCCCAGGACGCCCAGGGGCAGACGGGGATTGAGGGATGAAGTCTGAAGATCTGGTAGAGGACTGGGAGCGTGAGCAGGAGGAACAACGGGAGAATGTGGATCTCCGGAGGCGGGGACAATTGGCGGACCTCCGGTTCCTGGTCTCCACGGAGGCCGGGAGGCGGGTGGTCCTTCGGATTCTCAACACCTCCGGGTTATTCCGGCAATCCTACACCGGGAATGCGAACACGTATTTCAAAGAAGGCCAAAGGTCCATCGGGCTGTGGCTGTTCTCGGAATTGCTCGCGGCGAGCGAATCCGCGGACCCCATGGCCTGGCTTGTAAAGGAAAGCGGTCTTTGGGCCGCGAAGGAAAGAGAGGCGGAAGATGCCAGACGACGTTAGCCCGGGCGGAAGCCCCGCAGAGAAGCCTTCAGATCCTGAAACCACGGAGAAGTCCCTCCTCGGAGAAGAGATCGACGCCCAGGATAACACCGGGGGCGCCGAGCCTACGCTAGAGGAACGCTTCTACGGGAAGAAGGAGGAAGAAGAGAGTCCGAAGGAAGGAGAGGAAGAAAAGGATGAGAGTCCCGACGCCGATCCCGAAAAGAAAGAGGAGGGCAAGGACAAGGAGGAAGAGAAGGATGACGTGGAGAAGGGGCCGGATTCCTACGACCTCAAGCTCCCGGAAGGCTTCGACGCCCCCGAAGGCCTGATGGCCTCTTTCAAGGAGATGGCGAAGGAGCTCAAGCTCTCCAACGAGGACGCTCAAAAGATGGTGGACCTCGCGGTGAAGCAGGCCCAGGAGATCGATTCCAGGAATCAACAGGTCTGGGCCGCTCAACGCGAGGCATGGCGTGAGGAGCTGACGGAGGATCCGAAATACGGCGGGAAGAATCTGGAAGCTACTCTCCGGGACGCCGCGAGGGTGTTCCGGTTGTATGGAAACGAAGCGGTTGTGGAGGCCCTGAACGCCTTCGGGCTGGGAGATCACCCGGAATTCGTGAAGATGTTCGCTCGAATCGGTCGGGCGTTTCGGGAGGATCGCCTGGTAGAGGGAGAGAAGGGGGCCGCCGAACCCAAGTCTCCGGAAAGTATTTTCTACCCCAACCAGGGGAAAGGTTAGAAAGGAAACTGAAAGATGACGATGCTGACTTTGGCGGATTGGGCGCGGAGGATCGACCCGGACGGGAAGGTCCCTTCCATTGTGGAGATCCTCAGCGAAACGAACGAGATCCTCGACGATATGATCTTTGTCGAGGGTAACCTCCCTACGGGACACAGGACCACGGTTCGGTCCGGGCTCCCTTCGGTGGCGTGGAGGCTTCTGAATTACGGTGTCCAGCCGAGCAAGTCCACCACGGTCCAGGTGGACGACTCTATCGGGATGCTGGAGGCCTACAGCGAGATTGACAAGGACCTTGCCGATCTCAACGGGAACACGGCGGCCTTCCGGCTCACGGAAGATACGGCGTTCCTGGAGGCCATGTCCGAGGAGATGGCGGCCACCGTCTTCTACGGGGACACCACCACGGATCCCGAGAAGTTCCTGGGTCTGGACGCCAGGTTCAACGACGCGACCGCCCCGAGCGGGAAGAACATCGTGAACGCCCGCGGCGCGGCCTACACCGCCGGGACGCCGGAGAATACCTCCATTTGGCTCGTGGCCTGGTCCCCCACGACCGTCCACGGAATTTTCCCGAAGGGCTCCAAGGCCGGGCTCATCCACCAGGACCTCGGCGAGGTGACCCTTACGGACGCTTCCGGCGGACGGTTCCAGGGCTACCGGGCGCGGTATCAGTGGAAGCTCGGCCTCACGGTTCGGGATTGGCGTTACGTTGTCCGTGTGGCGAACATCAAGACCTCGGCCCTCACGAAGTCCGGCTCCGCTTTCGACCTGGTGGATCTCATGCTGGACGCCCTGGGCCGCATCAAGGCTCTGAAGGGCCGTCCGGCCTTCTACGTCAGCCGCACGGTGAAGAGCTTCCTGCGGCGGCAGATCGTCAACAAGGACAACGTGATGCTGTCCTTCGATTCGGTCGGGGGTAAGGAGGTCCTTACCTTTGCGGGCATTCCGGTGCGTCTCTGCGAAGGAATCTCCGACACCGAAACGGGCGTCACCTTCACGTAAGCCAGACCCCAGCAAAAAAGGAGGGTTGGAAAATGATTTCCGACTACGACCTGTTTTTCACCAAGGGAGGGAGCCCGGTCATCGCGCTGACCGACTCTTACTCTAATACGGACGAAATTCCGGTGGAGGCGAATTCTTACAAAGAGAGTCCGAAACCGTCGTGGGCTTATTTCGTGCTTGTTACCTTGGCGGTGAAGCCGTCTGTGGCCACGTCGTTGACCCTACAGATCCGGTCCAAATATGGATCGTCGTGGGTTTATTCGTCTTTTGGCACAGGCACGCTCCCGACTTCATTAGCCCCGGGGGCTTTGCTTGTGATGCTTCCGGTATATCCCTATCCTGCATATCCTAACTTTAATAGTAGGCAAGCGATCACCTCTTTGGTGCTTTACGGGAAAACTACTGTCTCGGGAGCAACCGCCTCCGTCAAAGCCAGACTCATGCCTTTCAAGGTGTAGGGAGGAAGATATGAAAGACGTGTTCGAAGCCGCGGGGATCCCGGCCCCTGAGCCGGAAGAGGTCCCTTCGGACGTGGAATATCAGGAAGTGCCTTCGGCTCCGGGGATCGACCCCGGGGCCGAGGGTCCTGGCCCGGAGGCCCAGGAGCCTCCCCCGGAAGCCCCAGAGGCCCCAGAGGGGCCCCAGGAGCCTCCCCCGGAGGCCCAGGAGCCTCCCCCGGAGGCCCAGGAGGTCCAGGAGGAAGCAGAGGAGCCTCCGGTCCCGGAGGTGCCTCCTGTGGTGCCTCACAGGCAGGGGCCGAAGGTGATTCCAGGGAAAAGGATCGTTCGTCCGGTGCCTCCGGTGGTCCCGGCGGAAGAGGAACAGAAGGAGCAGACCGATGATCGGTGATAGCAATCTCGTTTTCTGGTCCGACCAGTCCATGTCTGGTTGGGCCATCGGGGATCACGATTCGGGGGTGGTGGCGATGCCCCCGAAGCCGCCCGACAAGGTCGGGGCCCGGGTGATCTCCGACGTGAATCTCAAGATTTACATCGCAATTGCGGAGGCCGTTGCCCCGGTGACTGCCACCCTTTTATTCGCCGTCCTCGGATCGGAAGACGGTGCGTCTAATTGGAGGGTCCTTAGGACCACCCGAACCATGTTTGCTGTTTCGTATACAAAGGGATATTTGGTGGAGATGTCGGCGATGCCTCTCCAGCCCTGGGGGTTTCTCAGGCTTAGATGCTCGGTAGGCGCGGCGGCCTTGACCGGCGGGCGTGTGAACGCGTGTCTCGTCGTAAACCCCCAGACGGAAAGGCAGGGCGCGGTCAAGCCGTAGCTCGGGGAGGATAGACCTATGATTTTCGAGAAGGCTTGGGTGTTCCCGGAATGGGAGCTGAAAAATAGCAACGTATCGACCGCGATCAACTATCCCTTCGACCCTGCGGACGGAGGGAAGGCCGCAGTGATCGACAAGATCAAGGTTTTCTTGATCATCACGGAAACGGTGGAGCCGGTCGCCTCGGGCGCGGTGGACACGAATTTCACTCTTACCGACGGGGCGACGAACATCATGTTCAACACCGGCCTCTTCAGTCATTCGAAGTTCACGACCGACCTTGTGAAGGGGAAGGTGATCGATTTCCCCGAGGTGCCGATCAGTGCCGCGGTCGGGCTGTATTTCTCTACCTCGGCGCCAAAGGCAAACTTCATCAAGGGAAAGCTCCGTCCGATGATCGCTCTCGATCTCCAGACGAATCTTTCATATGCCAAGGGGAACGCGTTTCCGACGTAAGGAGGTGATCCAGATGAAAGAACCGATGGCAGGATTGCGGGAACCGGTTTACTTCAAAGGGCAGTGGAGATACCCGGGCGAGGAATTCCCGGTTTCCGCTCTCCTGCCTCGGGGCTTCTATCTCTTGGAGAAGGACCGGAAGGGAGAGAACCATGACGGTAAAGGTCAGGGCAAGAAAAAAGAAACCGTCCCTCGGAACGGGCGAAAGGTTTCAAGACCTCGTAGAAAAGCTCAGGGCAAGAAAAAACGTCTACAACCCGAAAGCCCTGGCCGCTTGGATTGGTAGGAAGACGTTGGGAAAGAAGCGTTTCCAAGAGCTAGCGGCCAAGGGGAGAAGGAGAAAGGGGTAGGAGATGGGTGGACAGGTTTTATCTGGGATGTGGAGTTTTGCGACCGACGAACATATTTCTCCTGGGGCTTATAAACCGTTCGGATATATAAATCTCCTCACACAGAAAATCTATGAGACACAAGAGGAATGTTTTGCGTCGGTAAATCTCCCCTTCTGTCAAGGGGTTATACTTCCTTCTTATTTTTCCGGCGGGTTTTATATCGAGGTGGATGGCGCGGGGGATTTCAAGTTCTATGTGATCGGTTGTATTCCGGATGCAAATTACATGCGGCAATTTATATGGCAGGCGGCAACAGCCTCGGCAACCGCCGCCGGGGGAAGGACAGCTTCGTTAGATTTTATTATCCGTTCTCCTTTTCTCTACCTATATATGAGAAACGAATCCGGCTCGACCGGGAACATCATTAAAACACGAGCCTTGATTGTTGCGAGGAGCTAACCCATGAAATACCTCATCTTCTTTTTCCCTCTCCTTCTCATCCTCTCCGCTTGCTACGGGCTCACGGACAAGGAGGCCGAGATCGTCCGACAGCTCCGGGTCAAGAGTCAGGAAGCTCTTGTGAACGAAGCGAAGATCATCATGGCCTTGATCCAGAAGGCCGAGGACGGGACCCTCACGATCAAGGAGGCCACGGACGCGATCCTGAAGGTGAAGGCGGACACCTACAAGCTCGTGCAGGAGATCAACGAAAAGATCGCCGCGATTTACAAGGCCGCGGAAGCCCGCGGGGAAACGTGGTGGCAGATTCTCCTCGGTTTCCTGACCGGGGCGATCGGGGTTCGATCTAAGGGCGGGATTGCGATCTTCCGGAGCCTGATCCAGAAGATCCTCCGGCTATTTCGAAGGGACAAGGTGCCCGCATGACGGACGTCCTGGAGATCTACAACCTGGCCCTTCTGAAGCTCGGTTTCATGCCTTTGGCGTCGGAGTCGGCCTCGACCCGCGAGGGCCAGGTCTGTCGGCTTACATACCCCGCGAGCCGGGACAATGTCCTAGAGCTTCATGAATGGAAATTCGCCCATCGGATCGAGCCGTTGGACCTGGACGTCTCGGCCTCGGTTCCCGGGTGGTCCTTCTGCTACACCTACCCGATCGGGTGTCTCCGGATCCGGAAGATCGTTCCTTCCACGGGGGACGGGCCCAAGAGCGGGGCCCCGTTCGCCCTGTTCTCCTCCCCTGGGGGTCACGAGAAGATCATCACCACGAACTTGGAGAACGCTTATGCCTCTTATACGGTCCGGATCCTGGACCCCAACGTCTTTCCCCGGTCGGTTGTGGACGTGATCGCTTGGAAGATGGCCTCGGATATGGCGATCGCCCTTCGGGGGGATCCGAAGATCCAGCAGGCTTGCTATACGAATTTCCTCGCGGCGTTCCGGATGGCCTCCGGGCTGGACGCCCGAGAGGATTCCCGGCAGTGGCCGTCCGACACCAGCGGGCAAAACCCTTACCTCGAAGCGAGAGGTTGATCCGGGATGGCATCTCTTAGCGTGGTAGTCTCGTCGTTTGTCGCCGGGGAATGGGGCCCACAGCTTGCGTCCCGGGCCGATCTCCCCAAGTATCAGGCCGCGGCCAGGCTCCTGGAGAATTTCTTTGTCACCCAGCAGGGAGCGCTTGAGAGACGCCCTGGGACCCGGTTCATCGGAAAGCTCGACGTGGACTGGGAGGGGAATCTGGAGACCTACTTCCGGCTCTTCCCCTTCCAGTATGGGACCACAACGTCTTATATGCTGGTCTTTTATGCCTGGCGCACGGCCACCGGGCAGGATTCCTATATCCTCGTTCTCAAGCACGGGGAATTTCTGGAGGATACAGGTTCCCCGGTATCCCTCGCCGGATGGACCGCGGCCCCGTCCTTCATGGCTTACTACATGGACTTCGGACCGATCGGGACGAAGAGGACGTTCGATGTTCTCTATGCAGGGACCACGAAGCTCACTTTTGCCGGGGATGCTTTCAGCTATCCGGGCTACGGATTGAACATCCGAAACGGGGATTATAAATGGACGGCCTCGGGCGGGGCCTACTATCTGGAGAAGGCCCTGGGCGGGGATCCCGGGATCGCCCGGCCTTGTGTGATCCGGGAGGACCCCTTCACCAAGAACGGAAAGCTCCTGGTCTGGGACACGGCCCTATCGAGCGCCGGGACGTGGAAGTGGGCGAAGGACCCAACCTCGACATATGACACGGTTTGGGTGAAGCCGTTCGCCGGGGTGGATCCGGACTCGAAGCCCTCCCGCTACATGGAGGCCTGTTACCCCAGGCCCCTCCCGCTTCACTCCTGGGCGTGGGGGTTCATCCCGACCGGGGACCGGGTGGGTGTATGGGTGAACACCGGCGGGACGCCTACTTCGGTGGTCGGGTATCCCTGGCTGAAGCTCCGTCCCGGCTATCCCTCGACCCCGCTTCCGTGGACGAACACCACAACCCACGAGAGCAAGGATTTCACCCGGATTCAGGCGGTCCAGGACGGGAAGAAGATCTGGTTCTTCTGCAAGGGTTACAACCCCTGGCGCCTGTCCAGGACGGTTCTTGCGGAGACCACGACCGGGGGGTGGGAGCTGAAGGATGCAGTGGTGGAGACCTGTCTCTATCCCTCTCCGGCCCCTCCGGCGTCCGTCACGGTGAACTCGTCCACGGTCTACGTCCGGAACGCGGATTGGGTCTGGAAGCGAGCCTCGGGGGCACTCTCGATCTACTACCTGACCACGGCCTCCGGAGGGGATCCGAAGCTCAGCGAGCCGGGGACGAACGACTTCAAGCACGATGCCCACCCCGGCGGGACCATCGGCACCTGTCCGAAGAAGACTTCCTACTCCGGCCTCGCCGCGACCTTTGATTGGTGGTGGGGGGACCACGACAGTCTCGGATTCAATACGATTTACGTTTACGACGGGATCACGGGAGGCCCAGAGGCTCGTCCTGTGGATTTCTACGCCGCGGAGAACCAGGCCGGGATCGACTACTGCGTGACCTCTGTTGCGGCGGACGGGGAGGAAGGGACCTTCTATTATCAGTCGGTGGCTTCCTCGAACCGGGTTTCCAACATCTTCCAGGCGGGGCCGACGGCCCGGATCACGATCCTGGCCCCGAATAGCAAGATTCCGTATCAGAAGGTTCCTGCCTACTATAACATCTATCGGAAGTGGAACGAGAACTGGGCCTGGGTCGGGTCGGTGAAAAAGGGCGCTACGACGACGCCCTTCACCATCCCGAACATCACCCCCGACGCCACGAAGGGCCCGCCGATCCCGCTCTTCGACACCATCACCCTCTCCCTTACCTCTCCCACGCAGAAGCTCGCCGCAGGCACTTTCTTCCAGCAACGCCTTGTTGTCGGCGGGGAAGAGGGACTCCCGAAATTCGTCTCCGGTTCGGTAACCGGCTACCACACGAATTTTTCGGCCCAGGCCCCTCTCAAGGACGACGACGCCTTTCAATTCGAGCTCTCCTCCCAGGACTTCCAGGAGATCCGTTGGCTTGTAGGAGGAAAGGAGCTCCTGATCGGGACCTCGGCCGGGATCTGGGCCCTCTCCGCCGCGTCCGGGCCCCTCACGTCTTTGAACGTCCAGGCCAGGCTTCAAACCAACTGGGGGTCCGAGCTCATTCAGCCCGCGACCGCCGGGGGGAACGTTCTCTTCGTTCAGAAGGGCGGGCGGATTCTCCGGTCTATCGGCTACTCCTTCGAGAGCGATTCTTACCGGGCGGCGGATCTCACGGTCTACGTCCCGCATTTCTTCTCCGAGGATCAGATCAAGAGGGTTGTCTTTCACGGAGGGAAGATCCCGATCGTGTGGGTCCTCACCACGTCTGGGAAGCTCTACGGGGCGACCTACAGCCAGGAGCACAACGTCGTTGCCTGGTTCCGTTACACGAGTCCGAATGCGAAGATTCACGACATCGGGGACCTCTACGGCCCGGGGGACGACGACGCTTCCCTCTACATGGTCGTGGAACGCGAGGTTGGAGCGAACCGCCGGATTACGGTTGAGATGCTATACGACCAATCGGCAGTGACTGTGAAGACGCTTCAGGACGGACGCTTCGGGGACTGTTTCTTCGTAGGGGAATTCTCTTCCCCGGTTACCGAGATTTATGGGGCCCAGCACCTCGATGGGGAGACGCTTGCGGTCGTCGCAGATGGGGAGGTCGTCGAAGGGAAGAAGATCGAAAACGGTATGATCATCCTCGACAAGCCCGCGTCTAAGGTCTTCGTCGGGG
>Ga0256914_1003536_pt1 | contig 12251 bp, 12 predicted proteins | sample HulkmetaG_FD_191571 | JGI IMG/M metagenome (GOLD analysis project Ga0256914, IMG submission 191571) | Hydrothermal chimney microbial communities from Main Endeavour vent field at the Juan de Fuca Ridge, Pacific Ocean - Hulk | ecosystem: Environmental > Aquatic > Marine > Hydrothermal vents ...
CCCATTTTCTCGTCCATCAGGGCCACGCCCGGGACGTGCGCGAGGTGTTCAAGCGGTTCCTGGTGCAGGGGCGGCCGGGACACGTGCCGGGAGACTGGGCCTCCCTGGAGGATGCGCTGGGCTGGATCCACGGCGCCGGCGGCGTGGCGGTGGTGGCCCATCCCGCCCGCTACCGCATGACGCGCAGCAAGCTGCGCCGGCTGCTGGGTGAGTTCCGGGAGCTGGGCGGCGAGGCGCTGGAGGTGGTCTCGGGCAGCCACAGCAGGGACGACTGCTACCTCATGGCCCGCCATGCCCGCGATTTCGGCCTGGCGGCCTCGGCGGGTTCCGATTACCACGGCCCTGAGAACCCCTGGATCCAGCTCGGCCGGCTGCCGGAGCTGCCGCCGCGTTGCCGCCCGGTGTGGACCCTTTTCGAGACGGAGACCCATGGCGCAGTTCTTTCAGATACATCCGGATAACCCCCAGCCGCGGCTCATCCGCCAGGCGGTGGAGATCCTGCGCGGTGGCGGGGTGATCGTCTATCCCACCGACTCCAGCTACGCCCTGGGCTGCCAGGTGGGCCACAAGAGCGCCCTGGACCGCATCCGCCAGATCCGCCGCCTGGACGAAAGGCACAACTTCACCCTGGTCTGCCGCAACCTGGCCGAGGTCTCCCAGTACACCAAGATCAGCAACCAGCAGTACCGGCTGATCAAGAGCCTGACGCCGGGGCCCTACACCTTCATCCTCAAGGCCACCAAGCAGGTGCCGCGGCGGCTGATGAACCCGAAACGCAAGACCATCGGCATCCGCATTCCCGACAACCGCATCGCCCTGGCCCTGGCCGAGGAGCTGGACGAGCCCATCCTCAGCAGCACCCTCATCCTGCCCGGCGACGAGACGCCGCTGGCCGACCCCTGGGAGATCAAGGAGGTGCTGGAGCACCAGGTGGATCTCATCATCGACGGCGGCTACTGCGGCTACGAGCCCACCACCGTGGTGGTGATGGAGGACGACGAGCCCCGGGTGGCGCGGAAGGGGAAAGGGGACACCGACCTGTTCGAATGACACGGCGCCTGCCGGTGGTCGATGCGATTCCCGCTATAATTCGACGATGCATGAGTTGAACCTTATCCAGCAACTGGCGGTCTTCGTGCTGCCTTTGGTGTTCGCCATCACGGTGCACGAGACGGCACACGGCTGGGTGGCGGACAAGCTGGGCGACCACACGGCGCGGATGCGGGGGCGGATCACCCTCAACCCCATCCCCCACATCGACCCGGTGGGCACCATCATCGTGCCCCTGGCGCTCTACGCCCTGAGCAGCCTTTCCGGAGGTGGCGGCATCTTGTTCGGATGGGCCAAACCCGTGCCCATCGATCCTCGCAACTTCCGCCACTACCGCAGGGACATGGCGCTGACCGCGGCGGCGGGGCCCGCCTCCAACCTGTTGATGATGTTGGCTTGGGGCGTGGTGCTGCGCTTGAGCTTGGTCCTGGAGCCGGTCTCTGCGTGGGTGGCGGAGCCGCTCGCCTACATGGCCATGGGGGGCATACTGATCAACGCTTTGTTGATGGTTTTGAATCTGTTGCCCATACTGCCGCTGGACGGCGGCCGGGTGGTGGCCTCGCTGCTGCCTCCGCGGTTGGCCGTCTCCTATTCCCGGCTCGAGCCTTGGGGGCTGTTCATCCTGCTGGGGCTCATGTTCACCGGCTTGTTGGGGGTGGTGCTCTGGCCCATGATGGATGCGGTCCAGGGCCTGGCCTTCAGGGTGGCCGGTGTGCTGTGATCGGATCGACCCATTGATCCCTCATCCAACGACGGACGGCATCACATGGAAAACGTCGCTACACAACACGCCCGGGTGCTCTCGGGCATGCGTCCCACCGGCCGGTTGCATCTGGGCCACTATCACGGTGTGCTCAAGAATTGGGTGGAGTTGCAACACGAATACCAGTGCTTTTTCTTCGTCGCCGATTGGCACGCGCTCACCACCCATTACGACGACCCTTCCATCATTCCCGCCAGCGTCTGGGACATGGTGGTGGACTGGTTGGCCGCCGGCGTCAACCCAGGCGAAGCCACCTTGTTCATTCAGTCTCGGGTTCCCGAGCACGCCGAACTCCATCTGTTGCTCTCCATGATCACCCCCCTGGGATGGCTGGAGCGGGTGCCCAGCTACAAGGACCAGCAGGAGAAGCTCAAGGAGAAGGACCTGGCCACCTACGGCTTCCTCGGCTACCCCCTGCTGCAGGCGGCGGACATCCTCATCTACCGTGCCGGCATGGTGCCGGTGGGCGAAGACCAGGTGGCCCACGTGGAGCTTACGCGCGAGATCGCCCGTCGTTTCAACCACCTCTATGGCCGAGAGCCCGATTTCGAGCAGCGCGCCGAGGAAGCGATGAAGAAGATGGGCAAGAAGAACGCCCGTCTCTATGCCGGATATCGGAAGGCCTGGCAGGAGCAGGGCGACGAAGAGGCGCTGGCGGCGGCCCGCGCCCTGCTCGAATCCCAGCAGAACATCTCCCTGGCGGATCGCGACCGTCTTTTCGGTTACCTGGAGGGGGGCGGCAAGGTGATCCTGCCCGAGCCCCAGGCATTGCTCACCAAGGCATCGAAGATGCCGGGGCTGGACGGGCAGAAGATGTCCAAATCCTATGGCAACACCATTCCTTTGAACGCGGAGCCGAAACAGGTGGAGCGGCAGTTGCGCACCATGCCCACGGATCCGGCGCGGGTGCGGCGCACCGACCCGGGAGATCCGGCCAGGTGTCCGGTTTGGCAGTTTCATGAGGTCTATTCCGACGATTCGGTCAAGCAGTGGGTCCAGGAAGGGTGCCGCAGCGCTTCGATCGGTTGCGTCGAGTGCAAACAGCCCGTCATCGACGCCGTGCTGGCCGAACTCAAGCCCATCCAGGAGCGGGCGGCCGAATTCGAGCAAGATCCCGACCTGGTGCGCAACATCATCAACGAAGGATGCGAGCGGGCGCGCGAAGAGGCCAGGGCCACCATGGAGGAGGTGCGCCACGTCATGTCGCTGGAATACCGATGAACACCACGGCGCCGGTGCCGGCGGATGGGACGCCTCAGCAGCAGGAGATGCCGTTCGCCATCGTCGAGGGGGAGCCCCAATATACCCTGCCGAAAGACCTCTACATTCCGCCCGACGCCCTGGAGGTGTTTCTCGACGCCTTCGAAGGGCCGCTCGATCTGTTGCTCTATCTCATTCGGCGGCAGAACCTGGACATACTGGACATTCCCCTGGCGGAAATCACCGCCCAATACATGGAATACATCGAAATGATGCGGGAGCTGCGCCTCGAGCTGGCGGCCGAATACCTGGTCATGGCTGCCATGCTGGCGGAGATCAAGTCGCGCATGCTGCTGCCCCGTCCCCAGGAGGAGGAAGAGGAGGGCGAGGATCCGCGTGCCGAGCTCATCCGCCGGCTGCAGGAGTACGAGCGTTTCAAAGAGGCGGCCGAATCCCTTCATGAGCTGCCTCAGATGGGACGCGATGTCTTTCCGGTGCGGGTGGAAGTGCCCCACAAGCAGGTGGAACAAAAACACCCCGAGGTGGATTTGAAAGAGCTCTTGTGGGCGTTGCGGGACGTGCTCGTGCGGGCCGATATGCACAGTCGTCACCACATCACCCGCGAGCCGCTCTCCCTGCGCGAGCGCATGACCCGGGTGTTGGCGGCGGTGCGGCCGGATCGGTTCACCGACTTTCAGGCGTTTTTCGATGTGCGCGAAGGGCGCGACGGCGTGGTGGTGACCTTCATGGCCATTCTGGAACTGCTCAAGCAGCGGCTCATCGAGATGGTGCAGGCGGAGCCTTTCGGGCCCATTCACGTGAAGGCGGTCGGGAGCCATGAATCCCAGTGAAAACCTCAAGGAGATCCTCGAAGCGGCGCTGCTGGCGGCGGGCCGCCCGTTGAGCCTGGATGCCCTGGCGGGCCTTTTCGACGAAATGGAGCGGCCGGACCGCAAGGCCATGCGCCGTGCGTTGGAGTCTCTGGCGTCGGACTACGATGGGCGGGGCATCGAAGTGGTGGAGGTGGCCGGGGGGTGGCGCATCCAGGTGCGCAAGGCGTGTTCCCCGTGGGTCTCGCGACTGTGGGAGGAAAAGCCGGGCCGGTACTCTCGGGCGCTCATGGAGACTCTGGCCCTCATCGCTTACCGCCAACCCATCACCCGGGGCGAAATCGAAGAGATTCGAGGCGTGAGTGTCAGCACCAACATCATCCGCACCTTGCTGGAACGGGAGTGGGTCCGGGTGGTGGGCCACCGGGACGTGCCGGGGCGACCGGCCCTCTACGGCACCACCAAAGCGTTCCTGGACCATTTCGGACTGCGCTCTCTCGACGACCTGCCACCCCTTTCGGAGATTCGGGATCTGGAGGATCTCGATCCCGAACTGGATCTGCCCGATCCCGAGAACGGCAGTGGTAACGAGGCGGCGGCTCCGTCGCCTGAGCCTCGGACGGCCGTGACCGATGAAGCGGACTGAAGGACAACGACTCCAAAAGCTCCTGGCCGATGCCGGCCTGGGTTCCCGGCGACAGATCGAAGCTTGGATCGCAGCCGGCCGGGTGGAGCTCAACGGTCGCACCGCTCGGCTGGGCGACAGGGCCACGGCGCGGGATCGGATCCGCGTGGACGGACGTCCGGTCTCCATGCGTCGCCTGGCGGGGCGCGAACGGTTCGTCATCCTCTACAATAAGCCCGAGGGCGAGGTGGTCACCCGGCACGACCCGGACGGGCGCCGTACCGTGTTTCAAAGCTTGCCTCCGTTGCCTCACGGGCGTTGGATCGCCGTCGGCCGCCTGGACGTCAACAGCTCGGGGCTGCTGCTGTTCACCAACGACGGCATGTTGGCCAACCGACTCATGCATCCGAGCCGTCTGGTGGAACGGGAATACGCGGTGCGTGTCCACGGCGAGGTGGACGAAGCCGATTTGGAGCGCTTGGTTGAGGGGGTGGAGCTGGAAGACGGGCCGGCACGTTTCGAAGAGGTGGTCTATTCTGGTGGCGAGGGGAGCAATCGCTGGTTTCACGTGGTGCTCATGGAGGGGCGCAAACGTGAAGTGCGCCGCATGTGGGAGGCGGTGGGCGCCACGGTGAGCCGGCTCAAGCGGGTGCGCTTCGGTCCCATCTTTCTCGACAGCAAGGTGAAGGCGGGCCGTTGGCGCGAACTCGATGCGGAAGAAAAAAAGGCGTTGTTGCGCATCGCCGGCATGAAGGAGGATCGCCCGTGGGGAACGCTCAACCGGCCGGGTATGCGGCCCGGAAGGCGGCAGGCGGGGAAAAAGAGATAGGCGGAACGAAACCGCTTTTACCGGCGGTTCGGCGTCGTCCTGGAGCGGTGTTCGTCGCTGTACTCCTGCTGCTGACGAGCCTTGCGCTTTCGGCTGCCGAAGGGGTCCTGGAAGGCGGAGTCAATCCCGGCTATCACGAGCCGCCCGGCTGGTTCAAGACCTCTTTTCTGGACCTGTCCGAAGACGTGGCCGAAGCGGCGGCCGAGGGCAAACGGGTGTTGCTCTACTTCTATCAGGACGGCTGTCCCTATTGCGCCCGGTTGTTGCAAGACAATTTCGGTAACCGCCGCATCGCCGACAAGACCCGGCGTCACTTCGACGTGATCGCCATCAACATCTGGGGGGATCGTGAGGTGACCGACTTCCAAGGCCGGGTACGGAGCGAGAAAAGTTTCGCCGCCGGCCTGGGCGTTCAATACACCCCCACGCTTCTTTTTCTCGATGAATCGGGGCGGCCCGTGGCCCGCCTCGACGGCTACTATCCGCCCCATCAGTTCGAGGTGGTGCTGGATTACGTGGCCGGCCGGCACGAAAAGCGTCAGCGGTTGGCCGATTATTACCGGAGCCGGAATCCCAGCCCGGCCAGCGGTAAACTGCACGACGAGCCTTTCTTCCTCTCCGCGCCCTTGAAACTGGACCAACGGCCACCGGGCAAGCCGTTGGCGGTGCTGTTCGAACAACGCCAGTGCCCCGAGTGTGACGAGCTGCATCGGACGATCCTGCCCCGGCGCGAAATCGTCCTGGCTCTCAGCAACCTGGACGTGGCGCGCCTGGACATCTGGTCGGATGAACCGGTCCGGACTCCCGACGGACGGACTCTCCCTGCCCGTGAATGGGCGTCGGAACTGGGTATCCGCTATGTTCCCGCATGGGTGTTCTTCGACGGCACAGGGAAAGAGGTGTTTCGCGCCGAGGCCTGGATCAAGGCTTTTCACTTGCACGGCATCCTAGACTACGTGGCCACCGGCGCCTGGCGCTGGCAACCCAACTTCCAGCGCTTTCTTCAGCACCGCACCCACCTGTTGCGGGCCAAGGGACTGAAAGTGGACCTCATGGAGTGAAAAAAGGTCGGCCGTCTCCTTTACGCCCCAGGAGTGACCGGCCTCCCCATGATGGATGGGCGGCGCACAGCGGACCGGCGGTGCGACGAAAAGTTAAAGAAAGATTCGAAGGCGAAAACTCAAGCTGCGGCCCGCGAGCGGGTCAAAGCTTCCAAACGGCGCAAGAATTCGCTTTTTCCATGGCCGGTAAGCAACAGTTTTTCTGTTGACCGGGTCATGGCGACGTAGAGCAATTTGGCTTCCGCGGATGGGTCGCTCCCCTTCAGAGGCAGATGTCCCAGTCCCATGACTACCACCAACGGGAATTCCAGCCCTTTGCTCGAGTGCATGGCCATCAGCTTCACGCTGTCGTTTCGTGGCGAGAATGCTTTTTTCATCTGCTGGTCGCGTAGCCACTGGTGAGGAATTCCAGCGGCTGCCAGTCGGCGATGCAGACGTTCTCCCATCCACAGGCTGCGGTAGGTGACGCACATCTCCTTCCACTCGATTCCTTGCGCGTGTAATCGGTCAAGCACCCGAGTGATGTATGACAGCTCTTCATCGAAATCGGGGAAGACCTTCAGGACGGGAGGCGGGCCATGGCGACCCACGCTCTTCGGTTCCAATAGAGGGACCTCTTGCTCGCTTTTGGATTGCCGGTCGAGGTAGTCATTCACGAACCGATAGGCCAACTCCAACACTTCCTGGGTGTTGCGGTAGTTGAGCTTGAGGATGGTGGTCCTGCCGCGGGCCTGGATACCGACGCTCGACAGGCTGAAATCTAGCCCTTTTCTGTGTCCATAAATGTCCTGAGTGTCATCGTAAAGCAGGAGAAGAGAGTTGGTGTCGGGGTCCACCATGCCCACGATCAATCGCAGCCACTCCGGCTCGAAATCGTGTCCTTCGTCGATCATGACGGCACCGTACTGGCCGCGGGGGATGCGTCCTTTCTCGACCCCTTCGATGACTCGGCTCACCAGCCGTTCGGGATAGTGGTCGCCTGGTGTCGGGCGTTCCACGTGATATGCGCGTAGCTGTTCGCTGCACCAGTCGTGGAAATGATAGACGCTCACCTTGTCATCCACAGCGTGCTCGACTATCAATTCACGCAGGCGTGCCGCCAGGGTGATGTTATAGCACAAGACCAGGATGGGCTTGTTCAACAGTCTGGCCAGATGGAGCGAACGATAGCCCAGGATGAGCGTTTTACCCGATCCAGCCACGCCGTGAATTACTCGATGGCCTTCACCAAGGCTGCGCGCCAGCTGTTCCTGTTGTAGATCGAGTACCTTGACCAGATCCAGGGGCAAATCACCGGTCGTTTCGCCGTCCTCGGGGGGAAATAGGGGTTTTTGAGGGGACTGCTCAATGCGGATTTCAGGAAACAGATGCCACCGGACACGGTCGATCTGCGGTAGGGTGAGTGCCCGATCGAACTGAACATTGAACATGTTCCACAACCGCTCCTGGAACGCCTCGGGATCGACACTTTCAGCCATTTCATTCTTACAGATCACCTGGTGTGGAGGGAGTACTTCGCCCAGGTCGGTGCTCTCGAACTGTTGTCGGGTGATTTGGGTCAGAACCACACCGAATCCCCATGGAAACGCAAGTTTGCCCCGATGGCGCCCACTTTGCTGCACCAGCTGAGGATCTTTTTCCAGTTGTTGAATGAGACGGTAGGTGCATTGGCGCACCTGTTCCAAGGGGTTGGGCTTTTCCACCAATCCCGTGGCTGTGAGCAAAGTGACCCGGGTACGGTCTATGCGCTGGATGTGCTCCAGTTTCCAGTCTTTCACTTCCAGAAGGAGTAGCCCACGACCCGGGTGAAGCACGATGAAGTCGGTGTAGCGTGGGCGGGCGCCCACCGGAAGGTCATACCAGCATAGGTAATCGTCTTCCAGGTGAGATTCCAGCCGCCTTGCGAACCGCTTTTCTCCAGCCTGCATCCGGCCAATGCAGCTGGATAAGGTGGGAATCAATCGGGCCATATCACACAAGGCATCCTTGCGTCGGATTGGTTACGCCAAAATAAAGCGATACTCGACCGTGGTGTTTGAACGGGATCGTGTTTTTCCACATTAACGAAGGACTATGAACGAAATGAGGGTCGAACCCGCGCCGAGAAGGCGCCGGCGGTCTTCCCACGGATATTGCGTTTGAACAGGAAAGAGGACTCCAGAAGCCTGGGAGCGTACGGCAGGCGATTCAAGGGGCTTTGCGAGATGCGGAGGCCAGTTCGGCGGCCAGGAATTCGGCCAGGGCGGAAGCCATGGGGCGTCGGGCGTCGGTGTCCAGACCGGCCAGAAGACCTGCCGCGAAGGCGAGAGCGACGGCATCCCACGGGTGCTCCCGAACCCAGGCGGCCGGCGTGGCTTCGGCGGCCACCGCCCGCAGGCGGGCCTTGGCCTCCTCGACGGTCAACGGTTGATCCGGTTTGCGCCCCACAATGCCGCTCCAGAGAAGATCGTTGCGACGCCTCCCGCCGCGACGGCGCCCGCGGCCGCGCCCCAATATGAGGCCACGAAGAGCCACACCGCCGCCAACACGCAGCCCGCGGCCGCCATCAGCAGCACCACGGCCACCACCGCCAATCCGACGGCCACCACCGTGCGCAGCGCGTTTCGGCGCAGGCTGCGCCCTTCGGCTTCCATCAGATCGGCGGCGGCGATGAGTAGATCGGCCGGACCTTTCAGCGCCGGGACCCTCCATCCAGGAGCCGGGCCAGGATGAAGCCGATGCCGGCGGCGGTGAGCAGGCTCATGAAGGGTTTTTCCACGATCTTCTGCTCCACTTCTTCCACCATCTCTTCTCCGGCCTGGCGGGCGCGCTCCACCTGGGCGCGGGCCTGGGCTTTGGCCTCCTCGGCCCGGCGCAGCACCTCCTCACGGGCCGCGTCGCGGTAGTCGCCCGCCGTCTCGCCCAGCGCGCGGGTGAGAGCGGCGATGTCCTCGCGCAAGCGCGCCACATCCGCCTTGAGGGCCGCCATCTCCGCTTCGAGCTTGCGCTCCGTCTGACGGGCGGCCATGTCGGTGACCTCTTTTTGCGCTGTCATGGCAGGTTTCTCCCATTCGATCTCATTGAAAAGATAGGCCATCCGGCCGCTTTCGGCATTGACCTGAAGCAGGATGCCGGCGTTGTGTTCCCATTTTTGGTGGGGGCCGTTTCCGCAGGTCAAGAAGACGGGGCTTTGTCTGGCGCTGCGTCAGCCGGCGGTCTCGTTCAGGATCGCCTTCACTTCGTCGCCGTCGAGCACCTCCTTCTTTTCCAGTTCCGCCGTCAGGGCATCGAGTTGGACGCGTCGCGCCTCCAGGATCTCCCGGGCCCGCCGTTGTCCTTCCTCCACCAGGGCGCGCACCTCTTCGTCGATGCGGCGGGCGGTCTCTTCGGAGTAGTTGCGCTCTTCCTGCTCCACGCCGCTGAGGTACTGGAGCTCGTGCACCCGTCCCCAGGTGAGGGGGCCCAGCTTCTCGCTCATGCCGAGGCGGGTGACCATGTTGCGGGCGATCTCGGTGGCCCGTTCCAAGTCGTTGGAAGCGCCGCTGGAGATGGAGCCGAGCACGATCTCCTCGGCCGTGCGGCCGCCGAGGAGGATGGCGATCTGGTCCTTGAGCTCATCGGCGGTGGAGAGGAACTTCTCTTCCACCGGCAGTTGCAGGGTGTAGCCCAGGGCGCCCACGCCGCGCGGAATGATGGAGACCTTGTGCACCGGCTGGCCGGTGGGGACCGATTCGGCCACCAGGGCGTGGCCCGATTCGTGTACCGCCACCCGATGCTTCTCTTCCCGGTTCATGGCCCGGTGCTTCTTCTCGGGACCGGCCAAGATGCGATCGATGGCCTGCTCGAAGTCCTCCATGGTGACCGCCTCGTGGTTCTTGCGTACGGCGCGGATGGCGGCTTCGTTGCAGATGTTCTCCAGGTCCGCGCCCACCATGCCGGGAGTGCGCAGGGCGATGGTGTGCAGGTCCACGTCGGCGGCCAGTTTGAGCTTGCGGGCATGGAGTTTCAGGATGGCCTCCCGCGCTTCCAGGTCGGGCTTGTCCACCACGATCTGACGGTCGAATCGGCCGGCGCGCAGCAGCGCCTTGTCGAGGATCTCGGGGCGGTTGGTGGCGGCCATCACCACCACCCCGGTGGAAGGATCGAAGCCGTCCATCTCGGTGAGGAGTTGGTTCAACGTCTGCTCCCGCTCATCGTGGCCGCCCATGACCGGTCCGGCGCCGCGGGCGCGACCGATGGCGTCCAGTTCGTCGATGAAGATGATGCAGGGGGCCTTCTCGCGCGCCTGTTCGAAGAGTTCACGCACCCGGGCCGCACCCACGCCCACGAACATCTCGATGAATTCGGATCCGGAGATGTTGAAGAAAGGCACCCCCGCCTCGCCGGCCACGGCGCGCGCCAGCAGGGTCTTGCCGGTGCCCGGCGGCCCCACCAGCAGGATGCCTTTGGGCATGCGCCCGCCCAGGCGCTGGATCCGCTGGGGGTTCTTGAGAAATTCTATGGTCTCTTTGAGCTCTTCCTTGGCTTCCTCGTTTCCCGCCACGTCGTCGAAGGTCACCTTGGGGAGGCTGTCGGGGTGGATGTGGACCTTGTTCCCCAGGTTGAGGAAGCCCTTGCTCATGGTTCCCATGCGATTGGCGAACCAACCCCACAGCAGGAACAGCAACCCAAAGGGCAACACCCAGTTGAACAGGAAGTTGCTCAACCAGTCGCTGGAGGGACGAACCACGAACTTGACGCCGTTCTCTTCCAGCATCTTGGCCAGGTCGGTGTGCCACAGGGGGAAGGTGACGAAGCGTTTGGGCTGGCCGGTCTTCTCGTCCTGGAGAGTGAGGGTGCCGGTGATCACCTTGTCGGTCACCACCGCTTCGGCCACCTCTTTCTTCTCCACGTGCTGGAGGAACTGGCTGAAGGGGATCTCCTCCTGCCGTGCTTGCTGGTAGCCCTGCCAGAACTGGAACGACAGCAGCACGAACAAAAGGTAGAGCAACAGCGTGAAGTTGGGACTCTGCCAGAACTTCCGCCGAGTGGTCTTGTTGATCTCGATCTGGGGGCGGTGGTCGTTTCCGCCGCCTATGGAAAAGTCGTTTCGGCTCATGGTTTTCTCCTGGATGCCGGTGCCTTCGTGGACAGCGCCCCACAACATGGGATCGATCGAAGCCGATACAAGTTTGGATGCGGCCGCCTAATGGTGGCAAGGTATACTCGTGGCTCATGGAGGTTCGCTTCTACGACTTCGTCCATCGCCAGATCCTGCCGGTCATATTGCTTTCGGTTTTTCCGGGGTTGGGCTACCTCTACCTCGGTTGGGTGGGAGAGGTCTTCTTCCCCGCGCTGGCCTGGTACCTGGGCATCCTGGCCATGTCCCTCTGGGGGCTCAGATTGCACCGGACCTATGTCCGGCGGGCGCTCGCCCGTTGGGAGAAGGTGCGCTGGCACCGGCAGGCGATGGCCTATTTCCATCTGTTCTTTCTCCTGTGGGCCATCATTTTCCTGCTCTATTCTGGAGAGACTCGAGCGCACCTGAACTACATCGCCATTTTCACCCAGATCGGCGCTTCGGCGGTGGCCTCCACGCTGCTCTATCCCGAACCCCGGCTCTACCGGCCCATCATACCGGTCATGATGGGATTGCTGGTGGTCTATTTCGCGCTCCTGGGAGAGGGCTATGGATATGTATTGAGTGTCTTCTCCGCCATTCTCGGCGGGGTGCTGTTCTATGGGGCCGAGCGCAGCCACGCTCTTCTGCTCAAGACCCACATCCAGGCCACACACGACACCCTCACCGGATTGCCCAACCGCCAATATTTCAGCACCCAGCTTGCACAGACGTTGGTGGACCTCAGGTACCAGGGGGGATTCTCTTCTTTGCTGCTCATCGATCTGGACCATTTCAAGACGGTGAACGACTCTT
>Ga0256914_1003537_pt1 | contig 12249 bp, 11 predicted proteins | sample HulkmetaG_FD_191571 | JGI IMG/M metagenome (GOLD analysis project Ga0256914, IMG submission 191571) | Hydrothermal chimney microbial communities from Main Endeavour vent field at the Juan de Fuca Ridge, Pacific Ocean - Hulk | ecosystem: Environmental > Aquatic > Marine > Hydrothermal vents ...
CATTTCAAATCATGACAAACCCTGCTTTGTCTTTGATTACAGGGTGATACAGATAGAAGGCGGGGGTTACCCAAGTGTAATCCATGTAGCCAGAATGTCTGGTAGGTAAACGAAGATTCCGCGGCTGTAGATGTGGTACCCTCGGAGAAACACCTCTAAAAAGGTATGGTTGGTACAGTTAAATCTTTCAGGAAAATATAAACGATGATATCAGGAAGATGATTGGAGAATGATTAAAGCTGGCAAAAATAATCCCCCTGCTGGCACAAAGAAGGATGGAGGTGGGTATGTTGGTCGTCTTTGTTGGAGGTGGTACAGAGGGACCAGCAGGGGAAATCTTATTTAATTGTTAAGATAATGTTACCTTACTGAAACAAATTTGTCAAGATTTAAACCAAGGTATTTACAATTTATTTTAAGGATACAAAATTAATAATTATCTGCTCACAATCAAACCGGGGCCAATTTCTAAACCCTGGAGAGTTTACGTCTGTGCATATTTCTCAAACGTGCTGCATGGTAATAAACCAAGGGAAAGAATATGTCAATCGTTATTTTTTAAAATGCATCTTGGTCTCGCAGTTATGTTGACAACAGCTCTTGCAGCCAGGGGCATCATACCCATCTCTTATGTATATCGGCACGTACGCTGCCCAGCTAAAATCCAAGACTGATCTTGTGCACCATGACCAAAAAGTCATGACAAACTGTTATCATGGACACAGCTACCTTATACTCTCTTGGTGCAACAGGTCAAGAAAGCACAGAGTGAGACGCAATGATGGCCTGAGCCAAGTCCTTCATCTTGATACGCTGCTTGCGGCTCTCCTTCTGCATCATCCTCATGGCATCTTCTTCCGGAACGGATAGATGCTGCATGAGAATACCCTTGGCCTTCTCTATCAGCTTTCTTGCCTCAAGCTCCTCTGTGAGGTTTTCAACCACGCCCTCCAGGGCATTTATGGTTTGGGCCGTATTGTGAGCAAGCTCAATCGCAGGCACAAGATCATCTACATGCACAGGCTTGACCAAATATCCCAGCACCCCACAGCACTTGGCCTTTTGGACGAGCTGCTGTTCTGCATAGGCGGTCACCAATATGATTGGGATAAGATTTTCATGGGAATCACGGCTGTTGATTATTCTTGCAGCGTTTATGCCATCCATACGGGGCATCTTGATATCCATGAGGACAATATCCGGCCGGGTGGCATTGGCCATTTCCACAGCCTCCATGCCGTCATGGGCAATTCCCACAACGTCATACCCTGCCTCCCTGAGGATAAGATCAAAGCTCTTCACCATTGACTGGTCATCGTCTGCTATGAGAATCTTCATTGGAGAACCGGTAATATTGAAAGGTCTTTCACTGTTCATGAATAAGACTGACGTGTACGACGAATCATTACCAGCCAAAACCATCAACCACCAAGACTATCCAGGCAGGACTATCCGGCCACAGTAAGCCACTTTGGCAATAACACCTCAGCTAGTAAAAAAATCCCTTTATTGGGGACGCGATGCCACTGGAACTCTTTTGTCGTAACTCCTCACAGGGTTCTTTGGGGTATTATCGTACGCATGCCTGAAATGTATCTGCCTACAAGGTGCTACAGATACAATACGGAGAGTACACAGCCGTACTACTGTACTTCAAGTACCCGACAAAGCGTAGCATGGGTACCCTGTGATCAGATACCCTTGTCCTGCAACCGCCTGACAACAGCAATAAGCTAAACCCGGAAAGCTATCTGCAATTCATGAAAAAGACGGAGATTTTACTGACTGTAGAAACAAAAATGGCTGGGGGACTAGGATTCGAACCTAGACTAATAGATCCAGAGTCTACCGTCCTGCCGTTAGACGATCCCCCAGCGGCTAAAACTGCTAAATATATAAATACCATTAAATTGGTTGTCAAGTTTTTATCATACACTCACACATCCTGTCCATTGATTTTTTCACCATAAAATACATACCGTCACCTATCCTCTCATATCCCGGGGTATTGCCTGCCCGGTGGGGGGTAACATGAAAATTTTGGTCACAGGTCCCTGCACCCATGAAACAATCTTTACATACCCGTCTTTTCTATTAAGTTCGCAAGTCTTGGCAGACCCTGCGCCCACCCTGCCAATAAATGTCCATGTTGGAAAACATACTCTCCAAACATCCATATAAAAAGTTCATAACCATATGGCATATGGCAAAAATAGAGTCCCTTACAGATGACAATGCTTAATCCCGCAAGGCCGGTATCAAACATATTGCTGATATCTCCACCCGCCATACGGCCAACCGCCCCTCCTCTTGGCCCTGCAAGCCTGAAGGCATTCTTGCAAAAAGAAAATCCCCTTGTGGACATAAGGTGTCTTGATCTGAACCTTGACTACTTCTACCTTGCCATGGATTTTCTTGAAAACAGTATCTTCAGGATGACCATCTATAACTGGAGCCACACAGATACGGCCCGACAGGTAAGACGTGCATTCACTTTTTTGAAAAATACTCCTGCAACCCGGGAAAACATAAGGGAATACCACTGTCAGGCCACTATCTTTCTCAGCTTTGAAAACGTCTTCAACGGCATAATGTCAGACATGGCATTAAGGGTCTATATGGACATGCCTGTACCAAACGGCATGGAACTGTTCTTTCAAAAACTCAGTGAAAAAATCACGCGGCAACAGGCAGACATTGTGGCAATATCAGTGCTCTTCGACGCCCAGATGCCCTTTACATTACTTCTGGCAAAAAAGATAAAGGCGGCAACAGGGGCACGGATAGTAATAGGGGGGCCAGGTTTGGCGTTGTCCCTGATCCAGGACGGATACTACAGATTCCCATAGAAAAAACGACGAACAAGGCAAGATACACGGCCCATGCCAGAAGGGTGATTGACGGAATTATCTCCGGAGAGGGAGAAATTCCCCTCCTGCACATCTCTAAACTCACAGACTGGAGGGGGTTCTGTCACACCCCCAACATGTCATACTGGAAAGATGGTAAAATAATCAACAATGCTCCCTCTGTACCTGAAGACATGGACCAACTGCCAACCCCGGATTTTACCGATTTTGATCTGTACAGATATCTATGTCCCGAACCTGTACTGTCCCTTATGACTGCCAGGGGGTGTCCATGGCGAAGATGTGTGTTCTGCACCCATCATCGTTCCTACCTGAGATACAGACAGCGGTCTCTTGAAAGGGTAATAAACGACATCAAATACCTGAACGACACGCACGATGTACGGCTTTTCAACCTGTTAGATGAGATGATCCCACCTGCCAGGTTCAGAAAACTTGCAAAGAAAATAATCAGTGCCGGGCTTGACATACGCTACTCTGCATATGGGAAACCTGTTAAAAACTTTGACGGGCAAACCCTTAAAACCATCCACGATTCCGGGTGCAGACTCATCCTCTGGGGCCTCGAATCCGCAAGTCAGCGCATACTGGATATCATGAAAAAAGGCACAAAGATCAAAGATGTGGAAAAGGTGATCCGGACAGCATCAGAGACAGGAATAAAAAATCTGCTGTTTGTCATGTTTGGATTTCCAGGGGAAACAGAGGATGAGTTCCTGTGCACCATCTCTTTCCTGCAAAGGAACACCCCCTACATACATGCCCTTTCAAAGGGGACCTTTAACCTCATGGAGGGGTCTGATGTGGCCAAACGGCCAGAACTGTACGGACTGAAAATAATCAAACAGAAACTGATCCAACCTGCCATGAACATGATGTTCTTCTACCGCACTGAGCATGGCCTATCCAATGAGCAGACCAGGAAACTTTTCAAAAAGAATCTCAAAAGGATAGAATCAGTAGGCATAACACCACGTTTCGGCACCTACAGGGAGCACCTCCTGATCCATGCCTGTCAGACAGATACCAGGGCTGATGAGGTATTACTGAAAATCAGCAAACCGACTTGATATACTCTCCAAGGTCCCGGGCGATGGACTCTATCTGATCCTGGTCTTCACCCTCCACCATAACCCGGATCACAGGCTCCGTACCTGAAGGGCGGATAAGTATCCTGCCCCTGCCCTTCAGTTCCCTTTCGAGCATTGCCTGCTTCTCTGCAAGCCCCTCTATCTCGTCAATATCCTTCTTCTCCTTTACCCTGATATTGTGGAGGGTCTGGGGAAAGGATTCCATAATACCGGCAAGCTCTGAAAGAGGCCTCCTGGTCCGCTGCATCACGGCCAGGAGCTGGAGTGCGGCAAGCACACCGTCACCTGTGGTTATGTGATCCAGAAAGATGAGATGACCGGACTGTTCACCTCCGAAGTTATATCCCTTCTTGCGCATGGTCTCCACCACATACCTGTCGCCTACCCGTGTCCGGACAAGCCGCCCACCAACAGCCTCCAGCGCAACCTCAAGGCCCATGTTGCTCATAACAGTGGATACCACCGTATTGTAGTTCAGTATGCGGTTTTCTATCATATATTTGGCACAAATGGCCATTATATGATCACCATCCACCACCATTCCCTTCTCATCAACAACGATTAACCTGTCTCCATCTCCGTCAAGGGCTATACCCATGTCGGCTCCGCTCTCAAGAACGGCGCTCTTCATGGCCTCAGGATACAGGGCCCCACAGCCATCGTTGATATTTATCCCGTTTGGCTCAACGCCCATCTTTATGACATCTGCGCCAAGCTCCTCAAACACAGCAGGGGCAACCTTGTAGGTGGCGCCATTGGCGCAGTCCAGGACTATCTTGAGACCATCCAGTGTCAGATCAGCAGGAAAGGTGTGTTTGGCAAATACGATATAGCGCCCCTGGGAATCCTCGATCCTGAAGGCCCTGCCAACATCCGAGCCTGTTGGCATGTCGGTGGTCAGGGTATCGGAGTCTATGAGTTCTTCAATCCTGGCCTCAACGTGATCAGGGAGCTTGAAACCATCACTTGAAAATATCTTTATGCCATTGTCCTGATATGGATTGTGAGACGCGGATATCACCACTCCGGCGTCTGCCCGCATGCTGGAGGTGAGAAAGGCAATGGCAGGGGTAGGCATGGGGCCAACTATAAGCACATCGACTCCCATTGAACATATGCCTGCGGACATGGCATTTTCCAGCATGTAACAGGAGAGTCTGGTATCCTTTCCTATGAGCACTCTTGGATGACGGCTCCTGCCATTACTCCGAAAGACCTTTGCCACGGCCCTGCCTATATTCATGGCCACATCTGTTGTCATGGGATGAATATTGGCCTTGCCTCTGATACCATCTGTTCCGAAAAGCCTTCTCATTGTCTCTGCGAAACCTCCTGCTTACCACTTCTGCTCAACGTTATCCTTACTGTTTCCGGTATGGTCTTCTTTACAATCAAGCCTGGTGGAACCATCACATCCGGGGCCAGCCACTGCTTGCCTAACTTGAGATCTTTGGGAATTTTCGCCACTATGTCCTGACTTGTTATACTCTTCAAAAGCGGCTTGGGCCCCTCAAGAATTACCGTTATCTCTGCAGGCCACCAGCTCAGCCTGCCATCCCTTGAATCTGCCGTTACCCGTACATGCTGAAAACGCATGGTACCTTCCACCGGCCTCACCACCACATTCACCTTGACTATCCCATCACCATCCACTGTTATATGGAGACCGTGCAGATTGATACCTATTTCCCTTGAAAAGGACTTTGTGGCCCGTCCCAGCTCAATGGGATAGGTCTCGAGCTCCCTTATACCTGCCACCTCACTCTCCGGACCGGATATGCGCACCTGCGCAGGCTCTACGATCACCTTGTCCAGTTCATAGTCGTTTTCCACCTCTCCGGTGAGTACAGCCTTTACAGGCACAACCCTGGTGAGCCTGCGTTCAAGAACAATGGTGATGGACGCAGGATCAATCTTCATTGCAGTGACACCTGCAGGCAGAGAGAGCCTTGAAGGAGTAATATCAATGGTTACACGTCCGGCATGTGCGCCTCTGAGATCTATAACCTTTGATATCCGTTGCTTGGTGGTGTTGTTTATAAGGGATCGGGGGCCGTATACCTTTACTGCAAGGGCTGGCGGCACATCGTTGGCTATGACCAGTTCAGAGGGGACATTGGTGATTTCAAGGGGTACGGATATGGTCACCTGGACCATCTCCTCCCCCCCCACAAGGAACCAGAGCAGTATGGCAAAGGCAAGGGAGATAAATTTCAGGAACAGGTCTGATCTGAAGACATCACGCCACTTCACAGGTTACACCAGTTTCTTCCAGAGTCTTGACTTGCGCTCGTTCTTGTCAGAGGCAAAGGCATTGTGCAGAATGCGTCTCAGGGTTCCACTGTCAATATCCCTGGTAATCCTGCCTGCAATCGCCACTGAGATTCCACCAGTCTCTTCTGAAACCACCACAGAGACCGCGTCCGTCTGTTCTGTTATGCCTATGGCCGCCCTGTGACGGGTACCGAGCCTCTTGCTGATGCCTGGGTTGGTACTCAGGGGCAGGACGCAGCCAGCGGCAGCCAGCCTCCCCTTCTGAATGATAACTGCACCATCGTGCAGGGGAGCACCCTTCTCAAAGATTGAACAGAGCAGAAAAGCGCTTACCTGGGCGTTTATATAGGTGCCGGACTCCATGTAATCACCCAGCCCCACCTCACGTTCCAGGACTATAAGGGCGCCGGTCTTGGCCTGGGACATCATGGATGCCGCCTTGGCTATCTCCTCAAGGGCCTGAAACGTCTTGACACGATTTTTCAGAAAAGGTGTCTGGCCCATCTGCATGAGCACCCGTCTTATGTCATCCTGAAACAGGATAATTATCAGTATGAAGATGGAGTTGAGTACCGTGCCCAGCAACCAGTGCAGGGTGAACAGCTCAAGCTGCCTGGCCACGAAATAGACCACGATTACAACTGCAAGCCCTGCCGCCACCTGAACCGCCCTGGTCCCCCTGACCAGCAGAATGATCCTGTAGATCAGAAAGGCAACTATCAGGATATCAAGGATATCCTGCCAGCGGATTACAGGAAGGTATTGGGCAAGACTCTCAATCATGTCTCAGTCTTTCACATATTCATACTATCTGTTTTTGTATCATGGGTAGTGCGAAGTATCGCATCGGCAACCTTCAGAGCATCTCTCGCCAGCCCTACATTATGGGTGCGGACGATGTCACATCCGCGGGCAGCACATGCCACCAGGGCACCGAGTGTACCTGTATCCCGCTCTGCAGGATCCTCAGCGCCTGTGATGGCACGGATAAACGCCTTTCTCGAAGGCCCTACCAGGACAGGGTGAACAGAGAGCCCAAACTCTCCGCAGCGCGCCATTATCTCAAGGTTGTCTCTGAGCCTCTTACCAAAACCTATCCCTGGATCAAGGATGATCTGTTCCTTGGAGATTCCATAACTTTCTGCAGCTCGGATCCTTTCTCTGAAAAAGGATTTTATCTCTTCCACCACATCTTGGTAGTTGGGATCGACCTGCATATCGGCAGGAGTACCCTTCATATGCATGAGGATGACCGGCACGCCACGTCTTGCCGCAAGAGGCCCCATTGCCTCATCTGCCCTGAGGGCCGTAACATCGTTAATGATATCAGCTCCGGCATCCAGAGCTGCCTCAGCCACCACAGCCTTTGAGGTATCAATGGATACAGGCAGATCACACACAGCCCTTATGCTTTGAAGCGCAGGTATTACCCGCTCCAACTCCTCCTCAACGCTAACAGGCTCTGAAAACGGCCGGGTGGACTCACCACCTATATCTAAGATGTCAGCCCCCTGGGCCTCAAGCCTCAGGGCCTGTTCCGCAGCCTTCTCAGGAGAGATGAATAGCCCACCATCAGAAAAGGAATCAGGGGTCACATTGATGATCCCCATTATCAGGGTACGCCTGCCGATCTCAAGGCCCCTGCCATGAACAACCAAGGAAAACGCCCCCATACCCTCAGTTACCCTGGACATCTCCTGAGGACTTGCGGGATCCATCTGCGTCTTCAATCACTTCAGAGGTGTTGGCCTGTCCATGATCAGACACAGATTCATTTTCCTGGCCCGTCTCAGTATCAACAGCCTTTGCTGGCTCTGAGGCAGGTGAGGTGCCCCTGTGCTCAGCGCTGGAACTGGTATGGCAGGATTCATCTCCCGGCTTCCGATCTTCTTCGGTGGAGGTCTTGTGAATCTCTTCAGAACCCTGCTCAACCCCTTCCTCTTGCTGTTCACCGTTTCGGCATTTGCGCATTATTTCTTCAATGGCCTCAGCATCCAGAGTCTCCTTCTCGAGCAGACCCTTGGCAATGGCGTGCAGGCAGTCAATATTTTCCTGGATCAGGTTGGTGGTATTCTCATAGGCCTGTTTCAAAATCCTCTCTACTTCTACGTCTATCAGCTCAGCCGTCTTTTCACTGTACTCTTTTACATGGCCAATATCCCTGCCCAGGAATATCTCGTCATTCTTCTTGGCAAACGCCACGGGACCAAGCCTGTCACTCATACCCCATTCGCATACCATCTTACGTGCCATGCTCGAGGCGCGTTCAATATCATTTCCAGCGCCAGTGGTCAGTTCGTCAAAAACCAGTTCCTCGGCCACACGCCCCCCCATAAGAATGGCAATGTTGTTCCTGAGATAACTGCGGGAATAGGTATGTCTCTCATCCTCAGGGAGCTGCTGCGTGAGCCCGAGGGCCAACCCCCGAGGTATGATGGTCACCTTGTGCAAGGGATCAGCACCTGGAAGCAGTTTGGCAATGAGGGTGTGGCCAGCCTCATGATAGGCGGTAATGCGTTTCTCCTCATCGGACAGGATCATGCTCTTGCGCTCAGCCCCCATGAGGACCTTGTCCTTGGCCTCCTCAAAATCGGCCATCTCAACCTTGTCCTTGTCCTTGCGGGCAGCAAGCAGTGCTGCCTCGTTTACCAAATTTTCCAGATCTGCACCGGAAAACCCCGGGGTTCCCTTGGCAACCGTGACAAGATCAACATCATCTGCCAGTGGAGTATTCTTTGAATGCACCCTGAGAATGGCCTCCCTGCCCCTCACATCTGGAACAGGCACTGCCACCTGGCGATCAAACCTGCCAGGCCTCAGCAGGGCCGGATCAAGTACATCGGGCCTGTTGGTAGCAGAAACCACGATTACACTCTCGGTACTCTCAAAACCGTCCATCTCAACAAGGAGCTGATTCAAGGTCTGCTCCCGCTCATCATGTCCACCGCCAAGGCCTGCCCCCCTGTGACGACCAACAGCATCGATCTCGTCAATAAAAATTATGCACGGGGCGTGTTTCTTGGCCTGAAGGAAGAGATCTCTTACCCTGGATGCGCCAACACCCACGAACATCTCAACAAAATCTGAACCGCTGATGTTGAAAAACGGTACCTCTGCCTCTCCGGCAATGGCCTTGGCCAGCAGGGTCTTTCCAGTGCCTGGAGGGCCTACAAGAAGCACCCCCTTTGGAATCCTGCCGCCGAGTTTGGTAAACTTCTGTGGGTCCCTGAGAAACTCGATTATCTCCTGCAGCTCCTCCTTTGCCTCCTCCACTCCTGCCACATCCTTGAAGGTGACTTTTATGTCCTCACTGGACTGCAGTTTTGCCCGACTGCGCCCAAAGGACATGGCCCTGCCCCCACCTCCCTGCATCTGCCGCATGAAGAATATCCACACACCAATGAGGAGCAACATGGGAAACCAGGATATCAACACGGTAAGGTACCAGGGAGCCTCTTCATGGGCCTTGACCTGGATCACCACGCCCTTTGCCCGCAGTTCCTTTATGAGATCAGGATCGTTGGCAGGCATTACGGTCACAAACGGGGAGTTGTTGGTAAAAGTCCCCTGGATCTTATCCTTGTCAATCAATACCTTTGTAACCTGGCCCTTCTCCACAAAGGCCAGGAAGTCACTGTATGGCAGCTCCTGGCTGGAAGTCTGAGGGGTATTGAACAGGTTGAACAAAAATACCATTACAAGGCCGATTACCAGCCATAAACTCAAATTTTTATAGAAATTATTCAAAAAAATGCCTCCTATTTCTGATGTCACACCACATTACCGCAAGGCTACGGGTGCCTTCCATGTACAAAGCCCTTTGAGATTCTTTGGACAGAAGCTGCACATGGGAACTATTCTCTGATCTGAATCAGATTGAAATATGGATCAAGTCAATTTTACTGGTACCATATCCTACCTGCATGATACCTATATGGCAGATGGTGCTTTTCATCACACTCTTAAAGCTCATCAACTGTATCTGCTCAGAGGGTGCAGTGCGCAAGGCACACACATACACAACTATATTACTCGAATACTGATCTGTTGCCCAATACCTGAACCATGACAAAGTCATCGTACAGGCAGCGGTTCAATTATACTCAAGGCATTCAGACAACTGAACAGACCACTCAAAGGAGATACATGATGTCTCATACCTCTCTATGGCCACTGTTTCAGCCACCTCCAATCCACCCACAGCCACCAGTTCACCGTCCATGAACAAAAGCGGGATTATGTCGCGAACATGCCTTGGGACCTTACAGTTTATCAAAAATTTTTTGAGCTTGCATTCATAACCCCGTCCGAGAGGAGAAAAACGGTCCCCCGCACGCCTGAACCGCAACCACAGGGGAAACCTGAGTTTTTCGGCACTGAGATAGAGGATCCTGGGAAACTTTCCCTGCGCCATTACATGTCCTGCAGGCCTTTCAACCGTACGCAGGACTATCTCTCCGCATCTGCCTGGAAGCATGTAGGTACCAGGGCCATTCAATTCATACTCAAAACAGGTTATATCAGCACCTGCCTGAGAGATACACCTCCTGATCACAAGACTGTGATAGTTACGCTGAACCCTTACGTCATGAGGAAGGTCAATGGCAGCGGAAGGCCTCTCTGCCTGCAGAAGGGCGTCAATTCCTCTAAGATGCACCGAGGTTATTCTCCCGTCCAGCAGGCCAAGCCGCAGGAGGGTTAGCCGGTATACCCTGCGCCTTATTGCCGGGGGGTACTTCAAAAGCTCATCAGTACTCAGTACCAGGGACTTTGCCGGCTCACCATGTGCAGGCACTGACAGACATGTGCTGAATGCCTCTGCGGCCATGGTTTCAAGCACAGCCAGATCATCTGATAACAACTCTGCCGTGCGGTTAAGCCCCTCTGTAAGCGCAGGGTTGAAATTCTCCTTCAGGTAGGGAATCAGATCAAGCCGAATCCTGTTTCTCAAATACTTGCGTTTGAGATTGGAGGAATCTTCCACATGAGAGAGGGAATGACGCGATAGAAAGGCCCGGATGTCTCTTTTATATACACACAACATGGGCCGGATTACCGTATCGCCCCGTCTCCAGGGTATGCCAGCAAGCCCCTGTAGACCACTTCCCCGTATAAGCCGGGCCAGCACCTCCTCAGCCTGGTCATCCGCGGTATGGGCAGTAGCAATCAGCCCGCACCCCGTTTCCTTGCGAACGTCTTCAAGGAAGTCGTATCTCAGGATACGGGCCGCCTCCTGAATGGAAATCTTCAGGTCTTTGGCCAGCCCCTTAACATCGCCTCTGCCAATGGTATATGGAAGCCTTAGCGCAATGGATAACTCTTTGACAAAATCGGCGTCCCTGCGGGACTCATCTCCCCTGAGACCATGATCAAAATGGGCAACATGAAGCCCGAGCTTCATCTCCTGGGCAAGTGCCACGAACACATGCGCCATGCATACAGAATCGGCCCCACCGGAAACGGCAAGTACTATACGGCTTTTCCTCTGGAACAGCCCGCGTTCAGTACCGACTGCCTGGACCTTCTTGACCAATATATCTTTCAGCAGGGTCTCTCTCAGGGGGACATCAGGGAAATGAACCTGTCCATATCTTGGGGGTTTCACGAACCCCGTGCTTCAGCAGGCTCAGCCGCCACCGCGTGTAGCATTGATAGACGCAAGTATCTCCATTGGAGATGCCGCCTTTACATCGGCTATCATGGCCTGCAAGGTAAGGTCCTTGCCTGCCGCAGGATGGTTAAAATCTGCCTCCACATAGTCTGAATGTATACGGCGGACCATGAAGCGCATCTCAGGGCCATTTGGACCCGCCTCTTCATAGACCTCCCCTTCCTTTGCCAACTCAGGATGCTTGAGTGAACTAAGGGGGATACGCTTCACCAGCTTTTCATCATAATGGCCAAATGCCTGTGATGCAGGTATGGTCAGGTCCAGTTTCTCCCCCTTCTTCCTGCCAGAGAGGGCCTGCTCCAGAACAGGTAAAACACGATCCCTGCCATAGAGGAACCTTGCC
>Ga0256914_1003538_pt1 | contig 12248 bp, 8 predicted proteins | sample HulkmetaG_FD_191571 | JGI IMG/M metagenome (GOLD analysis project Ga0256914, IMG submission 191571) | Hydrothermal chimney microbial communities from Main Endeavour vent field at the Juan de Fuca Ridge, Pacific Ocean - Hulk | ecosystem: Environmental > Aquatic > Marine > Hydrothermal vents ...
GCCGATAAGCTAACACATGAATCTGTTGTAACTGTTTATGGGGAATTAAAAGATGTTCCACAAGCACCAAATGGTTATGAAATATTAGCAGAAAAAGTTGAAATTTTATCTTTGGCTCATACACCACTACCAATTGCTGTGGTCGAAAAAGGCGGTAAAGAACCCGAACAACCTATCAGGTTAGATTGGCGTTTTATTGATTTGAGAAAACCAAGAAATCAGTTGATTATGCAAATATGGACAACTTTTGAAAAAGCGTTTTTTGAATTTTTAGTAGAAAAGGGGTTTACAGAAATACACTCGCCTAAACTGATGAGTACTCCAAGCGAAAGTGGAGCTGAATTATTTGAAGTAAAATATTTTGATAGAAAAGCGTATCTCTCTCAATCACCTCAGTTTTATAAACAAATGGGGATTGCATCTGGTTTTGAAGGTGTATTTGAAATCGGTCCTGTTTTTAGAGCTGAACCTTCTTTTACAACAAGGCATGCAACAGAATTTACAGGGTACGACCTTGAATTTGCTTATGTGGAATCACATCAAGATGTTTTAAGTTTAGAAGAAGACTTGTTAATACACATGTTTTCTAAAATAAAAGAAGCGCATGACGAAAAAATAAAAGAACTGTTTGGAACAGAAGTTGAAATTCCGTCAAAGCCATTTGTACAAATTCCACTAAGAGAAGTGAAAGAGATTTTGAAAAAGGAAGGCGTAGAAAGTAAGGAAGATGACAACATTTCACCTGAAGAAGAACGCGAAATCAGTAAATATGTGAAAGATAAATACGGGCATGATTTTGTTGCAGTAACAGAATACCCTATTAATGTTAGACCTTTTTATCACATGAGATTAGAAAAAGGTTCTGGATTTACAAAAAGTTACGACTTGATTTATAGGGGGATAGAGATAACAACTGCGGCACAACGAGAACACAGATATGACGTACTTGTATCTCAAGCAGAGGAAAAGGGTATGAATTTAGAATCTTTAGAATATTACTTAAACTTTTTCAAATATGGATGTCCTCCACATGGTGGCATGGGATTAGGCCCTGCAAGAATCATCATGAAAATGTTAGGACTTCCAAATATTAGAGAAGTTACTTTCTTGCATAGAGGGGTAAATAGATTGAAGCCGTAAATTTACAAATAAAATCAAAAGGGGAGTTGCTGTTAATAGCATCTCCCTTTTTGTATACACAGCCATTATTCTAGTTCTTAAACATTTCTTCTGGCAAATTCAAAATGGATAATAGTTGTGAACTGTTGTCGTTATAACTTTTATCATGCACTTGTGCCTCCCGAAGTATCTGTACCGCGTAGTCCCGATATCCTGTATAATATAATTCGAAAACTATGTCTAAATAATCTTTGTCCCAAAATGTAACTGCTTTCTCTTTCGCATTTTCAATTATAGTAACAAAAGACTCGTCTCCAGCATTAATGAGTTCTTGCATATGGTGTATATATAATGCAAACCGTCCCGTGGTATTAGACTGCCAATATACATATTCAAAATCGTCTCTCATATCTTCTAGCATTTTAATCTTTAGCTCACGATTGTCTGAGATTCCTAAAAAAGAATATGCATTTCTAGGGTTATACACAAAAGGCATCACACCGAAATCTTGATAAACCTGCTCTAAATATGCTGCCGCGGTTTCTTTGTTGGTCAAATTTTCTATAGCATCAGCCCCATAAGAAATATATGCAAAATACAAATATGGATTATAATTTCTAATATCTTCTAAAATATTAACAACTTTCTCAGGACCATCTGCACTTTCCATTATTGAGCGAATATAATATTGGCGATCTAACATAACCAACTTATTATTTCTGTCATACATCTTTTCTCTCATTTTTGTGCGTCGTTCATTGTACTCCCTATCCTCATCATCCGACATTTCATGTGTGTTTTGTGCCCCTATAAATTTCTCATATAGCTCTATATTTTGGACATTAGCATAAAATGTAGGATTATCTATTGCATCAAAAACTTCTTCTTTTAGACGTGCTTCCAATGGTGTAAATCGTAACCCATCTAACATATACAAAAAGTACACATATAATTCTGGATTACTAGCTTTCAGAGCATCCCAATTATGTATCACTTGGGGTAACAACGCGTTGTCTCCTGTTCCATCATATTCCCATAGCAGTGCTTGTATATGTAGTAAATACTTAATGTCGTATTGAACACCTAAACTGTTAACATTTTCAGGTATAAAATCTGGTTCTAAAAACACAAAGTATGGATTAACCATTAGTAAAAATTTATATAAAAGTTCGTCTTCTTCGGTATTAAGTATCGCGTTATACATAAATGCACTATTAAGATGTGTATTTACTGTTCTATCAGGGTAAATCGTTTTGTGTGGATATGGCACGCTAGTACGCCAAAAAAATAATTCTCCCGTATATGGATCAGTTCGTAATGCTGTATAATTTTCAAATAAAATATCCGCAATTTCAGAATATCCTATAGGCTCGCCCTTTTCCATAAAATACATTAAAACATCTGAATCTGATTCCATAGCCAAATCGTTATCTCTCTGTCTAAACCAAAAATTAAAAGCAGCTGACCTATTATTTGTAACATAAGGCGTATAATTTTCATTTAACCACGTTCTTTTAAGTAAATCTTCTTCATTTTCTATATGAAGCGTCCTCTGATAATTAGCATCTATAACTAAAATGCGGTTACTAGGCATCGAAACTTCCAAAACAGTATGTTTGACACTACCACCAGTTATATCACGTTCTACCACAGATCCTTTTGATTCCAATCCTAAAACTTTCATAACTTGCAATAATGCATTAACTTTACCTGCACAAACAGCTTCTTCATTTTCTAAAATATCGTTTAGTGCCGTTGACTTTTTGTGTGGAAACAACAGTCTAAACTTATTTACAACCGGAATTAATAATTGTTGTATCTTCTCATCTATTAAATACAATCTAGTTTTTCGTTCAGATTCATCCATAGATGCATCGGCAATGATTCTGTCCGCGTCTGCTTGTAAAGTTTTTAGTCCTTCTCTTACTGTAAAAATATTTATACGTTCGCTTTCTTCGTCGATAATCTGTGCATTATCTTCAATGATACCCATCTGTAATAGTAAAAACTGGTGATGCAATTCATTAATACGGTTCTCCCTTTCTTCATCACCGAGGCTACCATTAGCTCTAATCTTTAAAATGTCTTGTTTCATTTTTGCATAATGTGTTTTTACCGAATACTTTTCAATCAAGGCTTCATATGTTTTATCACTATACCTTCCCTCTAGTACATCTGTCATTCGTCTAGCTCTAGCATTAACAGTCAACGGTTTTTGTAAACGATCTATTATTCTAATCGTATTGATAATCCCTGCGGTTTCCACTATTTCTGAAAGTAAACGATTGTGTAATCTAGCAATAGATTCGGGTTTAAAGAATGTATTTAATAATTCTAGTCCGCGTTTGTTGTTTGTGATTTTAACTAATTTGTCTTTATATCCATAATTTATAAGTACTTCCTGTAATTCACGAGTTTTCTGCTCTAGTGATGTCTCACTCTCCCCGTAAACCTCAATACATATAGACTTTAAATTTTTCTCCCATTCATTAACGAATTCCACCAAAGCTTTATGAGTATCTTCTCCTTCCGATAATTTAAGTTCACTAACAACCTCATTAAGCAAATCCATTTTTGCTATTATGGATGTTATTTCATCAAACACATCCGGTCTATCACTTTGCAATATTTCTAATAATTCAGCTTGATGTTCTACAGGTGTTGCTTCTCTTTGACTAGACGAGTCTTCTATAAGCAAATCATCATCGTTAACGACTTCAAGCAATGTTTTATGCAATTCGAACAAATCACGAAAGCCTGCGGACTCTTCCTGTACATCTGGTTCTAGCTCTCCTACATGAAAAGGTTCGTTTCCGATGGATGCTTGTTGCTCTAGTAAGCTATAAACTTCTCTTCGCTTGGGAGAACGATTAAGATTGCTCATCTTTTATGTTTTTACCAAAATTAATTATAAATATTGCAACCTATCGATTTCATAATATATGCAATTTATAATTAAAACTCAATTAAACTCTTTATCAACGCAATCGCATTTTCAAGATATTCTTCTTCTATAATTTCTACGGTATCTAAATCCGAGTGAAAATATTGCAAAGCAATTATTTGTTCACTTGAAATCCAATAAACTTTTTCTTTTATTTCATCTAATGTCTTTAATTGTAAAACCCAATCTAAATTTTCTCGAAATATTTTGGGTGGTGTAGCACCAACACCATCAACTACCACTATTCGAGATGACCTATGCAATAAATGTTTGTATTTTGACTCAAAAACACGAAACCCATAACCGCTTTTATCAAAAGCGTCATAAGAAACCTCTTCGTTACCTGAAAATACAATAAGCATATTGTTTAATAGTTCTGGAAACTCTGTTACTAAATACAGTAAAACTGAGACTGAACCTGCATTGTCTAATGCACCATCTGAAATAATAGAATCATAATGAGCAGATGCTATTATCTTAAGGTTTTTTCTATTACCGACTAATATATTTTTTGATCTAAAATTTATAGGCTCTACTTTTACAAACCCCCTCACCTCTCGTGCCAAAATTATATCCGCAATGTCTTTTCTAGAAACCGCCACTGCAGGAACTTCATAAAACTCTGCAACACTAATACTTTCTGACAATGGATTGAAAGATATCACAAAGGGTGCATTTCTCGGATAATATCCTAAGGAACTAATTACATATTCATTACTTTTTATTTCACCTGTTTTTAAAGTTGCTCCTAAACAATTAAATTGTCTTCCATTTACATATAATTTGACAGATTGGGTTTTAGGGACTCTTGTATCAAACCTCTGAACATAATAGTGGGCTCGTTTTGCATCTAAATAACTACGTATGAATTCCGCGGCAAAATTTTCATTATCAGCAAACGTTGGAGATATTGATGATAAATTTTTACAAATAGTTAATATTTCTTTTGACATAAAGTTTTATTATGTATTTTCCTCTGCACACTGCAAAAAATAATAACACTTTTGATCTCTTAACTTAATTAAAAAAACACTCCTATATTTATGACTAATTTTATTTTCTAAGTTGAATTCGTCATTTTGTTTTACATCAAAATATACATATTCGAATAATACTGTATACATTGTACCTGCTTCTTTAACAGGTTTAAAACTAAGTTTTTGGATTTTATGGATTTTGATTTTGTTCCCATTCTCTTTTCAACTCAATTTTACTCGTTAGTAACACAAATGGTGTTTCCCAATATTCTACGTCATCATGGAACAAATCAATTATAGATTGAATATCTTTGGATATCCAAAATTTTTTTAAACTACTCAACCATTTTTGTAAATCACCATAGCTTAATTATACAATAACTTAAAAAATATTATTCACAGCAAACGATAATGCGTAAAATAATCCTCTTAAGCTGTAAACAACAACAGGATAGTAAGTAATTGCAAGAATTATCATGAAAATGCTAGGACTTCCAAATATTAGAGAAGTTACTTTCTTACATAGAGGGGTAAATAGATTGAAGCCGTAGTGATTTAGGTTAATACGCCAGAACTATGTGAAATACATAGTTCTGGCACCTAATTTAATATCCTTACTATTATTTCATCGCTTTTTGTTTTAACTCTTTTGGCATCTTTTCAATTGCATATCTTAGTGCAGTTCTTGGCATTCTATCTTTATACTTCATAACAAAGTTAAACACTTTTTGTTGATTTGTTTCAGCTGCTGCTTTTAATAGCCACCCATAACCTTTTTGCACTAAATCTTCTGAATCTGTTAATAATAATTTTGCGATATCAAGTGACTGGTCTATAAATTTTTCGCTACCATAAAATGATTGACTTGATGTAATTAAACTTACAGCAGAAGCCCGTCTTACCCAAAGATTATTAGATTTTGTCCATAATTTTATTGCATTTACTTTATGAGGAAATCTAAGTAAAAACTTATTCATAACTCGCGTACAAAAATCATCAATCTTTGCCCAGTTGTCTAGATAATTTTTTATAATACTTTCGAATGTTCTAAAATCGTCTTCTTGATATTTGTCTGAAATTTTACTTATCCATTGGGTTGCAATTATTGCTTCTTCATGAAAATTGTTTTTATATAATGCTTCTGCCAAATCAAAAATTTCATTTTTAGATAGGTGTTTAATGTCTTTGTAATATTTGTTCGCAATTTTTCTAACAACAGGTGTTTTTACACCATAAAGTTGAATAGGTTCTTTGAAAAATTTGTTAGTACTTATTTTATAGTGTTTATCAGCATTTTTTGTAAGTTCTTTTTGAATTTGTTTTATTAGATTGTTTATTTGTTTTCGTTGGCTAATCATATACATATTTCAATGGTGGGCGAGCCTGGACTCGAACCAGGAACCTCCAAGGTATAAGCTTGGTGCTCTAGCCAGTTGAGCTACTCGCCCGCGTTTTGTGCGGTGTGTATAATCTTTTGAACCGTTTAGGTTACTCAAAAGATACACTTTGTGCTTGAAGGTTTAACTCTCAACTGCACCAAGCATTGTTATTTTACGGTATTTTGTCTGATTTTGAAAGTGGTTTATTGGGTTTTTATTCTTCTGATTGTATTAATTTTGTTTTGTCGTTTTTAGGCATTGCAACAACGCCATGAGAATCAATACTTTCTAGTATTCTATTTAATCCAACATAATCAATTTGTGGTGTTATGTATTCTATAAAGCTTTTCCATGTATCTTTTGACTGTTTAAATACTAAAACTTGTCCGATTACTGGTAATTCGTTTTTTGCGTCAACATAAAATATGTTATCTGTTAAATTTGGCAAGTTTCCTTCGGTTGATTCTTTCATCTCGTCTAAAAATTCTTTCGAATTTGAAAAGAGTAGGTAATATCTAGAATCGCTTTTGTTTTCTTTGTCTTCTTTCTCCGCGTTTTTTTCTTCTGCTTGTTTCTTATCTGTGTCTTCTTTTTTGTTTTCATCTTTTGTCTGAGTTTCTTCTTTTTTTACTTCCGCCTCATCTTTTTCTTCTTCTAATTCTTTTTCTAATTTTTCGAAATCAATATCGCTTAAACCTTTTGCTTTATTTTTTGATATTTCTATGATTTCCGCATAATAACCTTTATACTTAAAATTTTCATTTTCACGATCTTTGTTGAATTTATCAACTCTTTCTTTTACAAAATCTAAATCTTTTATTTCTGTAACATAACCCCATGTTTTTAAATTATCTTTGGGAAATAACAAGGCATAGCCATTTGAAAGGTATACAGATAAATCATCATCGGTTATATTGTAGTCTTTTTGTAAGTTTTCTAATAAATCAGACTTTACATAAGTGTTAAATAAATCTTTTATATTAAACAACTGAACAGACATGTTTATGTTTTCAGGTGAAAATATTAATAAGTTACCTTTTTCAAAATTTCCTTCTTGAAGTGGAATTTGAAAGTCTAATATTTTTTCTCGGCTTGCTAGTATCGCAGTTGGAATAACTGGTCCGTCTGCTACTTTTTGTTGATCTATTGCTTGTTGGTCTTCTGTAGATAAAACCAGGGGAATAATGTAATCGGGTGTTTCGTAATAAAATTTATAATATGCAAATGCAGCTATGAAAAATAATATTAACGCTAGTATAACTGGCACAACTTTTTTGGTAACCGTTGCCGTCTTTTGTTTCGCCTCTTGAGTAGGTTGAAAGTCATCTGGAATTAAATCTTCAAATATTGTCATTATTTTGGGTTTTTCTTCTTCGCTTTGTGTGTCTAGAATCTCTTCTTTATCTTTATCTTTATCTTTATCTTTAGATTTAGATTTATCTTTATCTTTAGATTTTTTCTTTTTGTCTTTTTCATCTTGTTTTTTTTCTTCTTTTTCTTCCTTTGTGTTTTCTTTTTCACCTTTTTTTGTCAATTCTTCTTTTTTGCTTTCATCTTTTTGTGGGGTTTCTTGTTTTTCATTTTTCAAATTTTCTTTATTATCTGCTTTATTTTTTATCGGTGTAGACAAATCTATATTTTGCTCATCAAACTCTTCATTTTCTTCTTTTGGTTTGGAATCTTTTTTGTTTTCTTGTTCTTTAACATTATCTTGGGCTTCTTTTGCGGACTTAGCAATTTCTGTTGCGACTACTGCACCTGTAACTTCCACTAAAACATCTTCTTTTTTCTTATCTTTTTCTTTATCGCTTTCTTTGGTTAATTTTTGTTCTGTTTTGGCAATAACTTCTTCTTTTGTTTCAACTTTTACCTCTTTTACATCATCATCTATGGCATTTTCTACTGATGAATCAATTACTTTGGTATTTAAAATTAATGGATCAACCATTGAAGCGGCATCTATACTGTCTTTAGAAATATTAGGCGTAAGAACTTCAGCGGTTGTATCAAGTTTTACAACTTTCTCATCTAAAACAAAACCACAATGTGGACACACCTTTTCATCCTTAACAAGTTTTTTACAATTAGGGCAAAGTTTTTGGTTTTGCATATACTATAGTTTAGCAAATTACGACGGTAGAGGATATACCAAACGAAAAGGGCGGTTTTACCCGCCCTTTTTGTCGTTATCTTTTATCTATAACTGTGTTTGGGTTTATTTGATCTGTGTCTTTCGCTCTTGTTATATGGTTTAGGATCACCCTTGGTATATCTAGGTCTGTTTCCATTTGACTGTGGTTGATCACCACAATCTTCTAATGCTTTTTTAGAAACAGAGATTTTACCACCTTCCATTGATATTATTTTTACTTTAACCCTATCTCCAATTTTAAGTTCTTCGTTCATATTACCAGTATATCCGCAAGAATATTCAGAAACATGTAATAGACCTAGTTGGCCTGGTAGGATTTCCACAAAAGCACCATAATCTTCTACTCTTGTTACGGTACCTTCATAAACTTCACCAACTTCTGGTACTTTAAGCATATCTTCGATATACTTTTTTGCTTTTGCAATGTTTTCTGCATTTGTAGATGATATTACAACAACCCCATGGTCATCCTCTTCTTGTATATCAACTTCTACATCAAAGATTTTCATTATTTCTTTTATTACAGAACCACCTGAGCCAATAACTTGTCCAATTTGATCTTTATCAATTGTTATAAATTCTAATTTAGGTGCATATTCACTTATTTCACCTCGCGGGGAATTTATAGCATTATTCATAACTTCTAAGACCTTTAATCTTGCTCGTCTTGACTGTTCAAACATTTTGTCTAATAAACCAAGTGGTAAACCTTGTAGTTTAAGTTCCATTTGAATTGCAGTCATACCCTTTTCTGTACCAGTTAGTTTAAAATCCATATACCCTGCAAAATCTTCCATACCGACAATATCTGTTAACAAGATAAAGTCATCTATATCATGATCTTCATACGGATTTTCTACAAACAAACCGACTCCAATTCCCCCAACATGTGATTTTATTGGAACACCAGCATCCATTAATGCGAGCGATGATCCGCAGGTTGCAGCCATAGATGTTGAACCGTGAGATGACAAGATTTCACTTACCAATCTAATAACATATTTAAAATCGTCTTCGTTTGGCAAAACCGGTAATAATGCTTTTTGAGCAAGCATTCCGTGACCTATTGCTCTTCTGTTTGCACCACCAACACGCCCAACTTCCCCTGTAGAAAATGGGGGAAAATTATAATGGTGCATGTAATACTTTGTTTCTTCATCTTCCATGTTTTGTATCAATAATGATTGAGAAGGGGAAGCTAAAGTTGCAACTGTAAGAGCTTGTGTTAAACCTCTACTAAAGAGTGCTGAACCGTGTACTCTTGGTAATACCGATACTTCTGCACTTAATTTTCTAAGTTCATCAAAGCCTCTACCGTCTAATCTTTTATTCTTATTTATAACCAAATTTCTAACCCATTCTTTTTGAACTTCACCTACCAATGATCTTATTTGATTTGGTTCATATTTATCTTTAAATTTATCCCCTAAACTTAATACAAATTCTGTGACTTTTATTTCATATTCGGTGTCTTTGTAAGAGATACCGTTGTCATAAAGATTATCTAAAAATTCCCATGCATATTCTTTCATCTCATTTATTGCATCTTTGTTTAGCCAAGAAGGAATATATTCTCTTTCTTTAACATCACACTGAATTGTAAATTCATTTATTAAATCAAAATATTCTTTTGACTTGTTAGCACCAAATTTTATAGCGTCTACAACTTCTTGCTCCGGGACTTCGTGGCCTTCAGCTTCTATTGCCTGAACTTTCTCACCGTTTTTTAGATAGGATGCGATAATATCTAAATCTGCGGAATCATTTGCATACTCTAATGACGCATTAACTTCACCATTAATTCTCTGAACTCTTAAAGGAACTAACGGCCCTTTAAAGGGAATTCCCGCTGTTGATAATGCAATTGTAGCTGCTAAAAATCCAACCACTGCGGGGTCATTTTCTCTGTCTAATGACAAAACAGTAACTATTAATTGTGTGTCGTCCATGAAATCTTTTGGAAATAATGGTCGAATGGCATGATCTATAAGCCTTCCACTTACAATCGCTTCATCGTTGGGGCGACCTTCTCGACGGGTAAATCTTGAACCGCCTATTATTCCACCTGCATAAAATCTTTCTTCGTAATCTACTCTTAGTGGAAAAAAGTCTGTTACTTCTGTTGTTGGTTTTGAAACAACAGTAGCTAAAACAGATGTTTCGCCAACTGTTAATAAAACTGCCGAATTAGCCTGCGGGGCTAACTTGCCAGTTTCAATGGTTATTTCTGTGTTGTTAATAACTTTCTTAACAATCACTTGTTTTTTTGTATTCATTTATTTTGTTTTGGCGAGTAATTTTGAATAAAAAGGGTTAATTCGTAATCGAGTATTTACAGATTTTCAACTGAAAATTTGCGAATATTCAACTACGAATGAATCACCCACGCTTCAAAAATTACTCTAATAATAACTTTACTATTAATAACTTTGTTGATATTCGAAATTGAAATGGTATTTTGCCGTAACCTCAAAATCAACCTAATCTTACTTACTTTTTAGATTTAATTCTTTCACAACTGTTTTATATGATTCTGGTTTAGTTCTTTTTAGGTAATCTAAAAGTTTTCTTCTTTTATTTACCATTTGAAGTAAACCTCGTCTTGAGTGTGTATCTTTTTTGTGTACTTTTAAATGTGCAGATAACTCATCTATTCGCTCTGTTAACAATGCAATTTGAACTTCGGGAGAGCCTGTGTCATTTTCGCTTCTTTGAAAATTTTTTATTATTTGTTGTTTTTTATCTTTTTCTATTGCCATAATACGAAGGTATTCTAGCAGTATTAGATAGGGAAATCAATAGATCATTTATCTTGTTAAAGCAAAGAGTAGCATTTGACTGACATCTTTATTTGGCGTGTAATTCCATTCGCCAAATTTTGAAAGTAATAACGACACATAAGAATCTGCCTCTGGATATATTACATTTACCTTTCCGTATCTTTTATTATCTTTTGACAAGTCTATGTTAATTATATCTGTATTTTCTGCTTCTTCTTTTGTTATAGATATATTTCTTTCTAGCTCTTCTAACGATTCAATCCCTAATGTTATATATAAATCATATTTACCGCCTTTTACCTCGTACTTTATTCTTTCTTCGGGTTTGAATTTTCCATCTATTGGCTTAATATCTAGTATAAGTGTTTCATCGTCTTCTTTATAATAATCTATAGTTTCTATTTCGGTTCCCGCATAATTTATTTTTACCTTTAAAGTTCTTTTTTCGATGTCATTTAATATTTTTTTTGTTGCAGGGAAATCATGCGGTAATTCTTGTATTTGAGATGCGTTTTTAGTTGCATATATTACATCATTTTTTTTGTTGTATTCGTGGTCAATATATTCTGCCAACGCCATAGCAGACGCCAATATGTCTACACCCCTGGGTGCTGTAACAATTGCTACTTTATTTGCTTTCTTTATCAATTCTGCAATATGTTCTTTTCTATCAAGTGTCATAGTTTTTATTTTTGGCAGAGGGATTTTGAGATAATGCTACTATCAATTACCTTGTATCGTGTGTATTATACATTATTTTGGGCAAAAAGCAACCTATAATTTAATTCAGATGGCTTGTGTGACCTTGTCGTTTTCTAGACCACTAATTTATCTCGATACACAACAGTAAACGGCATTTTCAGTTGCTGGAATCCCTTTACTTGTTGTATCTGCTTT
>Ga0256914_1003539_pt1 | contig 12246 bp, 10 predicted proteins | sample HulkmetaG_FD_191571 | JGI IMG/M metagenome (GOLD analysis project Ga0256914, IMG submission 191571) | Hydrothermal chimney microbial communities from Main Endeavour vent field at the Juan de Fuca Ridge, Pacific Ocean - Hulk | ecosystem: Environmental > Aquatic > Marine > Hydrothermal vents ...
CGATCTGAAGAAGGCCCGTTTCATCAAGATCAGCCAGGCCGCCGTCATCGAGAGCCATCCCCACGACATCACCATCACCCGCGAAGCACCGAACTATTCACGTGAGATGTGATCCGCCCAAAAAAGTTTGACCATGGTACGCACCCTGACGATACTGATGTTCCTGTTGCTGGGAGGCCTGGTGCCCCTCACCGCCCAGGTGGATGACCGGGCGGTGCTCTTCACCGTCGACGGCGACACGGTCACCGTGGGAGAGTTCCGCAGGATGTACCTGAAAAACCTCGACCAGACGGGTGAGAACTACCAGAGCCCGGAGGAGTATCTGCAGCTGTATATCAACTTCAAGCTGAAGGTCCATGCGGCCAGGGAAGCGGGTTACGACACGTTGAAGAGCTACCGTCAGGAGCTGGCACGGTACCGTTCGCAGCTGGCCGGGCCTTATCTGGTGGATCCCGCTATCCTGGATTCGCTGGTCCGGGAGGGGTATGAACGTTTGACAAAAGAGCTGGATGTCTATCATATTCTGGTGCGTGTGGGGCCCGACGAGGATACCACGGAAGCATGGAACAAGATCATGGAGATCCGGAAAAAGCTGGTGGCGGGAGTTTCTTTCGGGGAGATGGCGCGGGCCGTCTCGGACGATCCTTCGGCCAAGACCAACGGCGGCCACATCGGCTATTTCACCGCCTTCCAGATGGTCTACCCTTTTGAGACGGCAGCCTATCATCTGAAACCGGGCGAGCTCTCGATGCCGGTGCGGACACGCTTCGGCTATCATCTGATACGCCTGGACAGCATCCAACCCAACCCCGGGCAGGTGCATGTGGCACATATCATGATCGCCGTGCCGCCGAATGCTTCGGAACAACAGAAGAAGGCTGCCAGGGATACCATTAACATGATACTGGACAAACTGAGAAACGGTGCTGATTTTTCGGAGATGGCCCAAAAGTATTCCCAGGACTACGGTACCGCACGGAAAGGGGGTGTTCTTCCCTGGTTCGGCCCCGGACGGATGATCCCCGACTTTGCTGATGCGGCATTTGCCCTTAAGGAAAAAGGGGAACTTTCAGGGCCGGTACGGACCCCTTATGGCTGGCATATCATCAAACTGCTTGACAAAAAGCCGTTGGGTACTTTCCAGGAGATGGAACCGGAGATCCGGAAAAAGGTGAAACGTTCCGATCGTCTCAGGATCGTCCGCGATCGATATCTTCTGGAGCAAATGAAAAGATCACATGCATGGGCGGATACGGCTCTTCTGGAGCAGTATGCAGCCCAGGCCACCATTGAGAAACATCATCTTGTCTGGTCTTTCCCCGAGGGAACAGGCGAAACGCCGGTCTTTACGTTCCGTTCACTGAAAGTGCCGTTCAAGGATTTCTATCAGTACATGCAGAAGGTCTATATCCGGGATGATCAGCCTGCGGATGCTTTTGTGAAGAAACATTTTGAGAAGTTTGCCTTGCAGAAAATGCTCGAATACCGGAAGGCTCATCTGGAAGAGGAGTATCCCGAGTTCGGGTCGCTGATGAAGGAATATGCGGAGGGGATCCTGATGTTCGACATCATGGACGACAAGGTATGGTCGAAGGCGGTGGAGGACACGGCCGGTTTGCGTAAGTTTTACGAGGAGCATCGCACGCGTTACATGACGCCGGAGAAGATGGTGGTGGGAGGCATGGAAGTGCTCGATGCTTCGCGTGTGGCACGTGTGGAGAAAGAGATCAGGAAAGCATTGCGGAAAGGTCGTTCATTGCGGACCGTGGCCGATAAGTTCGGTCGGACGGTGAAGATGCTGCCGGCGGACACCCTGAGCCGCGAGGGGAAGGATGTGCTGCAGGGACTGGCATGGGAGAAAGGAGCCGTGACGGTGGAAGACCATAACGGGAAGACGGTCGTCCGTTGGGTTGAGACGATCCTCCCGCCCCAGCCGAAACCCCTTGGCGAGGTGCTGGGAGTGGTCACCTCCGACTATCAGGATTATCTTGAGAAACAGTGGCTGCAAGAGCTGAAGCAGCGTTATCCCGTGAAGGTGAACCGGGAGGTGTTCGATCTCCTGAAAAAAGAGCTGGAGGCTGCAACGAAAAAGCGACAATGATGGAAGGTGTCAGATACCACAGGTCCCGGCTGCTGCGGCTCATGGGACTGTCCCTGGGGGTCGTGCTGTACGTGTGGCTGGCAGACGGCTGCCGGCAGGTGGAGATGCCGGCACAGAAAACACCCTTGGCACGCGTGGGCGAGACCTATCTCTACAAAGAAGACATACCGGTCTCGTTCCTTACCGAGATGTCTCCCGAGGACAGTATCAAGTACGTGGACAACTACGTGCGTTTGTGGGTGCACGAACAGCTCATCGTGGAGAAAGCCCGGAAATACCTTCCTCCCGAAGAGAAAAAAGCCGTGGAACGTCAGGTGGAACATACCCGCAACGACCTGATGGTCTATCGCTATGAACAGGCACTCATCCTGCAGAAACTCGATACCATCGTCGAGGATACGCTCATCGAACAGTTCTACAACGAACATCAGGAGCTGTTCAGCCTGGACGAGAACATTGTGAAGGTGTTGTTCATCAAGCTGCCGCTTTCGGCTCCCAAGATCGACCAGGTGCGACGCTGGTACCGTTCGAACAGGGAGAGCGACATGAAGAAACTGGAGAACTACTGCTATCAGTATGCGATGAAGTTCGACGATTTTGAGGATCAGTGGGTACCGTTTGATTTTTTGCTGGAGCAGATGCCCTTGAAGGTGACCAACCAGGAGCGTTATCTGCGGTATAATCATTACATCGAGGTGAGCGACAGCGTGGCCCACTATTTCGTACGTATCCACGAGTACCTGTTGCGCGGCACGACCGCCCCGCTCGAATATGTACGGAAAGAGATCGTGCGTACCCTGCTCAATGAGCGGAAGATGAAATTCCTCAGGGAACTTGAAAATAATATCTACCTGGAGGCGTTGAATGGAAAGAAATTCGAGATCTATAAATAGAACCTGATGGAAAAGACGGTGAGGCGAGGTCTGGGGCTGATGATGTTGTGGCTGGTGGCATGGGGAGTATGGGCCCAGCCCCAGCGGATGATCGTCGATAAGATCGTGGCGATCGTCGGGGAGAACATCATCCTGGAGTCGGATGTGCAGATGCAGTATGATCAGATGCGTCGTCAGGGGCTGGTGCCGCCGGGGCATGACAGCCGTTGCCGCATCCTGGAAGATGTCATGGTACAGAAACTGCTGTTGCATCAGGCCAAGCTGGACAGTCTGCAGGTAGATGCTGCCGATGTGGAACGTCAGCTGGATGCCCGGCTGCAGCGGTTCATCCAGATGGTGGGGTCGAAGGAGGCTCTGGAGAAATATTACCAGAAAAGCATCCTGGAGATCAAGGACGATCTGAGGGAGGGGGTACGTGAGCAACTCCTGGCCGGGATGGAGCAGGAGAACATCATCAAGGATGTCACGATGACCCCGGCCGAGGTGAAGGCTTACTACCGCAAGCTTCCCAAGGACAGTCTTCCCATGATCCCCGAGCAGTTCGTGATCCAGCAGATACAGATCAATCCCCCTTATTCGGAGGAGGCCAAGCTGGCGGCGCGGCAGAAATTGCTCGACCTGCGCAAGCGCATCCTCGAGGGAGAGCGTTTCTCCACCCTGGCCATCCTCTATTCCGAGGACCCGGGTACGGCACGCCGGGGGGGAGAGCTGGGCTATACGGCCAAGGCCGACCTGGACAAGGATTTTGCCCGGGTGGCTTTCTCGCTGAAAAAAGGACAGGTGTCGCAGATCGTGGAAACCCGGTTCGGGTATCATCTTATCCAGCTCATCGACCGCAAGGAGGACCGGATCAATGTCCGGCATATCCTCATCAAGCCCAAGCTGTCGGCCGAGGCGATCCGGCGTGCCCATGAACTGCTCGACAGCATCGCCCGACAGATACGCATCGACTCACTCACCTTCGAGAAAGCCGCTCTTCTCTATTCCGAAGATGAGCAGACACGCACCACCGGTGGTCTGGTGCTCAACCCCATGACAGGTGAACCCCGGTGGGAGATGAGCCAGTTCGACAAAAAAACGGGCCAGGTGGTGGCCAGCCTCAAGGAAGGAGAGATCTCGGATCCCTTTCAGTACATCGACGAGGCCGGCAACACGGTCTTCAAGATCATCAAACTCAAGCGGGTGATCCCGGCCCACCGTGCCAACCTGGAACTCGATTACGAGTTGCTGGCCAGCAAGGCCAAGCTGGAGAAGCAGAAAAAAGTGTTCGACGAATGGGTCGAGGACAAACTGGCCAGTACCTACATACGGGTGGATGAGGAGTACCGCGACTGCCATTTCCAGTATGACTGGCTGAAGTGATCATCAACGTTCCTCCCATGGTCTCCTTTTGCCGTTCCTGTGTTGCTCTCCTGTTGCTGATGGTGCTGCTGGCATTCCCTCGGGTGGCGCCGGCGCAGAGCCGGGAAAAGAAACCCCGCAAGAACAGGGTGGAGATCCTTCATGCCGACGAACTCAACATCGACAGGGAACGCCGTCTCAAACGTCTGGAAGGACATGTGCGGCTGAAACACCAGGAGGTGATCCTCTCGTGCGACAGCGCCCTGGTGTATGATGACTCCAATGTGGTGGAAGCCTATTCGAACGTTGAGCTGAACCAGGGCGACACGCTTTTTCTCTATGGTGATTACATCCGCTACGACGGCGACCGCCGGACCGCCTTTGTGGAGGGGAACGTTCGTCTCCGGGATCCTCACTCGCAGCTCACCACCGACCGCCTGAACGTCGACCTGAACACCAACGTGGGTTATTACCTGACGGGAGGGGTCATCGAAGATGACAGCAGCCGTATCGAGAGCCGGAAAGGTTACTATTACAGCAACAGCAAGAACTATTATTTTCAGGGGCAGGTGCATATCAGGACACCGGATCATGAGATCTTTTCCGACAGCATGATCTTCAACACCGAGACGAGGCTCACCACCTTTGCCGGCCCCACGCGCATCCTGGGTGACAGCATGGAGGTGTATTGCGAGGGGGGATGGTACGACCGGCAGCGGGAGGTTTTTCTTTTTGCGCGGCAGGCCGAGATCATCACATCGGAGCGGACGGTGCGGGGGGATACCATTTTTTACGAGCGGGCGGCGGGCTTTGGCCGTGTCACGGGGCATGCGGTCATCGTCGACACCACGCGGCGGGTCATCCTCACCGGGCGTATGGCGTTGTACTATGAACAGCCCGAGCGCACGCTGATGACCGGCGGGACGCTGTTCCGGCAGTACGACGAGCAGGGCGACACGCTCTATCTGCATGCCGACACCCTGCGTTCTTTCCTCGATACCGCCGGAAACCGGGTGATGAGCGCCTATTACGGTGTGCGTTTTTACCGCAAGGATCTGCAGGGGGTATGCGATTCGCTGGCATACTCGTTCGCCGACTCGGTGATACGGCTGTTCACCGGGCCCGTCATCTGGTCGGGCGAGAACCAGCTTTTTGCCAGTGAGATGAGCCTTTTCTCACGCGAAGGTGTGATGGACCGTTTTGAGATGTACGGCAATGCCATGATCATCGCCCGCTACGATTCGCTGCGGTTCAACCAGATCAAGGGGAAGAAGATGTTCGGCCATTTCCGTGCCAACGAACTTTACCGCATCGATGTGAACGGCAACGGCGAAAGCATCTACTATGCCGAAGACAACGGCCGGCTCATCGGCGTGAACCATTCGGAAAGCTCGAACATAGTCATATATGTGAAGGATCGCCGGATCCGGCGTATCAAGATGCTCAAGTCGCCCAACGGGACACTCGACCCTCCGCCCCCGCCGGGGCAGGAAGGACAACGCCTCAAAGGCTTCCGCTGGCTGGAGGAGCTGCGCCCTTCCTCACCGCTCGACGTGATCAGAAAAAGAAATGGGGAAAAAGAACCGGTCAGGGAAATAAAAGAAGAGCGGGCTGTGCCCGCTCCCCTCTGATTCAATACTCGTCTTCGTTGAAAAAGAAATCATCCTTGCTCGGATAATCCGGCCAGATGTCCTCGATGCTCTCATAAACCTCTCCTTCATCTTCGATCTCCTGGAGGTTTTCGATGACCTCCAACGGTGCACCCGAGCGGATCGCAAAATCGATCAGCTCCTCTTTGGTGGCCGGCCAGGGTGCATCCTCAAGCTTCGACGCCAATTCCAGTGTCCAGTACATAGGCCAAACAGGTTAAGAGATTAATAATAGAGGTCTCTATTAAAATTTCGCAAATATAGAAATTTTATTTGCAAAAACAATAAAAGTGAAATTTTTTCACTGGATTGATTACCAGATAGTTTCGTCTTTTCCTTCACGGTGCAGCAGGTACCTTGCCATCACGAAAAGGTAGTCGGAGAGTCTGTTCAAATATCGTACCAATTGTTCAGCGTAGGTTTGTTCGTGCAGGAGGGTGACGCAGGCTCTTTCGGCGCGGCGGCAGATGGTGCGGGCCACGTGACAGTGGGAGGAGAGGGGGCTGCCGCCGGGGATGATGAACGAGCGCAGGGGGGGCAGCTCGTCGTTCATCCTGTCGATCTCCTGTTCGAGGAAGGTGATGCGTTCGTCGGCCAGGTCGGGCAGCGAGGGGAGGGGGCGGGTGGCTGCCAGGCGGGAGGCGACGGTCATCAGGTCGCGCTGGATGGCCAGGAGGATGTCACGGAGCCCGTCGTCGCGGCACAGATCGCGCAGCAGCCCGGTGTAAGAGACCAGCTCATCGACGGTGCCGTAGGCTGCCAGACGCGGATCGTCCTTGGCCACCCTCTCGCCCGTGAGAAGAGTGGTGGTGCCCCGGTCGCCTTTGCGGGTGTAGATCTTCATGGCGGGAATATCACTGGTTGATGCGTGTGCGCTGCCGGTTCACGGTGTCCGACTCGATCATGCCGTCGCGCAGACGGATGATCCTTTCGGCGTGGAGGGCGATCTCTTCTTCGTGGGTCACCAGGATGACGGTGTTGCCTTCGCGGTGGATCCTGTCGAGAAGACGCATGATGTCGAGGGAGGTTTTCGAGTCGAGGTTGCCCGTGGGCTCGTCGGCGAGGATGATGGAGGGGTCGTTGACCATGGCACGGGCGATGGCCACCCTTTGCCGTTGTCCTCCCGACAGCTCGTTGGGACGGTGTTCCAGGCGGTCGCCCAGGCCTACCTGCTCCAGCACCTCCGTGGCCCGGCGGATGCGGTCCTGCTTGGGAATGCCGGCATAGATCAAAGGCAGCATCACATTCTCCAGTGCCGTGTATCGCGGCAAAAGGTTGAAGGTCTGGAAAACAAAGCCGATCTCCTTGTTCCTGATCTCGGCCAGCTGGTCGTCGTCCATGTGGCTCACATCCTGACCGTTCAGGAAGTACTCTCCTTTCGTGGGGGTGTCCAGACAGCCGAGGATGTTCATCATGGTCGACTTGCCCGAGCCCGAAGGACCCATGATGGCCACATATTCGTTGCGCAGGATGTCGAGGGTCACGCCCCGCAGGGCGCGCACCACCACCGTGCCCACGTAATAGTTCTTGATGATGTCCCGTAACTGGATGACATGTTCCATGGTCGTTCTTTATGTCGGCAGGTTGTTGTCTTTTTGACATCCACAGGGGCGGATTCATTCCCGCCGGGTGGGATCGAAAACAAAGATAGTCGCAAAATCGGAAAAGAAAAACCGTTCGTCATTCAGTGGGAGAGGTGAGGCCACCAGGTGAGGCGGCGGCGGTGCGGGGCCGGCTCGAAGAGGAGGATGCCCATGCGCAGCAGGTCGACCGAGGCGGTCACGCGGTGATGGCGGCGCAGCGTCTGCCACGCCTGCCACATGCCCCGGGACCAGCGTATGTCGTCGACGATGACGAGGCTTTCGGGGTGCAGCAGGGGCAACAGGAGGGAGAAGTAGCGGAGGGTGGCGTCCTTTTCGTGGTGACCGTCGAGGAAGAGCAGGTCGAGGCGGGGCAGACGGCGTGTCAGGGAGGGCAGTACCTCGTCGAAGGTGCTTGTGTGGAGGGTGGTGCGGCGGAGGCCTTGCTGCCGGAAGAGGGTGGCGGCGCGGCGGGCCAGGGCGGGGTCGCCTTCGATGGTGTGGAGGGTGGCGGCGGGGGCGCCGGCGGCCAGGGCGAGGGTGCCCAGCCCCAGGGCGGTGCCCAGCTCGAGAATGATGCCGTCGCCGGCCAGCTCCGCCAGACGACACAACAGCCGGTGGTAGGCTGCCGCCCCCGACGAGCGGCGCGCCACCGCCGCCACCGTGCTGCGGCGCACCCCGCCGCCGCGCCCTCCCGGACCCGCACCCGGATCGTGGAGCAACAGCTCTGTGGTGTCGGCAAGGAGACGCCGCCGCGCCGCCGCCATCACCGCCAGAGCCTCCGCATCACACCGGCCCCGCACCGCCGCCGCCAGACGCACAAGCATCCCCGCACCGGCGGAAGAAGGCCGGACACGGCGCAAAGAAAAAAGATATTGTGCATACGGATATACCACCATGATCGCTGCCCTCGCCGCAAAGGTAAACATATCCTGCTGCTTCACCTCGGGGGAGGGAGGGTTTGATGATGGAGGATTTTGCGTAAATTTCCGGTGATTTTTCAGAGATGCCGATGGAGCAGATCCTGAACACCGAGATCAAATACCTGCCGGGGGTGGGCCCCAAACGTGCCGAGCTGCTGGAGAAAGAGCTGGGCATACGCACCTATTTCGATCTGCTCTACTATTTTCCGTACAAGTACATCGACCGCACCCGCTTTTACAAAGTGGCCGAGGTGCGTGCCGAGATGCCGCACATCCAGCTGCGGGGCCGGCTGGAGAACTTTCGCATGCTGGGCCCACCGCGCCAGCGGCGTTTCGTGGCCGACCTGCGCGACGAGACCGGCGTCATCGAACTGGTCTGGTTCAAAGGACTCACCTGGATCAGGGATTCGCTTAAGGAGGGAAAGGAATACATCGTTTTCGGGAAGCCGTCGCGTTTCGGCCATCATGTCAACCTGGTCCATCCGGAGATGGAAGAGGTGGAGAAAGCGGAGAAGAAGATCAATGCCTCCCTGCAGGCCCATTACGGCACCACCGAGAAGCTCAAGAACAGTTTTCTCACCTCGCGGGTGATCCACAAGCTGCAGGCTACGCTGCTGAAGATGGTGTTGCCCCGTCTTGAGGAGACACTGCCGGATTATTTGGTGCAAGAGATGAAGTTGCCGGGGCGGCGTGAGGCGCTGCGTAACATCCACTACCCAGAGAGCGCTGAGCTGCTGGAAAGAGCCCGTTTCCGGCTGAAGTTCGAGGAGCTCTTCTTCATCCAGCTGCAGCTGCTCCGGCAGAAGCTCATCCGCAACCGCGAGGTGAAAGGGTATGTTTTCGGCCGTGTGGGCGATTATCTCAACCGTTTCTATCACGAGAAGCTCACCTTCGAGCTGACGGGGGCGCAGAAGAGGGTGATCCGGGAGATACGCCACGACCTGGGGTCGGGGCGTCAGATGAACCGGCTGCTGCAGGGAGATGTGGGCAGCGGCAAGACGCTGGTGGCGCTGATGACCATGCTCATCGCCGCCGACAACGGCTACCAGAGTGCCCTGATGGCCCCTACCGAGATCCTCGCCCAGCAGCATTACCAGACCATCAGCCGCTGGGTGGAGGGGCTGGGCGTGGGGGTGGCCCTGCTCACCGGCTCGACAAAACGCAGCGAACGGCGCGAGATACACCGGCGTCTGCAGGAAGGGGAGCTCCACATCCTCATCGGCACTCACGCCCTCCTCGAGGATGAGGTGCAGTTCGCCCGTCTGGGGTTCGTCGTCATCGACGAGCAGCACCGTTTCGGGGTGGCACAGCGGGCCCGTCTCTGGGAGAAAAGCGGTGGCATTCCCCCCCACGTGCTGGTGATGACCGCCACCCCCATTCCGCGTACCCTCGCCATGACCCTCTACGGCGACCTTGACGTGTCGGTCATCGACGAAATGCCGCCGGGAAGGAAACCGGTGAAGACGATCCTCCTCAACGACTCCAAGAGGGAACGTCTCTTCGGCTTCATGCGCGAGCAGATACGTCAGGGGCGGCAGATCTTTGTGGTCTATCCTCTCATCAGTGAGAGCGAGACCATGGATTACAAGGATCTGGAGGACGGCTACGAGAGCATCGTGCGGGCTTTCCCGCCGCCCGAGTTTGCCGTGGGGGTCGTCCACGGACGGATGAAGCCCGAGGAGAAGGAGGCCTCGATGCAGCATTTTCTGCGGGGCGACTATCACATCATGGTGGCCACCACGGTCATCGAGGTGGGGGTGGATGTGCCCAATGCCACGGTGATGGTCATCGAGAGCGCCGAGCGTTTCGGTCTGTCGCAGTTGCACCAGCTGCGGGGGCGTGTGGGACGGGGTGCCGGCCAGTCGTACTGCATCCTCATGGCCTCGCACAAGCTGTCGGCCGAAGCGCGACGGCGCCTGCAGATCATGGTCGAGACCAACGACGGCTTCCTTATCGCCGACGCCGACATGCGCATGCGGGGCCCCGGCGACATCGACGGCACCCAGCAGAGCGGCATCCCCTTCGACCTGCGCATTGCCAACCTGGGGCAGGACGGCCAGATCCTCCAGCTGGCACGCGACACCGCCGAGAGGATCCTCGAAAAGGATCCTGCCCTCGACCATCCCGCCAACCGGCCTTTGCGGAAGAACGTGCGACTCTTCTCGCACCGCGACAAGGACTGGAGCCGCATCAGCTGACCGGCGTATGCGGGTTATTTATAACGAAAATAAATTACACGATGCCGGCAGAATGCATTTTATACCTCGCCGAAAAAAATTATACTTGTAAACGTGATTTTTCGTGCATGCCTGATCTGAACGACCGGATATGGCTGATCATCAGTACATTGAGCATGAAGGGACGGTTCGTGAGGTGCGGGATGGCCGGGTACGGGTCTCGTTCGTGACCCGTTCGGCCTGTGCGCACTGCCAGCTGAAGGGTATCTGTTCGGCGGCTGACATGTCCGACAAGGAGGTGGAGGTGGCCATGCCCTCCTGGCCGGTGCGGCCGGGAGAGCAGGTGCGCATCGTCCTGGCCAGAGAGCTCGGCATGAAGGCCCTGACCTACGGCTACCTGCTGCCTTTTGCAACGCTCCTCGCCGCTTTCTTCACCACCTACGAACTTTCTGACGATGAACTGTTGGCCGGATTGATGGCTTTCGTTGTGCTGGTGCCTTATTATTTGTTGCTTTATCTCTTCCGGAAAAGGATCCGGCGGCAGTTCCGATTCTCGATCATCCATTAGCAAACCGATACCTGTATGAGCGATATTGTACTTTACACGATCCTCACCCTGACGCTTCTGGGCGCGCTGGCGGCGGTGATCCTCTATTTCGTGGCGCAGAAGTTCCGCGTCGAGGAGGATCCCCGCATCGACGAGGTGGAGGAGGTACTGCCCCATGCCAACTGTGGCGGCTGCGGCTATCCCGGCTGTCGTCCTTTTGCCGAGGCGTGTGTGAAGGCCGACACGCTGGACGACCTGTACTGTCCGGTGGGGGGCAATGAGGTGATGGCCAAGGTGGCCGAGATCCTGGGTCTCGAGGCGGTGACGGCCGAGCCGCGCGTGGCGGTGATCCGCTGCCAGGGGTCGTTCGAGCATCGTCCCCGCACCAGCCGTTTCGAGGGACCTTCCTCCTGCGCCATTGAACATGCCCTCTACACCGGCGACACCGACTGTCCGCATGGCTGTCTCGGCCTGGGCGACTGTGTGGAGGCTTGTGAGTTCGAGGCGCTCTTTATGGACGAGAAGACCGGCCTGCCCTACGTCATCGATGAGAACTGTGTGGCCTGCGGTGCCTGCGTGGAAGCCTGCCCGCGCGACATCATCGAACTGCGCAAACGCAACAAAAAAGACCGGAAGATCTACGTCGCCTGCATCAACGAAGAGAAAGGCGGCGTGGCCCGCCAGTACTGCGACGTGGCTTGTATAGGTTGCTCGAAATGTTACCAGGTGTGCGAGTTCGATGCCATCACCATGGGCAACAACCTGGCCTTCATCGACAGCGACGCATGCAAGCTGTGCCGCAAGTGCGTGGTGGTGTGCCCCACCCATTCCATCCTCGAGATCAACTTCCCGCCCCGCAAGGAGCGGAAAAAAGAGGTGAAGGAGGGCGCCACGGAGAAGAAAGCGGTGGCAGCGAAGCCCGAGAAGACCACTGCAAAGGAGAAAACCCCGGAAAAGAAGGATGACAAAGCCCAGGAAAAGAAGCACGACGGGGAGGCTGCTCAGGAGAAAAAAGGTGATATAACTGATAAAAAA